>ERZ779877.3232-NODE-3232-length-10776-cov-3.252868_pt1 | contig 10776 bp, 10 predicted proteins | sample MGYA00511556_ERZ779877 | MGnify/ENA primary metagenome ERZ779877 (study PRJEB29588, sample SAMEA2159338) | human gut metagenome | biome: human gut; feature: human-associated habitat; material: faeces | place: Denmark | collected 2008/2010 ... | reverse complement strand
GGATACGAGCCGCACCGGCACAGCACGCCCTTGAACGCCTTGTCGATCTCCTCGCGGGTGGGCGTAAGCGTTTTGCGCAGCAGCCCCGCCACAGCCATGATCTGGCCGGGCGTGCAGAAGCCGCACTGCATGACGCCTTCCACGATAAAGCTCTCCTGAATGGGATGAAGCTTATCGCCGTCGGCAAGGCCCTCCACAGTCAGGATGTCCTTGCCGTCGAGTTTCTTCATTTTAAAAAGGCACGACCGGCGGCATTCGCCGTCGATGAGCACGTTGCAGCTTCCGCACTGGCCGCGGTCGCAACCGCACTTCGCGCCGGTCAGACCGAGCACCTCGCGCAGATAGCGCAGAAGGCTCATTTCCAGGTGCTCGTCCGCCACCTCGTGGGGTTTGGCGTTTATCGTCACCGTAACAGACATAAAAATCCCCCTTTTCGTCTGTTTGTTCCGCATGGATCCGAACCCATGGATCGCATATGGTTTATTTTCCAGAGGCTGTCTTCCATATCCTCAAAGAATGCGGGATTCTCTTTCTCCGGCTTATGGGTACGCAGGGAAACGACGACCATCGGCACCGCCGAGAAGTACATGCCGATGGAGAAGATGATCATTATGGAGATAAGCTCGGGAGGCTCGATGTCCATGATAACATATAAAAGATGCAGCTGATGCTCCGCATTAGTAAAAAGCCCAGGATGTTCCGGATGCCTGCGCCGCGGGCGTCGCCGTAGGCCGGGACGCCGGTAATGTTGTACAGAGCGTAACCCCCAGCCTCAGGATCGCCACCATTTTCGGTGTTTTATCCTTCTCCTCCCGAGGGGAGTGCGTCTTTGTGCACCGGTATACCGGTCGTAAAACAAAAAACCGCGGACAAAGAGCTGCATCCGTTGCATTTCATTCTTACACGGAGCGCTTCCCGTATCGAAAAACTCAGCGGATCCAGCCGTGTCCACGGCCATGTTTTTGTTGAGCTGATTGAATTATATTCGTATTTTTCGGCAAAGTCAAGCCGGTTTTGACAATTTAGCAATTACCAACAGCGCCGCGCCGCCTTTTTCTACTTAACTCACAAAGAGCAACTTTTCTCTTGACATTTCCCGGTAAAGCGTGTAGGCTCAAAATTACCGGTATACCGGTGTGCAAATACGATTAGAATAAGAATTTTATTTTTAGAAAGGGAGTATTGCAACATGCTCGAAAAGAAAGTCATTCGCGGCGAAGGGATCAAGGTTCCCGTCCATAAGCTGAACTCCGTCCTCCAGATTGGTGATTACATCATTACCTCCGGTGTCTCCCCCAAGGACTTCGTCACCAACGAGTGGGCCGTCGGCATGCACGATCAGGCTCTTATGTGCCTGAAGAACATCCAGACCATTCTCGAGACCGCGGGCGCCACGCTCGAGGATCTCATCTCCATCGAGGTCTACATCAACGACGTGCGCTGGTACAAGGAGTTCAACGATGTCTGGAACGAGTTCTTCGCCGACGTGAAGTGCCCGCCCACCCGTTCCACGTTCCAGCTCGGTCTGCTCGCTCCCAACATGCACATTGAGATGCGCGCCTACGCCGTCAAGAACACGAAGTACGTCGAGGAATAATCCTCCATTATAAAAAAGGAGAGATCAACTATGAGCAAAACGCTGATCCGCAACATCGGCTGCCTGCTTTCCGGCGACATTCACGAGCCGATCCTCAGCGCCGATTCCGTTCTCATTGAGGACGGCGTCATTCATGAGATCGGCACGGGACTGACCGCGGAGGACGCCGTCGTTTACGATGCGAAGGGCTCTACGCTCATGCCCTGTCTCATCGACAGCCACGTTCACGTTTCCATCGCCGAGTGGGCGCCGCGCCAGAGCACGATGCAGTATCTGGACGCCTACGCCGCCTCCGGCATCACCGGCATCATTTCCGCCGGTGAGACCCATGTTCCGCACCGCCCCTCCGATCCCGAAGGCGTTAAGGCGCTCGCGGAGCTTTCGCATCGCATCTATTCGAGCTACCGTCCCGGCGGCGCGAAGGTGTATGGCGGTGCGATCATCCCCGTCATCGGTCTGACTGAGGAGGATTTCAAGCATCTGCACGATATCGGCGTCATCCACGCGGGCGAGTTCGGCCTCGGCAATGCCGTTGACCCGGAGACCGCCGGCCCCATGGCCGAGTGGGGACGCAAGCACGGCGTTCGCACGATGACCCACACGGGCGCAACGTTCCTCGCCGGCTCCACCGGCATGAACACCGAGCGCATTCTCGGCATCAAGCCGGACGTGATCTGCCACGTTGCCGGCGGCGGCATCCCCATCGACGGCATGCGCCGCTTCCTGGACGAGCTGCCGAACGCCATGATGGAGATCTGCGCGGTCAATCGCCCGTCGCCGAAATTCTGGCAGGCGCTCATCGACATGATGCGCGAGCGCAATGCGTTCAACCGCCTCATCCTCGGCACGGACACCCCGTCCGGCTACGGCATTTTCCCGCACGGCGTATGGGAGGTCATGGCGCTCCTGTGCGGCTACTGCGGCCTGGAACCGGAAATCGCCGTTGCGGCCGGCTCCGGCAACACTGCCGCCTGCTATGGCATCACGAGCAACACCATCAAGACCGGCTATGCCGCCGACATTATCCTCTGCGACGCTCCTCTCGGCTCGGCCTATGAGACCGCTGCCGACAGCCTGAAGGCCGGTGTCGTTCCGGGCGTGAGCGCCGTTTTCATGGACGGCGAGATCCTCGTTTCCGGCGACAAGGTCAACACGGCGCCCGCCAAGCGTGCCGCCGTCCGGCTCTGAGCAAGAAAGAGAGGTATTGACGGATATGAGCAAAACTTTGATCCACAACATCGGAACGATCCTGTCCGGTGCTTTTGAAAACCCCATTCTGGCCGGGGATACCGTCTGCACCGATGGCGATAAGATCGTCTTTATCGGCAATCGCGCCGACGCGCCCGCGCTCGACTACACGCTCGACATCGACGCGAACGGCCTTACGCTCTGCCCGGGCATCATCGATGCGCACGCCCACCCGCCTCTTGCGAACTATCTTGAAGCCTATAAGGCTTATGACTGGGTAGACAACTACGCCGGCGCCGGCATCACGAGTCTTGTCAGCCTCGGCGGGCATAACTTCGCCGGTGCCGCCGGGGACGTCGTCTCCGCCAAGGCGCAGGCCATCTATTCCAAGTACTACTGGGATCACAACCACCCCTCCTTCGCCAAGATCCACGCCGGAACGGTGATGCTCCAGCACGGCATGACCGATTCCGACTTCGCGGAGCTTGCCGCGCAGGGCGTCCACGTTGTCGGCGAGATCGGCATGAGCGATGTGAAGGACGTGGAGGAGGCAGCGCGCCTCGTCGCGATGGCGAAGGCTCACGGCTTCGTCACGACGCTCCACTGCGCTGCCCCCTGCACCGCCGACGGTGTTGCCTACACCTATGAAGAGATCGAGCGCATCGCGCCCGACGTGCTCACCGCCGTGAACGGTGACCCCACCCCGCTTGACGACGAGACGATCAAAAAGCTCGTGCAGAGCGGCAAATACTGGTTTGACTGCCTCTCCAACGGCAGCGAGCCGCAGCTCATCAAAATCGCTCGCTGGGCCGCTGAGGCCGGTACGGCGGATCGGATGCTGCTCGGCACGAACGTGCCGTCCATGTCCGGCTTCTCGCCGATGGGTCTCTGGATCCAGATGGCCGCTATTGCGCAGAACACCGATCTCGCGCCCGAGAAGGTTTTCGCGATGGCCAGCGGCAACGTTGCCCGCTGCTACGGTCTCGACCACGGTGTCATTGCCGACGGCATGACCGCCGACTTCCTGATGACCTCCACCGGCAGCATCATGCCCGATATGCTGGGCACGCTCGGCTTCGGCCGTGTCCCCAGCGTCGCCGGCACGTTCATCAACGGTGCCCCCGCCCTTGCCAAGTGCAAGAACATGGCTCCGCCGAAGAAAAAGCCGGTTTACACCAAGCTGTAAGCCCGGAAGGAGTTTCATATGGGAAATATTTGCCGCGTCCTCACCGAGAAATGCGTCGGCTGCGGTATCTGCGAGCGCAACTGCCCGACCGGTGCCATCCATGTCGTCGACCGCAAGGCGACTATTGACGATAAATGCGTCGGCTGCAACATCTGCTTCAAGGTCTGCCGCAAGGAGGCCGTGGAGAAGATCGACGTTCCGGAAGGTAGCGTCCGGTGCGACTGCTGCCCCGTACACTGCAATGTACCCGAGGGCTGCCTGGGCTCCTGCCAGCGCTTCCGCAACGAGAACGGAAAGCTCGTGCGTATCGAGCCGATCAACATCGTTGATCCCTCCGAGATCCGCATCAACAACCTCACCGGCCTGCCCGACCGCCCGCTCGTGAGCGCGTTCGGCGCCGGAACGAATCTCTACTCCACCAATACCCCGTCCAAGATCGTGGCGGAGGCGAAGGTGGGCGATCTGGACGTTATTACCTGCGCGACGGAGACGGTTCTCTCCTTCAACGGCGCGCGCGTCAAGGTCGACACCGATGAAAACATCGGTTCGAACGGCTCCCCCATCCGCCGCAACGGCGTGATCGTCGGCTACGTGAACACCGCGGAATACGGTTCGCGCATGCTCTACTTCGGCGGCGCGGAGCTCAACACCGGCGCCGGCGGCTTCATGGTCACGCGCACGGTCAGCGACCTGCTCAACAAGCGCCCCGTGACGGTCAGCACCGACACGGTCAAAAAACTCGTGCTCCAGCACGGCCAGCCTCCCATCGTCGACGGTAAGCAGGCGCAGTTCATGCGCATCGGCTGCGGCTCGATGGTCTCCTCCGCCTATGCTCCGCACTGGATCCGGGTCGTGGACGAGTGCATCACCATCGACTATGACATCACCGCCAAAATGTCCACCCACACGACGAGCGGCCTGCGCTACGGCTTCCGCGACAGCGGCATTACCCCCGCCGGCACTTACAGCTCGCCCGGACGCTGGTTCGGTGAGCCCGGCGAAGGCTGGGGCGGCTCGAACATCACGAATCCCGACGACATTTTCGCCGATGTTGACAAAACAAAGGCGTGGCCGGGCATGCGCGTGATCGTTACCGAGCCGACCGTAGAGCGCGCGGCGTTCTATGTTGCGGACGAGGACCTCAATCTTGTCCGCCAGCCGATCCCACCCGAGGTGCAGGCTGTTATCGATCTCATCCACAGCAACTGTGAGCCGTGCCTCTGCAATGTATCCGTCTGTGCCGGTTTCGGCGGCGGCGTGCGCAACGTTATCTCCCACGTCAGCCCCATCAATGTCAACAAGGCCCTCAAGGATGGCAAGGTGCTTTACACCATTTGCGGCCGTCCTGCCCACATCTGGGAAGGCGGCGGCATCACAGCGGAATGCAGTGTGGACGACTGCCCCGAGGGCGCCTTTTCCTGGGTCCCCACGCCGGCCGGCGTAACGCCGCTCGAGGTCACCATGACAAAGGAGACCTACGAGGAGATCGGCGGCTACATGGACGCCATCCGCACCGTTGACGAGATCCGCGCAACGGAAAACACCAAGATCATCTCTCTGGAGCATTAAACCGCTCCCCTATCCAAGCTCTCTTTCAGTATATCCTTTGTATATCTTCTCTCCATACTCCCTTTATTTTCTCTCCATTGCGTTTCCCCCCCTATCCCTATCCCCCGCATTGGCGGCGCACCCCTTCATTGCTGCTGAGTGGGCGCGCCGCCCCCCCGCAACGATTGCCATACTCCCCTTCGACATAAAGGGGAGTATGCGATCTCCGCTTTTTGGCTAGCTGCGGCCGTTCTGTTGGGGACTGTGACAGCACGGAAGACGGCGGCAAGATCGTCACCGACGGCGGCATGGCAGCCAAGGCCATTGATCTGACCGAGGATACCGTCACGACAGAGAGCCGCCCGAACAAGACGACCTTTGTGATACTGCGATCCTCCGTTGCACAGAACAGAACCCGCCGAAGCATTGCCGAAAACGAGCGGAAGCCGGTCAAGGAACAGAACAAGGCCAAATTCACGCACCTTTTTAAAATTTCCTGACCAGAGTATCCAATTCTTCCAATTATTCTACTGCCTCCCTTCGATCCATGCGCTCAAGAGCCGTATAGTGCGCAGCTATGCGGCTTTTGAATCCTTTTACAGGAGAGATCACTATGACGTTCCAGGAACAAAACCAATTTCTCACGCAGCGTCGCTGGCGTGTCCTTGCGGCGTGCTGCATCACCAATCTCTGTCTCGGCGCGCCGTACGCCTGGAGCGTTTTTGCCGGGCCTCTGGCCGAGCATCTCAACGCTCTGCACGGCACGGCCATGACCGCCTCCGATCTTGCGCTGGCGTTTTCCTTTTGCAATTCTCTGACCTTTATCACAATGATTGCCGGCGGCTATCTGGAAAAAAAGATCGGCGCGCGGCGGATCATTTTTGCCGGGGTCATTTTGTTCGGTATCGGTTTTCTCGTCTGCGGCATGGCGCGCAGTGTGCTGGCCGTCATTTTCGGCTTCGGCGTCATCGGCGGACTGGCCAACGGTCTCGGGTACGTCTGCACCGTCAGCACGGCGGTGAAGTTTTTCCCGGACAAAAAGGGACTGATCGGCGGCATCAGCACCGCGTCCTACGGCATCAGCTCCGTCATCGTCCCGCCTATTGCTGACGCGCTCAACCGTTCCGTCGGTATATCCCGCGCCTTTACCATTTTCGGCATTGCCATCATCGGCATCGGCGGTCTCTGCTCACTTTTCATTCTCAACTGCCCGGACGACTATACGCCCACCGGCTGGAACGGCGGCAGCAGCGGTGCCGCCGGAACGAGCCGGGACATGACCGCGCTTCAAATGCTCGCCTCGCCGATTTTTTACGTCATGCTCGCCATGATGTTCATCGGCGCGACCATCGGGCTCATGATGATCTCCGAAACAGCCGCCATCGCGCAGACGATGCTCGGCATGTCCAGCAGTGCTGCGGCACTCATCGTGTCCACCTATGCGCTCTTCAACACCGGCAGCCGCATCGTCGTCGGGTGGATCTCCGATAAGATCGGGCGCATCCGGACGATCACGTATGTCCTTGTGCTCATGGTGCTCTCACTGTTGGCCATATATCTCAGCGGCTTAAACGGGAATACGTTCCTCTTCCGCGCCGGCATCTGCCTCATCGGCTTCAGCTACGGCTCGTTTATGGGCATTTATCCCGCGTTCACGAGCGACCAGTTCGGCGTGAAATACAGCGCTCTCAACTATGGCATTCTCTTCATCGGCTTCTCGCTTGCCGGTGTCGTCGGCCCGCTGATCATGCAGAAGATCTTCAGCGAGTTCGCCTCCTATCGCCCCTCGTTCCCGATCGCCATTGTGTTTGCGCTCATCGGGATCGCGCTGACGTTCCTCTACCGCGCAGTAAACCGGAAGCTCGCCCAAAAATCAGCATAAAATTATCCCGGACGCAGAAAATGTGTCCGGGATATCTTTTTATCGCATCAATGGGAACGGTTCTCTCTTGCAACTTTTTATGCTGTTTTTTATGCTATGGTCTTTTTCCCGCCGAGCTCGCTCACGAGCGCTGAGCCGAAGATCAGCACCGCGCCGAGAAGGCCGAACGCCGTCAGGCGCTCGTGCAGCAGCAGCGCCGAGAAAAAGAGGGAGGACACGGGGTCAATGTAGCTGAGCACCGCCACCGACTGCGCGGGGAGCTTATTTACATTCCCGAAGTACAGCGCGTACGCAAGGCCGCTGTGTACGATGCCGACGATGAGCACAAGGACGACCGTGCGCGCATCGAGCACGACCGCGGAAAAATCCTCCGTGAGCAGCAGGTACGGGATGAGCACCGCCGCCGCGGAGAGAAGCTGGACGATCGTCTTTTCGTAGGCGTCCTCTACCTTGATCTTCTTATTGATTATTACGGTCGCGGCATAGAGCACCGCCGCGGCCAGACCGAAGGCAATGCCCTTCGCGTCCTGCGCGCCGGGCGGCGCGCCCTCCGCCACGCCGGAGACGAACACCATGCCGAGGATCGCCGCGAGCGCGCAGAGCCCCTTCTTCACGCTGAGCTTTTCACGGAAAAGGACCGGCGAGAGTAGGATCACGATCGTCGGCTGCATGTAAAAGCACATCGTCGCCACCGCCACGGTGGTGCAGTTATAGGCTTCAAAAAGGAGGATCCAGTCAACGCCGATGATCGCGCCCGAAAGGATGAGCAGCGCCAGCTGCTTTTTTTCGACCTTTTCCATCCGGTGATGCTTCACCGCGACGAAGATCAGCAGAAACACGCCGCCGAGCAGCCCGCGGGAAAACGCAAGCAGCCCCGACGAAAACGGGATGTTCCGCCGGAAGATCGCGATCGTGCCGAAGATCAGCATCGCGCTGCACAGGGAAGCATAGGCCTTGCGGTTTTCTTTCATGGTCCCGTATCGCTCCTATTCTTTTCCGCCGTTCGGAACGTCAGCTCCGTCATGGCGATCATGAAAACGGCAAACACCAGAAGATACGCCGGAAGGATCGAAAAGCCGAGCGCGCTGCCCAGCAGGCCGAAGAGCGGCGGCGCGAACGTCGAGCCGACGTACGCGCCCGCCATCTGTATGCCGATGATCGCGCCGGAGCTTTCCGCCCCGAAGTTTACGGGTGTGGAGTGGATGATGCAGGGATAGATCGGCGCGCAGCCGAGCCCCATCACGACAAAGGCGGCAATGGCGGCGGTATGCGAATGTATCGGGAGCGCGAGCGCCGCGATGCCGCAGAAAAGCACGCCCGTGCCAAGGCGGATCATTTTCCTGTCGCCGAGGCGGTCGGCGGCAAAGCCGCTCATGAACCGTCCCGCAGTGATGCCGATATAAAAGAGCGCAGCCAACCCCGCGGCGTCCCCCGTGGGAAGCCCTTTGACCGCAACAAAATACGTGCTTGCCCACTGCATCGCCGTGGCTTCCGCGGCGCAGTAGCCGAAAAAGCCCGCGAGAAGATACGGCACGCCCTTTATTTTCAGCGCGCCGCGCACGCCGACGCTCCGCCGCTTTTCCTCCGGCGCGGTGCCGCCGGCTTTTTTCCACACAGGCAGCGTCATGAGCAGAAGCACTGCGATACAGAGCTGCACGAGCGCCACGGCGCGGTAGCCGTCGTTCCATGTCCGGTGCGTCAGCGCCCAGCTCATAACAAACGGGCTGACGATCGTGCCGACGCCCCAGAAGCAGTGCAGCCAGCTCATGTGGCGCGCCTTATAATGCAGCGCCACATAGTTATTGAGCGCCGCGTCGATCGCGCCCGCACCGAGACCGTACGGCACGGCGAAGGCGAGCAGCATCCAGAACTTTGTGGAAACAGAAAAACCGAAGAGTCCGAGCACCGTGAGGAGCACGCTCGCGGCCGTCACGCCGCCGGTGCCGAGCTTTCGCGTGAGCTTATCCGACAGAAGGCTCGAAGCGATCGTCCCGCCGGAGATTACCATGGTCACAACGCCCATGTACGACACCGGAACGCCGAGCTCCGCGTGCATGACCGGCCAGCCGGAGCCGAGCAGCGAATCCGGCAGACCGAGGCTGATAAACGCAAGATAGATAAGTGCCAGCAGCAGCGAATACATATTTTATACCACCTGGACGGCGCAGTTTTTATACCACCCGGACGGCGCAGCCCTGCTTTTCGGTCACATAGCCGATGCGCGCGGCGTGCGGTACCTTATCGGTGAGCTCCGCGAGCAGCGCGGGCGCGTCCTTTTCCGCCACGGCGAGCAGCAGTCCGCCGGAGGTCTGGGGATCAAAGAGCACGTCCATCATCGCGCGCGTGACGTTCGGCGCGCTCTCGCTGAAGGGCTCGGCAAAATTGCGGTTGCGGTACATGCCCTCCGGGAGGATGCCGATCTCGGCAAGCGAGAGCACCTCCGGCAGGAGCGGCACGTTCGCGCTTTCGATCACGGCGGTCACGTTCCCGCCGTTCGCCATTTCGCCCGTGTGCCCCATGAGACCGAAGCCGGTCACGTCGGTGATGCTGTGCACATCGTACTTTCCGGCGATCTCGCTTCCGGCGCGGTTGAGCTCCGCCATCTGCGCGACGGCTTTGGCGTAGGTCTCCTCCGATACCATGTCGGCCTTGTTCGCCGTGGAGATGATGCCGGTGCCAAGCGCTTTGGTGAGAATGAGCACGTCGCCCGCGCGCGGCGTGCAGTTCAAACGAATTTTATCCGGGTGGGCAAAGCCCGTCACGGAAAGGCCGTATTTCGGCTCGGGATCGCGGATGGTGTGGCCGCCGGAGATGATGACGCCGGCCTCCGCCGCCTTCGTATAGCCGCCGCGCAGCACCTCGCGCACGGCCTCGTCCGGCATCTGCGGCGATACGGCCATGATGTTCAGCGCAAGCTTCGGCTGCGCGCCCATGGCGTAAATATCGCTGATGGCGTTTGCTGCGGCGATCTGCCCGAACATGTAGGGATCATCCACAATGGGAGGGAAGAAATCCAGCGTCTGCACAATGGCCAAATCATCGCTTACCTTATAAACGGCGGCATCATCACTGGTATCGTAGCCCACCAGCAGGTTTTCATCCTTTACCGTGGGGATGCCCTGCAAGATCTGGCTCAGCATTCCCGCGCCTACCTTGGCGCCGCAGCCCCCGCAGGAGGCAAGTTTGCTCATTTTAATATCACCCTGCATTTTATTTTCCCTCCAGTAATTTGGTATAGTACAATACACCCTCCAGAATGCCGCCCGCGATAGCGTTGGCCTTATCGGAGGGGGTGAAGCAGTTTTCGACCTTGCACCGGGCGTCAATATCGCCGGATTTGAGGCCCTTGGTCACGGGGGTTCCCTCCGGCAGCAT
>ERZ779877.3229-NODE-3229-length-10779-cov-3.186871_pt1 | contig 10779 bp, 7 predicted proteins | sample MGYA00511556_ERZ779877 | MGnify/ENA primary metagenome ERZ779877 (study PRJEB29588, sample SAMEA2159338) | human gut metagenome | biome: human gut; feature: human-associated habitat; material: faeces | place: Denmark | collected 2008/2010 ... | reverse complement strand
CCTCGTTTTCATTTGCCCTTATGTCGAAATTGCCCTTTGACATCTCTATGGCGACCTCGGACATCTTGTGAAGCGGATCGGTATACAGGCTGAAGCGCCAGCTCATGAGCAACAGCATTATGAGAACTCCCGCCAGCAACGCCGTATATATCAGCACGCGCATCGGGCGCATGTTCTCGCTTACTATTCGGACAGGCTGAAATATCAGCACACCGCCATATATATTGCCGCTGTCGTCGGTTATCGGCACGCCCGCGGACAGGGTATCGCCTATGCCCTTTATTGCAAGGGACTCGCTTTTTACCGTATCTCCGGAGATTATTTTATCCATAGTATCGGACAGCGTCGAATATACTTCCTGCTCATCATCGCCATTCGGCATATTAGCGGCAAGTATTATTTCCTTGTCCTTACTGAATACCAGAGTAGTGGAATCCGATGCTTCCACATATGACTGGGCAATGCGCAAAAATGCCTCGCGGCTTATATGTCCGTAGCCCAATTCGCGCACAAGGTCCGCGACGGTGCCCGCCTTAGGCACCATCTCCTCCAGCGTGATGTTCTCGTATATTTTTATTCCTACTACCCCGCAGCCCAGTGCCATGGCTATGGTGGTAAGCATCATCACCATTACCATGACTATAAGCAACCGCCGGAAGAATACGCTCTTCATTATTTTCCGTCCTCTACCTCAAACTTGTAGCCGACGCCGTATATGGTCTTTATGCTCCAATTGAGGCCGGTATTGTCAAGCTTTGCGCGTATGCGCTTTATGTGTGTATCCACCGTCCTCGTCTCTCCCGCAAAGTCATAGCCCCATACGCGGTTAAGGAGCTGCTCGCGAGTGAATACCTGGCCTGGATTTGAAGCCAGCATGTAGAGTATTTCTATCTCTTTGGGTGTACAGATTATATTTTTGCCCCTCAAGGTAACAGTATAGCTCTTTATATCTATGGTAAGCTCCTGATGGGTAACGCAGCCGTCATCGTGGGATTGCTGCTGCTCGGTCGTACGGCGCAACACCGCCTTTATGCGGGCAACTACCTCACGGGGACTGAAGGGTTTTACGATATAATCATCGGCGCCCAGCTCGAGGCCCAATATGCGGTCTATCTCTTCGCCCTTTGCGGTAAGCATTATCACGGGTACGCGAGAGGTCTTGCGTATCTCGCGGCACACGTCAAGACCGGACATCTCCGGCATCATGATATCCAGCACACAGAGCGCTATGTCGCTATCCAGCGCAGCTACTGCGGCCTTGCCATCGTAAACGTCCACCACCTCAAAGCCTTCGGATTTAAGATATATTCCAAGTGATTCGTGTACGACCTTGTCGTCATCAGCGATAAGTATCTTGTTTGCGCTCATGGTAAAATAAACCTCCGATGTCAATAATACATTAAGACGATTATAGCATAATATTGCCCGCTTTCATATTCACAGGCAGGCAATTTCACACATTTTTTATTGGCTATTGTCGGGTTTTACCGTAGAAAGGGTGAATGTGAAGGTAACCGTCCCGTTCTCGCTCTTTACCCATATCCGTTCACCTAAAAGTTCAAGAACTTCATTAACAATAGAAAGGCCGAGGCCGGTTCCCTGCCCTGCGTGGGCTTTATCCGCCTTATAGAACCTCTCGAACACGTGGTCTATGTCCTCGTCCGCGATGCTGCCCGGGTTGCTCACGCTTATGTAAAGGCTGTCCCCCTTTTTCTCGGCGGAGAACCGCAGCGTACCGCTGTATCCGTACTTTATAGCATTGTCAGTCAATGCCACAAGTACCTGCTCAGCCCTGTCCGGGTTGGTGTAAGCCTTGTATGGCTCCCCTATGTCTATCTCCACATTAAGTCCTTTTTCCCTTGCGGCAGAAACGTACCTGTCAGCTACATCCTCTATGAGCTCATTTATGCTTATGAACTGCTTTTTAAAGGCAATAGTTCCGGATTGCAGCCGGCTCAGCTCCAGAAGGTCGTCAATGAGCCGCGAAAGCCGCATGGATTCCCGCAGTATATAGCCGTAATATCTGGCTTTATCCTCATCCTTCTTTACCAGTCCGTCGTTAAGGGCGTCCGCAAGGCCGCGAATAGAGGCTATGGGCGTGCGCAGCTCGTGAGAGACGTTGGCCACGTACTCAGTGCGGGTCTGCTCCAACCGGCTCGCCTCGGTGATATCGCGTATCAGCATTACGGCTCCCTCACCCCTGCCGCCATCAGTCAACGGCGTTATGGCTACGCGCAGTATCCGGTCCCTGACCTTCAGCTCTTTTGATACAGTCTCCCCGCCGAGGACGCAGCCTATGTCCTCCGCCGCCTGCCTATACGCCGGCAGTGCCGTTATGTCATCTGCATAGCTGCCGCCAAGCAGTCTCAATGCCGCTGAATTGGTCTTGATTATCTTTCCTTCGGCATCTATTGCGATTATACCCTCTCCTATACCGTTTATCACGGCGTGTAATCGGTTTTTCTCCAGGGTAAGGTCGCTTATGGTAGCTGAAAGAGCAGCAGACAAATGATTGAGGGACCTGCCCAGCTGCACCAGCTCGTCCGTGCCCTCCTCCTCCGCCTTTGCGGTAAAGTTGCCGCCTGCCATGGCATTGGCGGTCACGTTCATCTGACGTATGGGCCGCACTATGCTCCTCGAGCCAAGATACGCGGGCAGGATCATTATAAGGCTGGAGGCGATCATGCTTATTATCAGAGCATATATGAGGCTTCCCATGGCAGCGTTCAGTTCATTGAGCGGCTTTACAAGAAATAACGCACCTATGACGTTGCCGAAACGGCTCACCACCGGCTCGCCTATTAAAACGCCCGCGTGGTTCTTCGTGTTGGGCGAGTATACGCTTTCCCCCTTCAGCACGTTTTGCAGAAGGCCGGATATTGCGTCCTTATTGACGGTGCTGTCTTCATTTGCGGGATATGCGAACAGATCGCCGCATGCATCGTATGCGTACATCGAAGCGTCCCATACCTTAAAGCCGCGGCCTATAGAGCGTTCGTAACTTTCTTTTGTAATCAGGCCCTGAAGATATTCCGCCGTGATATTCGCCAGATATTCAGCACGCGGCCTAAGCTCCTTCGCCTTTATTCCGCTGAATACCCTGCCGCCAGAATAGTAAAACGCCGCTGTGGTCAGCACAGCGCTGAGCAATACAGAGAGCAGTATTATTACCACTATGCGCCGGAGTATGGTATCCTTGAACACTGTCAGCAGACCTCGAACTTATAGCCCACGCCGTAGACCGTCTTGATGCTCCAGGGAAGCTCCTCATCGGGCAGCTTCTGGCGTATGCGCTTTATCTGGGTATCCACTGCGCGCGTATCCCCAAAGAAATCATAGCCCCATACTTTGGACAGAATATGCTCTCTGTTGAATACTCTCCCGGGATTAGACGCAAGGAGGTAGAGTATCTCGACCTCCTTTGGCGTAAAGGGTATGCTTTCGCCGTTTATGCGAACATCGTAATTTGCGATATTTATCTCGAGACCGGGACAGCGTATGACCTGTGACTGCACCCCTCCATCAGTATTGAAACGCCTGAGTACGGCTTTTATCCTCGCTACCACCTCTCTGGCTGAGAACGGCTTTACGATATAATCGTCTGCTCCCAGCTCAAGTCCTACTATGCGTTCTATTTCCTCTCCCTTTGCGGTGAGCATTATTATAGGCGTGCGGCTCTTGGCGCGTATTTCCCTGCAAACCTCTGTGCCGCTCTTTTTAGGCATCATCAGGTCGAGTATTACCAGGTCAGGCTTCTTGCTATCAAACATTTGAAGCGCCTGTTCTCCGTCGTATGCGGAGCAATATGTAAAGCCCTCGTTCTCGAGGTACACGCCAAGCGTCTCATGTATCATGGGCTGGTCGTCGCATATAAGTATCTCCTGCCCGTTCGTCATACAGTCACCTCCCGAAAATCAACTTGTATCTATGTTAAGTATAGCCTTCCCGCCGCCAAAGGCAATGTTTTCAGGAATAATGACATAATTGTACTCAATTAGGACAAATTATGGTGCGGGTTTTAGCTCTTATATATAAAGTTGAACCCGCTTTCACCCATGGCGTCTTCAAACACTTTCACAAGCTTATCTCCGTACACGCCGAGGCTGTTCTTCATCTCATCGCCGTTAAAGAGGATTATTATGGAGTCATCCGTAAAGAACTCGCTCAGGCAGTCGTACAGCGCGTCAAGATTGCGGCCGTAGTATTCAGGAAGCCGCAGCACCCTGCTCAGGTAGTCATGAGCAGACTCAAAGTCCCTCATGCATTTTCCGTCAAGTATTATTATCTCCATAGCTACTCCTCCCCGTAAAGAAGCTCGAAGGACTTATAGTGATCGCCAGTATAGTATATAAGGCCGTCGTTGGAAAATACTATGCGCTTTGCCCCCCGCGATGACCTGCCCATGGTATCTATGTCGCACTCTGTATACCTGCGCCCCTCCGCTTCCGGGAGCAAGCCTTCGTAATTGCCGAATCTGTCGCCGCCAATGCTGCAGCCGGGTGCGTAAGGCTCAAGGCTGCCGCCCTCCCAGCCCAGTTTTTTGGCTTCGCTCTTTTTGATGAAGTTTTGAGGCAGCTTTCCGTAGGTATGTATATACAGCGCTACATCTTCCTTTGATGTGTATTCGCCGTCTTCGTCTATCGCCGTCTGCTCCGGCTCCGCTGCATCCTCAGACGGCTCGTTTTTTTCTGCCGGGGGCAGATCTTCCGCAGTTTCGGCCGGTTGTACGGATTCGTATGTCTGCTGAGCTTCGGGTATGTCCGTTCCAAGAAGGGAATTTATCAGTCCCGCCGGGGTAAGCCTGCCCGTAAGCAGCAGCACGGCGGCAAGCGCCGCGGCCGCTATGAGCAATATCTGCCGTTTACTGAGTTTTTTCCTACTGCCTTTATTTCTGTCCATATTCTTCCCCGATTTTCTGTTTGAATCAAGTATACCATATAAAGCGGAAGCTGTTCACACTTTATTCCAAAGTTTACTGTGTCGTATTTTGCCTGTATATGCTATAATGAACGCATGATAAACAAAAGTTTTAAAAAAGTTATAAATATCGCTATGGCGCTGCTTACGGCAGCCCTTATTTGCGGCTGCGAGGGCATCATGCCTTCCTCCTCATCAGGCCAGCTCTGCATAAACGAGGTGGTCACCTCCAACTCATATTCTCTGGTGGACCAAAAGCTTGGCAGCCCTGACTGGATAGAGCTGTACAACCCCACCTCCAAGCCCATAGACCTCGAGGGCTACGGGCTTACCGATAACATAAAGAATCCTCATAAATATACCTTCCCCTCTGTTACCATACCCGCTGGGGGCTATCTCATCGTATATGCCTCAAAGTATGAGGGCGATTCCATGTGTACAGGCTTCGGCCTCTCCAAGAGCGGCGACATGCTGTACCTTGTAGACCCATATTACAACGTAATGCAGCAGCTCGAGATACCCGAACTGGTGACTGATGTTTCTTATGCCCGCGCAGCCGATGGCAACTACGGCTATTGCAGTACGCCTACTCCCGGCGAGGCAAACGGCGAGGACATATTTCTGTCCGTTCATGATGGAGGCAAGGCAGATTCTGACGAAAGCGCCCTTGCCATAACCGAGGTCATGCCAAAGAACACCTCCACACTTGCTTCCGAAGACGGCAGATATTACCCATGGGCCGAAATAAAGAATATATCTGACAAAGAAGTGCTGATGTCCGATTACTACCTTTCGGATTCAGTCGGCGAGCCTTCAAAATATCGTCTCCCCGGTGTCACCCTCGGTGCGGGCGAATACGCCATAGTATACTTTTCAGGCAGGGAAGACTCTAATGCCGGCGAGATACACGCCTCCTTCAGGCTGGGCAAGGGCGATTCCGCGCTGCTGCTCACCAACGGAATGGGAAGTGTGATATCCATGTTCAACTGGACAAACCCGGTATACCCCGGCATATCGGTGGTCGCGCCTGATACCTACTGCGCATTTCCTACCCCTGGCCAGGAAAATTCACAGGAGACCCTGCCCTCGCTGACCCTTTCAGCTATGGACGGCAGCGATCCCATACATATAAACGAGGTGCTCAAGCTCAACCGGTACAGCATTCGCGACTGCTTCGGCGACCGTTCACCTTGGGCAGAGCTTTACAACTCCTCAGACAGTGCGGTGTCGCTTTCGGGCTGCTTCCTGAGCGATGACGCTGACGACCCGTTCAAATGGGCGTTCCCGGAGGTCTCCATAGAACCCAAGGGATACCTTATAGTGTTCCTCTCCGGCAAAAACCAGACCGAAGGCGAGCTTCACACCTCCTTCACCCTCTCCAAGAGGGAGTACGAGCTGATGTTCCTCTCCTCGGACGCCATGCGCTATGAAAGCATACAGCTCGATCCAAAGCTAGGCGATAACGTATCAGTCGGCATATCCGCCGACGGTTCTCTCAGGTATTACTCCAGCCCCACCCCCGGCGGCCCCAATACTACGCACGAGTTTGGATCGCCCGACGAAGCTGCCATAACCACAGATATGTTCGGCGTATATATAAGCGAGGTCTCTGCCGTAAAAGCCGCAAAGAGCAGGGATACCGACTGGATAGAGCTTCACAACGCCTCGGGGGCTTCCGTAAACCTCGAGGGTTGGCACCTGACAGACGACGCCAACGACATGAAGAAGTTCACCTTTCCGTCTTTTAAGCTGCCGGCCGGAGAATACGTATCCATAGCCGCTTCCACCTCGGCAAAATCGGGCGTTTCGGCGCCCTTTAACATATCCGCTTCCGGCGATACGCTGATACTCACCGACGGCGACGGCAACATCAGGGATGTGTTTTCAACCGGTGCACTTAGCCTGGGCGTCACATCGGGCCGCACTGTAAACAGCCCGGAGCGGGTATTCTTTACCACCCCAACCAGAAGCGCCGCCAATCCCTCAACATATTACAGCAGCTATGCTGACGCTCCAATGTTTTCCGACAGGATGCTGTACCACAGCGGCGCGTTTGAACTGACGCTGTCAAGCCTTACGCCAAACGCTGAAATACACTACACCACCGACGGCAGCAAGCCCACAACGGCTTCCCACATATATTCAGAGCCGCTTAAGGTATCGTCGAATACCGTGATAAAAGCTATCTCTGTTGCAGATGGCCTTATAAAGAGCGATATTGCCGCCGCCACTTATCTTTTCGAGGAAAAGCACACCGTGCCGGTGGTCTGCCTTTCCATAGGCAAGGAATCCTTTGATGAGGTCTACTCCGTTACCGACCGCTGGAAGAAGGTGGAGCGCGAGGGCTTCTGCGGGTATTACGAGCCGGACGGTACGCTGGGCGTGGAGTTCCCCTGCGGCCTGCGGGTAAACGGCGCCTCCACGCTGAATATGCGGCAAAAGTCCATGTCCATATTTCTTCGGGGCGGCTACGGCCAGAGCTCCACGAAATACAACTTCTTCCCCGGCAACGAAGTTACCGAATATACCTCTCTTGCGGTACGCAACTCCGGGCAGGACGCGTCAAAGGCGCGTATTCGGGATTCCTTCTTCAGCAAATGCGTGGAAGGATTAAATATCGATAACATAAAGACCCGCTCCGTAGTGGTATACATCAACGGTCAGTACTGGGGCCTGTACGACCTTAACGAAAACCAGAACGAGGATTATCTCGCCACCCACTATGGCGTCGATCCTTCCACCGCCAACATCATCCGCCGAAACGAGACCCCCCTTGCGGGCGACAGGGCTGACTTCAAGCGCGTGCGCAATTACGCCCTTACGGGAGACATATCCGGCAGCGCAAAATACGAGGAGCTGTGCCAGTGGGTAGACGTGGACTACTTCATGGATTACCTCATCGCTCAGACGTACTTTGCCAACGGCGATATGTTCAACCAAAAATACTGGCGCACTACCGACTACAAGATAAAATGGCGGCCTATATACTACGATCTTGACCTTGCCCTCGGCTCCTCCAGCCCCACGCGGAACGTGCTGCCCAGCTACTTTAACGCGGAGGGCGTGCCCTCTCAGGACGGCTCTCTAACCAACATGGACATATATGTCGGCCTTCGCAAAAACCGCTCATGGTGCGAGAAATTCGGCGAGAGATACGTATATGTGGTGTACAATTACTTCACGCCCGAAAGGGTCACAGCCATACTCGACGACATGGTAAAGACCATGGAGCCCGAGATGGCACGTCACATAAAGCGCTGGGGCATCCCCTCCAGCATGTCCGCATGGAAGAGCAGCGTATCCGACCTGCGCGGCTGCCTACAAAAGCGTACCGACTATGCCCTATCTTCCCTCCAAAAGGAATTCGGCTTTTCCAACGCCCAGATGGAGCAATGGAAGGCAAACGCCATGGCTAAACCGGAGGCAGAAGCCGCCGGATAGCGGCAAAAAGTCAATAAAAAACCGCCGGTTAGCACCGACGGTTTTTTGATTTAAGCCTTAGAGGCTTTTATCCTCCACATAGAGGCTAAGTACCTTGTTGGGGTCCATCGGGGCAGCCTTGGCGGCAGGAGCGGCGCTCTTGCCCTCCTTGGCTTCCTTGCGGGCCTCGAAGAACTTGGGCGCTACCTTGGGGAACAGCGCGTAGCTCAGTACGTCCTCTTCCTGCTCGTAGTAGCCAAGCTCCTTCACTTCCTTCTCATACTTCTCCAACTCGGGCTCCAGCAGATCGGCCGGACGGCAGGTGATAACTTCCTTGTCACCTATGGCCTTGCGGCGGACTTCCTCGTTTACATCTCCGGGCAGCGCGCCGTATTCGCCGGCAAGCAGAGCCTTGGAATTCTGTGGGAAGGTCTTATAGCGGCCCATTAGTACGTTAAACACGGCCTGTGTGCCGACTATCTGACTGGTAGGAGTTACAAGGGGAGGATAGCCGAAGTCCTTGCGGACGATCGGGATCTCCTCAAGAACGTCATAGTACTTGTCTTCCCTGCCCGCTTCCTTGAGCTGGCTGATGAGGTTGGAAAGCATTCCGCCAGGAACCTGATAGACCAGAGTGTTGGTATCCACCCGGAGCACCTTGGGGTCGAGTATGCCTTCCTTCATCATCCTTTCGGCTACGCCGCGGAAGTGCTTTGCGGCCTCCGCCAGCTTGCCGAGATCCAGCCCGGTGTCATTCTCGGTGCCCTTGAGTGTGGCCACCAGAGACTCCGTGGCGGGCTGTGAGGTTCCGTTTGCAAAGGGAGACAGCGCGCAGTCCACGATATCCACGCCCGCCTGCATGGCCATGAGGTAAGTCATGTCGCCGGTGCCGGTGGTGTTGTGGGTGTGCAGGTGTATGGGTACGTCCACCTCGGACTTGAGCCGCTTGATGAGCGAATATGCGTCATAGGGCAGCAGCAGGTTTGCCATATCCTTTATGCAGATATTGTCCGCGCCCATCTGAACCAGCTCCTTTGCCAGCTTTACGAAGTAATCCTCGTTATGCACGGGGCTCATGGTGTAGCTTATGGCAGGCTCGCATATTCCGCCGTACTTCTTGGTGTATTTGATTGCGGCTTCCAGATTTCGCACATCGTTGAGCGCATCGAATATGCGAATGACGTCAATGCCGTTCTCGATCGCCTTGCGGCAGAACTGCTCTACGACATCGTCCGCATAGTGCTTATAGCCAAGTATGTTCTGACCGCGGAAAAGCATCTGCAGCTTGGTGTTGGGCAGGGCCTTCTTCAGCTTGCGGAGACGCTCCCACGGATCTTCCTTCAGGAAACGCAGGGAGGCATCGAAGGTTCTTTCTATTATCTTTATGCAAAGGGAGAACGATATCCAGAAGAAGATGGACTCGGGGACAAAGTTGACCGGGACTCCAACTGGATGGAAAGCGAGGACCTTTCCTATCAGGTAAAAGCAGAGGATCTGACGACAGATCTTGGAAATGGCGTTGAAGTAAGCAATGACAGTGTTTATGGATTGCCGGAATTGACAACATATTATCCAAATGGAGAAGGCAATTATGAAGGAAATACCCGCTATGTCTATTATGGACTGCAGGAAGGTGATACGTTGAGTGCTGTCATGACGGTAGGCGATGGAAAAGCAGATATCCATCCGATGCTTTCTTATATGGAAGACCGGTATTATGTCTATGGCGGAGCCGATGCGATGATTCAGTTTATCGATAATTATGTGGAAGCAGACAGTGCGGCATTTGTCGTAGTCGGAGTCGTGCTGGCTTTGATCTGTCTGGCAATTGGCTATTTTATTCCATCGGGAAGAAGCATTCGCACCAATGCCAAAAATGCAGGGAAGAATGCCAAGAGTGGCTGGCAGGAATACCGTGAGCTGAATGCAGCCTTGAAAGTGAGATTCTGGCTTTTCAAATTGATCGGAGTTTGTGGTATCGTTGGTGGGCTGGCAATTATTGTAAAAGGAAATGAAAGTCTTGTGCTCATTACGGTTGGAACAATCGTATTGATCGTGGGAGGCGCTGTCTGGTATATGTCTTCGCCGCATTCGTATGAAAAATCAAACGATACGATTAAGATGATCGCCTTTAATCAGCCGACGACAATTGAGAAAATCTATGACGCATACAAGAATCTGGATACGCCGCTTGGAAGTCCGTATCTCGCTAAAATGAAAACGATGCGCCAGAAGGCATTGATCTTTGGACCGGATGATTCGGGGCAGTACCTGTATTTCTGGCTGAATGACAAAGGAAATCTTGGTTACCTTGGTTATCCCTTTTTAGAGGGGGCGATCAAGCAGCCATTAACGCAGCCAATCAAACCATATAATCCATATAGTGGAAGTGATATTGCAGAAAAATTGTGTATCAGTTCAGACATTATGCTGCTGCAGAAA
>ERZ779877.3219-NODE-3219-length-10803-cov-2.476089_pt1 | contig 10803 bp, 12 predicted proteins | sample MGYA00511556_ERZ779877 | MGnify/ENA primary metagenome ERZ779877 (study PRJEB29588, sample SAMEA2159338) | human gut metagenome | biome: human gut; feature: human-associated habitat; material: faeces | place: Denmark | collected 2008/2010 ... | reverse complement strand
AACAGGACTTGTAACGGCAGATGCCATGGCCAAGGCTTTCGGGACAAAGGTTATGGCCAAGGTTATCATTGTAGGTGGAATGTGTGGTATTATTACATCATGGAACTCCTTTCTCCTTGGTGGTTCCCGTGCCATGTACTCTATGGCAGAATCCTACATGATTCCTCCGTTTTTTGCAAAGCTTCATCCAAAGCACAAGACACCAATCAATGCACTGATTCTCATCGGATCTCTCACAATGCTTGCACCTTTTGCAGGTAGAAAAATGCTCGTATGGATCAGTGATGCCGGCAACTTTGGCTGCTGCGTGGCATATTGCATGGTTGCTCTTTCATTTATAATTTTACGTAAGAAAGAGCCTGATATGCCAAGACCTTACAAGGTTCCCGCATACAAGTTCTTTGGAACGATGGCGGTCATCATGTCAGGCTTCATGGTTGCAATGTACTGCATACCGGGAAGCGGCGGATCACTTATCATCCAGGAGTGGGGCATCGTGCTTGCATGGTGTGCACTCGGCGTGGTATTCTTCGTCTTCTGTAAAAAGAAATACAAGGAGTCATTTGGTACACTTGTTGAGCTCATCTCAGATGAGGATGCTGCAACACTTATGCCGGAGGCAGATGAGGCTGAACTGGATAAGGTTATCGATGCTGCAATAGACAGGGTACTTGCAAAGAAAGCAAGCTAGGAAACAGAAAGGACAGATTATATATGGAAACATTTAATTTCTCGGTGCCACAGGACATCACAGTGGGAAAGGGCAGTCTTTCAAAGCTGCCGGAAATAGCCAAAAAACTTGGAGGTAAGCATGCGCTCATCATTTCAGGACCTCATCTTGAGAAGATGGGACTTGTAAAAAAGGCAGCAGATTATCTGGCATCAGTTGACATAAAAGCAGACACTTTTACAGATATAGAGGCAAATCCATCTGTCACAACAGTGGAGAAAGCCACAGCAAAATACCTGGAGTCGGGCGCAGACTTTATCGTGGCATTCGGAGGCGGCTCACCGATGGATGTGGCAAAAGCAGTGGGCGTGGTTGCCAAATATGGCGGAAGCGTCACAGACTATGAGGGAGCACACAAGGTGCCGGGACCAATCGTACCGCTCATTGCGATACCAACCACCGCAGGAACCGGCTCAGAGGTGACAGCATTCTCTGTAATCACAGATCATAGCAGAAACTATAAGCTCACAGTATTCAGCTACGAGATATTGCCAAAATATGCGATACTAGATGCAGAGCTCATCACAACAGCACCGGCAAGCGTAGCGGCAGCATGCGGAATTGATGCATTTATCCATGCAGAGGAGGCATATGTATCCACAGCGGCATCGCCATTTTCTGATGCACTGGCAGAAAAAGCGATGGCACTTATCGGTAAAAATATCCGCAGATTTGTAGCAAACAGAAACGATATCGAGGCTGCTGAAGCCATGATGACAGGCTCGCTTTTTGCAGGAATAGCATTCTCATTTGCAAGGCTCGGAAATGTGCATGCAATGAGTCATCCGGTCAGCGCATTTTTCGATGTGCCTCACGGAGTGGCAAATGCAGTGCTGCTTCCTGTAATCGCAGAGTACAATGCACTTGCAGACCATGGCAAGTATCTGACCATCTACAATGATATAAGCCCGATTCCTGCATATGCGGACGAATTTGAGCCGATGATGCTGGTAGATGCAATCAGGGAGCTTTGTACTGACATCGGAATCCCGGAGAATTTGACCATCGCAATCAACAATGCCAGCAAAAACGGAACAGTCACAAAGGAAGAGATAGAAAGCAAGATAGAGCCGATGGCTGTCGATGCCATGAAGAGCGGCAACATTGCTGTCAATCCAAGGGCTTCACGCCAGTGCGATATCGAGATGCTGTATCGCAGGGCACTGTAAAACTTATAAAATACAAAACATGTAAGGTAACTATTCCGAATAGTTACCTTATATGATTATAAACAGTATAGTTAGAAAATTAAATGCAAAAACGGAGATATGAGTATGGATTATCTGTCACACAATGTATCTGAAAATTTAAAAAGAATACGCCAGTCAAAGGGTATGAGCTTAGATCAGGTAGCGGAGCAGACCGGTGTGAGTAAAAGCATGCTTGCTCAGATAGAAAAGGGCACAGCGAATCCATCTATCGGAGTGCTTGGTAAAATCACTAGCGGTCTGCGAATTGAGTTTCAAAGACTTATAGATCCGCCGAGAGTGGACTATGCGCTCATATCTCCGGATGATCTGGTACCGACAAAGGAGCTTTTGGGACAGTACAGGGTATGGACCTGCTTCCCATACGAGGACTCAAGGGAGGTAGAGGTATACCGTATCGACGTGGAGCCAGGCGGCGTGTATACAAGCGGTGGGCATGGCGAGAAAACACGCGAGTATCTTACAGTCACGGACGGTGTGCTGACGGTCGAGTGTCACGATCATGTGCAGAAAATCCATAGGGGACAGGTGTATAAGTTTGAGACCGACCAGCCGCATTTGTATCGCAATGATGATGATAGGGTGGCAAGCTGCATGTGCTTCTTTTTGGATTATACTAATATTCGGTGAGATTTTCATTGGTTATCCTATTGCATATATAGGTTTACCTATATATAATGATGTACGTTGAGAAACAAATTGTTTTAAAAAGAACATCCCAGGAGAACACCATGCAAACATTAAAGAAATTCATCAAATACTACAAACCCTACAAAGCAGTCTTTTTCATAGACCTGCTTTGCGCAACAATAATCAGTGCCATAGATCTGGCGTTTCCGCAGCTGCTTCGCACGCTGACCAAAACCCTTTTTGCAGGAGCACCGGGAAAAATCGTTTCTGCGCTGATTCCTATTACAATAGGCCTTTTGGTGGCATATATCATACAGACTGCGTGCAGGTATTATGTGACATATGCGGGGCACATGATGGGAGCGAGGATGGAGCGCGACATGAGAAAGGAGCTTTTCGACCAATATGAAAAGCTTTCTTTTTCGTATTATGATCAGAATAATTCCGGACAGATGATGAGCAAGCTCGTATCCGATTTGTTTGATATATCGGAGCTTGCGCATCACGGACCTGAGAATCTTTTTATATCGCTTATAAAGATAATCGGTTCGTTCATTTTTCTGTTTATGATAAACCGTATGCTTGCGGTTCCTATGCTTATTCTTGTGGTGCTTATGCTTGTATTTTCATATGGCCAGAATAAGAAAATGCAGGAAACCTTTATGGATAACAGGCGAAAAATCGGTGATATTAATTCGAGTCTTCAGGATACTCTGGCGGGCATAAGGGTGGTGCAGTCATTTGCCAATGAGCGCATCGAGCAGGAAAAATTTAACAGAAGTAATGAAAATTTCCTGATTTCAAAGGATGCAAATTACAGATGTATGGGAAGCTTTATGAGCGGAAATGCATTTTTCCAGGGGATGATGTATCTTGTTACGCTGGTATTTGGTGGTTTTTTGATAGCGCATGGAAGGATGGAGGCATCCGACCTTGCTATGTATGCACTGTATATAGGCATCTTTATCAGTCCTATCCAGATACTTGTAGAGCTGACTGAGATGATGCAGAAGGGGCTTTCGGGCTTTAGAAGATTCTTAGAGGTGGTGGAAACTGAGCCGGATATAGTTGATGCTGCTGATGCAAAACCGCTTAAAAATGTAAAGGGAAATGTCTGTTACGAGGATGTTTCGTTCCACTATAGCGATGATGATACACCGGTGCTTTCGCATGTATCCTTTGAGATACCGGCAGGAAAATCAATTGCGCTTGTTGGACCGTCGGGAAGCGGAAAGACGACAATATGCTCACTGCTTCCGCGGTTTTATGACGTGACGGAGGGCAGGGTCACAATAGATGGAAATGATGTGAGAAAGCTCACGCTTGAGAGCCTTCGCTCGCAGATTGGACTGGTTTCGCAGGATGTTTATCTGTTTGGCGGAAGTATAAAGGACAATATCGCCTATGGAAAACCGGATGCGACGATGGATGAGATTGTAGATGCGGCCAAAAAGGCGAATATCCACGATTTTATCATGGAGCTGCCGGATAAATATGATACGTTTGTCGGAGAGAGAGGCACCCGATTGTCAGGAGGGCAGAAGCAGAGGATTTCCATTGCGAGGGTGTTCCTTAAAAATCCGCCTGTGCTAATACTTGATGAGGCAACCAGTGCCCTTGACAATGAGAGCGAGCGCTTTATCCAGAAAAGTCTTGAGGAGCTGGCAAAGGACAGAACGACTATCACAATTGCCCACAGACTTTCGACAATCAGAAATGCGGATGAAATTCTCGTGGTAGCTGATTGTGGCATTGCTGAAAGAGGCACACATGAGGAGCTTTTGGCACAGGACGGAATATATGCGCGCTATTATGATATGAGCAGGTAGGATTAAGGAAATTTCCACTGATTAATCATAAATGAGGGGCAAAATACCTTTTGACACTATAATCATGTTATTATAGCTGCATAAACTAACTATATAGGAGCAGACACTATGCAGGCAATGTTCATAGACGTAGACGGCACTTTAAGCAGTCCGTGCTACAAGGTAAACGGAAAATTTCAGATAGGAATGTCAGATGTGCAGTGGGCAGACTACTGCAGTAAGCATGGTGAGGATACATATGAGTGGTGCCGTCCTGTGATGCAGGTAAAGGAGTATGCCATGAAGGCAAAGGAAAAAGGCACGAAGCTGTATGTGCTTACCACATCAGGCACAAAAATCGAGACAGCTGCAAAGCGCAGATTTTTAGACAGATACTATGCAGGTATGTTTGATGATATCTATGCGGTGGAGCATGATGATGACAAGGTCAAGTTTATTCTTAAAAAAGCAGCAGAGCTTGGGATTGAACCGTCGGACTGTGAGCTTGTGGAGGATACATACCGCATACTTTTGCAGACAGTGACAGAGGGGATTAAATCCACTCACATCACAACGATTCTCACAGGCGGATGCGAACGGTAACCAAAAATTTTCCACGGTCTATAAAGAAATAAAAAACATCCGATAAAGATGACAGTAACAAAGCAGCACAGCTTATAGTTGATGATGACTACAAGGTGCACTTATGTCGAAAGTTGCGACCGAAACCAATTGAATGAGAGTTCTATCAAGGCTATAATTGAACCAGTACAGCGATATAACTTTTTTCGCAGTGCTGGTTCTTTTCGATGTGCCAAAAGCGTATAGCGAATAAAATATAATTTCAGACAGGAGGACTTCAATTTGGAGAAAGTACGTTACATGATTTCCGATGCGGCAGCCGCCGTGGATGTGGGGACTCATGTGTTGCGTTACTGGGAGGATGAGCTGGGACTTGATGTGCCCAGAAATGAACTTGGTCACAGATACTATACGAGAGATAATATAAAGCAGTTTTTAAGGATAAAGGAGCTCAAGGAGAAGGGCTATCAGCTTCGTGCAATCCGCGATATGCTTCATTCGGATGCACCAGGTGAGCCATTAAATCCACCGAATCCTGCAGCTATGGAAAAATCCGTGCAGCCTGTAAATTACACGAATATCACAAATCAGACGGTGAAACAGGAGATGTCAGGGTATAAGCCGGCATATCACGATGAACTGCCGGGATACAATCATACATATCGAAGCCGCACGGCAGATGAGCGTATGGATGAGTTTCGCGAGCTGATGAGCAATATCGTGGGGAGAGCCATAGCACTTAACAATGAGGAACTGAGTCAGCAGATATCCACTGATGTGCAGGAGCGGATATTAAAGGAAATGAACTATCTGATGCGCGAACAGGACAGCGCGCAGGAGGAGAGATATAAAAAGCTGGACGCTGCCATACGCGGAAATCTGCGTAGAAAGGGGCTTTTTTCAAGGAAAAGGAATGCGGACATGTCTGCAGATACAAAAATAAGCGCTGCAGACACCAAGGGAAAGAAGGGGCGCGACAAGACGCATACGCATGAGCTTAATCCGGTGAGACTGTAGAGCATGCATGACAACGCTTACGCTATAAAATAATTACTGCAAAAAACGCTTACAGTATAAAAATGATTACAATACAAAGACGATTACAACATAAAAAAGACGACCCATAACAGGTCGTCTTTCTTTCTTACAGTATGCTAAAAATTAGCCCTGGCTGATTGCTCCAGTTGGGCAAACACCAGCACATGTACCACAATCGAGACAAGAATCTGCATCGATTACGTACTGTGAATCACCAGCAGAGATAGCTCCTACTGGGCACTCACCAGCACATGTACCACAGCTAACGCATGAATCAGAAATTACGTATGCCATAATGAAATCCTCCTTATAAAATAATGATCATTATTCGCCGTTATTGGCTTATCTGCATTGTAGTACAAAACACAGAATAATGCAATGCCAAATAAAATTGTACTTACTTTTACACAATCTTATATAAAAATTACTAAATATTGAGTAAAACTTGAAATGCTATTGTTACTATTGTATAATAAATAGAAAACAATTCAGAACCTCCGAGAACAAAAGCTGATACATCATGTTTACATGTAAGCAGCAGATGTTCCTGCTTTCGAGGTGGCTCTGAAGTGTTACAATAAAAACACATGATTATTTAGAAAAACTGGTGTTTGCACATGGTATATTACTGTAGTATGTGCGGTGAGGATATAAAATGGAAACAAAAATTATAAAAATAGATCAGGACAATTTAGACCATAAGCTCATGCAGGAGGCAGGTGATTTGATTGCAGCCGGTGAGCTTGTAGCGTTTCCGACAGAGACAGTGTATGGGCTTGGCGGTGATGCTTTAGATCCGGAGGCATCAAAGAAGATATACAGTGCAAAGGGGCGTCCGTCGGACAATCCGCTTATCGTACACATATCGGATTTTTCGGATTTGGAGCGCATCGCAAAGACAGTGCCGGAGGATGCAAGGAAGCTTTCGGATGCTTTCTGGCCGGGACCTCTTACCATGATAGTGGAGAAGGGCGATGCAGTGCCTTATGCCACAACAGGCGGCATGGACACGGTAGCTGTGCGTATGCCGAATCATCCTATAGCGCTTGATCTCATAAGAAGAAGCGGCTGGCGCCAAGCGCCAACACATCCGGCAGACCGAGCCCTACAGAGGCTGCACATGTGGCTGAGGATCTAAGCGGCAAAATAGCCATGATTATAGACGGAGGACCGGTTGGCATAGGAATAGAGTCCACCATCATTGACCTGACAGAGGATACACCTATGGTGCTGCGCCCGGGCTATATCACACCACAGATGCTTTCAAAGGTATTAGGCAAAGAGGTTATCGTAGATCCGGGAATCATAGCGGCAGATGACACGAGAAAGCCAAAGGCACCCGGCATGAAGTACAAGCACTATGCGCCAAAGGCTGACATGGTCATCGTGGACGGTACGAGAAAGCATGTGATTGCAAAGATAAATGAGCTTGTGGCTTCGCACAGGGATGATGGCAAAAAGATAGCAGTCATTGCGACAGAGGAGACAAAGCAGTTTTACGATGCAGATGTTGTCCTGTCGATGGGAAGCAGGGCGGATGAGGATTCGATAGCCCATGAGCTTTACCGTATATTAAGGGACTGTGATGAGCTCGATGTGGATGTGATTTTCTCGGAGAGCTTCTCCACACCACGTATAGGACAGGCCATCATGAACCGTATGCTAAAGGCGGCAGGTCATCAGGTGATAGACACACATGTGAAGTATGACAAAATCATTTTTGTCGCACAGACCGGCACATGCAGGGAGCAGATGGCAAAGGGCATCATGAACGACTTTGTACTCAAGGTGCCGATGGAGATTGAGGCGAGAGGACTTGTTGTCCAGTTTCCGGAGCCGGTCAATCAGAAGGCAGAGGCAGTGCTCATAAGCAATGGCATTTCCACGGAGGGCATGGTGTCAACGCAGCTTGAGGAATCGGATATCACGGAGAGTACTATGGTATTTACCATGGAGTCATCACAGCGCGAGCGCATTATAGAAAGCTTTGCCGATATCGACCCGGAGCAGGTCTTTGTGCTTTCACAGTATGTGGGCGATGAGCTTGAGATACTGGATCCTTATGGCGGCACACTTCAAAGCTATGGACTGTGCTATGAAAGCCTCAGGGCTACGCTTAAGAAGCTGGTAAAGCGCTTAAATGCAAATACATAAAAGACAAACAAATATAACACAATATAAGACAAAGGAGAACAAATATTATGGGTAAGGTAGTAGTTATGGATCATCCGCTGATTCAGCACAAGATTGGAATTATGAGAAGAACCGACACAGGTTCAAAGGATTTCAGAACACTTGTCAGCGAGGTTGCGATGCTTGAGTGCTACGAGGCAACAAGAGATCTGGAGCTTACAGATGTGGAGATTGAGACTCCTATCTGTAAGGCCACTGTAAAGGAATTAAAGGGCAAAAAGCTTGCAGTTGTTCCTATCTTAAGAGCCGGACTTGGTATGGTGGAGGGCATGCTTGAGCTCATCCCTGCCGCAAAGGTTGGACACATCGGCATGTATCGTGACCCGGAGACAGCAGAGCCTATCGAGTACTATTGCAAGCTTCCGGCAGACTGCGCCAACAGAGAGGTATTTGTGGTAGATCCGATGCTCGCAACAGGTGGTTCAGCAGTGGCAGCACTTGATATGCTCAAAAAGCGCGGTGTGAAAAACATCCACTTTATGTGCATAATTGCAGCTCCTGAGGGAGTAAAGAGACTCACAGAGGAACATCCTGATGTGGATGTATATATAGGAGCGCTCGATGATCATCTCAATGAGCACAAATATATTGTGCCGGGACTTGGAGATGCAGGAGACAGAATTTTCGGAACCAAGTAATAAAATGTGTGATAGACCATATTGAATGGAGGTGTATATATGGGAGCTTCGGAAAAGAGAAAGGATTATATCTCATGGGATGAGTATTTTATGGGAGTTGCATCTTTGGCGGCACTAAGGTCAAAGGATCCAAATACTCAGGTGGGAGCATGCATAGTAAGTGACGATAACAAAATTTTGTCAATGGGCTATAACGGGCTTCCGGTAGGTTGTAGCGATGATGAATTTCCATGGAATAGAGAAAGCGACGATCCATATGACAATAAATATTTTTACACAACTCACAGCGAATTAAATGCCATTTTGAATTATAGAGGCGGCAGTCTTGAAGGAGCAAAGATTTATGTAACTTTGTTTCCTTGTAATGAGTGCGCCAAGGCCATTATTCAGTGTGGCATTAAGAAGGTTATATATGGCGATGATAAATATGGAGATACATCTTCTGTAAAGGCGTCAAAGAGAATGATGGCAGCAGCAGGTGTGGAATATATTCCATATGAGAAATCGGGCAAAGAGATTAAAATAAAGCTTTAGTAAACAATTCTATTTTTGCTGAATATACTAGACTGATAAGGTTTTTGATTAGTTTAGGATAGTATATGGATTATAAATATATACCTTTTTATGTTCAGGGAAATGCAGTTACGGGAATGTATTACGGACAATGGGGAATGGCGGAAGATAGAGACATTGAATATGTTAAAGAGATGTATCCTCTAACTTTTATGACCATTCAGGAGATGGTAGAGAAGGAATGTGATTATCAGGAGTTTGCAGGAAGTATGATGTTTGACGAATATCCTGACAAAATGGGAATCCTAAGGATTGTTAATCGTATTTTTGAAAATATTAAAAAAGAAGAGGCATCCTGTAATGGCAAGGAATGCATTAAGTATCCTGATGACCAGTGGCTTAAGGATATAATAATGGTATTGCTGCTTAATGAAATATATAGAAGAAGACAAAAAAGAAAAAGATATTATTAAGATTAAAAGTGATTTAGTCTTAACAAAAAAAGCACTAAGAATAAAGGGTTGAATGAAACCTAAATCTTAGTGCTTTTTCAATTAACAAGAAAATCCTTTGGAAAATCTATTAATTGATATTTCCAATGTGTGAAAACATCATTAAAGGGCATAAAGTATTATTGCAAAAAAATGTAATATACTTCCTGCAAGAATAAACAAATGGAAAATAGAATGCATCCATTTATGACTGCTTCCAAGTCCGTAAAGAATAGAGCCTACAGTGTAGGCAATGCCTCCGGCAACAAGTAAGATAACGCCACCTGTGCCCATAACTTCAATGGTAGGTTTTATGAAAATAATAATAACCCATCCCATGGCAAGGTAGCAAATCATAGAAAATACGCTGTATTTCTTTAAGTCAATTGCAGTAAGGGTACAGGCAATAATTGCACAACCCCAAACTAAGCCAAATAAAGACCATGCCAAAACGGGATATTTGGCTCTCATTGGAACAAGAAGTATTGGTGTGTAACTTCCTGCAATAAGAAAATAAATGGTGCAGTGGTCAAGAACCTGCATAACCTTCTTACCCATTCCCGGTCTTAAACCATGATAAACACTGGACATTGTATATAAAACAATTAAAGTTACCCCATAAATGCAACTGGAAACAACGCCGATTCCACTGTGATGCTTGGCCGAAACAATAATGCAAAGCACAAGAGCTGCAATACCTAAAGCCGCACCAACGATATGGGAAACCATATTAAAAATTTCTTCACCTTTAGAATAATTAGGAAGCTGTCTGTCAGCTAATTTAATTCTTTGTTTCATAAAAAGTTCTTCCTTCCTTAAAAAATGACTACTCAACGCTATGTAGTATTCAATACTACGTCAAAGTATATATATATTATACGCAAATGTCAATAAAAAAAATGCATAAAAAATGAAGGCTGTATAAGTGACTATTGAAAATGGCAAATTTTCCATAGGAATAATAAGTGATGT
>ERZ779877.3215-NODE-3215-length-10806-cov-2.986699_pt1 | contig 10806 bp, 12 predicted proteins | sample MGYA00511556_ERZ779877 | MGnify/ENA primary metagenome ERZ779877 (study PRJEB29588, sample SAMEA2159338) | human gut metagenome | biome: human gut; feature: human-associated habitat; material: faeces | place: Denmark | collected 2008/2010 ... | reverse complement strand
CAGCCGTTGTGCGGCGCATGGCGTCCAAAGCCCCCGGATCGGTGTAGGGCGCGTCAATATGGCAGGCGCACACTTCACTTGCCGGGCAACTGCCCTTTTCGAGCACTTCGACTTCGTAGCCCAGCGTTGCCGCGGCCTGCGCAAACATGCGGCCCAACTGACCGCCGCCCATAAGCCCGAGCGTCGCACCGGGATTGAGAGGAAAAGAAGCTTTCATGATTTGATCTTTTTTTAAAGAGACGGCAGTTCCATGGCGCGGGCCTTGGCATTTTGTTCCTTGCGGAAGACCTGCAGCTTGGCGTAAAGCGCCTTATCGGTAACGGCGAGAATGGTGACGGCGTAAAGCGCCGCGTTGGCGGCACCGGCTTCTCCGATGGCGAAGGTGGCAACCGGAACGCCCTTGGGCATCTGTACGATCGAGTAGAGGCTGTCTTCGCCGCGGAGGTACTTTGACGGCACGGGAACACCCAAAACCGGCACCACGCATTTGGCGGCGAGCATACCGGGCAGGTGTGCGGCGCCGCCCGCGCCCGCGATGATGCAGGCAAGACCCCGGTCACGCGCGGTGGCGGCGTACTCAAACATCTCATCGGGCATACGGTGCGCGCTTACCACACGGGCTTCGTAGGGCACGCCGAAGGCCTTGAGAATTTCGGCGGCTTTCTGCATCACGGGCCAGTCGGAATTTGAACCCATCACAATGCCGACAACGGGCTTCTGTTCGCACTGAGTCATAGTTTTTTCTCTTAATAAAGCAAAGGCGCGCCGCGGCTCATTCTGACAAACGGATGAGACCGGACGGCGCGCGCTGCCGGGAGTCGCTCCCGGCATATCTCGGGCGGCAGAGACTTACTGCACGTCTTTACCTGTGAGTTTAACAAGTGCCTCGCGGTACTTCATCGAGGTTTTCTCGATGATGTCCTCGGGCGGCACCGGAGCGGGCGGCACCTTGTTCCAGCCCGTGGATTCGAGCCAGTCACGCAGAAACTGCTTGTCGTAGCTCGGGGGCGAAATGCCGAGGGTGTACTGGTCAGCCGGCCAAAAGCGCGAGCTGTCGGGCGTGAGCATTTCATCCATGATGCAGACGTTGCCGTTTTCATCAAGGCCAAACTCAAACTTCGTGTCGGCGATGATGATGCCGCGCGAAAGCGCGTAGTCGGCGGCTTTCGTATAAATCGCAAGCGTCGCGTCGCGCACCTGAGCGGCGAGCGCGGAACCGAGCTTGGCTTCCATAAATTCAAAACTGACGTTCTCCGGCGGTGCGCAGCGGACGCGCAGGCTGTCAATTTCGATCTTTACAATCTCGCCGGGCAGCTTTTCTTTGACGGTCAACACATACCACCCGTTTTCCTCACTTCCGGAACCAACCTTTACGGCGTTTCCAAGCGAATCATAGACGGTCAGCGTCGCCGATACGTACTTGGCATTCGCAATGCCCTCCGTACACAGAATAATAATCCTGTTGTTGGCATACAGCGGCAGTGCCTTGATCGTGATACCGTCATACTCTGCCCATGCGGAAACCGTATAGCCCTTTTCGGATATATCGTGCAGGGTGAGAGCCTTTTCCGCGCCGTTCCCGACAAGTGTTGCACGTTCAAATGCTTCAACATTCTGCGCTTCACACTCATAAAAGCCGCCGTCGGTGCCTATCGAAGCAGTTGTCGCGTAGACCGGATACTCGCCTTTGTCTGTCTTCAGAGTGAATACCGGCGTTCCGCTCCATTCAGCATCTCCCCACCCGCCCGACAGTGCCGGACCGGTTGCCCAGAGGCGAACAATTCCGGAGTCTCCATCCTTGATATACAAAACGGTTTCAATCGTCATGTCACCGATATCAATCGTTTCTTCGGTCGCGAACATTCTGACATCGCTGAACATATCGACAATGCCGTAATTGGGTATATATCTGGTAAAGTATTTGTATACCGCAACGGCGCATCCGGTCACAAGTGCGCACAAAAGCACCGCAATGAGGACGGCTGCCCAAAGCGGCATACGACGGTGGCGGCGAGGTGAACGGCAAGCGGCGGCAGTTCCTCGGCAAACCGAAATGGCTCGTCTCTCAAAATCCTTTGGGAAACGGTGCTTGCCTGTATGGCTGTTAAGCTCCGCTGCATTATCGGCTTCAAGCGCCGAAAGAACATTCTTGAGTTCATTTTTCTCCATCCGGCTCACCTCCCCCCAAAAGTCCGGACAGCTTTTCCCTTGCCCGCATCAGTCTGACGCGAACGGTTGCTTCAGCAATACCTGTCATAGCGGCAATCGTGCCGTTGTCGTACTCATAAAGATATTTCAGAAGCAGAATATCCCTGTATATCGGGTCAAGCGTCCGGATAACCTGAAGCAGCTTCTCATAATCCTCTTTCTGCCCGAACATTTCTTCCGGGGTCGGATCATTGTCCGGAATATAATTTGCGGTTTCGTCCAGAGATGATGTGCTTCTGCGTTTGTTATAATTATATCGGTTGATTGCTGCGTTTCTGCTTATTACAACAATGAGTGACTCGGTTTTGTTTCGCGGGATTGAGGAAAACAGCGAAATGTTTTTCACTATGCCGAATACAGCGTCCATAACGGCGTCCTCTGCATCCTCTCGATTATGCAGTATTGCGTAAGCGATACCGTACATACGGCTCTTATATGTAAGATATAAATTTTCCGCAAGAGCGCGCTCTTCATCGTTTTCAATTGTCATGAATATCGGTAAAACCAACATCGGTATGAGCCTCCCTTCGTATGTATATCTGAAAACAGTACGCAATACACCATAAACATTATAGCATATTTTCTTGATTTTTTCAAGCCGGAACCGCCGACAAGACAGAATACGTGTCTTGCCGACGGCTTTTCTTTTTTCGATAATTCTTTAAAACTTTTTTCTGTTTTGGTTGTAGAAACGTCGATTTTTTCCGGTAGAAGTGAGAAGAAACCGTAAGCAACGGGTAGTACTCCGCATTTGAAACGAAAGTTCCTCCGTTGTTCCCCAAATGAGAACAACGGTGAAAAGCAATTCAAGTATTCCGAGTGCAGTACCCCCCACATTTAAGGATTTTCGTGGGTAGATAGGAGAGCAATTTTAATTTACAGAAGAATTGGGGTGCCCAAAGCCCCTGTGGATGGATATAGGTGGGGAACTGATTTCGGAATCGATTTTGTATTTGTAAAACTGCTCCCATATGCGGAGCGAAAGGAGATGATCATCATGCAGAATATAGCAGCGTAGCACCGCCGAATTCGCCCCGTGTGGCGAGGATAACATCCCGGCGGGACTTTGTATCGCCAACAAACAAAACCGCATACAAGCGCTTGTGTGCGAAAATCATGAAAGGAGCATAACGCTTGAAAAAATCCACTCTTGCCGTCATCGACGCGAAACCCTTATGGACAAAAGACTTCCCGAGACGAAGTTTTGCGTCGAAACTCTGCTGCCGCAGGGACTTTGCATCCTCGGAGGTTCCCCGAAAGTCGGTAAATCATGGCTTGTCCTTGACCTCTGTATTCATATTGCAAAAGGAGAACCGATGTGGGGACTTCCCGTTACACAAGGAGAAACACTCTACCTCTGTCTGGAGGATTCCGAACGCCGGATTCAGGAACGGCTTAATACCATTACGGACGATGTGCCGCCCGGATTGTACTTTGCCACCGGCAGCACTTCTATCGAAAGCGGTGTGTGCGATTGGATTCGGAAATTCAAACACGAACATCCTGCTGTCACATTCGTCGCCATCGACACATTTCAACTGATCCGTACCCCGACAGCGGATGTCTCCTACGGCAACGATTATACCGAACTGCAACCGCTCCGTGCGCTGGCAGAGGAACTGAAGATCTGTCTTTTGCTGGTGCATCACCTGCGCAAAATGGGAGATAAAGACCCTATCAATAAACTCTCCGGCAGTACCGGAATTGCGGGTGCGGTTGACGCGATCTATGTCCTCGAAAAGAATGAGCGCATCGAAAACAGTGCAACGCTGTACGCCTCCGGGCGAGACATCCGCGACCGTAAGATGAAGCTGGAAATGGAACCTGTCACCTGCACATGGCAGTTGCTCTCCGACAGCCTGACCATGCCCGAAACTGTCATGCCGGATGAGATGACGGCATTGGTCACGCTGATGAAAGCAACGCTCCTTTTCAACGGGAGTAACACCGACCTTGCCTCTGCATTGTCAGCTACGCTCGGCAGAGAGATAACCGCCAAAGGGATGAAGCAGATGATGAACCGCTGGCGGTTTCAGATGGAAGCGCTCGGTGTCTACTTTGAAAGCAGGCGAAGCAACGGTCAAAAGTATATCCGCGTGAAATATGTGTCACCGCAACCGACAGAGAGTGCCTCAAGTGACCCAAGTGCCTCAACTTCTTCTGCCCTCATATCTTTCGTCCCTTGCGACCCTTGCGTCCCTGCATGAGACTTTCAAATTGCTGCAGATTATTGCGAGTTTCGCCTTTGTATGACGCCAGCCGATTCCGGCGGCGCCAAAGGCGTCGGGCTATGCCCATACCCCTATCAATTATTTACGAAAGGAGTCTTTCAGTGAAAGAAGAAAACAAAAATATCATTCTTTCTTTCCGTGTCACACCGGAAGAAAAAGTTTGGATCGAGGAACATTCCTACGGTCATTACAGGCGCATCAGTGACTTTGTCCGCGACTGTATTTTCAAAAAAGAGATCGTTAACATCGACGGAGCCGATGAAATTGCGCACGAGCTTCAGCGCATCGGCAACAATCTCAATCAGCTTACCCGTGCCGTCAACGCAGGATTTGTTCGGGCAGTTGACCTCGGAGAAACCAAACAGGAGGTGCAAAAAGTATGGCAATCGTTAAATTCATTGCTTCGGGATGCCTGATGAACAACATTTTTCCCTACGTCATGAACCGAAACAAGACCGAGAACGGCATATTGGTTTCGGGAATCCATTGCACGCCCGAGTCCGCACTTGACGAATTCCGCTTTGTAAAAAACAAATTCGGCAAGATCGACGGCAGACAATATTACCACATTGTCCAATCGTTCAGCCCCGATGACAAGCTGACTCCCGAAACCGCGCACGAAATCGGTCTGCGCTTTGCCGAATACTTTCCGGGCTATCAGATTGTCATTGCCACACATTGCGACCGCGATCATCTGCACAATCACCTCGTCATGAACTCGGTGAATATGGAAAACGGAAAAAAGTTTCATCAGACTGCCGATGACCTTGCCCGCGTCAAGGAGTATTCCAATCAGCTCTGCCGTGAGTATGGGCTGTCTGAAACCGAAGCAAAATCTTCATTCGGTTCGATGCCGAAGTGGAAAGACCTGCTGCGCCGCAAGGCATATTCCGTTGCCTGCCGCACCTCCTGCAAAGAAGATTTTATCTACGAGATGGAGATGCACGGCTACAAGGTGGACTGGCAGGAGGGACACAAGTATATAACCTTCACCACACCGGACGGTCATAAATGCCGTGACAACAAGCTCTTTGCCGAGCAGCTTCTGCGAAAAAATCTGGAGATTTATTTTCTCCTCGGCGGATGTGAGTCGGGACTTGCTGTGCAGTATCAGCAGTTTGAAAACCGCCTGCATCCGAAACACGGTTACACGGTGGGCGAAGGTTTGTTTTCGCTACTGAAAAGTCTGCTCGAAACCATGCCGTATGAAGGGCGCTTCACTCCTCCTGTCGAAGATTATCAAATCGATAAGCTGACCGTCATGGAGCTGGAAATGCTCGGCATCAAGGTCGAACCCAAAGCACTGCTTCAATATTCCGCGTACAGTACGCAGGAGGAAGATCAGAGCTTTGGGCTATTTTATTAAACAAAACTATCGCAATCCGCAGAAAAGTAACTTATGAAACAACGAAAAATCATTTACGAAAACGCACAGCTCCCGGATGACTACTCACCCGACAGATATGAATTCCGCACGCCCGCCGGAGCGGAATTTGATCCGCAATGGGCGGTCTGTCACAGAAACGGCGTTGAATTTTACCGCACGGACAGTGGTATTTCCAAAAGCCGTGTACAGGAATCATGCGGGCGGAAATACCGTGTCAACTCAATCTTCCCGCACGCTGCCGGGCGTGACCTTGACGACAATATCCGTCACCTGCTCGGGCGTGAAATTGATAATGTTTCCTGAATTCTTCGAAAACGCTGGACTTTGAACCCGATTGGGAGTATGATTGCCTTGGGAAAATACGCTTCCCAAGCACTCTCAATCGGTTTGACTGCACAAGGAGGTAAAATATTATGAAGTCAAACCAAAACGAAAAGAAAATCACGGCGCTGTACTGCCGTCTCTCTCAGGAAGATGAAAACAAAAGTGACAGCGACAGCATCATCAATCAGAAATCCATTCTGACCAAATACGCAAAGGATAACGGCTTTGAAAACATTGAAATTTTTGTGGATGACGGTTATTCCGGTGTCAGCTTCAACCGCCCGGATTTTCAGAGGCTTCTGGAATTGATGGAGCAAGGTAAGGTCTCTGCTCTGATTACCAAAGACCTCTCCCGTCTCGGGCGCAATTATATTGAGGTCGGCAATTATACCGAGATCCTTTTTCCACGGTGGAATGTCCGCTATATCGCTGTTAATGACAATTACGATTCACTTTACAGCGAAAGCAATGAGTATGCTCCTCTCAAAAATCTGTTCAACGAATGGTTTACCCGTGACACAAGCAAAAAACGACTGTCGAACGATTGGAACAACTCAAAGCCGAACAGCTCTAAGCAAGTTATTCAGATTCACAGAGCCTTTCGCAAAACGAAAAGGACGAACAGCCGAAACTGTTCGTCCTTCCCGCCCGATTGCTTTTGTTTCTCGTTATCATCTTTATGAGAAGGAAGCAAAGCCGACGCTTTTTTGTTTTTCATTTTTATCGCTCGGATTTAATAAAATCTTTGCCGGTAATAATGTAGTCTATCGAAACGTTGTAAAACTCCGATAGCTTTTGCAGCATGCGAAGATTAGGTTCGCGCTTGCCCGTTTCGTAGTGAGAAAGTGCTACGCGGGTGATGCCAAGCTGCTCCGATACCTGCTGCTGACTTAATTTTTTTTGTTTTCTCAAGTCTTTTATTATTAACATAAAAAGCCTTTTTAATGTTTTACAAAATACCGCAGCATCCCCCGAACGCTGCGGCATTTTGTATTTTTTTATTTTAGGAGTATCCCCTGAGAGTTTTCGGGGGAATTTTAGCTTGGTTTATGTAGGGTAATTATTTAGTAAGAAGGGATGTCTGGGCTACTGGCACCCACTTACCAGCCGCATCCTTCGTTCCCATCGCGTTGCCATTGACTGTAATCTTGTAGCCATTAGAAGCAAAATCACCGAACACATTTATTTTGTTTGCTTTAGATATTGTTGTTACATCAGTGCATTTAATATAACCCTCTGTCTTGATGTTAAATCTGTATGCATTTTCTGTAGTCATGTCTTCTTCCTTAATTGCAAAGTTACGGCAATAACCAACGATACCTGAAGCGGCATGATATGTTGAGTCTCCTTTTTGAGTACCTGTAGACTCAATTGTAATATTCGCTACTTCACAATTTTTAATTGTTCCCCATGCAGCAGCTCCGCAGAGACCGGCTACACGGTAAACACCCTTAACGGAACCGCCTTTAACTGTAACGTTTTCAATTTTACCGCCGTCAAGATAACCAACAGCCACGCCAATGGATATACCATCCATTGCATCATCTGTAATATTAACTTTAACATCTTCAAATACGATGTTTGAAAGTGTAGCGCCTTCGCCGAGATAAGCAACAAAGCCTACGCCAACCTTATCCATGTTACCTGTTGAAGAGCAGTTAATGAGGTAACCGTTCTTTACAGCGTTGAACTGGTCGTTGAGGGTAAGACCTTTGATTACAAGAGGCTTTTTAGTATCTGTTCCACCGGAGATAGTACCCTTGAATTCGCTTCCGCGAGTGTTACCGATAGGTGTCCAGTTGCTTGCATCAACCTTAATAGTTGTTTCTTTGTCGGTAGGGTTAAGTGTAATTGTTTTGCCTTCGAAGTTGTAGCCACCATTTACAAGAGTGGAAAGTCCTGCAACCTCCTGAGCCGATGTAATCGTATATTCTTTTGCTGAGTCATATGTAGCTGCGTCAAACCAAGTTGTAACGCCGCCGCCCTGCCATGTTACAGCCTTCATTATTTCTTCAACCTGTTTAGCTGTAAGCGTGCTTGCCTTCTTGTCAAGATTTTCAATAGCCGCAACTATCTTTGCATTGGCTTTATTAACATCTTCTGTTGTGGAGAAATCTTTTGTAGCATCTGCAATAGCCTTTGTAACCTGTGCAAGAGAAAGGTTCTTTGCCTGTGCAGCGTCAACAATTGCCTGTACCTGCGACTTTGTAAGTGTGGATGTACCGGAAACTGCTGTGTTTACAATAGCCTTAACCTGTTCAGCGGAAACGCCTGTGAAAGATACTTTTGCGAATGCATCGTTGATTATTGTCTTAACCTGCTGTTCTGTAAGACCTGTGTTTTCGAGCTGTGCGTTTGCATAATAAGCTGCCATTGCGCCTTTTACAGCGTCCTGAAGTGCGTCAACAGGAACATCGGATTTAGCATCCTGATAAGCCTTTGTAAGTCTTGTAGCAAGCTTCTCTTCGAAGTCTTCCCAACCGAGCCAGTTGCTGTTATTGAGCTTTTCAATAACGTCGTTTGCTGTCTGTTCCTGCTTAGCGGCAGCCATTTCCTGCGCCTTAGCAGATTCTTTTGCTTTCTTTACCACGCTTGCGAACGTGCCTATCATAACGCCGGCGAGAATCGCGATAACGGCGATAACAATAACCAGCTCAACAAGGGTAAAGCCTTTTTTGTTTTTCATTGTGTGAGATCCTCCTATAATTTGTTTTTAGCCCCGAAACGGGACTTTTCGTAACGTCAAAAAAATTTTACATTTTGGCGTTGGGCTTAGACACTTTTTGTCTATACTGTGATTATAGACGATTTCTGTCTATTTGTCAATAGATATTTTGTGTCTATGGCAAAATATTTTCGTAAATTTGAGCGAAAGGGGGTACAGTAGCTTGGAATTTTACGAAATTATACGCGGTCTGCGCGACGATCTGTTACGCAAATCGAATCAGACGGAAATTGCCGAAAAGCTTGGCATGACACAACGTAAATTATCTTATATAGAAACGGGAAAGAGCGAACCGAGTCTTGCGGATCTTCGTTCGATATGCAAGTTTTACAACGTTTCGGCGGATTATGTTTTAGGTCTTACAAACGAGCCTAAGAAGCTGAAAACGCCGGAAGAGCTTGCCGCAGAAGCCGAAAAAGAGAAAAATAACAAAATTGAATCAGAAACGAACGTGGCACGGTAGGACACTTTGGGATGTTCTTACAGGGTGCTTTTTTTATTTACAAAAAATTCGGTAAAAATGTATTGTAAGGGGCAAAAAACCGTAGTATAATATAAAAAAAACAAAAGCGACGCGATTGGGAGGTCGTTTTTTTATGGCTGAAAATTGGAACGATTACGGCAATTATGCAGAAGAAGAGATATACAGAAACAAATCATTTTGGGGTAAAGTTTTCAGCTTCCGCACGCTTAAAAACGTTTTGAAGTGGTTTTTTTATCTTTTGATAATTGCATTGTTCGGGGTTATTGCGTTCAGAATGTCAACAAGCAAGCCCGGCAAAAGCTTAACATCGCTTATCTGCACTCCGGAGCTGAAAGCCGCGCAGGAAAAGGGCGGCGTAACGGTTTTTTCACAAGAGCTTGACGAATATATAACCCGTGGCGGAGAATTTGCTGTATTTGACGTAAAAATAATTGCGGAAACGGAAGAATTGCAGTTTACCGTGCGATACAACAACAGCACGGTAAAAAGTCTGAAAGAGAAAATATCGGCGCGCAAATACGAATCGGATGAAGAAAAGCAATCGGCGCTTGATAAAATAGGCGAGCGACCGTTTGTGTTTGTCCTGCGCGACGAGGACGGAAATATTTATTCAAGCTATGCCTGCATTGAGTATTCAAAAAATGTGTATCAGTATGTGAAGGTGTCATTCAAAGTATCGGGACTTCTCCAAAGCAAGGCTGTTTCTTCCTATTTATTATACCCAACGCAAAAGGTTGATAATCCGCTTTACATTTACAAGGGCGAGAGCGCAGGCAAATCATCGGAAAGCGCAATAGAAAAGCTTTCGCTTGAAATGTACTACGAAAATGAAGCGCTCAGCGAAAACGGTCAGATGGGAACCGCGCTCACGGTTTATAAAGCGTCAAAGAAAATATCCCCTTACAATTACAAAAAAGAACTTGACGGAGCCATATCCGATGGTATAAAATATATAAACGTCAAGTAAGATTAAGCTCCCGACCGGTCCGAGCGATCGCGCGGTATGGTGCCGAAAGGTATTACCGTGAGGAAAGTCCGGGCTTCACAGAGCAAGGATAACGGATAACGTCCGCCGAAGGTGACTTCCGGGAAAGTGCAACAGAAATAAACCGCCGCGCCCGTCGCGGTAAGGATGGAAAGGCGAGGTAAGAGCTCACCGACCTCTTGGTAACAAGGGGTGCCATGTAAACCCTATCCGAAGCAACGCCCCGTGCCGATGAGGTATGCTCTGCCCGATGTCGAAAGACGTCCGGCGCGAGGCGGCAGTCTGATTTTGTCAGACGAGCTTTGCAGTAATGCAAAGCAAAGATAGATGATCGCTCCCGACAGAACCCGGCTTACAGGACCGGTCGGCCTGTTTTTTCAAAAACCGAAACCCGCAGAAAAATTTCTGCGGGTTTTTGTTTTTTTATTGACAAACGTTTTGTTTTAATGTATAATGCCTCTA
>ERZ779877.3210-NODE-3210-length-10823-cov-43.248700_pt1 | contig 10823 bp, 6 predicted proteins | sample MGYA00511556_ERZ779877 | MGnify/ENA primary metagenome ERZ779877 (study PRJEB29588, sample SAMEA2159338) | human gut metagenome | biome: human gut; feature: human-associated habitat; material: faeces | place: Denmark | collected 2008/2010 ... | reverse complement strand
GCAGAGCCAAACGCAGTTTGAGCTATGCCGAGGCACAGCCGTAAATGCGGACGTTAGTCCGAATTTACCGTGGCTTGACCGTTCATCAGCAAAGGCAAGAGCTCGTTGCGCTGCTTAGTTAAGACATTGATTTCTTCACCGATTATCATTTGTTTGTCGAATATCGGTTCACAAACTTTCTCAAACTCTGAAATGACAGACTTCGTAGGAATAACAACAGGGAGATTGAATAGTTCATCCTTTGTAATGGACCCAAATGTTGTACCTGCGGAGTTCATTCCTTTAAACTTTAACCTAAAGTCGTTCATCAAATAGTATAGATGGGTAATAGAACCTATTTTTGACGATAAAGCAGAGAGACCACGACCAATGCAACAATCATTATTTGCGATATTCAATGCTCCAACTGGTGCTCTTACGCTCATAAGAATATCGCCCTTATTGGCGCATCTATTTGGCGACGTGGTGTATTGGCGAATTGAAGGAAAGCGAAGCCCGAAATCTGTGCTGCCTTGATAGAAAATAGAGCCTTCACCCAATTCATTGTAAGAAGAACCATCTGGCGATTGTCCCATTGTAATATTAGCTACATCAGATAATATTCCATTGTTCCATCCTTGCGGTATCATCCGTTTTAACTTCTCATTCCACACCATAGTTCCGCCACTTGATTTATATGGCTTGCCCTCTTCGTTCGGGAAGTCAAACTGCACAAACCAATAGTCGTAGAGTTGCTTTGCCATCGCCTCTAAATTATCATTTATCCGACGATTGACGTTTATCTTAGTGCAAAATGATAGTATAATATTGCCGATACACGCCTCCTCTGCTAAAGAAAGTTTCGGAATGGAGTATCGCATTATCTGCTCCTTATCTCCACGAGGCATCTTGCTACCCTTTTTCCCTTTCATAACATAGTCGTAAAAAGTGTCTTGAAGTAACAATGCGTATAGAAATTCTTGAGAATGACCAGATTTCGCCCGAAAGACAAGAACATCAGCAGAAGCCCCACCTTCCCTATCGGCGAACCAAATTTTCTTAAGATATGGACGAATATTAGCGACTAAAACATCGCCACACTTATAGTGAGTAAGAGCACACTTCTGCGGAGGAAGATTTTGCGCGACACATCGTCCTTCTTTATTCGGAAGTAAAGAGTCTGTTGTAACATAATCAGTGAGCAGTACATTCTCCAGTGGAATTTTATCTGTCACAAAATATGCAATTTCGCACAATTGACACAACTGTAATCCCATTTCTTAATATTTTGCAAATCAAATAATTCTTTGTACCTTTGTCATTGGATTTTCAAAGCAAGGAGAGGCAAGCTCCAAGCTGATAGAATAACAGGGTTTGAATTTAATATTCTGCCCTGTTTTTTAGTATAACGGGCGAAGTAATCTTTCACTAAGCCGCTTTCAGCTTCCAATCTTGCTATCAAACATTTTGTTAAATGAAAATCCAAATTACTATCAGCTTGGAAAAGCGCCTTGATGATGATCACAAGGAAGCTTTTCGTAAACAAGTACTTGTCCGCGGCCACTTTAGGGTGATCAGAGGCAAGAAAGTTTATGTAATGGCCCACTACCGCAAAAAGTAGGTGAGTATTAGCTTCATCTCGTCCGTTAGAGAGTCGCCGCTCGTAAGATTGGCGACTCTCTTTTTTCTCATTCATTGAATTTAAGACTATCCAGCTGCTTCATTATCTCCGCTTCCAGCCGGTGACTTTCTTCAAACTGCGCTGTAAGTTCAGCTTTATAACCGGCCATTCTCTTATTGAATTCCTCCTCGGTAATATCCACATAATCAATCTTGATATCGAAGTACTGCCCGGCGGAAAGGGAATAACCTTTCTCCTTAATCTCGTCATAGGTTACTGCAACGGAGAAATCATCGACGCTCTCCTTGTTCTGAAATACCTCCACAATCTTGTCCACCTCAAAATCCCTCAAGCGTCGTTTCTGATTACTGCCTTCCTTGTACTCCTCACCCAATTTGCTAGCATCGATAAGGATGACCTTGTCTGAGCTTGCACCTTTATCGAAAAAGAGTACCGAGACATTCGTTCCCGTGGTGGCGAAGACATTTGACGGCATTGACACGCAGCCATAGACAATCCTTTCGTTCACAATCTTCTCCAGAATCCTTTTCTCCACCCCGCTCTTGGAAGTAATAAATCCAGTAGGAATGACAATCGCTCCTTTACCCGTCGATTTCAGAGAATTGATGACATGCTGGATGAAACAGGTATAGATGGCCATCTTCGGCTTTGCCGGATCTATCTTGGATACTGCATTAGGAACTCCGGCCCAGAACCTGACTCCGTCAGATGCCAAGGTATCCCTATATTCCGGAAAATCAAGTTTGAACGGAGGATTAGACACGATAAAATCGAACTTCTTCAACGTGCCGTCAGGATTCCTGTGCGACGGTTCAAGAAGTGTATTTCCCTGCACTACGTTTGGGAGCGAAGCCGCGAAGTTGTTAAGAATCAAATTGAGTCGGAGCATCTCACTGGATTTTTCGGAAATGTCCTGGCTATAGATTGTACAGCGGTCTTCCCCAATCTGGTGTGCAAGAGCCATAAGCAATGTTCCCGTTCCAGCTGACGGATCGTAGCAAGTCACTCCCCTCAGGTCTGCATTGTCCCCCACAAGAAGCCTTGCCATTACTTGAGCGATAGCTCTCGGAGTATAATACTCAGCGTATTTTCCTCCTCCCGCATTGTTGAAACCCTTGAGAAGGTGCTCGAACACTCTTGAGAAGAAATCATATTTTTCGGTAAAGACATCTTCGAAATTGAACGAAGCCACTTTGCGCATCAGCGACTTTGCAAACTCGTCTCGTTTCTGCGTGTCAGTCACATAGGATGTAACAGCCGAAAAAATGTTCACACGGCTCTTTCCAGACGTGGAAACCGAGAACGTGTCAGAATTAATCTTTGCGATGTCAATAAGCGTCGCATCTAAAAGGGTAGAAAAATCGCCCTTACCTGTGGCGTTGTAGAGATGGGCAAGAGTGTGCTCAGGCTTCAGTCTTGGCACCGAAGATGGAAGATAGCTGAACAGGTCTTCCACCTCCTCGTCTGTAAATGTGTCATATTCGGCATCCCATTTTTCCGCTCGCCTCAACCGCTCTCCATAGACCTTGTCCTTCTTGGCTTCATAACCGAACTTGTCATTGAAAAATTTATAAAGGAAGATTTCTATGACAATTTTATATTCACTTCCTGTTCCCGCAAGACCGAACTCTGCCGTTGTACTCTTGAGTGAATCAATCAAGGCTACCGTTGACTCTGTAATGTTTATATCGCTCATTTATAGATAGTTTCTTTGTTGAAAATATTCTGCTGTAATAAGATTATTGATGAATTTGCGGTCAGAAAGCGTGGCCGGTATGCCCATATCAACCAACTTGGAGCCGATAATAGCAAGCACATCCCTTTTGAAGGCATCCTCATTGTCGACAATATGGGAATTAAGGTATATCATATTGTCTATATGCGACTTCATTTGTGACAAATTCTCTGCGATTTCGTATTCTCCGGAAGAGATTATAGGCTTCTCCCTCTTCGCATTCTCCTCTTCAATTCTCTTGTGGATACGCACAAAACGCTCGTCACCCCTATACTTCTTCTTCAGAAGATTATTGCGCCGGTTGATTTCACGGATTTTTGCCATCACGGTATCCATATACTCGATGCTTTCCTTCGCCTCCGCCGTGTTTTGTGGTACGAAGCCCTTCTTACGGAAGTATTCGCGGAACTGGTCGGCAAGAATCACATACTTATCCTCTCCCTTGTCAAAATTAGCCTCAAATTCAGCCTGTACCTTGTCGCAACGCTCACGGATGTCATTCACGACTATTCTCATTTCCTCCGGGACACCTTTCTTGAACTCAAAATCGAGTTCGGAGAGAGCAATGTTTATGATGCCCGAAACATCAGCCATATGCTCGGTGTTTTCCATCAAATTGATGCGTTCGATACGGTGACTTACCTCCGAAATCAGAGTTGGAATGCCGACTACCGCCAGTTTTTCAACCTTTGACTTAAGCTCCTCGTCACCGAATGCCCTGACCTGATTGATTATAGCCTTCGCTTCATTAAGAGTGGAACGGAGTGCATAGAGAGCGTCCTTGCTACTGATTTCGTCAAGCTCCTTGCGAAAATCCTCCGGGTTCTCACATGTGAAGTTGAAAAGGATATTCTTTATCTCCTTCATCTTGGAGATAACAGCCTCTTTGTCCTCGATAATCACATTACCTACTGGTGCATCGACTGGGACATCCGCCGTATCCACAGTGCGGTTCAACTCCCTTAGATAACGGTCGTTGGTCGTCTCAAAGTTTTCCTTTATATCGACAAAATCAACCACGTAGCCATATTTGAAGTCCTTGTATGGACGATTGACCCTTGTAAGCGCCTGCAACAAGTCGTGTCCGTCAAGGCTCCTGCCGAGATAGAGCTTTTTGAGCCTCGGCGCATCGAAACCTGTAAGAAGCATCTGGTTGACAATCAGCACATCTACTGACATCTGCTTCTTAAACCCTTCGATATAGGCCTTTCTCTCAAGTTTGTCGCCTTCATCATGCAATATAAGAGAAGCCTTGAGAGGCTTCTTGGGAGAACCATATGAAATCATCGGGTCTTCGAGCATCATCAGTTTTTCTTCCTGCTTCTTCTCGACATACAGAGACCGTGAGAATCTCTCCTGCCACAGACGATACATTTCTCTTGCCTGTGGATTTGTCCTGCAAACTATCATCGCACCGATACTTTCATCATCCTGTTCCTCTCGAAAACGGCGGAAGTCGGTGATTATGTAGTCAAGAAGAGCATTCAGATAGCTTTCGTGCTCAAGAATCTTGTTCTTGTCAATGTCGCTCTTCTTGATTTCAACACCTCCGGCCAACTTGTCCAATATGCTTTTAATCTTTTCCTTATAGACCGTTTCTATAGGCTCGCGCATCAACTTCAAAGTATATCCGTCAGAGATTGATTTGTCGTAATAATATGTGTCGATATAGTCACCGAAGACGCGCCAAGACTCTCTTTCTTCCTTAAGAAGAGGCGTTCCTGTTAGAGCTATCTTTACGGCATCCTTATCAGCTTCAAGCAGGTTTGCAAGGAAACTCCCCTCAGGATTGTAGCCCCTATGCGCTTCGTCTATAAAGAACACCCTTTGAAGAGATGTGCTGTAACTGTTGTCCAACTGGATCTTCTCAGAGTCTTCCTTGAATTTCTGTATGTTGACGACCATTATCTCAGGCTTGCCCACGCTGTTCTCCACAGGGTCGATACTTCTGAAATCTTTCATCAGTTCATTCCTGCTGTTCGCAGTTCTTACAATCAGTCCTCTCGCTGCAAACTCATCGCTTGCCTGTTCCATAAGAGCGATGCGATCAACGATGAAATAGAATTTCACGGCAGTCTGCCTCTGAGCATAAAAATCCGTAAGGCTTCGCACGGAATAGTATGCGAGTGCGGTCTTACCACTCCCTTGAGTATGCCAGATGATACCGCTTTTGACTCCAGCGGCTAATTTTCTCCTGATGGCCAAAGATGCGAACAGTTGCTGATACCGCATCACGTGCTTTTCCAAAGAAACCTTCTTGCTGCCGTCGTCTTCTTCCGTCGTCTTGTTCACGTAGGCAAAACCATATCGGAGGAGAAACAGAAAACGCTCCTTGCTCAACATCGATGTCAGAATCCTGTTGGTAGGAGTAGATGGTTCTTTATTAGTCTGATAGTCAGGAAGATTTTTAATAACTACACAGTTGCGATGCTTGAGAACCCTTTTCTCAAGTTCCTCTGAGACCTCTTCATAAGGATAAGAAGAGACAAAGTTTTTGTCTGCCTCGCGAAAGACATTGAAGAACGCCTTATTCTCTGAGATGCAGCAATAAAAAGCCCCTTGAATCGGAACACGGTTGTCGTTATCATATTCTTGATTATTGGAGAAAATCATCAACTGCGTGATGTTGATAAAGCGCCTGAATGCCTTGTTGGACATTCTCTTGTTGATTCTGTCTCTTTCAGCGAGAATTCCATCGTGATTATTCGGTTTCTTGACTTCAATGAAGGCAAGCGGAAGCCCATTCACAAAACAAGTTATGTCTGGACGGAAACTGTCGCCGGTGTCAGAATTCTCACAGGTAAATTCAGTGGTAACGTGCCACTCGTTATTGTCAGCATTCTCGAAATCGACAAGTTTAAGACCACTGTTGGCAGAGAGTATGGTATAGAACTCTTTGCCCAGATCATCATTCCGAAGCATTCCGACTATCTTGTCAAGCATCTGATGGCTTCCAGTCTCATCCAATTCGGGATTCAATCGCCTGAGTGAGCGAAGAAATATGCCGGTCAGAATGTTTGTGTCAGGATTATAATCTGAAATGTCATCGAGATAGGTATATCCCAGACGACATAAGTGCAATGCCGCCGGCACTTGCACGCGAGTGTTTTCCGTAAAGCTGTTCATTTCCTATCATCAATCTTGCCAATTTACAAATTTAGCAAATTTTACCGACATTGAAGACAATCACTTCTGACACATTAAGATAATTATGGAGTATTAACGGAAATGATCGTTGTCATCACATTACTGCGTTTCTGGCGTAACAGATAGATAATAAGTCCATTGTAAATTATTACTTTGTGATAAAGACGGTCATTTGATGTAATAGTCAGCAGCCCCTTGCTGGTTGTCAATCTGACAAGTAAACTAGACAAACAATCTTCTTAATCGACAAAATTACCCTAAAAAGCACCTCTTATCCGACAAAATTGCTTATTTTTGTTATCAACACCACTGTTGTTGGAAAAATTTCAATGAGGTTATTATTGTAAAAGCTTCGACTATCCACCCGTTACTAATCACTATAAGACGCAGAACTATCACATATCATGTTATCCGCCATTCCAACACTCCCCTGCTGCTGAACAATTTAATCGACATCTACACTGTGAAAAGATGTTCACAAATAAAACTATCAGCACAACTTAGTCCTACACAGAGGTTAAATAATGAAATAAGCTGAAAAGTGTTGAATACGTTTGGAAAGTCGCTTGGAAAAATGTAGCTTTGCAACGAAAAGTCGCTTGAAAAAGTGTAACATGCTCAAACGTAAGATTGAAACCGTCCTTCAGGACTGGAAAAAGAACCCTTCAAGGAAGCCCCTCGTCATCAAAGGTGTCCGTCAATGTGGGAAGACTTTCTCCGTGCTGCGTTTTGCCGAGGAGAACTATGCGCACAACGTCTATATTGACTTCTATGAGATGGAGGAAGCCAAGGCCGCTTTCCGTGGCTCCAAGAAAGTGGATGACATTGTGATGTATCTCACCGCCATGATTCCGGGTGCCACGTTTGTTCCCGGAGAGACCTGCCTTATCCTTGACGAACTGCAGGAGTGCCCGGAGGCGCGCACCGCCTTGAAGTTCTTCAAGACTGACGGTCGGTACGATGTCATCTGCACCGGCTCCTTGCTGGGTGTCAGCGGCTACGGAACCAAGAAAAAGAAGAAAGACCAGAAGAAAGGCACGTCAGTCCCGGTGGGTTACGAGACCATCGTGGACATGAACCCGCTGGACTTTGAGGAATTCCTGTGGGCAAACGGCATCACGCCGGAGATCATCGACTTTCTCCACGAGTGCCTGAAGAAGGAAGTCCCCGTCCCCGAGGCCATCCACAACCGGATGAATGACCTCTTCCTGCAGTACATCGTCGTTGGCGGTATGCCTGAGGCTGTGGGTACCTTCCTGCAGAACCACGACATCGGCCAAGTCCTGCAGGTCCAGCGCAACATTGTGGACGAGTACAAGGACGATATGGTTAAGTATGCCGACGATGCGGACAAACCCAAGATCCGCGAATGCTTCGAATCCATCCCCCGCCAGCTGGCCAAGGAGAACAAGAAGTTCCAGTATGCGACTATCCGCAAGGGAGCCCGCTCATCGGAGTATCTGGGGAGCCTTCAGTGGATAGAGGACGCCGGCATCATCTCCAGATGCTACAATCTCACTCAGACTGAGCTGCCACTGGACGGCAATGCGGAAGACGATGTCTTCAAGGTTTATATGCGGGACTCCGGCCTGTTCCTCTCCATGCTAGAGCAAGGCACACAGTCTGATGTCCTGCAGGGAAACCTTCTCGGTTACAAGGGTTCCATCTTTGAGAACATCATCGCAGACGTTTTCTCCAAGATGGGCCGGGACCTGTACTACTATCACAAGGAGTCCGGGTTGGAGGTCGATTTCCTGATGCGCTACAAGGGACAGATTACCCTCGTCGAGGTCAAGTCCACCACGGGCAACATCAAGAGCACAAAAACCATCTTGAAGAATAAAAACGTCTATCACGTGAACAGCGCCATCAAGCTGGGCAGGTACAATGTCGGACGCGATGGCGAGACGCTTACCCTGCCGTTATATATGGCATTCCTGCTCACGGCGTATTGATCAGGTCTGCGCAATAGCAAAAAAAGTCGTAACTTAGCAGCCGTGGCCTGATGCCAGGCTGCATTTGTTAACACCGGGTGCGTTTCCGCCCCAAAGCGGGGACAAAGCTGAAAAGGTTAAATGCTGTTAAAGTCAACATCAGACTTAAATAATCTTCTCAAAATGAACAGGCCTATATTGCATCCGCACAATGAAATGCCAGAGCAAGACAATCCTCAAGCAGAAAGCAGTCGAAGGTGGTGGATTCGCGATCTCGTTCGAAGAAGTCAGTGGACGATAACCAGCTGACTGCCAAGCAGATAATAAACCGTCTTTGGTTTGGATGAACCAAAGACGGTTTATTATTTCTCTGATATTAAGCTTATTACCAATCACGATGCTTGCCAAAAGCAGACTTGTGATTGTCGCTTATGCCTTCGTGAAGTTGAGGGCGATCTCGAACTCGGTTGTGGCATTCCAAAGAGTCGCCAAATCAGAAGGCTTCTCAAGACCAAGGAATCCCATAACCCCCTTTATTTTCCGGGCGGTTTCATTTTCCGCCTGAACCAACTGCTCAAGAAGGACATCAATTTTAGGAAGTGCCGGAAGAAGAGCTTTTACGATCGGGTCGCAAAGGGCCTTGTCCACGTAGATTCTCAGACTGTCACCATCCAGTGAATATTTCAGCTCGACTCCTCTCTGAAGAATCTTCTGAAGTTCCGCATTAAGAGCGTCTACATCCACTCCAAATTCCTTGAGTTGTGCCAGAATCTCCATGATTGAGGAGAGATCTATTCCGGAAGCATCCGATCTGACGGTCTCCGAGTCCGCGGCTTCAATGATAGCGGCAACATTAGGAACAACGAAGAGTGAGTTTCCTGTAGCATACCAGAATGCGAGGTTGGCTTTAGGTGACTCCAGCCAATCAGTATGATTTTTTGGTTTGTAATTGTAGTATCCATCTGATGGAGGGAAGAATAAGGAAAATGCTCCCGCCAGACTATCATCTACTCCCAAATCGGGCCAGTAACGGGCCATGATATTGCCTGTCTCGTCAAATGTGACCTGATCGAACACCTCTGTCAGAACACAGTTCCCGAAGTGATTGAGATAGGTAACACGAGATAAAAGCGTTTCACCTAACCCATCAGATATTTTCCATTTGAACTGTATCGGAGAGAGATCATTTGGATCCATACACTTATCTTCAATGTACCTGCTCTTGCGGACAATGTTCCAGCTTCCGATCAATGGAGCCGAATCCCCTTGAACCTGAGTCGCGACAGTCACTTTGACCGCACCGTCAAGAGTGATGGATCCATCAACATTGAAAGCATAACAAGGATTTTCATCCGTACTGCGCAGAGTGGCAACTATTGATGGCGGAGTTGACACGATGGTCGTACCCTTGAACGCGAAAGAATCATCTGACTTCTTAAGAAGATCCACACTCACCTTCACGTCATTGTAACCTGGCACGACTCCTGTCAATGTAAGAGTGGCTGCATCATCGCTGTCCGCCACCAACTGAACATTTCCATAGTTACAAGGGATATCATTGACCGAGATTGTGGCTTTTCCGCTTTCCACAGAGATCTGCCCGACAGGCAGTTGTTTCCAAGTGTCATCAGCCTTGTCCTTCTGGCAGGCTGTCATGGCAAAGATGGAGATCAGAATGGCCATCATGCCCAAGAGTCTAGTTTTCATATTCATCAGTTTTAAAATATATCCAATTACAAATAACCATCCTTTAGCTAAAAGATCTATATGGCAAGCCTCAAAACGTCGCGATTGCGAGACGGTTCCGCACACTATCAAGCTTGGCTTTTGTCATCCTCCTTAGGAAGGACAATGGTGCGGAAGCGCTTCTGACGACGCTCCCAACGCTCACGCGCTAACTGCTGCATGTCTGTGGCCTGGTCGTTCTCGTCGATGATCTCAAGACCGAGGATCGTCTCGATGATGTCCTCAAGGGTGATTATGCCCTGGAAACAACCATATTCATCAATGATGAGACCGATCTGCTCGTGCTTCTTGAGCAGTTCCTCCCAGATGTGACCGCAGGAGTCCTCCTCTGTGAAGAAAGAGATCGGACGTTTCAGTTCCACAAGACGCTTGTCGAACTCATCATCTGCCAGTCCCTCAAGTGCGTCACTCAGAAGAATATAGCCGGTGATATATTCAGGAGAATCCCCATAGACCGGGATTCTGGAGAAATGCAGATAAGTATCGTTTTTGTAGAAATTCTTCAGAGACATGTTCTCCTGAGCCGTCATCGCCACGATTTTCGGGGTCATCACATCGCAGGCCTTGACATTGTCCAGTTTCATGATGTTCTGGATGACCTTGTTCTCGTCGGAGTCGATCACTCCTTCCTCAGCACCGA
>ERZ779877.3209-NODE-3209-length-10827-cov-2.931582_pt1 | contig 10827 bp, 7 predicted proteins | sample MGYA00511556_ERZ779877 | MGnify/ENA primary metagenome ERZ779877 (study PRJEB29588, sample SAMEA2159338) | human gut metagenome | biome: human gut; feature: human-associated habitat; material: faeces | place: Denmark | collected 2008/2010 ... | reverse complement strand
ACCAATGGCTCATCGAGTTTGCCAAGGCTCCCGAGAGCGTCCCGGCCTTTGCCGCCGCCCTCGACAAGCGGCTGCAGGAGATCAACAGCGACTACGAGGCAAAGCGATTCCACGACGTGACGCTCCAGCAGCTGGAGGTAGTGGTCGCAAGGAAGGGTGTCTTCAACGAGTGGCTCAAGCGCAAGGGAAAACTGGGTGGACAGCACAAGGTGCCCCGACTCTCCAACAACCGCAAGAACATCGACGAACTGCTGGAGCTCAACGGCAAAGAGCCCGGGGATGCAGAACTTCGGGCGTGAAAGGGGTTAGTTGGGTATGGAAGCCGACGTAAGCTATAATGTATATTATATATAAGGAGAACATGAGGAAGTACGATAAGGCAACGAGCCTATACGAATGGATGAAGAGGGGAGGGCTTGGGTTCTCCCTGGGAGCCTTCGTGATTCTCTCCATCCTCACCTCCTGCGCCAAGATGGGGCAGCCTGACGGCGGATGGTACGACGAGTTGCCACCACGCGTCGTCGCCACGTCGCCAGCAGAAGGTGCTACGGACGTGAGCAGCCGCCGCATCCTGATCGGCTTCGACGAGTTTATCGTGCTGCAAAACGCCACGGAGAACGTGGTCGTCTCGCCGCCGCAACTCGAAGCGCCGGTCATCAAGGCCCAGGGAAAGCGCATCAGCGTGCAACTGCAGGACTCGCTCATTCCCAACACCACCTACACGATCGACTTCTCCGACGCCATCTCGGACAACAACGAGGGCAACCCTATGGGCAACTATACCTATACTTTCTCCACAGGACAGGAGATTGACACGCTGGAGATAACCGGCTATGTACTCAATGCCAAAGACCTGGAGCCCGTGAAGGGAATACTCGTCGGTCTCTATGCCAACCTCCACGACACGGCTTTCGCCACGCTGCCCATGCAGCGAGTGGCGCGTACCGACAGCAGAGGACACTTCTGCATCAAGGGCGTGAAGGCGGGCGACTACCGCGTCTATGCCCTCCGCGACCAAAACAACGACTATCGCTTCTCGCAGAAGTCGGAGGAGATGGCGTTCACACCCGAGATATTCACGCCCTCGTGGAAACCCGACACCCGTCAGGACACAATCTGGCGCGACTCGCTCCACATCGACCACATCACCACAACGGGCTATACCCACTTCCTGCCCGACGACGTCGTGCTCCGTGCCTTTACTGAGGAGCAGACTGAGCGCTACTTCATCAAGGCGGACCGTTCGGACGAACACTATTTCACGCTCTTCTACACCTATGGCGACAAGGAACTGCCCGTCATCAAAGGTCTCAACTTCGACGCGGACCGCGACCTGCGTGTAGAACCTTCGCTCAACCAGGATACCATCACCTATTGGATCTGCGACACGGCCCTCGTCAATAGCGACACGCTCCGCATGACGGTCCTCCACAATGTCTGCGACACGGCGGGCGTGCTGCATCCACAGACCGACACCCTGCAGGTGCTGGCCAAGGTGCCGTATGCGCGGAGAATGAAACTCCAGGCTGAAAACCAAAAGAAATGGGAGAAGGAGCAGCGCAAGCGCAAAGAGCGCGGCGAACCCTTCCAGACCATCATGCCCGATCTGACGCTGGAGCCCGACTACGACGTGCCCTCACAGCTGGATCCTGACAAAAACCTGGCGTTCATCATGCCCGTGCCCATCGCCGAGATCGACACGGCCAAGATACACCTCTATCAGAAGATCGACACGCTATGGTATAAAGCCAAATATCTATTGGGCGAGAAACCAGGCACGCCACGCCGCTACGAACTGGTGGGCGAATGGGAGCCTGGGGCAGAATACAGCCTGGAGATCGACTCGGCCGCCTTCACAGATATCTACGGGCGGGTGGCCAAAGCGGAGCAGTTTGGCTTCAACGTCTATAAACTGGAAGACTACGCCACGCTGACGTTCTCCCTGACGGGGATGGCGGGCAAACCGTGTCTCGTGCAACTGCTGAACAAGCAGGGATACGTCGTGCGACAAATCGCCACGACCGACGCCACAGCCCACTTCTTCTATGTCCATCCGGGCACCTACTACCTGCGACTGATCGAGGACGACAACGACAACGGACGCTGGGACACGGGAGAGTTTGCCACTCGGCGACAGCCCGATGCGGTCTATTACTATCCGAAGGCGATAGAATGTCGCGCCAAATGGGACGTGACGGAGACATGGAGCCCCCATGCCCTGCCGCTATTCCAGCAGAAACCCAACGAGCTCGTGCGGCAGAAGGCCGACAAGCAGCGGCAGCAGTTGAAGCACAGAAATGCCGAGCGAGCCGCAAAATTGGGAATAGAAATACCCGCGAGCGTCTTGGGCCAGTCCAGGAAATAGAATAGAAGGTCTGTCCCACGATCAACATTCCAAGTCTATAAAAAGCCTATTAGGTCAGTATAAAATATTAGGATGATGAGAAAACTGATTCTTTCGCTGCTCGTCATGGTAGTCACCAGCGCAGCAGCACAATGCACGTTTCGCAACACCGCATTCCAAAGCGGTGAGTTCTTGACTTACAACCTCTATTACAACTGGAAGTTTGTCTGGGTCAAGGCTGGTACAGCCTCCTACTATACCGTGGCCACAGCCTACCATGGAAAACCCGCCTACCGCACCAGCCTCACGACGAGGGGCAACGGCAAGCTCGATGACTACTTCGTCCTGCGCGACACCCTGCTGGCTTACAACAGCAAGCAGATGGAGCCGCTCTACTACCGCAAAGGGGCGCGAGAGGGCAAACGCTATACCGTCGATGAGGTGTTCTACAGCTACGGAGGCGGCAAGACCCACGCCCGCCAGCATCGTATCGACAACGACGGCAAGCACCATTGGATCAAGAAGACCTACGACGGTTGTGTCTATGACATGCTGAGCATCTTCATGAGAGCCCGCTCCTTCTCGCCCGAAAAATGGAAGAAGGGTGAGGTGGTCAACTTCCCCATCGTGGACGGCAACGGAAAGGACCCGGCCCGCCTCGTGTATCGTGGCAAGTCGAAGGTGAGGGCCGACAATGGCGTCACCTACCGCTGTCTCGGCCTCTCCTATTATGAGTATGAGAAGGGGAAGTGGAAGGAGATAGCCCGCTTCTATGTCACCGACGACCTCAACCACGTGCCGGTTCGACTCGATATGTACCTGAAGTTTGGCGCGGCCAAAGCCTTCCTCGTCTCGATGAAGGGACTTAGGAATAGCGTCACCTCACGGGTGAAATAAATCCATGGAACTATAAATAAGAACAAGAGAGAAAATGCCTTTGCTCGAAAAACTATTTGGCTTTGACGCCCGCACGATGACCGTCCGCACAGAACTGGTGGCCGGCCTCACCACATTTATGACGATGTGCTACATCCTCGCCGTCAATCCAGCCATCCTCAGCGCCACAGGCATGGACCGTGGCGCGCTCTTCACCGCCACCGCCCTTGCTTCGGCCATCGCCACCATCCTGCTGGCCGTCATGGCCAAGCTGCCCTTCGCCCAAGCGCCGTCAATGGGTCTGAACGCCTTCTTCGCCTTCACGCTGTGTCAGGCCATGGGCTACTCCTGGCGGCAAGCCCTCGCCATCATGCTGATAGAGGGCCTGGTCTTCATCCTCATCACCTTCCTCAACGTGCGCGAGCGCATCCTGTACGCCATCCCGACCAACCTGCGCTACGCCGTCTCGGCAGGTATCGGAATGTTCATCGCCTTCATCGGACTGAAGAACGCAGGCATCATCGTCTCCAACGAGGCCACCTTCGTAGGCCTGGGCGACTTCACGCCGACGGCCATCCTGGGATGGATAGCCATCGTGCTGAGCGCCGTACTGATGACACGCAGGGTCAAAGGATCCTTGTTCTATGGCATCATCGCTGCCACGCTGATAGGCATTCCCCTGGGTGTGACGCAGGTGGAGAGCGGCTGGATTCCCGTCAGCCTGCCCAAGAGCGTGGCGCCGACATTCCTGCAGTTTGACTTCACCTCGCTACTGAGCATCAAGACCGTGTTGGTGGTCATCTCTCTGCTGCTCGTCAATATCTTCGACACGGTGGGCACCCTCGTCGGCCTGTGCTACAAGACGGGCAATGTGCGCCCCGATGGTTCGATTCCTCATGTCAGCGAGGCGATGATGAGCGACGCCATCGGTACGACCTGTGGCGCCATGCTCGGCTCCAGCACTATCACGACTTATGTCGAGAGCGCAAGCGGCATTGCCGAGGGAGGACGATCCGGACTCACTTCCTTTGTCACGGGACTTCTTTTCCTTGTGGCCCTCTTCCTGGCTCCGCTCTTCCTGCTCATTCCCAGCGCGGCGACGAGTGGTGCGCTGGTCATCGTCGGCGTACTGATGCTCGACGGCATCAAGCACATCGAAATGACGGATATGTCCGAGGCCTTCCCCAGTTTCGTCACAGTCATCATGATGTTGCTCTGCTATAGCATCGCCGACGGAGTCTGCTTCGGCATCCTGACCTTCGTCCTGACCAAGCTCCTCACGGGCAAGTGGCGCGATCTCAACATCACGCTCGTGGTCCTCGCCGTGCTCTTCGTCCTCAACTTCGTCTTCGGATAATAACCCCACCCAAGGCAGGGTGTCCAGAATCAACAGAACCGATTACATAGAGGCAACATTCAAGTTGCCTACCAGGTCAAGCGAAAGGTTCGCCAAAGGCTCCAAACGATTCTGAACGCCCTGCCTTCTATAAAAAACACCACAAAAAACCACGATAATCTATTATTTATTTGGAACTCTCACTAAAAAACACTAACTTTGCGACAATTACGCGAAATAAAACAATTAAAGACCCACAATATGACGAAAAAGACTTTACTTGCCTTGTCTGCCTCCCTACTGATGGGAGCAGTCCCTGCCGCGGCACAGACCACCCCCTATGGTGGCTATACCGGCACAGAACCTCTCACAAGCTACGGCACCCGAATGATGGAAAGCTATGACGTAGCCGTCAGGCTGACCGTGGACGAAAACGACCAAGGACTCGTCGGAAGCCAGATTACGGGTGTACGCATTCCCTTCCCCGATGACATTGACCACCTCATCGAAGCTCAGGCGTGGATCAGCAAGAACCTGGAGCTAACGGACTATAGTTTCACTCCCGACGTCGAGGTGAAGTCGTTCACACCCGGACCAGGCTTCATCGACGTGACTTTCGACTCCCCCTACACCATCACCAGCGAGGGTGTCTATGTAGGCTATTCCTTCGAGATGGACGAGAAGGTGTCAAAGCCCATCACAACTATCAGCGGAACCAACCCCAACTACTTCTACCTCCACACCACCCGGTCCTACTACGAGGGATTCAGTTCCGTCTCCGCCGACCGCAACATGATGCTGGCGATGCAGGTGCTCATCGATGGACTGCCGGCACGATCGGTCTCGCCCACGCTGAGCGATCAATACTTCAAGGTAGGAGAAGGTAGCAACACGCTGACCTTCAACATCCGCAACCAGGGAAGCCAGCCCGTCAGTTCCATAGACGTGGCCTACAACGCTCCCGGCGAGTCGGATAGCCCCGTGGAGAAACATATCACGCTGGACAAGGCCCTACCGGCACACTACAATGCCTCGGCCACCATCACGCTGACCGCCGACGCGCTGCCCCATGCTGGCGACTTCCCCTTCACCATCCAGGTGACAAAAGTCGATAGCGAGGCCAACCAGAACGCGCTCCCCAGCGCCTCGACCACCATCCACAGTCTGAGTTTCGTACCCACCAAGCGCGCATTGCTGGAGGAATACACAGGCACATGGTGTGGCTGGTGCCCGAAGGGATTTGTGGGACTGGAGAATATGGACGCGCTCCTGGGCGACGACTTCGTAGGCGTGAGCTACCACAACCGCGACCCGATGGAGTTTGCCGGCGGCGACGAGGGACCGGAGTTCCCCAATGGCACGGCCTCCTTCCCCAGCGCATACATAGACCGCGTACACCCCACCGACCCCTATAGCGGTGATGAGCCCAGCACCCACTTCCTGCTGAACGAGACCTATGCCAAGGCGTGCGACCAACTGGCGCCTGCCGACATCGACATAGCAGCCAACTATGCGGAGGACAACGCCTCGGAGGTGGAATGCAAGGCCACAGTACGCTTCCCGCTGCCCGTGCAGGCCAACCCCTACCAGCTGGGCTTCATCCTCACCGCCGACGGACTGAGCGGCGAGGAGGACAGTTGGACGCAGAAAAACTACTATCCCAACAACACGGAATACACCGACACCGACATGGAACTGTTCACGCAGGGCGACGGCTACGTCTATGACCTCACCTACAACATGGTGGCCATAGGATTCAGCGGACCCAGTTTCATCGAAGGCAGCCTACCGGAACAGATCGAGGCCGACAAGGACTATGAATACACCTTCCGCTTCGACCTGTCGAAGGACTCGCAGACGTGCAAGGCGAAGAGCATCCTCGCAGGCCAGCAAAACTACAAGTTGCGCGCCGTGGCCCTGCTTATTGACAGCACGACGGGAGAGGTCGTCAACGCCCGTAAGGCAAAGGTAGGTGGCGAGACGGATGGCGTTTCGGCCCTCACAGTCAACAAGGACGCTACTCCCGTGGCCTACTACACGCCCGACGGACGACAACTGCAATCGCCCACCAAAGGCATCAACATCGTACGCCTAGCCGACGGACGCACCGTGAAGATGATAGTCCGGAAATAGGTCCGGAGGTGCACGCAAGCGAAGCACGACAGAAAACACCTTCGGGATGGACGAAGTTTAGCGTCCATCCCGAAGGCATCCCGAGACCATCCCGAAAGCCCACCAAGCCCTTTTCGTGTGAACTGCCCAAGAGTTCAGAAAGGAAAACTTGCAAAAAGCATAGAGTAGGGAGGGGTGAAAAGTTAAAAATCAAGGGCTTCATGCGAGTTTAGAAACAAAAACTTGCAAGAGAGGTAAAATTTCCGTAACTTTGCGGCCTACAAGAATTGAAAGAACATCGGTCCGCCCATCCAGCGCGTTTTTATGGAAAAAGAGCCTGATGGAATTGGCCACAAACTTAAAAAAATACATGATGCGCAAGAAAACGCTCCTTTCCAGCCTATTCGCCACCCTATTAGCCGTATTGATGCTGACAGGCTGTTCCGAAACACAAAACATCTCCTACTTCCAGGACTACGGTCCGGGATTTTCCGAGACCGTTTCTCAGTCTAAGCCCATCACTTTCCAGCCTGGCGACAAACTCTCCATCATCGTGACAAGCCGCAACCCGCAGCTTTCCTCACTCTTCACGCTCTCGCAGGGCGTGATGCTCTCCAGCGGAACAACTTCCAACTCGCGTACGGCGAGCAGCAACCAATACACCGTGCTCTACACCATCGACAGCAAGGGCGACATCGACTTCCCCGTGCTGGGCAAGATCCATGTGGGTGGTCTGTCGCGCGAACAAGTCGCCTCGACCATCAAAGAGCAGTTGTTCAAGGAAGACCTGGTCAAGGACGCCGTCGTGTCGGTGGAGTTTGGTGGCATTCACTTCTCCGTGCTGGGCGAGGTGAACAAGCCGGGACAGTATAACTTCGAAAACGACCGCGAGACCATCCTCGACGCCATCAGCCGCGCGGGCGACCTGACCATCTACGGCCAGCGCGACCACGTGACGGTGATTCGTACCGAGGGCGGCGAGCGCAAGGTCTATAATATCAACATGCTCTCGGGTCAGGACATCACAAGCTCGCCGGCCTACTACCTGAAGCAGGGCGACATCATCTACGTGGACCCCAACCCGACGCGCGCTCGCCAGAGCACAGTCAACGGCAACACCTTCCGCTCGTCTGCCTTCTGGGTCTCCATGGCCTCCCTGGCTATGAGTGTGACGATGCTTATCAAGAATTGGTAAACTTACTCTCAAAAAGGAAATGGCAACAAACAATAGCTTAGAAAGCGAAAAGAACTACTCAGCAACAGCCGAGAACAACGAGCTCGAGAAAGGCGGATTCAACCTGCGCATGCTCCTGGACATCGTGCTTGGCAACTGGTTTTGGATACTCCTGTCCGTCATACTCTTTGGCGCAGCAGGATGGTACTATCTGAAGATCACGCCCAACACCTACCAACGCACGGCGCTCGTCGTCATCAAGGAGGACAGCCCGCAGCGTGGCAAGGACCTCAACGCGATGTTCGCCAACTTGGGTCAGAACCCCGACCAGAGCAACGTCAACAACGAGATGGCTGCCATCCAGGCTCCCTCCAACGTGCTGGAGACCGTGAAGCGCCTGAACCTCGACATGAACTATACGATGGAGGGCCGCTGGCACAAGAGCATCCTCTACGGACGCTCGCTCCCGGCCAACGTCCGCATGATGGGACTGGGCGACCATGAGTCGGCAGCCATGCAGATGGAGCTGCAGCCCAACGGCGTGGTGAAACTGTCCAACTTTATGCGCAACGGCAAGCCGGTCGGCAGTCCAGAGGTGACCGTGACGGGCCGCACAAGCACCATCATCGGTACGCCGGTGGGCAATGTGCTGGTCACACCGACACAGTACTACGGCTCATTTGTCACCCATACGAAAGATCCAATCCTCGTGACACGCACAGACCTCTACACCAAGACGGAGGGCGTGCAAAGAAACTTGTCGGTGGAACTGACGGACAAGATGTCCACCCTGGTCCGCATTTCCTATAAGGACAAAGAGCCCTACCGCGCCGACGACATCATCAACACCCTCATTACGGTCTATAAGGAGAGCTGGGTGAGAGACAAGAACATGTTGACGATCGCCACGACGAAGTTTATCAACGAGCGCCTGGCTATCATCGAGCGCGAGCTGAGCGGTATCGATAGCGACATCTCCAGCTATAAGAGCAGCAACCTGCTGCCGTCCGTACAGGCTGCCTCGCAGATGTCCATGCAGCAGTCGCAGGAGAGCCAAAAGCAAGTGCTGGCCCTCAACACGCAGCGCTCCATGGCACAATACGTAAAGGGCATGCTGACACGCGGTGCCAAGTCGCGCAAGCTCCTGCCTACCAATGCCGGACTGGAATCGACGGGCATTGAGCAGCAGATCGCAGAATACAACACGCTTCTGCTCCAGCGCAACTCGCTCATCGCCAACTCCTCGGAGCGCAACCCCATCGTGAGCGACTACGACGAGCAGCTGGCCCAGATCCGCAAGGTCATCCTGGAGGGCATCGACAACCTCTGCAGCACGATCGACCTGCAGTTGAGCCACGCGCAGCAGAACGAGAACCAGGCCACGGCGAAGATTGCCTCCAGCCCGAAGCAGGAGAAGTACCTCACGAGCGTGAGCCGTCAGCAGCAGGTCAAGGAGCAACTCTACCTCTTCCTGCTCCAGAAGCGCGAGGAGAACGAGATGAATCAGGCTTTCACCGCCTACAACATCCGCATCATCACCGCCCCGTTTGGCAACGCCTATCCCATCTCGCCCAACCACCGCAACATCCTGCTCATCGCCCTGGCCCTGGGTCTGATGTTGCCTATCGGACTGTTCTACCTCCGCGAGAGCATGAACACCACCGTGCGCGGCCGCAAGGATATCGAGGGTCTCACCATACCGTTTATCGGAGAGATACCTTATACAGGCAAGCACAAGTGCTGGCAGCGTCGCAACAAGCGTCGTGACAAGCTGCAGATCGTCGTACAGGAGGGCAAGCGCAACGTGATGAACGAGGCCTTCCGCGTGCTCCGTACGAAGCTCGAGTTCCTCATTTCTGAGGATAGAAAGGACAACGTGATGATCATGACCTCCTTCAACTCGGGTAGTGGTAAGACCTATCTCTCGGCCAATATCGCCATGTCGCTGGCCATCAAGCAGAAGAAGGTGCTCATCATCGACTGCGATATCCGTAAGGCCATGGCTTCGGCCCTGATCGGATCGCCGCAGGTCGGTCTGACCCATTACCTCACGGGTAAGGAGAGGGACCTCCACGAGCTCATCCATACCTACAAGGGCAATGAGAACCTGAGCATCCTGCCGGTCGGCATCGTGCCGCCGAACCCCACCGAGCTGCTGGGCAACGGCCGCTTGAAGGACTTGCTGGAAGAGGTTCGCAGCCAGTACGACTACGTCCTGCTCGACTGTCCGCCTATCGAGGTCGTCGCCGATACGGAGATCATCTCGAGCTACGTGGACAGAACGATCTTCATCGTGCGCGCCGGACTGATCGACCGCTCCTTGCTCAAGGAACTCCAGCGCCTTTACAACGCAGGCAAGTATCGCAACATGGCCCTCATCCTCAACGTCTACATGGGCAAAGGCATGACGTTCTCCGCCATCCTCTGGGCCGGGATGCTGCCCTATCTCCCCGGCGATGCGGTGAAGATCGTCATCGCCGCCGGTGTCTGCCCCATCCTCCGCCGCCGGTTAAAGCTGGCCGATACCAGCCATAAGCGCGGCGAATGACCTTGTGCGATTTCAACAAACCCGCTTCTGAAAATTTGTCGCTTTCTTGGCACGAAAATGTATTGCAATTTGCCGCCGCGGCCCGTATAATAGGCAAGAAAAACGAGGGGAGGGACGGCCATGACCTGCAAGATCACGACGAAAAAGCGGACGGACGCTCCCTCTGTTTCCATTTTTAATAGTGTTTCCTTTTGACCGGTGATTTTTCACCGGTCATTTTTTTGAACCTGTTTGTACGTAAGTGGAAATAAAGAACGAATGAGAAAGAGAGGACACATCACATGAACAAGAAACTCGGACAAGACGCCATCTACGATGCCCGTGAGCTGGGCATCCCCCGGATGCTCCTGCTAGGCCTGCAGCACCTCTTCGCCATGTTCGGCGCAACGGTGCTGGTCCCCATTCTGGTCAGCGGCTACGGTCTGCCCCTGTCCATC
>ERZ779877.3207-NODE-3207-length-10830-cov-2.216705_pt1 | contig 10830 bp, 9 predicted proteins | sample MGYA00511556_ERZ779877 | MGnify/ENA primary metagenome ERZ779877 (study PRJEB29588, sample SAMEA2159338) | human gut metagenome | biome: human gut; feature: human-associated habitat; material: faeces | place: Denmark | collected 2008/2010 ... | reverse complement strand
TCCTAGAAGAATTTTTGGATATAAGACTGCAAGGCAGATGTTTGAACAGGAATTAGAGGCATTGGAATAGGAAAAATTTTTTTAAAAAAACTTTCGCATTTAATATTGACATTTACAAAAATCTCATAAACTCACAAAAAGCCTTGCATTTTTCAAAAGTATTATATATAATAGTAGAGCATGATTTTTGTATAATGCGTGCTGGGATGGCTCAGTTGGTAGAGCAGCTGATTCGTAATCAGCAGGTCGTGGGTTCGAGTCCCATTCTCAGCTTTTTAGAATATCTGTGAAGAAGATTCCTGCAAAAGTAAATCGATGAAAAGTCGATTTATTTTTTTGCAGAAAATGGTAGAAGGATATTATAGAAGCAAAGAAGAGAGAAAGAGGGGAAGGAGTATATGTCGTATTTTTGCCACATTTACTATTGTACAAAGAAAAAAGAAGAAAATCAAAAAGAGTTATCGAAGCGGCTTTTAACCTATGGATTTTGGCACAGTTTTGGGATTTCCTATGAAGAAAGTATGATAGAGCGGAGAAGTAACGGAAAGCCTTATTATATAGGAAATGAAAATGAGATTTTTTTTAATCTGAGTCATGGGCAGGAGCTGATCGCAGTTGCATGTGCAGACTGCGAAGTAGGGATAGATGCAGAAAGCATGAGAAAAGTCCGTGAAAATGCCATGCGAAGAACCTGCACACGAAAAGAGTGGGAATGGCTGCAACAGTCGGAGCAAAAAGAATTGGATTTTTTGCGCCTTTGGACATTGAAAGAAAGTTATATGAAAATGACAGGCAAAGGATTTTCCATTCCACCGGAAATGATTGGATTTACACTGGATGAGAAGGGGAAGATACAGAGTGAAAAAGAGGGAGTGTTCAGACAGTATCTCTTAGCGGAAGGAGTAATTTCTGTCTGTATAAAGGAAAATGCAGAGACAGCAGATTACTTTAAAGTCCGGAAAGTAGAATGGGAATCATAAAAATTTTTAAATCATGTAATCCGAAAGATTTTCAAAATAGGGATAGCAGTCCAAAGAAAAATATGATAATATAATAAAGGATATTTAATACCAAAAGATAACAAAAAGGAGAGGGAACATGAAAAAGAAAATTGCAGCAATGCTCGTTATTATGTCTTTAGCTTGTATACAGCTTGCCGGATGTGGTCAGGAAGAGAAAAAGACAGAAGATAACAAAAAAACAGAAACTGTCGAGAGCAAGACAGAAAAGAAGAGCGAAACAAAGAAGGATAACAAAAAAACAGAAAAGAAAGATTCTAATGAGACAGACAAGAAGATCACAGATGTGAAACGTGGTACTATTGCAGATGGAATGTATAAGAATGAGAGCTTTGGCGTATCATTCCCGGTTGCATCTAACATGATTGCCTGCACCGATGAGCAGATTGCCCAGACACTGAATCTTGGAACAGACTTTTTAGAGAATCAGGAGACTTATACCGCTGAAACAATGGAAGATGTTATGGAAGGTGCGTTGTATGATACCATCATCCTGTTTTCTGATAACAGTTCCAGTGTATCTGTCATCTATGAAGATATGGATAAGGCAGATTCAATCAGTATCACAGAGGAGCAGTATTTAAAGGCAGTTGGCAATTCACTGACATCTCTTAATATGGGATATGAGGTAGAAGAGCCTACGACTCAGGATATCGGCGGAACGGAGTTTGCGTCAATGACATCAAAAACAAGTCAGTATCAGCAGACATACTGTATCCATAAAGTTGGCAATTATATGATTGAATTTATCTTTACCTATACAGATGCAACAGAGCAGGAAGTAAACAACTTTATCTCACAGATTGCATTTGAGAGTCCGTTATAAAAAAAATGAGATTGTGAAAAGGATGGGAATTATCCCATCCTTTTTTGATACCATTTTTCTGCAAAGCCAATCAATCCGTAAAGTCCCATGGAAATCATGCAGAGAATCACAATGGACATCAGCATCCAATCCATTTTAAATACCTGGGAGGCATAGATGATGAGGTAGCCAAGGCCGCATTTAGAGGAAATAAATTCTCCGATGATAACGCCGACTAAACACAGACCGATATTGACTTTTGCCAGACTCAGAAGCCTTGGGACATTAGCGGGAAGCAGTACTTTTGTGAGTATATGCCATCTGTTTCCGCCAAGTGTCTGTATCAGCTTTATTTTATCCGTATCTACGTCCTCAAATCCCTGATGGAGGTTAAGGATGGAACCAAAGATAGCAACGGACATGCCAGTCAGAATAATGGTTTTATAGTTTGCTCCCAGCCAGACAATCAGCAGAGGAGCCAAAGCGGATTTTGGGAGACTGTTCAGTATTACAAGGTAAGGCTCTAAAGTTTCCGATAATTTTCGGCTGCACCACAGTAAGATTGCAAATAATAATGAAAAAAAGAAAACAAATGCAAAACTGACAAAAGTCTCAAAAAGCGTAATCCCTGTATGGAGCAGGATGGAGCCATCTTTTAGCATAGAAATAAAACAGGTTACAATTTTAGAAGGACTGCTGAAAACAAAAGAATCAATGATCCCGGCATCGGCAGTAAATTCCCAAAGGAGTAAAAAAAGAATACAGATACTGCTTCTTCCGATCCGCACAGTGCGTCGGTGTTTTTTTTGGGAAAGAATATATTGCTTTTGGGCAATGGATAATTCACTCATCATGGTTTAACTCCTTCCAGATGATATTGAAGTAGTCTTTAAATTGTGGAGCAGCACGCCGCTCAAAAGGTGTTAAGGATTCTTCAAATTCTAAAGGAACAACAGCGGCAATCTGTGCCGGACGTTCACTTAGTACAATGACACGGTTTGCCAGACTAACTGCTTCAGACAGGTCATGGGTGACGAGAATCGCTGTTTTTTCCTCCTGTTTGATGATCATGCCAATATCGTCTGCTACTTTCAGACGGGTCTGGTAGTCTAGGGCAGAAAATGGTTCATCTAAGAGCAAAAGTGTAGGATTTAAAACAAGAGTCCGGATAAGAGCGGCTCTTTGGCGCATACCGCCGGAAAGTTCACAGGGACGTTTGTCTTTAAAATCATAGAGACCGTAATTTTTTAAAAGTGAATTGGCATAGGCGGTGGATGCAGAGTTGATGTTTCCCTGAATTTCTAAGCCAAGCTGGATATTTTTCCAGATGGTCCGCCATTCCAACAGATGATCTTTTTGCAGCATGTAGCCGATGGGATTGTTAGATTGCTCCTGTAAGCGTTTTCCGTTTAGCAGGATTTCGCCTTCTTCCGGTAGGAGCAGACCTGCGATCAGGGAAAGCAGCGTGGTTTTTCCACAGCCGGATGGCCCTACAACTGCGATGAAATCTCCTTTACAGACGGTAAAATGAATGTTTTGAAGAGCCGGTGTTTCACCCTGCATGGAATGATAGGCATAGTTTATGTGATTGATCTCAAGCAGTGGTTCCATAACAATCCTCCTGATAAAATATAGTATCTGGTGTAAACACGTTGATTCGCTTGCACTCATTACATTGTATGAAGAAAAACGGAAAGGGTGCTAAGAGCGGGGCAATGACAAATCCGGGGACATGAAGTATAATGGATGCAGGAAAAGACGGTTTTGGAGGTGGATATGGGACAAGAATCAGAAAAGAAGCATAGAAAAATTTATCTGTTGCTCATCATGCTGCTCTTGGTGGCAGGTATTCTTCTTGGGATTTTGTATTTTCAATCTTCACAGGAAATAGAAAAATCACAAAAAGAAGACGCGGCATCTTCTAAAAAACAGGAACATAGTATGAAAACAAATGAGAAAACAGAGAAAGAGCAGAAACAGGGAAGTATGCAGGAACAGGAAAGTATGAAAACAAATGAGAAAGCCGAAGTTAACATAAAAGAAATGCAGGCAGGAGATGTTGTGGAGGATTCCGTCATAACACAAACAGGTATGGAGCAGTTTTTTTATAAGGAAGAACTGACTGATGAGGTATTTGCAAGAATGGATGGCGTATCTTATCCGCAAAATGCACAGATTGGCAGGGAAGAGTTATGTTATCTTCGGGTGCTTCATACGGGTTTTGATGAAAAGACATATATAGGCGAGCTGGTGGTCAATCAAAAGATTGCAGACGATGTCTTAGAAATCATGAAAGAACTCTACGAAAATCATTATCCGATCGAAAAAATGCGCTTAATTGATGAGTACGGGGCAGATGATGAAGCATCCATGAGTGATAATAATACATCTGCTTTTAATTACCGCACCATTGCGGGAACAAACAGGCTTTCTAAGCATGGACAGGGGTTAGCAGTAGATATCAATCCAAGATATAATCCATGCGTGCGGACAAAAAACGGGATCACTACGGTAGAGCCGCAAAACGGAAGCGCCTATGTGGATAGGAATGCAGATTTTTCTTATAAAATTACAGAAGGAGATCTGTGCCTGCAACTCTTTTTAGAACATGGATTTACATGGGGAGGCAGTTGGAACAGTGTAAAAGACTATCAGCATTTTGAAAAGGCGGTAGAGTAAAGTGTCCGATATTTGGATGAATAATTATACATATTGACGGAGAATAAGAATTGCATTTTTACAAAAAGTGAGATAAAATAAAACAGCTATGATAGAAACGAACCGTGAATCGTAGCAGGATTGATCGAGGCGGAAAATGAACCAGCAAAAGAATCAGCAAAAAAATCAAACGAAACAAAATTACCAGAAAATCTTAGACCGCACCATAGAGGAACTGCAGCAGCTACAGCGTGTTCCGACATTATTGCTGCACAGTTGTTGTGCTCCATGCAGCAGCTATGTACTGGAGTATCTGTCGGAGTATTTTCAAATTACGGTGTTATACTACAACCCGAATATTTATCCGGATGAAGAGTATAAAAAAAGAGTGGCAGAGCAAAAGAAGTTCATCGAACGGTTCCCGGCAAAAAATAGGATCTCATTTATAGAAGGAAGATTTAATAAAGAAGATTTTTATGCGATGGCAAAAGGTTTAGAAGAGGTGCCGGAAGGCGGAGAACGATGTTTTGCCTGCTATGAAATGAGACTTCATGAGGCGGCGGAATATGCAAAACGGTTGGGAATGGATTATTTTACAACAACACTTTCTATCAGCCCTTTGAAAAATGCGGCAAAGCTTAACGAGATTGGCTTGAAGTTAGAAGAGGAATACGACGTGCATTATCTGTTATCGGATTTTAAAAAGAAAAACGGTTATCAGCGCTCCGTAGAGTTGTCGCATGAGTACGGAATGTACCGCCAGGATTATTGTGGCTGTGTGTTTTCCATGCGGGAAAGGGAACGTGTCCGCAAAGAACAGACAGAGAGATAAAAAATTATAAATCAAATAAAAAAGAAAGAGGTAAGGAACATGGCACAGTTATGGGGAGGACGTTTTACAAAAGAGACAGATCAGCTTGTCTATAATTTTAATGCGTCCATTACATTTGACCGGAAATTTTACAAACAGGATATCGAGGGAAGCATTGCCCATGTTACAATGTTAGGAAAACAGGGAATTCTTACAAACGAGGAAGCACAGGACATCATTAAAACCTTAAAAGAGATCCAAAGTGAAGTAGAGAATGGAACATTAGAAATTTCCTCAGAGTATGAGGATATCCATAGTTTTGTGGAGGCAACCCTGATTGACCGGTTAGGTGATACCGGTAAAAAATTACATACCGGAAGAAGCCGTAATGATCAGGTGGCGTTGGACATGCGTCTTTATACCAGACAGGAAGTATTGCATACTGACAAGCTGGTAAAAGAACTTCTTGAGACCATTCTTAAGATTATGGAAGAAAATACCGAGACGATTATGCCGGGATTTACCCATCTTCAGAAAGCACAGCCGATCACACTGGCTCATCATATGGGGGCATATTTTGAAATGTTCCGAAGAGATCATGAGAGACTGAAGGATATTAGCAAACGAATGAATACATGTCCGCTTGGCTCCGGAGCACTTGCTGGAACGACATATCCACTGGATCGTGAATATACAGCAGAATTACTTGGATTCGACGGACCGACACTGAACAGCATGGACGGTGTATCAGACAGAGATTATCTGTTGGAACTGTTATCTGCACTGAGCATTATGATGATGCACTTAAGCAGATTCTGTGAAGAGGTCATCATCTGGAATTCGAATGAATACCAGTTTGTAGAGATTGATGATGCGTACAGTACAGGAAGCAGTATCATGCCGCAGAAGAAGAATCCGGATATCGCAGAGCTGGTAAGAGGAAAAACCGGACGGGTATACGGCGCATTAAATGCACTCCTTACTACGATGAAGGGAATTCCTCTTGCATACAATAAAGACATGCAGGAAGATAAAGAATGGGCATTTGATGCTATGGATACAGCCAAAGGATGTATCACATTATTTGCCGGAATGTTAAAGACGATGCAGTTTAATAAAGACCGCATGGAAGAAAGTGCAAAACACGGATTTACCAATGCGACAGATGCAGCAGATTATCTGGTAAATCACGGTGTACCATTCAGAGATGCACATGGTATCGTGGGAAAACTGGTACTGACATGCATTGAGAAGAAGATTCCGTTAGATGAACTTCCACTGGAAGAGTACAGAAAGATCTCGCCGGTATTTGAAGAAGATATCTATAAAGCAATCGATCTTGAGACATGTGTGAATAAGCGTGTCACCATAGGAGCACCAGGAAAAGATGCTATGGCAAAATCAATTGCGGCTTATCAGAAATATATGGAAGAATATTAAAATATACATTTATAAATACTAGTACATGTCATACGGATGAAGGTAGCGTAAGGCTGTATTAAGGAATGATAAAAAGAAAGGGAGAGAACAAAGATGGATAAGAAATTAAGAGTAGGTATTTTAGGAGCAACAGGAATGGTTGGACAGCGTTTTATCTCATTGCTTGAAAATCACCCTTGGTTCGAGGTTGTAACTGTAGCAGCAAGCCCACGTTCAGCAGGAAAAACATATGAAGAAGCCGTAGGCGGACGTTGGAAAATGGATACACCGATGCCGGAAGGTGTAAAGAACTTAATCGTAAAGAATGTAAATGAAGTAGAAGAAGTTGCTTCTACTGTAGATTTTGTATTCAGTGCCGTAGATATGACAAAAGATGAGATCAGAGCGATCGAAGAAGAATATGCAAAGACAGAGACCCCTGTAGTATCTAATAACAGTGCTCACCGCTGGACAAAAGACGTGCCGATGGTAGTTCCGGAGATCAATGCAGCACACTTTGACCTCATCAAGACTCAGAAAGAGCGTCTCGGAACAACACGCGGATTTATCGCAGTAAAACCAAACTGCTCAATCCAGAGCTATACACCTGCACTTGCAGCATGGAAAGAATTTGGACCAAAAGAAGTTGTTGTAACAACATACCAGGCAATCTCAGGAGCAGGAAAGACATTCAAAGACTGGCCGGAAATGATCGAGAATATCATTCCATACATCGGCGGAGAAGAAGAAAAGAGTGAAAAAGAACCTCTTCGTGTACTCGGAACACTGGAAAACGGAGAAATCAAACTTGCAGAAGAACCAAAGATCACATGCCAGTGCTTAAGAGTTCCTGTACTCAACGGACATACAGCAGCTGTATTCATCAACTTCGAGAAGAAGCCAACTAAAGAACAGCTGATCGAGAAACTGGAAAGCTTCAAGGGATTCCCACAGGAAGCAGAACTTCCAAGTGCTCCAAAGCAGTTCATCCAGTATCTGTCAGAAGATGACAGACCACAGGTAAAAGCGGATGTAAATTATGAGAACGGAATGGGTGTGTCTATCGGACGTCTGAGAGAAGACAGCATGTATGATTACAAATTCATCGGACTGTCACACAACACTGTCCGCGGTGCAGCAGGCGGCGCCGTACTTTGCGCCGAAGCACTGACTGCCAAGGGATATATTCAGGCAAAGTAGCCAGGGGGACGGGAAAACAGGCTCTTTTAGTGTCCCTGGTGGCACACTCATACTCACCTGTTTATCGTTCATAAGGTGAGAGCATAAAATAATAATAAAAAGGTGGGAACTGCAACATGTGAAAAGGCGTAGTTCTCGCCTTTTTTGCATTATACATCCAGCAAATTCGACCCCGCTTACCGATATCCGGCTTCGCCTGCCGATACCAATCAGATTATAAATCAGATTACAAATCTGAACACAATACATCTCAGTGTTGAGAATAAAAGATGGTTTTGCTATAATAAAGTATACAATAAATTCGCTGATTACAAAGTGCCAATGGCACCAATGGCACCGGCAAGAAACGGAGGCAGACCCTATGGACCGAGAACTATTAAATTACACACAGAACCGAGAACTTTCCTGGTTGAGATTCGATCAGCGTGTATTGGAAGAAGCAAGAGATAAGAGCGTGCCATTGCTGGAACGTATGAAATTCGTGGCCATCTTCACCAGTAACTTAGATGAATTCTTCATGATCCGTGTCGGAAGCCTCTATGATATGGTGCAGACAGACGACAGACACAGAGACAGCCGGTCGGGAATGACACCGCAGGAGCAGCTGGATGCGATCTACGCAGCAGTTGCCCCGTTATATAAAGAACGTGACAAGACCTACGCCGGGATCAAGAAAGAACTGTCCCCATACGGAGTCTGCGGACTGGACTTTAAAGAACTGGAGACAGACGAGAAGAAATATGTTAAGAAATGTTTCAAAGAGCAGATCCTGCCGGTACTGTCACCGCAGATCGTAGACAGCAGCCACCCGTTCCCGCATCTTATGAATAAAGATATCTACGTAACAGCCAATCTGAAGCATATCAATAGCAGGAAGAATAAAGACGACAAAGAAAAAGAACAGATCCTCGGAATCGTACCGGTTCCGACCTATGTATCCGATATCCTGATGCTTCCGGGACATGACATCCGTTATATCCGCATGGAGAAAGTCATCATGGAATACCTGGATCTGGTATTTGACCAGTACGAAGTATCCGACCCGAACTACATCTGCGTGACAAGAAATGCAGACGTATCTCCGGACGATGAAGCACTGGAGGTTACCGATGATTTCCGGAAACTCATGCAGAGTACCCTGCACAAACGCCGCAGGATGGCGGTAGTAAGATTAGAAACAGCGGAGAAACTGACACCGGAAATGCAGGAATACTTCTGTAAGAAATTCAAGATCACACCGGAGCAGATCTTCCGCACGAAGATGCCGATGAAACTGGATTATATGTTCTCCATCGCAGGAAATCTCCCGGAGTCTATGAAGAAAGCACTGGTCTACGAACCATTCTCCCCGCAAAAATCAGCACATGTACAGGACGGAAACATGTTAAAACAGGTGAAAAAGAATGATATCCTGTTGTTCTACCCATACGAAAGCATGGATCCGTTCCTGAAGCTGATCAAAGATGCCGCGGCAGATCCGAACGTTATGACGATCAAGATCACTATCTACCGCCTGGCGAAGAAGGCAAGACTGGTAGAATACCTGTGCGCAGCTGCGGAAAATGGCAAAGAAGTCACCGTGCTGATCGAGCTGCGTGCAAGATTTGACGAGCAGAACAACATCGACTGGTCGGAACGTCTGGAAGAAGCAGGATGCCGTGTGATCTATGGATTCGACGGTTACAAAGTGCATTCCAAGATTTGTCTGATCACATACAGGAACCGCAATGACATCCAGTATATCACACAGGTCGGAACCGGCAATTATAACGAGAAGACAGCTGCCATGTATACCGATCTGTCCTTGATGACTGCTGATCCGCGAATCGGACAGGACGCCGCAGAATTTTTCAAGAATATGTCCATCGGCAATCTGCAGGGCAGCTATCAATACCTGATCGTATCACCGGTCAGCTTAAAGAGCCGTATCTTACAGATGATGGACGAAGAGATCATAAAAGGAAGCGAAGGACGCATCATTATGAAGATGAACTCCGTGACAGATGTGGACTTCATAAAGAAAGTATCCGAGGCCTCCTGCGCCGGAGTAAGGGTAGACTTGATTGTTCGCGGAATCTGCTGTATACTACCGGGAGTGCCTGGATTTACGGAAAATGTCAGAGTGATGAGTGTGGTTGGCCGCTATCTAGAACATCCACGTATCTTCAGCTTCGGAATCGGCAAAGAGCAGAAGATCTATATCGGCTCCGCAGACATGATGACAAGAAATACAGAAAAAAGAGTAGAAGTAGCCTGCCCGGTGTTAGACGGGCAGATCAGACGTCAGATCAACCATGATCTGAAGATTATGTTAAGTGATAACGTGAAAGCAAGGATCATGCAGAAAGACGGCACATATATGAAACGGACCGGCGGCATAAAAGCGGTGGATTCTCAGGCAGCTTTCATGGAAGAAGCATTAAAAGCAGCAGAAGAAGTCGACAAAAGTCAGCAGCGTGCCCGTGAGAACTGTGGCGGCGGAAGAGTGATAACCTTTTTCCGGTCTCTCTGGCACAGAAAAAGATAAAAGAAAAAGCCGCTGTTTCACCCTACTGGAAGGAGTAACATGGGAAAATCATTATACATTGCCGAGAAACCCAGTGTAGCACAGGAGTTCGCTAAGGCATTGCATATCAATACACAGAGAAAAGACGGATATCTCGAATCAGCAGAAGCAATCGTAACCTGGTGTGTCGGACACCTGGTCACGATGAGCTATCCGGAAGAATACGATCCGGCATTAAAAAGGTGGAGTCTTGAGACTCTGCCTTTTATCCCGCAGGAATTCAAATACGAAGTCATTGAAAATGCCAGGAAACAATATACCATCGTGAGTTCCCTGCTAAACAGAGAGGATGTCTCTACCATCTATGTCTGCACCGACTCCGGGCGGGAGGGAGAATATATCTATCGGCTCC
>ERZ779877.3205-NODE-3205-length-10834-cov-2.898785_pt1 | contig 10834 bp, 10 predicted proteins | sample MGYA00511556_ERZ779877 | MGnify/ENA primary metagenome ERZ779877 (study PRJEB29588, sample SAMEA2159338) | human gut metagenome | biome: human gut; feature: human-associated habitat; material: faeces | place: Denmark | collected 2008/2010 ... | reverse complement strand
AAGGTAATATTTTGATTCTTTTTTATTATTTTTAATTCTTTTGCATACATTATGTAAAATATGTGGTTGTTATATAAATATTTTTGATAGTCAAAATTATTAGGAATAGTTGCTTTCTTAGGTAGAGTGTATTCTCCTTTTACAACTACTTTATCACCTAATTCGATATTCTCAATATTACTTATATAGACTATTAATTTTTCTTTACCTTTGATAGTCAATTTGAAGGAGTTTTCTTTTTTAACAATGGTAGTTACTATACCAGTAAAATCTTCATTTACATTAATCTTACTGGTATAGCCTATCTTTACTTTAATACCAACGTACAAAATGGTTGCGATTAATAGACAATAATATATTTTATTAGACTGTAATATTATCTTTAATCTTGTCATAGATTGTCTTACTTATACCACTTACGTTAATAATATCTTCAGTAGTTTTAAAATTACCATTTTTAGTACGATATTCAATAATAGCATCTGCTTTACTTGAACCAATACCACTTATAGTCATAAGTTTTTCTTTGCTATCAGTATTGATATTGATTTTATTTTTTTCATTATTCGTTGACTCATTAGTAGTATTTTTATCAACACAATTATTAACTTCAATAGTTTCACATTTGCACTCGGCAACATTGTTTACTTGCTCAAACGCTTTTGTAGTTGTTAATTCATTTTTATTAAACACATAAATAACCATTTCATTAGTTAACTTTTTGCTAAGATTTAAGTTATTTGTAGTGGCATTTTTAGTTAAACCACCAGCTTTATTAATAGCGTCGATAATTCTATCACCTTGAGTAAACTCATATACACCTGGTTTTTTACACTACCTTTAATATCAAAATATAATTTAACTTCTTCTTGTTTTGCAACTTCATTAACTTCTTTAGTTATTATTTCATTATTAGCAACTAAATTATCTTCTACTTCTGTTTTTTCATTATTTAATTTTATTGGCTGCGATCCCGCCTTTTTTGAAGATTCTTACATAAGCTGCTTTTTTGTTCTTCATAAGGTTCATTGGAACTTCTGCGAAGAACTGCGATGCACCACCCTGAAGGAATAATACCTTATAATTGTCAGGTATATTCATAAGCTCTCTTAAGTCTTTTTCAGCTTCTTTGATGATGTTATCGTAAACCTTGGAACGATGGCTCATCTCCATAACCGACTGACCAGAACCCTGGTAATCTAACATCTCATCTGCTGCTTCCCTTAATACTTCTTCGGGTAATACTGCTGGACCTGCACTAAAGTTATAAACTCTTGCCACTTTCTCTTCCTCCTGATTCATTTCAATAATTAATCATAAACATTTAATCATAAGTAAATATATTCAAAATAACTTAATATATTAAAAATTTATTAACATTTATTCTATTCCTGCTAAATCGCTCTGTCAAGTTAATATTTTATCATAATAAAGTATTTGCTGTACTTTTTTTAATACCAAAAGGCTGATGCTTAATTAGCACTCTCCTTTTTATTAAGATCATCTCTGTCAAATGCTTCTGATATAGGTGCTCCAGGTGCAACCATAGGGAATACCTTATCATCTTTGCATATATCACATTCAATGACGCAAGGTATATTAAGCTCGATAGCTTCTTTAAGAGCCTTCTCAAAGCTTTCTATATCTGCTACGCGGTATGCCTTAGCTCCCATACCTTCTGATACCTTAACAAAATCAACCTGATCGTTAAGTACTGTTGCAGAATAACGCTGTCCATAGAAAAGATCCTGCCACTGGCGTACCATACCAAGAACGTGATTATTAAATATAACCTCGATTATTGGAATATTGTAACGTGTAGCTGTTGCAATCTCATTCATATTCATACGGAAACAGCCATCCCCTGCTATATTAATAACAACCTTATCACGACAGCCAACCTTAGCACCTATGCTTGCACCAAGTCCATATCCCATTGTGCCAAGTCCACCTGATGTAAGAAGTGTTCTTGGACTTTTGAACTTATAATGCTGTGCAGCCCACATCTGGTGCTGTCCTACATCTGTAGATATAATTGCATCTCCGTTAGTAATCTCATATATCTTTTCCATAATATATGGTCCATTAAGAACATCTTTTCTGTACTTCATAGGGAACTTTTCTTCATAATTTTTGATATGTTCCATCCATTCTGTATGCTCTGACTGCTCAAGCTTGGCATTAACTCTCTTTAGTATCTCAGCCGCATCACCTATTACAGAAGCATCTGTATGTATATTCTTATTAACCTCAGCCGCATCTACATCAAACTGAAGAATTTTCGCATTCTTTGCAAATTTCTTTGTATTTCCTGTAACCCTGTCAGAAAATCTTGCACCGATTGTAATAAGAAGGTCACATTCTGACACACCAAAGTTAGATGTCTTAGTTCCGTGCATACCAAGCATACCTGTATAATGAGGATCTGAACCATCAAATGCACCTTTACCCATAAGTGTATCGCATACAGGTGCATCTATCTTTTTAACGAATTTTCTTAATTCATCCGAAGCTTCTGATGCAATAACTCCGCCGCCGACAAATACATATGGCTTCTTAGCGGCCTTAATCATAGCAACTGCATTTTCTACATCTTCTTCTGTGATTGTATCTGTAACTCTCTCAATTGGCTTAGGAGTTTCTTTAATGTAATCACACTCATTAGCTGTTGCATCTTTAGTTATATCAACAAGAACAGGACCCGGACGTCCTTCCTTAGCTATCTTAAAGGCTCTTCTTAATGTAGCAGCAAGATCCTTTACATCTTTTACAATAAAGCTGTGCTTAGTAATCGGCATAACTATTCCAGCTATATCTACTTCCTGAAAACTATCTCTACCAAGGAGTGGAAGTGTAACATTACATGTAATGGCAACGATTGGAATTGAATCCATCATAGCTGTTGCAATACCTGTTACAAGATTAGTGGCACCAGGTCCTGATGTCGCAAAGCATACACCAACCTTTCCTGTTGCTCTCGCATATCCGTCTGCGGCGTGAGATGCACCCTGTTCGTGAGATGTAAGGATATGTGTTATCTCATCTGAGTGCTTATATAACGCATCATAGACGTTAAGAATGGCTCCACCTGGGTATCCAAATACAGTATCTACACCCTGTTCTTTTAAGCATTCAACTATAATCTCTGAACCATTTAATATCATTAGTCTGTCTTCCTTTCATTATATTTATCATTCTATTTTATCTAAATATACTTATTATGCCTCTGGTGTCTTTAAAACAGCACCTCTGTTACCTGATGTAACCATCGAAGCATATCTCTTAAGATATCCTGTTGTTACCTTAGGTTCTCTTGGCTGCCATTTTGCTTTTCTTGCAGCAAGTTCTTCATCAGAAACTTTAAGTTCAAGCTTTAAGCCTGGAATATCAATGCTTATGATATCGCCTTCCTCTACTAAAGCAATAGGACCGCCTACTGCTGCTTCTGGTGAAACGTGTCCAATAGAAGCACCACGGCTTGCACCTGAGAAACGTCCATCTGTAATAAGTGCAACTGATGAACCAAGTCCCATACCAGCAATAGCTGATGTTGGGTTAAGCATTTCTCTCATACCAGGGCCACCCTTAGGACCTTCATATCTGATAACAACAACATCACCAGGTACAATCTTTCCACCCTTGATAGCTGCAATAGCATCTTCTTCACAGTCAAATACTCTTGCTGGACCTTCGTGTACAAGCATTTCATCAACAACTGCTGAGCGCTTAACAACTGAACCATCTGGTGCAAGGTTACCAGAAAGAACTGCAAGACCTCCTGTCTTACTATATGGCTTATCAACTGGTCTTATGACTTCTTCATCTTTATTATAAGCCGTAGCAATGCACTCACCGATTGTCTTTCCTGATACTGTCATACAATCTGTATTAAGAAGTCCAATATCAGCAAGCTCCTTCATAACTGCATATACACCACCGGCTTCATTAAGATCTTCCATATATGTAGGACCTGCTGGTGCAAGGTGGCAGAGGTTAGGTGTCTTTTCGCTTATTGGATTAGCGAACTTAATATCAAAATCAAAACCAATCTCGTGTGCAATAGCTGGAAGATGTAACATACTATTTGTTGAACAGCCAAGTGCCATATCAACAGTAAGTGCATTCATAATAGAATCCTTTGTGATAATATCTCTTGCTGTTATACCCTTATTAACCATATCCATAACAGCCATACCAGCGTGCTTAGCAAGCTTAATTCTCTCTGAATATACGGCTGGGATTGTTCCATTTCCACGAAGTCCCATACCAAGAGCTTCTGTAAGACAGTTCATAGAGTTAGCTGTATACATACCTGAGCAAGAACCACAAGTAGGACATACCTTTTCCTCAAATTCAAGAACGTCTTCTTCTGTCATTGTTCCAGCGGCATATGAACCAACTGCCTCAAACATAGATGAAAGACTTCTCTTCTTACCCTTTACGTGACCTGCAAGCATAGGACCACCTGATACAAATACTGTAGGAAGGTTAAGTCTTGCTGCTGCCATAAGAAGTCCCGGAACGTTCTTATCACAGTTAGGTACCATAACAAGTCCGTCAAACTGATGTGCAATAGCCATACATTCTGTTGAGTCAGCTATTAAATCTCTTGTTACTAAAGAGTACTTCATACCAACGTGTCCCATAGCAATACCATCACACACTGCGATAGCTGGGAATACTACTGGAACACCACCAGCTTCTGCTACTCCTAACTTAACTGCATTAACAATCTTATCAATATTCATATGACCTGGTACTATTTCATTATATGAACTTACAATACCAATCATAGGTTTCTTCATCTCTTCTGCTGTGAAGCCAAGTGCATTAAAAAGGCTTCGTGCAGGCGCCTGCTGCATACCGCTTCTTGCGTTATCACTTACCATAACTATTCTCCTTGTAAATCTAATTCTTTAAGTTAAAATGTTCTCTTAGCTCGCATATTTACATAAAATACATAACTTATTCCAATATTCGTTAAGCCTTCATACATTATACTGCTTCACTAATTATCCAGTTTTTATACATTATGCTGCCAGGAAACATTTATCATTACTGTCTATACTTTATTTATACTCTCTCTGCTATAAGGTCACCCATCTTGTCTGTTCCGACCTTTGTGCAGCCTTCTGAATAAATATCTGTTGTTCTGTAGCCTTCCTTAAGGACTGCTGCAACTGCTGCCTCAATGGCATCTGCTTCCTTATCAAGGTCAAGTGAATATCTTAACATCATAGCTGCTGAAAGGATAGTTGCTATAGGGTTAGCTATATTCTTTCCTGCTATATCTGGTGCTGAACCATGGCTTGGCTCATATAAGCCTAACTTAGTCTTACCAAGGCTTGCTGATGATAACATACCGATAGAACCTGTTATCATACTTGCTTCATCTGAAAGAATGTCACCGAACATATTCTCTGTAAGAATTACATCAAACTGTCCCGGATTCATAACAAGCTGCATAGCACAGTTATCTACAAGCATATCCTCTAATTCAACTTCTGGATAATCTTTAGCAACTTCGTGTACAATCTTTCTCCAAAGTCTTGAAGAATCAAGTACATTCGCCTTATCTACACTTGTTACTTTCTTTCTTCTCTTCATAGCAATTTCAAAACCCTTGATTGCTATTCTTCTAATCTCTTCTTCATTATATGTAAGAGTATCTACAGCAGTCATAAGTCCATCAACTTCTTCTGTGTGTCTTTTACCAAAATAAAGACCGCCAGTAAGCTCTCTCATAATAACCATATCGAAGCCATCGCCGATTATCTCTTCCTTAAGAGGGCAGGCTGTCTTTAACTCATTGTATAAATATGCAGGACGAATATTAGCAAATAACTCCAAATCCTTACGAATTTTTAATAATCCTGCCTCTGGTCTTAGGTCAGGTGCAACATCATACCATCTTGAGTTACCCACGTTGCCACCAACAGCACCAAGAAGCACTGCATCTGAAGCCTTAGCAATTGCTACTGCCTCATCTGTAAGAGGTACTCCACACTCATCAATAGAGCAGCCTCCCATTAAAATCTTCGTATAATCGAACTTATGTCCATATTTGTCAGCCACTGCATTTAATACTTTAACTGCTTCTGCAACTATCTCTGGTCCGATTCCATCACCGGGAATTAAAGTTATTTTACAATCCATAACGCATCCTGCCTTTCCTTCTTGTACTAACGCCCTACTTAAGTTTATTAACCCACTTTCAGGCTATTGGTTAATATATTACTCCATAATAGTGCATTTTTCAAGTATTTGTACAATATCGACAGTATCAAAACGCCCATTTTTATCAAAATAGAAAAAGCACATTCTCGCACCGTATTCGGTCGTTTGCATCAACCCACATCTTCGTGCGGACGCGTATTATCGTCATATGATATTTTTTGTATAACAGAGAATCCTATCAGAATTTCCCATTACACAAAAAAGCTTCCAGTACCATTTACCGGCACTGGAAGCTAAATCTTTTAATTCTGATTTATTATTCTCTCTGATTATTCTTCTGATGAAGCTGGCTTTTCTACCTGAGCAATTGCTTTCTTCTGCATTGTTATACGGCAGTTCTTATTGTTACCAAATTCAACGATAACATCATCTTCTGTTATATCAAGAATAACACCATAGAAACCACTTGTTGTAAGAACATAATCACCTATCTCCATAGAGTCCATAAGCTGCTGCTGTTCTTTCTGCTGTTTCTTCTGTGGCTTAATTGCGAAAAAGTACATTAATGCACCAAGTGCAACTACATATACTACAATAATACCAAGCTGTCCCATATATATTCCTCCTAATTACTTGCCTTCATATAGGCTCAATATTGTTATAATACCTTAATTGTGGTCATATGTCCATTGTTTAATGATAAATTTATAGCATTTTTATGATTTTAAATATTTATGCACTGCCATTAATTACTTCTTATCATAAGTCTTAAGCAGATATAATCTTTCATCCTTAAAGCTCTTATAATTTCCTGCATCAATAGCCCCCCTTATATCTTCCATAAGGTGATTATAAAAGTAAAGGTTATGAAGCACACAAAGTCTCATTCCAAGCATTTCCTTAGCCTTAAGCAAATGTCTTATATATGCTCTGGAATAATTCCTGCAGGCTGGACACTGGCAGCCCTCCTCAATAGGTGCTGTATCTTTTTCATACTTTGCATTAAAAAGATTAATCTTTCCAAACTTTGTATACACGTGTCCGTGACGTCCATTTCTTGATGGATATACACAGTCAAAGAAATCAATACCCCTGTCAACCGACTCTAAGATATTAGCTGGTGTACCAACTCCCATAAGATAAGTTGGCTTGTTCTGTGGAAGGTATGGAACAACCTCGTCCAGAACGTGATACATTTCTTCGTGTGTCTCACCAACCGCAAGACCGCCAACTGCGTATCCGTCAAGATCAAGCTCTGATATGCGCTTTGCGTGGTCAATTCTTATATCATCATAAATTGCCCCCTGATTAATACCGAATAACATCTGACTCTTATTTATAGTATCTTCAAGTGAATTAAGACGATTCATCTCCTTCTTACAACGCTCAAGCCATCTTGTAGTTCTCTCAACTGAATTAATAATATACTTTCTATCAGCCTTAGCAGGTGCACACTCGTCAAATGCCATTGCTATAGTCGAACCCAGATTAGACTGAATCTGCATACTTTCTTCCGGCCCCATAAATATCTTATGACCATCTATATGTGACTGGAAAGTTACTCCTTCTTCCTTAATCTTACGAAGTCCCGCAAGTGAGAACACCTGAAATCCACCCGAATCTGTAAGAATAGGCTTATTCCAGTTCATAAACTTGTGAAGACCTCCAAGCTCTTTTATAAGCTTATCACCCGGTCTTACATGGAGGTGATAAGTATTGGATAACTCTATCTGTGTTCCTATTTCCTGTAAATCTGTTGTAGCAACTGCACCCTTAATAGCAGCCACTGTACCAACATTCATAAATACAGGTGTCTGCACAGTTCCATGTACTGTTGTGAACTCTGCTCTTTTTGCCCTGCCATCTGTCTTTAAAATTTTATACATATCTGCTCCTTTTATTTTCTGTAAAACTCTTTAACTCTGTCCATTCTAGCCGTCATATTGTCAAATATCAGGTCAACAAGTGTAAGTGCTGTCATAGCTTCAACCACAACAACTGCTCTTGGAACTATCATCGGATCATGTCTTCCTTTGATTGAAACCTCGATATCCTCGCCCTGCTTATTAACAGTTTCCTGCAATGCACTAATTGAAGGTGTCGGTTTTACCGCTGCCCTGAACACAATCTCATCACCGTCGCTTATTCCGCCAAGCACTCCGCCGCTGTGATTAGTCAGCTTGCCAACCCTGCCATCCTTCATTACGAATTCATCATTATTATACTTTCCTGTAACTTTAGCCGCTTCAAAACCGTCTCCAATCTCAAAGCCTTTGACAGCCCCGATTGACATTATTGCCTTGGCAAGATTAGCATCTAGCTTTTCAAATGTAGGATTGCCAATTCCAGTCATCATTCCTGTAACCCTACATTCAATGACACCACCGATTGAATCTCCAACTGACATCTTGCTCTCTGCAAAAGCCTTAACCTTCTCTGCAGCTTCCTTATCAGGTATGTTAAATGCGTTATTATCTCTTTCAGCTATATCAAACTTATCATAATCAATGCCAATTCCACCGATTTCTTTAGCATATGCTGTAATATTAATTCCAAGCTCTTTAAGAATCTTCATAGCAATTGCACCGGCTGCAACTCTTCCGATAGTTTCTCTTCCAGAACTTCTTCCTCCGCCTCTGTAATCCCTGAATCCGAATTTCTCGTCAAATGTATAATAATTAGCTATCTCTGAATAGTCAGCAGACCTCTGTGTCTTATTATATACTGCAAGTGATATTGGAGTCCCGGTAGTCTTGCCTTCAAATACGCCTGAAAGAATATGTACCTCATCATCTTCCTTTCTTGGTGTAGTAAACTTTGACTGTCCCGGTTTTCTTCTGTCAAGAAAAAACTGAATGTCTTCTTCACAAAGAGGAACTCCAGCAGGGCAACCGTCAACTACAACGCCAACAGCCTTTCCATGAGATTCTCCCCAAGTTGTTATTTTAAAAATGTTACCATATGTTGAACCAGCCATTTTAACCTCCGTAAATAAAATCCGTAAAAATTTTTGCCTTTCACGATTATAACAAGGAATAGGGATAATAGCAAATTGAAAATATCTGCTTGCGTTAATACTAATAAAATAATATAATAATACAATGCGTTAAAAAAATGAAATCAATGAGGTGTTTTATGTTTAAGGTTTTAGCAAAAGATGGAAATGCAAAACGAGGCGAATTTACAACAGTTCATGGCAAGATTCAGACACCGGTTTTTATGAATGTAGGAACAGCGGCTGCAATTAAAGGTGCAGTAGCTGCAGAAGACTTAAAGACAATTAAGACACAGGTAGAATTATCTAATACATATCACCTTCATGTTAGACCGGGTGATAAGATTGTTAAGAAGTTAGGCGGTCTTCATAAATTTATGAATTGGGACAGACCCATTCTTACGGATTCAGGCGGATTTCAGGTGTTCTCTCTTGCAGGACTTAGAAAAATAAAAGAAGAAGGTGTATACTTTAATTCACACGTAGACGGAAGAAAGATTTTTATGGGACCTGAGGAAAGTATGCAGATTCAGTCAAACTTAGCTTCAACTATAGCTATGGCTTTTGATGAATGTCCTTCAAGTGTTGCATCAAGACAGTATATTGAAAATTCTGTTGCAAGAACTACAAGATGGCTTGAAAGATGTAAGAAAGAAATGAACAGACTTAACGGTTTGGAAGATACGATTAATAAGAATCAATTATTGTTTGGTATTAATCAGGGTGGTATTTATGCTGATATCCGTATTGAACAGGCCAAGGCTATAGCTGATATGGATTTGGATGGATATGCCATAGGTGGTCTGGCTGTAGGTGAAAGCCACGAGGAAATGTATAGAATTATTGAAAGTGTTGAACCTCATCTTCCGAAGGATAAGCCAATATATTTAATGGGAGTAGGTACTCCGGCTAATATACTTGAAGCAGTAGAACGTGGTGTGGATTTCTTTGATTGTGTTTACCCATCAAGAAACGGTCGTCATGGACATGTATATACTAATGCCGGTAAGTTGAATTTGTTTAATGCAAAGTATGAAACAGATTCAAGACCAATAGAAGAAGGTTGTGAGTGTCCTGCATGTAAGTATCACTCAAGAGCATATATCAGACATCTTCTTAAAGCTAAGGAGATGTTAGGCATGCGCTTATGCGTCTTGCATAATTTGTATTTTTATAATAAAATGATGGAAGAGATTCGCGACGCGATCGAACATCACTGTTATGCTGAGTATAAAGCAAAGAAACTTGCAGGCATGATGGGGGAATCGAACTAAAGGAGGAAATATACCACATGAACAGCACAAGCGGAATGATCGTTTACCTTGTATTTATCATTGCCATCTTCTATTTTATGGCAATCCGTCCACAGTCCAAGGAAAAGAAAAAACAGGCAGAACTGATGGCAACCGTAGCAGTAGGCGACAGCGTTCTGACATCCAGCGGCTTCTACGGCGTGATTATCGATATGACCGATGATACTGTAATCGTAGAGTTCGGAAGCAACAAGAACTGCCGCATCCCGATGCGTAAGGATGCAATCGTTCAGGTTGAGAAACCGGAAGTGTAAAAAGAACGGTAAGAGAGTGAGAGGATCGCAGCTCCCGATGGGGGCGGCGGTCCTTTTTTTTGTTTTACAGATAACCCCAGGTTATAGAATAAATT
>ERZ779877.3202-NODE-3202-length-10843-cov-2.108083_pt1 | contig 10843 bp, 12 predicted proteins | sample MGYA00511556_ERZ779877 | MGnify/ENA primary metagenome ERZ779877 (study PRJEB29588, sample SAMEA2159338) | human gut metagenome | biome: human gut; feature: human-associated habitat; material: faeces | place: Denmark | collected 2008/2010 ... | reverse complement strand
TCTCCATAATATTTTTTTAAAATATAATCATAGCCTGTTGGCACTGGTATCTTAATATTCTCAAACTGCATATATATTGTATCCTCAAAGCAGTTCTTTGGGTACTTTCTATCATTACCTCTTATCTCATCATAATAATAACCAACTATATCTGATTGTCCATAATTTTCTAATGTAAGCTTTTCAAACAACTTCTGTGACTGAATATAATCATTACACAATGCTACTGTATTATCAATTCCAAGATAATAATTCTCACCTGCTATTATGCCCTTCATAACATTAACCGGATTATTAATACAATTAAATAATTTAAACAATACATTAAATAAAAACAAGGTACTGGAATTAATCGAAATTGCAGGTGATTCAAGAAAATATCTTGTTAGAAATTTTATGTCTGGAATATCAAAAGGAATTGGAATAGGAATTGGATTTTCTATAATTACAGCATTAATAGTATATGTGATGCAGAAAATAATAAGGCTAAATATACCGGTGCTAAGCCAGTATATATCAGATATAGTAGAAATAGTGGAGAGGACGAAATAATATAAAAATTTGTTTTCATTTCTTGATTTATGCACTTTTTTGTGTTATAACAAAAGTCATGAAAACAAATTAATACATATAGAAGGAGAAAGTAAAATGGAAGTAAACGAAGAAAAAAGAGCTAAATTTATGGAGAACGCAGGAAAAAGAGTAAATAAAGTAATGCATGACATTCAAATATTAGAGCCAATGGCAAGAAGTAGCGTTTATGATTTTACAAAAGAAGATGTTGAAGAAATGTTTACTGCAATGCAAGACGCATTAGATAGTGCAAAAGAGGAATTTAACAAAAAGTTTGAAGGAAGAGCTAAAGCAGAAAGAAAGATGTTTTCATTTGGAACTAACCCTGTAAGCAAAGAAACAGAAGAAGCAAAGCAAGAAGAAAATAATGTTGCAACTGAAATAGAAAATGTTTAAGCTAATAAAATAATTAAAAATTGATAAAAGCAGAGATGATTTTTAATAAATTATTTCTGTTTTTTACTGTTAAATTAGCGTTTACAAAAAACGGCAGATTGTAACAAAAATGTAACAAAGCATATTCTATTAGAGCCTAAAGGATAACAAAAAAATAAAAAATAAAAAAGCAAAATTGTTGCTTTTGCAACAGAAAAAGTAAAAAGTTGAGGTATAATAATAGTCATAAATTGCAAAGCAATAGATTGAAAAATAATTATAATTTTCAAATCTAGGAAATATTTTTTGGGAAGGAATGTGTGTTAACAATGAAAGTAATAAAAAGAGATGGAACAATAGTTGAGTACAATGCTGAAAAGATTAGAACTGCAATAAAAAAAGCAAATAATGAAGTTTCAAAAAAACAAAAAGCTACAGACGAAGAAATTGATGAAATAATAAAATATATAGAGGATTTAAGAAAATCTAGAATATTAGTTGAAGACATTCAAGATATAATCGAGCAAAAGCTTATGGAAATAGGAAGATATGAGCTTGCTAAACAATATATTACATATCGTTATACAAGAGCTCTTGTTAGAAAAGCTAACACAACAGATCAAACTATTAAAGAGCTAATCGATGGAGAGAGTGAATACTGGAATAATGAAAATGCCAACAAAAATGCGAGAGTAGTCACAACACAAAGAGATTATCTAGCAGGAATAACAAGTACAGATATAACAAGAAGATTCTTGCTTCCAGATGATGTTGTAAAAGCTCATGATGAAGGAATTATACATTTCCACGATGCTGATTATTTTGCACAAAATGCTTTAACAAACTGCGAATTAATAAACCTAGAGGATATGCTTCAAAATGGTACTATAATGAATGGTGTTATGATCGAAAAGCCTCACAGATTTATTACAGCTTGTACAATTGCAACACAAATAATACTTGCCGTTACATCTTCTACATATGGTGGTGCTACTGTTTCACTTGCACATTTGGCTCCATTTGTAAGAAGTAGCTATGAAAAATATTACAAAAAATATAAAGAAAATGGATTAAGCAAAGAACAATGCGAGAAGTTTGCAAAAGAAGATACTAAAAAAGAAGTTGCTGATGGTGTTCAAACATTCAACTATCAAGTAAACTCAATGACTAATACAAATGGTCAGGCTCCATTCTTATCTATTTTCATGTATTTAAGAGAAGAACCAGACTATATTGAAGAAACAGCTTTATTAATTGAAGAAATCTTAAAACAGAGATATATCGGTATGAAGAATCCTGTGGGTGCTTATGTCACTCCAGCATTCCCTAAATTACTTTATGTATTGGATGATAATAATGTGCCTGATGATTCACAGTATCGTTATTTAACAGATTTAGCGGTTAAATGTGTATCTAAGCGTATGATGCCTGATTTCATCAGCGCAAAGATCATGAGAGAAAACTATGAAGGACAAGTATTCCCTTGTATGGGATGTCGTTCATTCTTATCTCCATGGAAGAATGAAAAAGGTGAATATCAGTGGTATGGTCGTTTTAACCAGGGTGTAGTTACACTTAACTTAACTGATGTTGGTTTATCAGCTAATAAGAATATGGATTCATTCTGGAAGATTCTAGATGAACGTCTAGATTTATGCTATGAAGCTTTAATGTTAAGACATGAAAGCTTAAAGGGTACTCCTTCAGATATTTCTCCAATTCATTGGCAGTATGGTGCCATCGCAAGATTAAAACCAGGAGAAAAGATTGATTCATTATTAGATACTTGTTATTCTACATTATCATTAGGTTATATTGGTTTATATGAATGTGTAGTGGCATTAATTGGGCAGTCTCATACTACTGAAGAAGGCGATGCATTAGCTCTTGAAATTATGCAGAAATTAAGAAATACATGTGATAAGTGGAAGAAGGATACAGGTTTAGGATTTGCCTTATATGGTACACCTGCAGAATCTACTACTTATACATTAGCACGTGCATTAAAGAAGAGATTTGGTATCGTCCCTGGTGTAACAGATAAAGACTATATTACTAACTCTTATCATGTCAATGTAAGAGAACATATTGATGCATTCTCTAAATTAGGCTTTGAAGCGAAGTTCCAGAAAATTTCTTCTGGAGGGGCTATTAGTTATGTAGAAGTGACTAATATGACAAATAACTTTGATGCCATGAAAGAATTAATTAACTATATGTATGAAACAATCCAGTATGCTGAAATCAATACTAAGTCTGACTATTGTCAGGAATGTGGTTTCTCTGGAGAAATCTTATTAGATGAAAACAATGAATGGTATTGTCCTAACTGTGGTAATAGAAACCATAAGACATTAAATGTATGTCGTAGAACTTGTGGTTATCTTGGTGATAACTTCTGGAATAAGGGACGTACACAGGAAATCAAAGAACGTTTTGTACATTTAGACAATAGAGTATATCAGGAAAATAACTAGGAAAGCCTTGTGTCATTAAGGGTTTAAGAGATAACCGTGATTGGTTATCTCTTTTTATTCACCAGAATATTTCTATCATATCGATATAAGTATGCTATAATTGTGTTGATGAAAGGAATGAGATATTATGCCACTAATTCTACCTATTAAGGAGTTAAGAAATACAAATGATATCTCTAATATTGCATACAAACATCATGAACCTATTTTCATTACAAAAAATGGTTACAGTGACCTGGTTGTGATGAGCAGTGAATTATATGATGAGTTTGCTAGAATAAATCGTATAGATAAAGCAATCTTTGAATCTGAACAAGAACTGTTGGATGGTGCAGAAGCAGTTGATGCAAAAAAAGTATTCGATGATTTGGAGAAAAAGCACTAAGAATATAGATGACTATAAAACGCATGTTCACACTATGCGTTTTTTTCATATAGTCAGACTTGTTTAGAAAAATCACCTCCTGCAACCACCAGTTGACATATTTACAGCCTGAATTGGTAGAAGGAAATTACCATAATTGGTATATTTTGTATGTAAGGAGGAGAAGAATATGATTCTTGCTGATAAGATTATAGAAGAAAGAAAAAAGAATGGCTGGTCACAGGAAGAACTCGCTAATAAGTTAGGTGTCTCTAGGCAGGCTGTTTCTAAATGGGAGAGTTCAGGATCTATACCAGACCTACAAAGAATACTTCAGATGTCTGAACTATTTGGTGTGACTACTGATTATTTACTAAAGGATGAAATAGAAGAAGAACGACTGAATGAATATGTTGAAACAAAAACAATCAAGGTAAGTATGGAAGAAGCCAATCAATATCTTGATATGAAGAGTAGAGGTTCAAGAATAGTCGCAAATGCGACGAGTTTATGCATATTAAGCCCTGTACCTCTTATAGTATTAGGTAAAATGACAGAAGATTATACACTTGTAGGTTTTGGTTTAGTATTTCTTCTTATACTAGTCGCAATAGCTGTTTATCTGTTTGTGAATTATGGATTACATGAGTCGCATATGCAGCATCTAGAAAAAGAATGCTTTGAAACAGAATATGGTGTATCAGGAATGGTACGTGAAAGAAGAGAACAATATGAATCAACATTCACAAGGAATATTGCGATAGGAGTAGTACTTTGTATTCTTTCTGTCATTCCTACTATAATGGCAGGTGTAATGGAAGTAGAAGATTATATGAGTGGTATATCTGTAGGTCTATTACTTATTATTGTTTCTATTGGTGTCAATATTCTTATTCGTGCAGATATGATCAAGTCTAGCTATGATACTTTATTGCAGGAAGGAGAATATACAAAGGAAGAGAAACATTTGAAAAAGAAGACAGATGCTTTTTTGGGTGCTTATTGGCGTTTGGTAGTCGCGATATATCTTGGATGGAGTTTCTGGACAAATAACTGGGAGTTCACATGGATTATATGGCCAGTGGCTGGAGTATTATATGCGGCAGTACCTGGTATTGTGAAAATGATTATATGTGATAGAGAGAAGTAGATCATTCATTCTTAAAATAATTATTAGAAAAGTGATAGTTTACAAGTTTTCTTGTGAACTATTTTTTTATCATTGTATAATGAATATACAAAACATTTGACACTAAACTAGGGTTTAATGTTACCCTAATAAAGGTGGTGATTGTATGGAAACAAAGGAAATACTAGAAAAAGTAAAAACAGGAGAACTATCTGTTGAAGAAGCCGAACAATTCTTTAAGAAATCCGCTTTTGAAGAATTAGGCTATGCGAAATTAGATACAAATAGAGAAATACGTTCAGGTTTTCAGGAAGTGATTTATTGCCAGGGAAAAGCAGATGATCACTTAGTCGGTATTGTGAGAAGACTTTATGAGGTGCAGGGAGAAGTATTTGGGACAAGAGCCTCAAAACATCAATATGAACTCTTAAAGAATGAATTTCCTGAACTAGAATATGATCCATTATCACATATTATTAAGATAGAAAAAGAAAAGGAACATAAAGGGAAGATTGTTGTATGTAGTGCTGGTACGGCAGATCTTAATGTGGCTGAAGAAGCAGCACAGACAGCTGAATTCTTTGGAAGTCATGTAGAACGTTTGTATGATGTAGGTGTGAGTGGTATTCATCGCTTATTATCTAAATTAGATATCTTGCAATCAGCACGATGTATTATTGCGGTGGCAGGAATGGAAGGAGCTCTTGCAAGTGTTATAGGTGGTTTAGTAGACTGTCCTGTTATTGCAGTACCTACATCAGTGGGTTATGGAGCCAGCTTTCATGGTGTCAGTGCTTTACTTACAATGATTAATTCCTGTGCCAATGGTATTGCGGTAGTGAATATTGATAATGGCTATGGTGCAGGTTATATTGCAACTCAGATTAATAGAACGGGAGAATCAAAATGAATCAATTATATTTAGAATGTTATTCTGGAATAAGTGGAGATATGTTTGTCGCAAGCTTACTTGATCTAGGGGCTTCAAAAGAAGTATTAGAAGAAGTTCTTTTATCATTACCTCTTACTGGTTTTAAAACTGAAATCACAAGGGTCAATAAATCAGGACTTGATGTCTGTGATTTTAATGTTATTTTGGATCATGATAATCATGATCACGATATGAACTACTTATATGGTGAACATACACATCATGAACACCATCATCATGAACATTGTCATTTACATGATATTTTACATATCATTGATCATGCACAAATGACAGATCATGCTAAAGAGTTGGCTAAAAAGATTTTCACTATTTTAGGTGAAGCAGAGGCAAAAGCCCATGGCACTTCTATTGAAGAAGTGCATTTTCATGAAGTAGGTGCTGTGGATTCTATCGTAGATATTATTTCTGCAGCGGTATGTTTTGATGATTTAGGTATTGATGAAGTCTATATCCCGGTTATTTATGAAGGAACAGGTACTGTGAATTGTGCTCATGGCACTTTGCCTATTCCTGTTCCAGCTGTTAACAACATTGTATCGAGTCATCATTTACCTATTCATATTGATACTATCAAAGGTGAATTAGTGACTCCTACAGGTGCTGCCATTGCTGCGTCTATTGTGACATCTCATACACTTCCTTCTACCTTCACAATTAAAAAGACAGGTGTAGGAGCAGGAAAACGTGCTTATGAAAGACCAAGTTTACTTCGTGCAATGTTGATTGAAACAGATCCCAGGCATCAATAAGGTATGTAAGCTAGAAACAAATATTGATGATAGTACAGGAGAAGTATTAGGTCATGTGATGGAGTTATTAATGTCTCATGGTGCTAAAGATGTTCATTATATTCCCGTAATGATGAAAAAGAACAGACCTGCTTACTTACTCAATGTATTATGTGAGGAAGAAAAAAGAAAAGAATTAGAAACAATCATCTTTAAAGAAACAAGCACTATCGGTATTAGACGTACTTACATGGAACGTACAGTTCTTCAAAGAACTTTTGAAACAATTTCTACTCCTCTTGGTGATGCTATATTTAAGGTAGTTAATATAGAAGGAAATATAAGAGCGTATCCTGAATATGAAAGTGCGAAGTTATTAAGTGAAAAACATAATTTATCTATTATTGATGTTTATCAGTTGCTGGAAAGGAGTTATTATGAATTTAGTCGCCATCATTGATCAGTATCTACATGAAGATGTTATGATTGCTTTTTCTGGTGGCGTAGATAGTACACTCTTATTAAAAATGGCAGTTGAAGCATCAAAGAGATATCATACGCATGTCTATACTGTTACTATTCAAACAGTGCTTCATCCTGTGATGGAAGCAGATGAAGCCAAGCAAATAGCTGAAGAATTAGGGGCTATTCATAAAGTGATTCATGTAGATGAATTAGAAGGTGCAGGAATAGAGAATAATCCTGTAGATCGTTGTTATTTATGTAAGAAGTATATGTTTACTAAAGTGAAGGAACTCGCACATAGTTTAGGTATTTCTACTATTCTTGAAGGTACAAATGCCGATGATTTAAAACAATATCGTCCTGGTATCAAAGCAATTCAGGAATTAGGATTACATAGTCCACTTTTAGAGGCTAATATGACTAAAAAAGAAATTAGAGAATTGGCTGCTGTTTATGGTTTGAAAGCGGCTAATAAGCCTTCTTCACCATGTCTTGCGACAAGATTTCCTTATCATACATTACTTAATTATGAGGAAATGCGTAAAGTAGAAAAAATCGAAGATTATCTTCATGCATGTGGTTTTTATAATGTACGTGCAAGAATACATAATGACTTAGTACGTTTAGAAATTGACCAGGATGCTTTTATGAAATGTATGGATAAACGTCAAGAGATTGTCTTATTTATTAAAGAATTAGGATATGACTATGTAACTCTTGATCTAGAAGGATTTAGAAGTGGTAGTCAAGATATTAAACTGGAGGAAAAATAATATGCATATGGCTGACGCCTTGGTCTCACCTGCTGTTGCGACAACGATGTATCTGGCATCAGGTGCAATGACTATTTATTCAATTAAAAAATTAGAAGAAGAAAATGATCCACAGAAACTCCCAATGATGGGTGTCATGGGCGCCTTTGTCTTTGCGGCTCAGATGATCAATTTCACTATCCCAGGAACAGGTTCTTCAGGACACTTGACAGGAGGACTGATGTTAACAGCGTTACTTGGCCCTTATGCAGGTTTCTTAACGATGGTAGGTATACTGGCAATACAATGTCTGCTTTTTGCGGATGGTGGGTTACTTGCCCTAGGATGTAATATATGGAATATGGCATTTTATGGATGCTTTATCTCTTCGATGTTGATATTTAAGCCAATAATCAGTAAAAAATTATCTAAGAAGAACTTAATGATTGCCTCTATCTTAGGTTCTATTATCTCTTTACAATTAGGTGCCTTCTCAGTAGTTGTAGAAACAGAATTATCAGGTATTACAGCACTCCCATGGAACTTATTCATTGGTGTGATGCAGCCTATTCATCTTGCGATAGGTGCAGTAGAAGGTATTATTACAGGCTTAGTTCTATCATTTATTTATGAAGCACGTCCAGAACTTATCTGGCAGGGGCATACAACTAAACTGGCAAAAACATCTAAAAAGAAGCTTCTTGCACTCTTTGGTGGTCTCTCTGTCGCAGTGGCTGGTATCTTATCCATATTCGCAAGTGCTTTCCCTGATGGATTAGAATGGTCTATTTTACAGTTAACTGGTTCTACAGAACTACAACATAAAGGGGCTATTTATTCTATGTCTTCGCGTGTTCAGAAACTCACAGCATTATTACCTGACTATAATATTGCAGGACATGAATCAATCTTAGGTGGGATGTTTGCAGGAATCGTTGGAGTCTTAGTTGTCATAGGACTCTATATGCTCATTCATCGTTATCATGAAAAACATACAGAAAGCCATTAAGAGAGTGCATCAAATTGATGCACTTTCTAAACGTACAACCATTCTTTCTGCCATTCATCCCACTTATAAGATTTTGATTGTATTACTTTATTTGATAATCACTGCTTCTTATTCTATTCATGATCTCTATATCTTAGTGATGTTTTTACCATTACTCTTATTTTCAATGCTTGGAGAAATCAATTTATTCAAATGCCTAGGAGAACTCAAACCATTAGTGGCTTTACTACTCTTTATGGGAACACCTTTCTTATTCTTTAAGGGATATGGAATCACTTGTTTTATTGTGCTTGCATTAAAAGGAATATTTGCTTTACTATTCTCTTACATATTGATGACCACAACATCTATGGAGGAACTCTGTATGGGATTATCTAAACTAAAAGTGCCTCAATCTCTTATTGTCGTCATCATGTTAATCCAAAGATATCTCATTCTTTTCTTTAAAGAAACAGACAAAACTTTGCTTGCCTATAGCTTGCGTGCACCAGGGCAGAAAGGTATTTCTATAAAGACATGGGGTACATTAGTTGGTTCAATGATGCTTCGTTCCATTGATCGTGCTATGAATGTCTATCAATCTATGATGTTAAGAGGTTTTAAAGGTGTAATGCCATTACAATCACAAAAATATGATTATAAGTTATCTAAACTTACATTTGGTATTATGTGTATACTATTACTATTCTTAAAAGGGGTGACATTATGATTGAACTGAATCATTTCTCTTTCTATTATATAGAGAATCATATTATATTAGATGATTTGAATTTTCATATTCAAAAAGGTGAAAAAGTAGGACTCATTGGCTGTAATGGAGCAGGGAAATCTACACTTCTTAAAACTATTATTGGAATAGAAAATGGTCAGGGAGAACTGAAAGTTACAGATTTAACTATGAACAATCAAAACCTTACATCCATTCGTTCCCATATAGGTTATGTCTTCCAGGATTCAGATAATCAGCTCTTTATGTCTTCTGTGTATGAGGATGTAGCCTTTGGTCCAATGAATGAAGGATTACAAGGAGATGAGTTAGAAGAACGTATCAACAAAGCATTAGATCTTGTACATATGCAGGAAAAGAAGCATGAAAAGATTTATCGCTTATCTGGTGGAGAGAAAAAAAGAGCTGCCATTGCGACAGTCCTCTCTATGCGTCCAGATATTCTATTATTTGATGAACCTTCTGTATCATTAGATCCTAGACATCGTCGAGGACTAATCAACGTATTAAACGAACTCCCTTATACAATGTTGATAGCGTCCCATGATTTAGATTTTATTTATGATACATGTGATCGTGTTTTATTACTATCTAATGGAAAGCTTGTTGCAGATGGACCAGCTCAAGACATCTTAACAAATAAAAAGCTTCTTGAAGAAAATGGTTTAGAGCTTCCTCTTTCATTTAGTAGACAAAAGAGTATATAATAGAACTTTGTGAGGTGAAAAAGATGCGTTATGCACAAATAAGAGAAGTAGATATTGCGAATGGACCAGGTATTAGAGTATCTCTTTATACTCAAGGATGTCATCGTCATTGTCCATTCTGTTTTAACCAGGAAACATGGAATTTTAATGGAGGAAAGGCTTTTACATCTGAGTTAGAAGATGTATTAATTAAACTTATTAACAAACCCCATATTGCAGGATTCACACTTTTAGGTGGAGAACCTTTTGAAGAAGAAAACAGAGACGATATTTTAGAATTACTCAAACATATCAAAAAAGAATGTCCTACTAAATCTATTTGGGTCTATTCTTCATTCCTTTATGAAGAAATTATGGAATGGAAACAGCCATTACTTGATTATGTTGATGTATTAGTAGATGGACCATTTGTGAATGAATTAAAAGATGCGAATCTCAAATTCAGAGGTTCTTCTAATCAAAGAATTATTGATATAAAGAAAACAAAAGAAAATAAAGAAATCACTTTAGTTGAATTCAAAGAGATATAATAAATACTTATTAGCTTAATAAATATTTTTCTGTACAAAAGAAAGCGTTTTTGCG
>ERZ779877.3200-NODE-3200-length-10848-cov-3.177152_pt1 | contig 10848 bp, 11 predicted proteins | sample MGYA00511556_ERZ779877 | MGnify/ENA primary metagenome ERZ779877 (study PRJEB29588, sample SAMEA2159338) | human gut metagenome | biome: human gut; feature: human-associated habitat; material: faeces | place: Denmark | collected 2008/2010 ... | reverse complement strand
CGCCGATGGTACTGCCCTGACAGGTGGGAGAGTAGGTCGCCGCCCTTTTTGATAAAATGGAGAGTCTTCCTTCCCGTGCTTTGTACACGGGGAGGAAGACTTTTTTAATGAATGTGAGTTATGAGTGGCATTGATATAAAAGAGATATTGTTGAACCTAGGGATAGAGCATCTGACGGTCATGCAGCAAACTTTTATCGAGGAATCGAAGAAAGAACACGATATCGTATTGTTGTCGCCTACGGGTTCAGGAAAGACTCTGGCTTATTTGATTCCATTGGTCCAGGGCTTATCGGAAGGTGGTGCGCTGGTTCTTGTTCCTTCGAGGGAATTGGCATTGCAGATAGAGCAGGTGTTCAAAGCCATGCGCACGGGAGTTCCCGTGATGAGTTGTTATGGCGGAAGGCCCGCCATGGATGAGCATCGTGTGATGAAAGGTCTGAATCCCAGAGTGGTGATAGGTACTCCCGGCCGTATAAACGACCATTTGTCCAAGGGCAACTTGGAAGCTTCTGAAATCCGCACGTTGGTTATTGATGAGTTCGACAAATGTTTGGAGTTTGGATTCCAAGATGAGATGTCCCAAATTATCGGACGACTTCCGTCTTTGTCGCGCCGTTATCTTTTGTCGGCTACTGATGCGCCGTCCATTCCGGACTTTGTGTCGAATAAGAATTTCTTAAAGCTGAATTTTCTGAATGCCGATGCGCAGAAACGCGAGCAGTTGGACTTTCATGTCGTCAGGTCGGCCGAGAAAGACAAACTGGATACCTTGTTTCGCTTGTTATGCCAACTTGGTGATGCGAAATCATTGATATTCGTAAACTACCGGGAAAGTGTAGAACGGGTGTATGGCTATTTGCACAAAAAAGGTGTGGCCTGTGGGATGTTCCACGGCGGTATGGAGCAGAAGGACAGAGAGCGTGCTCTTTACAAATTTGCCAATGGCTCAAGCAATGTGTTTATTTCAACGGATTTGGCTTCAAGGGGCTTGGACATCTCCAGCATAGACAATGTCATTCATTATCATTTGCCACTGAATGAGGAAGCTTATATTCATAGAAACGGCAGAACCGCGCGTTGGGATGCCGAAGGCCATGTCTTTATTATATTAGGTCCTGAAGAGTGGTTGCCTGATTATGCACAGCAGCTTTCGACGGATTACGAACTGCAGGACAAACCACCAGTTCCTTCTGCTCCCCAATGGGTGACGCTTTATATCGGCAAGGGGAAACGGGATAAGATAAACAAGGTGGACATCATGGGATTCCTGACCAAGGTCGGCGGCTTGGGGCGAGAAGATGTGGGCCGCATAGACGTAAAGGAGCATTATGCCTTCGTGGCCATCAGGCGCGGCATGTTGGACCGCACATTGTCTGCCGTGAAAGGGCAAAAGATAAAAGGCATCAAGACAATAGTGGAAAAGCTAAAGTAGTCTTACGAGATGTAAGCATAGCGCCGCGGTTTCATAAGATATGATAGTAAAAATAGGGCAAAGGTGAAAAAATGTGGCAATAATCATTGCTTTTATGGATTTTATTTCCTACTTTCGCAGACGTTATGCGTAAAACAATGGATATTTAATCTCATATTATAAAGAATAATTATGAAGTACAATTTTAATGCAGGTCCATCCATGTTGCCGCGCGAGGTCATTGAGGCAACGGCTGCCGCATGCTTGGATTTTGAGGGAAGCGGTCTTTCCCTGATGGAAATCAGCCACAGGGCAAAGAACTTTCAGCCGGTCGTGGACAAGGCTGTAGAATTGGTTAAAGAATTGTTGGATTTGCCCGAAGGTTACGCCGTGGTGTTCTTGGCAGGAGGTGCCAGCACCGAATTCTGCCGTGTGCCTTATAACTTCTTGGAGAAGAAGGCCGCTTATTTGAATACGGGAACGTGGGCCAAAAAGGCCATGAAGGAAGCCAAGTTGTTCGGCGAGGTGGTGGAAGTCGCTTCTTCGGCCGACGATAATTACACTTATATCCCTAAAGAATTCTACATTCCGGCCGATGCGGATTATCTGCATATCACGTCGAACAATACGATTTTCGGAACGGAAATGCGTTATGATTTGGACAGCCCTGTACCTTTGGTAGCAGACATGTCCTCCGACATTTTCTCTCGTCCGGTAGACGTAAGCAAATATAATTGCATCTATGCAGGAGCACAGAAGAATGTGTCGATGGCAGGTGTGAATATCGTGATATTGAAAGAAGCCGCATTAGGCAAGATGTCGCGCCAGATTCCGACGATGTTGGACTACACGACGCACGTCAAGAGCGGTTCGATGTTCAACACGCCGCCAGTTGTGCCTATTTACTGCGCCATGAAGAACTTGGAATGGATCAAGAAGAATGGTGGAGTAGAAGCCATGGACAAGCGGGCCAAGGAGCGTGCAGACATGCTGTATGCAGAGATTGACCGCAACAAATTGTTCCGCGGAACGGTGAAAGAAGAAGACCGTTCGTTGATGAACATCTGCTTCGTGATGAATGACGAATACAAGGAACTGGAAGCCGATTTCCTGCAGTTTGCAACAGACCGAGGCATGGTGGGCATCAAGGGCCATCGCAGCGTGGGCGGTTTCCGCGCCTCTTGCTACAATGCCCAAACCGTAGAGGGCGTGCAAGCCTTGATTCAGAGCATGAAGGATTTCGAAGCCCAGCACTAAACGAATTTTCATCCAGGTGCATCCGGCAGGGTGCACCTGCTTGCTTTATAAACACTTTTAAAACAGACAAAAACCATGAAGAAGATATTAATCGCAACCGAGAAGCCATTTGCCAAGATTGCAGTGGATGGCATCAAAGAAGTAGCCGCCGAAGCCGGTATTGAAGTGGCCATGTTGGAGAAATACACTGAAAAGTCGCAATTGTTGGAGGCCGTGGCCGATGCTGATGCCATGATTATCCGCAGCGACAAAGTGGATAACGAGGTGTTCGATGCGGCCAAGAACCTGAAGATTGTTGTGCGCGCCGGAGCCGGCTATGACAATGTAGACTTGGCTGCTGCCACTGCCCATGGCGTGGTGGTGATGAACACGCCGGGCCAGAACTCCAATGCCGTGGCTGAATTGGTATTCGGAATGTTAATCTTTGCCGTGCGCAATTTCTATAACGGCAAGGCCGGAACGGAACTGAAGGGAAAGAAATTGGGTATCTTGGCTTATGGTAATGTGGGCCGTCGCGTGGCGCATATCGCCAAAGGCTTTGATATGGATGTATATGCCTACGACGCTTATTGCCCGGCTTCAGCCATTGAGGCGGACGGCGTGAAGGCAGTGGCTTCGCAAGAGGAACTCTTTGAAACATGCGAAGTGGTGTCCTTGCACATCCCTGCCACGGCGGAAACCCGTCAGAGCATCAACTATGCTCTCGTGAACAAGATGCCGAAGGGCGGCGTGCTGGTGAATACGGCCCGCAAGGAAGTCGTCAACGAACCGGAACTGCTGAAACTGATGGCAGAACGCTCTGATTTGAAGTACGTGACGGACATCATGCCCGAAGCCGATGCTGATTTCCGCGCATTCGAGGGCCGCTATTTCTCGACTCCCAAGAAGATGGGGGCACAGACTGCCGAAGCGAACATCAATGCCGGAGTGGCTGCAGCCCGGCAGATTGCAGCTTTCTTCAAGGACGGTTGCACGAAATTCCAAGTTAACAAGTAAATAGCGGACGAGTATGGCATTGGTCAGACCTTTCAAGGGAATCCGCCCTCCTAAGGATTTGGTGGAAAAGGTGGAATGCCGCCCCTACGACGTGCTGAATTCTGAGGAAGCGCGTAGTGAAGCGGACGGCAATGAAATGTCGCTTTACCACATCATCCGTCCGGAAATAGATTTTCCGAAGGGCACGGACGAGCACGACCCGCGCGTTTATGAAAAAGCGGCAGAGAACTTCGCCCGTTTCCAAGCCAACGGATGGTTGCTGGAAGACAAGAAGCCAATGTATTACTTGTATGCCCAAACCATGAACGGGCGAACCCAACACGGCATTGTGCTGGGCGCTTCGGTAAATGACTATCTCTCCGGGGCCATCAAGAAGCATGAGCTGACGCGGCAAGACAAGGAAGAAGACCGCATGAAGCATGTGCGTGTCACGGATGCGAACATAGAGCCGGTTTTTCTGGCCTATCCGGACAACGACGTGCTGGCGGGCATCATTGGGAAATATGCCGCACAAGAGCCTGTATATGATTTCATCGCACCGATTGACGGTTTCAGGCACCGTTTCTGGCTCATCGGAGACGACGAAGACATAGCCACCATTACAAAAGAGTTTGCCGCGATTCCGTCTCTGTATATAGCTGACGGGCACCATCGCACGGCTGCCGCAGCTTTGGTGGGGCAGGAGAATGCCCGCAAGGACGGGAATGCCCATCCCGAGGCGGAATACAACTTCTTCATGGCGGTCTGTTTCCCTGCCAGCGAACTGACCATCTTGGATTACAACCGCGTGGTGAAGGATTTGGGACGCTATACGACGACGGACTTTCTGGCAGCTCTGGAAGAAGATTTCGAAGTGACGTGCATGGGACATGAGGCATACAAGCCACAGCAACCGCACGAGTTTTCGCTCTATCTGGAAGAGTGCTGGTATCGTTTACGGACGCTTCCCGGGCGCTTCGACGAGAACGACCCGGTGGATGTCCTCGACGTGAGCATCAGCAGCAGATTAATCTTAGACAAGCTGTTGGACATAAGAGACCTGCGGCGTGACAAACGGATTGACTTCGTGGGCGGCTTGCGCGGACTGGGCGAACTGAAGCGCCGGTGCGACAGCGGCGAAATGAAGATGGCCCTTGCGCTCTATCCGGTGTCGATGCAGCAAATCATGGACATTGCAGACAGCGGGAAAATCATGCCGCCAAAGGCCACATGGTTTGAGCCCAAGTTGCGCAGCGGACTGGTCATCCATAAGCTTTCGTAAGGAATAGGAGACATAACTTTGCAACTCCGGTTGCCGGAATCGTCCGACAGCCGGAGTTTTTTTAATATGATTAGGAATGGAAGCAAGCGACGTATATAGAACGATTGAGGGGCCGGCCGAAGGGGAATACAGCGAGAAGCGGAGCAAGTTTCTGGCTTTCGCCCATCCCGTGCGCACGGTGGAAGAGGTGAAGCAGCAGGTGGAGCATTATCAAAAGGAGTACTACGACGCCCGCCATTGCTGCTATGCCTACATGCTGGGGCCGGAGCGGAAGGAGTTCCGCGCGAACGACAATGGAGAGCCTTCCGGAACGGCCGGCAAACCCATCCTCGGGCAAATTAATTCCCACGAACTTACGGACGTATTGATTGTTGTCGTCCGTTACTTCGGAGGCATCAAGTTGGGGACGAGCGGACTGATACAAGCCTACAAGGCCGCGGCGCAGGAAGCAATATCCGCCGCGACGGTCGTGGAGCGTACTGTAGACGAGGAAGTCACTTTCTTGTTTGAATATCCCTTCATGAATTCCGTGATGCGTATCGTGAAAGAGGAGGGACCGGTCATCGTCAGCCAAGGATATGAACAAGACTGCAGCATGACGCTGCGCATCCGGAAAGGGAGTATGCCACGCCTTAAATCGAGACTGGAGAAAGTGGAGACATTGAGGTTTGCGGAAGAATAAGAGGAAGCCGCGGCATTTGCCCGTACACAATGGGGGCATGCCACGGCTTCTTTCATTCTTCAGGGTTCGTATTTGAACCATTCCATCATGTTGGTCTTGTCCTTTGCCGGCCGCTTGATGGTGTAGGTATCGCCGCAACCGTTGATGCGGATGACATCCGGCGTGTGGTCGATGTAGGACCAATAAATTTCTCCTTGTTCTCCGAAGAAACAGCAGTCTGGCCGGAACTTCGTGCGGTCGATGTCCGGCAGGTGTGTCAGGAACTCCAGATGGTTTTCGAAAGCCTTGTTGCTGCGTTCCCCCGTGTGCGGGTTCTTCATCATCCGTATGTTCTGCACGAAAAGGCTCCCCTCGTTGCATTGGAGCAGTGCGGCCGCACGCAGGTACACCATACCTTTATAGATGCCAAAGAGAAACGAATTTCGGTTCGTCCCGATGGTGACGAACACCTCGTCGCCGCCGTTTTCCATATACGTCCCGAGCTGCCACTCTTGCAGCCGGGCCCCGATTTGGTCGCGGTTTTCTGCGGTCGGCATGTCGTAAGGAGCTACGGTCTCAATCGTTTCCACTTTCTTGAATGTTTCCTCATTGACAATGAGGGCGTCACCCCGCTTTGCCACTTCCAAGGGGGTGTGCCGGTCAATGAGGATGGTGTCCGTGGAAAAGCGGACAGCCACATCGACCCCGCGCGAAGGCACTTTCAGCACGGCTATTCCTGTCCGGGCGGAATCTTCCCGCGAGAAATACATCAGGACGGAGTCTGTCATCACGATTTCGCTTTTCTGCGAAGCCCATACGCCACGAAGTGTGGGATTGGGAGCAAACGGCGTTGCCGCTTCCGCCGCCAAAGCGGCCAAGCCCATCACGCTTCCGGTCACCCAACGGGATATTTTTTTCATTTTGGATACCTTTTTCATCTTGTGTTTCGAACCTTTTATGGCTCTCTGTTGTCTATACGGACAAACAGTCATGTTGTGACAAGGTATCGCACACAAATGTTCCTCTTTAACATTCCGTCCGGCCATCCCAATAGTCCGGACGGAATGTTTTGGGGCTTCATCACGCCATCAGATGGTTGCACTCCTCAATCCATGCGGTGGCCGATGCGTCGCTGGGCATGCGCCAATCGCCGCGCGGGCTCAGGCTGCAGCTACCCACCTTTGGCCCGTCGGGCAGACACGAGCGCTTGAACTGTTGCGAGAAGAAACGCCGGAAAAAGGTTGTGATCCACTTCTTTATAACCTCGTCTGTGTATTTCCCGTCGAAGGCATGTTGAGCCAGATAGAAAATCTTGGAGGGGCGGAAACCGAAGCGCAGGGTATAATATAGGAAGAAGTCGTGCAGTTCGTATGGCCCTACCAAGTCTTCCGTCTTTTGGCTGATGTCGCCGTTTTCGTCGGCCGGAATCAGTTCGGGACTGATGGGCGTGTCCACGATGTCCAGCAGCGTGGCCTGCGACGTTTCGTCGATAATGCTTTCGGCCACCCACTTCACCAGGTGTTTCACCAATGTTTTGGGAATGGAGACGTTCACGCCATACATGCTCATGTGGTCGCCGTTGTACGTGGCCCATCCCAGTGCCAGTTCCGACAAGTCGCCCGTTCCGATGACCAGTCCGCCCACTTGGTTGGCCACGTCCATCAGAATCTGCGTCCGCTCGCGCGCCTGGCTGTTCTCGTATGTCACGTCATGCTTTTCCTCGCTTGCGCCGATGTCCTCAAAGTGTTGCAGGCAAGCCTTCTTGATGCTGATTTCGCGTATGGTGATGCCCAGGCTTTTCATCAGTTCCACGGCGTTGCGATAGGTGCGTCCCGTGGTGCCGAAGCCGGGCATGGTGATGCCCACGATACCTTTGCGCGGCAATCCGAGTTTGTCGAAGGTCTTGGCGCATACCAGCAGGGCGAGGGTGGAGTCCAGTCCGCCTGACACGCCGACCACCACCGTCTGGCACTGGGTGTGCACGAGCCTTTTGGCCAGCCCTTCAATCTGTATGGCAAAGATTTCTTCGCATCTCTCGTCCAGTGTGCGACCGGCAGGCACGAAAGGCGTGGGCGATATTCTGCGGCTGATGTCGAAGCTCTTGGTGGTGAACAGTTCCGTGTCGATTTGCTGGGCGCAGCCATTCACCCGGGCCACGGCGGCCCCGAATGTCGTGTTGGTCCGCCGTTCCGCACGCAGCCGTTCCACGTCAATTTCGCTAATTACCAACTGTTCCTTGAACGAGAAGCGCTCGTTTTCCTCCAGCAGGTGGCCGTCTTCGAACATCAGCGCCTTGCCGGCGAAGACCAGATCCTGCGTGCTTTCACCGAATCCGGCTCCGGCAAACACGTAGCCGCAGAGGCAGCGCGCGCTTTGTTGGGCCAGCAACGATTTCAAGTAGTCGTGTTTGCCCACCCCCTCGTTGTCGGCGCTCAGGTTGAAGATGATTTCCGCCCCTTTTAGGGTCAGCTCCGAACTGGGCGGGATGGGCGCCCACACGTCCTCGCAGATTTCCACGCCGAAGCGGCAGGAGGGAGTGTTGAACACCAGGTTGCGGCTCAGCGGCACTTGCTGCCCGCAGATCAGCACGGTGGTGTCGCCGTGCGTGTCGCCGGACGCAAACCAGCGCTGTTCGTAGAATTCCTTGTAATTGGGCAAGTAGGTTTTGGGAACGACGCCCAGAATCTTGCCCTTCTGTATGACGGCGGCACAATTCAGCAGCGTGCCGTGGTAAGTCACGGGAAGGCCGATGATGGAAATGATGTCCAGCGAGCGCGTGAAGTCGAGGATGCTTATCAGGCTCATTTCCGCGTCGTCGAGCAGCAATTGCTGGGAAAACAGGTCGCCGCACGTGTAAGCCGTGACGCACAGCTCCGGGAAACAAATGATTTCCGCCCCTTTTCCTTCTGCCTGGATAATCAGGCTTTCAATTTGTTGCGCGTTGTTTTTGCAATCCCCGACTTTTACACAGGGGATGGCCGCCGCAACTCTTACAAATCCGTAGTTCATGTCCAATGTTTGCTTGGTTTACGCTCGCAAAGATAATACAAAGGTTATCAATAAAAGCAAAAAAAGGCTGTTATTTATCAAAAAAGCCGCCGGGCGTTTGGCGGTGAACAGAACTTGTGCTATATTTGCATTGTAAACAATACAAATTTATACTGGACAATGAGCGAAAGAAATGCCTTGGATACATTAAAGCATTACGGAATCCATCCGTCGGTGCAACGCATTGCCATCATGGACTACCTGCTGAAGCACTACACCCACCCCACGGTGGACGAGGTGTACGTGTCTTTGTGCAAAGACATTCCCACGCTGTCTAAAACTACAGTGTATAACACCCTCAGGCTGTTTTCCGAGCATGGCGCGGCACAGATGCTGACCATCGATGAAAAGAAAATATGCTTCGACGGCAACGTCACCCCCCACGCACATTTCATGTGCAGGCGCTGCGGGAAGTTGCTCGACGTGGATTTGCCCGAAGGGGCCGTGGACTACCTGCCCGAAAGCAAGGAGTTCAGGGTGGAAGAGACACACGTATATTATAAAGGTATATGCAAATCCTGCGCGGAGAAGACGGATGCCTGAACTGCCGCGGGAAGAGAAAATAAGAAAGATAATTGTTTAACTTAATTTAAAACAAGACGAAAATGAAGAAGAAATTTGTTTGTACGGTATGTGGTTACATTCATGAAGGTAGCGAACCCCCTGCCCAGTGCCCGCAGTGCAAGGCGCCGGCTTCCAAGTTCAAGGAACTGGTTGAGACTGAACTGACCTTCGTCACCGAGCACGTCATCGGCATCGCCAAGGACGTTGACCCCGAAATCAAGAAAGGCTTGCAGGCCAACTTTGAAGGCGAATGCACCGAAGTGGGCATGTATCTGGCCATGAGCCGCCAGGCCGACCGCGAAGGTTATCCCGAAATCGCAGAGGCCTTCAAGCGCTATGCCTTCGAAGAGGCCGACCACGCTTCGCGTTTCTGCGAGCTGCTGGGCGACATGGTTTGGGACACGAAGACCAACCTGAAGAAGCGCATGGAAGCCGAAAGCGGTGCTTGCTCCGGCAAGATGGAATTGGCCAAGATGGCCAAGCAGCAGGACTTGGATGCCATCCACGACACGGTGCACGAGATGGCCAAGGACGAGGCACGCCACGGACGCGGCTTTGCCGGGCTCTACAACCGCTATTTCGGTGACAAGTAAGAATCCCCGACGGGGTTGAGAGATGCAAACTCACCCCTTCATCTAAGAATCCCGCGAAGCTCTTGGAAACGGAGCTTCGCGGGATTCTTTTTTTGCCGCGCGCACTGTCGCGCCGCGCAGGCTGGGCTATTCATAATCCTTCAGCCTTTTGGGATTTTTGGGAAACCAACCTTTTAGCACGCGTTTCCGCTGGTCGAACACTTCGAGTATGCCCCAAAAGGAAGAGAAAGACACCACGCCCGACAGGATGCTCACATAAAGATTGCCGGAGCAGAGCGACAAGGCGGCAAAGAGCAGCCCCGCGGCCAGGAAGGCCCACCAGCATTTTGTTCCGAAATAGTATTCCCCTTTGATGACGAGAGGGTGGAAGAGGCCGATGATGAGAAAGGTGGCCAGCCCGATAAGTATGCCCACGTAGTTCATTGCGGTAAGGGTTTTTATGGTTTGTCGCCTGCAAAGGTAATGCTTTATTTCGGTATATGGCTGCGGGGGAAGCGTTTTATCGGAGAGAAGGGGGAATCTTTGTCGGCTGGCGAAAGGACAAGAACAAGGTCAGGTTTTTCCGGATACGGGTAGTTGCCTCCTGCCAGGGAGAGGAAAACTGGATGCTCGCAGAAGAACTTTCATCCGGTGAAGCCGTCTTTCTGAAGTGCAGGAACACGCAGCGCCTTGCGGAAGCCGTCAGCGTACTCTGCGGCAAGTACTCGAGTACTTTGCGGCAAGTACAATTCCGTACTCCGCAGGGGCGTTGCCTGCATTCCCGTGGCTATGGGGGCAGAAAGCCGGCTTTATGCCTTATTCCGGCTTCATCGGGCAGCAATGATTCCGATACAACCAATGCTGCACCAGTCCGCGGGTGGACAGATAGAGCAGAAAGGCCAGCCAAAGGGCATGGTTGTGCCAGAAAGGCGAAAGCGACAGGAACGAAGCGAAGAATACCAGTGCGGCACATGCCATGGACCATAGCATCTGGCGCGTGGCCGTGAGGCCGATGAAAACTCCGTCCCACACGAAAGCCGAGAGGCCGGCCAGCGGGATGCACACCGCCCATGGCA
>ERZ779877.3197-NODE-3197-length-10856-cov-3.160448_pt1 | contig 10856 bp, 5 predicted proteins | sample MGYA00511556_ERZ779877 | MGnify/ENA primary metagenome ERZ779877 (study PRJEB29588, sample SAMEA2159338) | human gut metagenome | biome: human gut; feature: human-associated habitat; material: faeces | place: Denmark | collected 2008/2010 ... | reverse complement strand
GCACCATCATCAGGCGGTCCAAGGCCTGCCGGCGGACGCTGTCGTCGGCTTCGAAGTAGTATCCGGGATTCTCCACGAAACCCTTCAGCTCGCTGGAGAGGAGCATTTCGGTGAGCAGGGTGCCGTTGTCGTAGCTCGGCTCGTCCGTCGTCCGGTCGCGCACGGCCAGCGAGAGGGCGGCCACGGAGTCTGCCGCTCCGTCCAGCTGCAGGTGGAGCGTGATGGAGTCGAAAGGCTCATAAGAGGCCCGGATGCCGGAGACGGAGAGGGGCACGGCGGGATAGTCGTGGTGGTTGACGAAGAAGAGGCGGTCGGCGTAGATGCGCCCTTCGCCGTCGAACACGGTGAGCTGGTTCACCCCCGTGGGCAGGCTGTCGCGCGGGATGTCCACGCGCCATTTGCCACCCGTGCCCTCCAGCGGACGGTAGAAGTGCGACACGCCCCGGCACATGACATGCACGGCCACCGGGCGGTCTACGCCCCGTGCCTGCACCACGGCCGTCACTGTGCTGTCGTTCTGCCCCACGCTGAGGGCGCATCCCGTCGGGGCGACTTCGGGCAGGCGCTCTTCGTAGTCGTAGCCCTCGTGCCCGAAGCGGGCGCGGTAGTCGGCCTTTTCCGACACTGCGGCCAGCCGGAAGGTGGCCCGCCCGCGTTCGTCCGTGCGGCAAGAGGCCACGGTCTGTCCCTGCCGGTCCACGATGTCGAGCGCCATGCCTTCCATGTGCCGCCCCTCCTCGTCGTTCAGTTCGAGGGCCACGCGGCAGTCCGTTCCGGCCACCAGGTTACCCCCTTCGGGATAGAAGCGCAGGTCGAGCTTGGGCTTGTGCTCCTTGCGGGCCTTGTAGTAGCGGCGCATGGGGCGCAAGGTCATGTCCTTGGCATATTCGCCCGGCTGGGCTGGCTTGTCGTAGACGGGGAAGACGCGCGAATAGAGTTTCTCATAGTCGCGGAAAAACTCCTTGGCCATCCGCTTGCTGTAGAACAAATCCTCCGACACGCGCTGGTGGGGATACTCGCACTGCCCGAAGTTGAGCATCCAGCGCGTGTAGGCCCTCAGTTCGTAGTAGCCGGCATAGAGGGTGTCTTTCAGCACGAACATGCCATGAGCCGTGCCGTCGGGCATCTCCAGCTGCTGGCGTTCCACGGGGTAGCCGTCGGGCGTGAGCAGTTCCACGTAGAGGATTTTGCTCAGGTCGGTGAGCGCGCCATTGTCGGAGCGCGTCACGTAGCCTTTGTACCATATCGTGTCGCCCAGGAAATAGCAGGTGTTGTCCAAGTGGAGGTACACCTTTTCCTGTGGCAACCCGATGCCGAAGCCCTGCACCTTGCGGTAGAGCGAGTCGGTGCCGGCGGAGCCGGAAGGGGCTTGCGCGCCGACCTGCAAGCCTGCCCAGCACATCATTGCCAATAATAGAATCCGAGTCTTCATCTCATTGTCCGTTTATTAAGTTTGTATTCTTTGTTTTCCCGATTCGTCGGAACAGCGGTTTCCCGTCCTTGTGGGGGACTGACCGATGATGCAAAGTTAAGCCATCCGGGGGGGCGGACAAGAAAATGCAGCCTTATGTTGTCGAATGCAATACCATATCTTATCAGAAAGTATCAAATCGGGCCGTCCGCGGGGCATTGCAAGGCGCAAAAGCGGGTGCCCTTCCCGGTTTCCTGCTTGATTGGGCCGCAAGGGGCATTGCCGTGCCGTCCGGTTGGTGGGCGGACGTTTTTTCGGGGTGCGGATGCTTGCGTTTAAGGCTCTGCGGACCGGAGCGGCAAGGGGCGTGATGCGGAAGGCGTCATTGTATTTTGCGGCAAGTACTCGAGTACTTCCCGCAGAGTACGATGACGGACTGCGGCAGAGGCTTGGCGCTGTTCCGGCAGTCCACCGGTCGTGGTGCGCAGGGGAATGTGCGGGCGTGCGCCCGATTCGGGGGCAAGGCGGGCGGGGAGGCTGTTCCGCTTCAGCTGTTCGTGTTGCCCGGCGTCTGGTTTTCCGGTTGTTCATGTAGCCCGTTTTTTCCCGGTGGGGTGGAGGGGGCGTTTTCCTTGGCTTTTGGAGGCACGGGCGCGGGCTTTTTCGCGCTTTTCCCGGGAGACGGTTCTTCCGGTTGTTCAGTCTTGGTCAACGACAGTGCCAGTTCGTCGCTGGAGGGTTTGGTGATGCTGAAGGGCGTGTCCTTCAGCAAGTCGTTGATTTCGAACTTCAGGTTGCTGACCTTGCGCCTTGCTCCGGGCGAACCGTCGTAGAAGTTCGTCTGGTAGATGTCGTTCAGTTGCAAGTAGTGAATGGTGTGGTTCTCCCTTTTAATAAGGTAGTCCAGCAAGAGAGTCACTTGCCGCCTGCTTTTGAGTGTGGAGCGGCCGTAGGTCACGTTGTTGCCATACGTGTCGACCTTCAGTTTCTTGTATTCGAGTTCGGGAGAATTGGTCAGGAATATGCGGAGTTCCGGGTAGAGCTTGATTTGCCGCATCACGTACCATATTATCAAGGCAGCGGACGTGATGATGGCAATGAGGGCCACGGCCATCCAGTTGTAGGCGATGAAGAGAAGTTTCTGGGTGTAGTAGAGGACGCGGGGCGGCACGTTGGTGTCCAGGCTAAAGGCCGTCCATTCGCGGCAACTGCCTATGCTTGTGGCAATGCCATAAATGGCAAAAGCGACAAGCAGGACAGACAAGGTGAGCACGATGTAGAATTTGGTTCTCATGATATTTTGCCCTTACGCGTTCGTATGGTGCAAAAATAAATCTTTTTCTTCTTATATCCAATGATGGTAAGAACTTTTTTCCTTAATTTTGCTGAAAGGAAAGTCCGATTGATGATAAGGCGAGAATAAGCCTTGATTTGTTTTGAATTTGTGAATAATTGATATACAGCTGTTTGATTCTGTTGGGATTTATAAGGTAGGATGAGAGGTAATATTTGTTATCAAAAAGTTGCGTTTTAGAATAGCGTTTCATATGTTTGTAAATGGTATAAATTATGTACTGCAATAAGCTCAAGGAAAAACGGACTTAGAAGACAGATGGAAATGAAGAAGACAAAAGCAAACAAGGTCTGGGCCATGTGGTGTTTTGCCGCGTGCTTGTGGCTGTGCGCCGGTTGCACGCAAAACTCCTTTTGGGCGGAAGATGGCTATTGGCGTTCGTGGGAAGGAGTGGCAAAGGGCGTTCCGGAAGGGGGCGCTTATGGTCTTGACATGGCAGAAAAGATTGCCCCGGGACGGTGCAGTGGCAAGAGCCTTGGCGAGGTATGCGACGTGCATGTCACATGGACGGAAGGCTTCTTGGCCAGTTTTCCGGCAGCCGCGTTGGGCGCGGATGCCACGGTCCATCTGCGCGATGGAGTCGTGACGGGCATTCATGCCTACTGGTCGGGGCGCGACATTTGCGGCATCATATATTATCGGTATACGAAAGATATGGGCGACGCGGGGCCTGGCGAAAGCCGCCCGGATAGCCTGCGCTCCAATGGGGTGGGGGTTGAACGGTTCAGGCTCACGCCGACGCTGACAAATTATTAAAGGAGGATAAAAGATGAAAGGAAAATGGAATTTTTGGCTGATGGCCTGTCTGGTGCCCGCCTTGCTGCACGGACAGGGCGAAGTGATGCTCACCGGGCTGCGGAGCCTGGACGACAATGCCGGCGGGTGGACGATAGAACGGGTCGTGCTTTCCGACACGGCCACGGTGGTGGACTTTCTCGTCACCCGCAAGCCTTATTCGTGGGTTGCCCTGGCTGCCACCACCCATCTGTGCGACGAACAGGGCGTCCGGCATGCGGTGAAGGGCGCCGAAGGGCTGACGCTGGGCGAGAAACTCTACCTGCCCAAGGATGGGACGGCGCGTTTCCGCCTGTTTTTCGACCCCATGCCCCAAGGCACCCGCATCTTCGACCTGATAGAGGGGGAGGAATACGAACAGCAGTACTGGTACGGGCTGCACGGCAGCGGTTATGAGCCGGATTTCCCCGTGGCGCAGGAAGCTTATCCCCCCAAAGAAGAACTGAAGAAACAGTTCCGCAAAGGCCGGGCGCTGGTGCGAGGGAAGATAAAGGACTATGAACCGGGCATGGCGTATGGCTATGTCATTTCGCCGACTTTGGCGTTGGGTGAGAAACGGGAAGAAACTCCTACGGCATTTGTGCATGACGATGGGACATTCAACTTGGAAATAGACTTGGACCATCCGATGATGAGAGACATACGCGGGCCTTTTGACTCCGCCATTCCCGTTTCCTTCCGTCCCGGCTATCCGCTGGACGTGACGGTGGACCCGCACGACCCGACGGGCCTGCGGGTGGAGTATGAAAGCCGTCATCCGGAGGGGTGCCACGAAAACCTGTTGAGGTGTGGCCGTTGGCCTGCGTCTCCCGGCTGGGAATACCAGTCCGGAATCTGGAAGACAATCTCAGACGAAGAACTTATCGGCATGGCGGAGAAAACCTTGGAGAAAGGCATGCGGCTTTGCGACTATTGGGTTTGGAAATATGAACTTTCGCCTTGGGAAGCACACCTCCTGAAAAATGACCAACGGTTGGTGGTGCTGAAATCCATGACGCAATTAGCCAACTGGGTCATGAATGACAGGTATGGCATTGCTGTGCCTCAGGAAGAAAGCAAGCGGCAGGACTTCTTGACGGGCAACGATTATTCCTTGTATGGCTTTTGGAAAGGCGTGTTGGACGTCGACGACCCGTCTTTGTCGTATTCTTGTTTTTTCCCTCGTCTCTTACACGAAATGGAATGGATGAAGCCGTTGAGGGATGCATGTGACGTAGGATTTTTCCTTATGGACGGCGATGTCGTGATGACGCAGTATTGGCAGGACAGTTTGGAAGTGGAGGCGCTCCGTGGGTTGATGGAATTTGAGGGGATTCCCCATCTGGCACAAGCCTATCTGGTGAGCCATGCCATTAATTCTATCACGACGTCAATCTTGGAACGGGGCATGAAGGAAAAAAGGTTGGAGAAGACCGAAACTTTTCTCACGGACACTTATTGGCATCGCAATTTGTGGGACATGTATTCTGCCTATTCCGTCCCACAGCCTGATGCGTACCCCTTGAAAGGAGAGGCGCTTGAGGTCCTGAAACCCATAATAGAGAAATATAAAGGAAAATATATCCAGTTGGAATGGCTGAAGCCTGACGAAGAAGAGGCAGACAGGATATACAACCAAATGGAAAATCTGTTGATAGACTTTCGGAAACATCCCGACCTGCAGTTCGTGTTCCTTTTCGATGAGAACACGTGTAGCAAAGATGAGTATGAACGTTTCGTGGAGAAGTATTTGCCCGAAGAAGATTGCTATTGGATGAGTTCCCGTGAAAAAGGCGTGTTGAGAATGGAACTCCGCTATATTGGCAGCAATGAATTGACATTGAACCGGCAAGGCGAAGCCCTGCGTGTTCCATTGTATACTGCCGATGAAAGGCAATTCCGGATAGGTTGGAAACAGTTGCTTGAGCGGGAGAATAATAAATAGCGCCATAAAACGAAGGAATATGGAGAAGACAAATCATAAACGATGGCTGGCGGGACTGATGGCCTGCCTGGTGCCCGCCTTGCTCTGTGCCCGTGGCGAAGTGACGCTCACCGGGCTGCGGAGCCTGGACGACAATGCCGGCGGGTGGACGATAGAACGGGTCGTGCTTTCCGACACGGCCACGGTGGTGGACTTCTCCGTGGAAGACAAGCCTTATTCGTGGTTCAGCATGACTTCTGGCGCTTATCTGAGCGACGAGAAAGCACGGCGCTATGCCCTGAAAGGTGCGGTGGGGCTGGTGCTGGACGAACGCTTCCGCATGCCCAAAAGCGGAAAGGCGGAGTTTCGTCTGATTTTTGAACCGATGCCTCAGGACACACGGATATTCGACCTTATTGAAGGAAAAGACGCTTCGATGCGCCGTTGGTATGGCTTGCACGACGGCGGTTACGAGCCGGAGTTTCCGGTGGCCATGGGCGCCATGCTGTCCAAGCGAAAGGTGGAACGCATGTTTCGTAAGGGGCCGGCCGTGGTGCGGGGCAAGATAGAGCACTACCGGTCCGAATGGGGATATGGCTTTGTCACTGCATTCGTCAGTCAGTTGGGCGAACGGCCGGAACAGCGTCCTGCGGCCCTCATCCAGGCCGACGGGACTTTCTGGTTGGACCTTGAACTGGACCATCCGGTCTGGGGAACCGTTTCTTTGGGACGGGGCGGGCTTGACATACCTGTGTTCGTGCGCCCCGGTGACACGCTGGACGTGGTGGTGAATCCCTATGGCAAGGCGGGATTTCGGGCAGCGTATAAAAGCAGACATCCGGAGGGATGCCATGAGAACCTGTTGCGATGCGACGTGCCGCCAGTGTCTGCGGGATGGGAGCGCATGGGCGAGATATGGAGGACACTGTCCGACGCGGAATGGATGGCCATGACGCATGAAACGATGGAAAGGGGCTTGCGGCTTTGCGACTACGGGGCATGGAAGTATGGGTTGTCGGACTGGGAAACCCATCTCTTGAAGACCCGGCAGGAATTGAACACCGTTTATAACCAGACGGTGTTGGCCAACTGGATGCTGACCGCCCGCTATGGCAACAATCCCCCGACGGAAGAAATGAGGGAGGACTTCTATTCCAATAATGACTACAGCCTGTATGGCGTGTTGAACCGTCTGGCAGCCGACGATCCGGCCTTGTCTTTCCAAGGCGGCTTCACGGCGCTGCTTGAAAACATGAGAAACATGAAGCCTCTAATGGATGCAAGACAGCAGACATTCTTTTTCCCTTCGCTGTCGGACGTGCAGATGGCACATAAGGAGGATAGCCTGCAGATAGAAGCCCTGCGCGGTATCATGGGGTTTAAACGGTTGCCCTATCTGGTGCAAGGTTTTTTAGCCAATAAAGTGCGATATTATGCCGGTTCCTTCAGTTCGCCGGCCGAACATGTGGAAGCGACAAGGCAAACTGCAGCCTATCTGACAGACGCGTATCTGAAGCGTAAAGTGTGGGAGGTGGATTCTGTAGCCTCCCATCCGCTACCGGAAACTTACCGGTTGGAAGGGGAAGCGCGTGGCATATTGGAGCGCATGGTGGAGAAATACGAGGGAAAAATCGTGCAAGTGGAATGGCTGTCGCCCGACGATGACGGCTTCCATTGGGTATGCAACCGACTGGCCAACCTGATTCCTGACTTTCATGACCATCCCGACCTGCGTTTCCTGTTCCTCTTCGATGCTTATACTTGCACGAGGGAGGAGTTTGAGAAGTTCGTGGGAACATATTTGAAAGGGGAAGATTGCTGTTGGTTGGACTACCGCGATGCCGGCATCCTGAGGTGGACGTTCCGCAATTCTTATCGAGGTCATCAATTTACCTTGAACAGAAAAGGTGAGGTCTACCGCACTCCCCTTTACACATCCGATGAAACGCAGTTCCGCCGCTCTTTGCGCGAATTGTTGGAAAAGGAATAAAAACGGAATAGATTACTCTAAAGTAAACGGATATGAAACATAGGAAATGGATGACGGCCATGGCAGTTTGTTTGTTGAATGCCCAATTGTATGGTTGTGGCGAAGTGACTTACACCAACTTGCAAAGCCTGCATGAGGAAAATGCCTGGGGCTGGACGATAGAGCGGGTCGTGCTTTCCGACACGGCCACGGTGGTTGATTTCTCTGTCAGCACCCGGCCGTATTCTCGGGTTTTGGTGACATCGTGTGTCTATCTGAGTGACGAAGAAGCCAGACTATATGGAGTAAAGGGCGCGGAGGGCTTGACATTGAATAAGGAACATTATGCTTCTAAGGAAGGAAAAGCTGGCTTTCGGTTGATGTTTGACCCAATGCCTCGCAATACACGGATTTTTGATTTGATAGATGGCGGAGGCGTTACCATGCCCCGTTGGTATGGTCTTCACGATAGTGCTTATCGGCCGGATTTCCCGGTGGCCGAAGAGGTCGTGGACTCTCATGAGGTGGCGGATGATTCATTTTGCGATGGCCGGGCTGTGGTGCGTGGGACGATAGAGGGTTACGATCCATTTTGGGGAGATGGTTTCGTGAATGCGGTGACCCACAGTTTGAGAGATGGTTACCAAAGTAAGGAGGCAAGTGCACTCGTACAATCGGATGGTTCGTTTGTGTTGAACTTGGAACTGGAGCATCCAGTGTGGGGGTATTTGAAAGGAGGAATACGTGACATACCCATTTATGTGCGTCCTGGTGATACTTTGGATGTGACGGTGTATCCTCATGTGCCCGGAACTTTTCCGGGATTGAAATACGAAAGCAACCATCCGGAAGGATGCTATGAAAACTTGTTGCGGTGTGACATTTATCCGATATCTTCTGGTTGGGAATATAAGGACGAGAACTGGGAGACACTTACGGACGAAGACTTCTTTGTCATGACAGAACAGGTCTTGGAAAGAGGCTTGAGGCTTTGTGATTATGCCGCGTGGAAGTATAAACTTTCACCTTGGGAGACTCATTTGCTGAAGAATAATCAAAGGATTGCAGTGATGCTTTCTCAAATAGGTTTGGCCAACCGGATATTGTCCTATAGGGCGGGGAAGATGCCTTTGGAGCAAAAAAATGTGTTGGAGTATCTTGAGGATAATGATTATTCTTTGTACGGTATCTTGAAGGATTTTCCTTTGGACGATCCTTCCTTATCTGTTTCTTGGGCCTTTACGGAAATGCTTTATCCGATGAGAGAGATGAAACCGATGATGGATGCTCTGCTTCTGGCTATGTTTAATGGCGGGGCTACTCCGGTGGACGTGAAAAATAATGAGGATAGTTTGCAGGTGGAGGCTTTGCGTGGTATTCTGGGATTTAAGACAATTCCTTATCTGGTGCAGGCTTGCTTGGTGGATAAAGCGGCTTATCCATCTATACGGCTTTCCCCATCGGAGCGGGAAAAAGTGACAGCACGCCGGGCGGTTTATATTACTAATTCTTACTTGAAACGGAAAATGTGGGCTTTGGATTCAATCTATGCTCGTCCGCAGTTGGAAACATTCCGTTTGGAGGGGGAGGCACTCGAGGTGTTGAAACCCATAATGGATAGATATAAGGGGAAATATGTCCAAATAGAGTGGATAGCTCCGGACGAGAACGGACGGAACTTGGTGTGCAACCAACTGGTCAATTTGATACCTGATTTCAGAAACCATCCGGATTTGAAGTTCGTGTTCTTCTTTGATGAACGTAGGGGCTCTAAGGAAAAAATCGAGAACTTTATAAGAGAATATCTGTCTGAGGAAGACTGCCGTTGGTGGGGATTACGGGAAAGTGCTATTCTGCGCCGCCAATTTCTTCTTCATGATGTGTATTTCGGGCACATTACGTTAGACCGTGATGGCAATGTCTTTAAATATCCTTTGTACACGCTTGATGAGAACATGTTCAGGAAGTCTTTGCGTCGCTTGCTTGAAAAAGAGCAAGAGGCACGAGGACAATAACCTTGTGTGTCTCGTTTTGTCTGAGGACGAATGATTCGGGAGAATATGTTATTATTGCTTCCTTATTCAATTCTCCAATCCTTAAGCGTGCGCTTGTCGCTGTCGAAGTTGACGGCCACCTTGACCACGGGCAGGCCGCAGAGGGCGAAGCGCGCGGGATAATCCTTCAGGTCGATCTGGCGCATGGCCGCATCGGCCGACCGGTCCAGCTTGAGTTCCATCACGTACAGCCTCGTCCGGGTGCGCATCACCATGTCCACACGTCCACGCGGCGTGCGGACCTCCACGTCCACATACATCCCCAGCAGACTGAAAATGACATACAGCATCTGCTGATAATGGCCTTCATAGTCCGTATGGTCGCAATAGGGCACCGTGGAGAGGAAAGCCTGTAACAGGCGCAAGGCGTCGTCCAACCGCTCGTCATGGATGGCTTCATACAGCAAGGCCACGGTTGTCAGCCCGTCTGTGGTACGACGGTGGAGGTAGCCCGGCAAGAGGCTTTTCATCAGCCCCAGACGGACTTCCTTGTTGGGCATGTCCAACGTGTAAAGCCGCGTCAACGAGGAATAATCCTTTATCGTAACATACCCGCTCTGGTAGAGCAACGGGGTGATGTCTTCCATCCTCTCAGTAGGGGCGTCGAAGGATTCCGCCAAAGCTTTCCGCCCGCCTATGTGTTGGGGTGTCACACCGAACTTCCGCAACATCTCTATCAGGTAGGTGGGCGTCCCGCTGCCGAACCAGTAGGAGTCTATCTTTCCTTTTGAAAAGGCTGTCAACAAGCTGAAAGGGTTATAAATGTCTGGCGAGGGCCAGGTGAAATGGTAGCCGTCGTAGTTGTCCTTCAGCCTTTCCAAGGTTTGCTCCCGCGTCGTTTCCAGCCGGCTGGCCAACAGGTCCAGGTCTTCCGACATCTGCGTCTCCATCTCCTCTTGGGTGATGCCGCAGATGGCCGCGTAAGGCTCGTCCATGCTGATGTTCTCTATGTTGTTCAGTTCGCTGAAGATGCTGAGCTGGGAGAACTTGGTAATCCCCGTGAGGAACACATAGCGCAGGTAGGGATCGCAGGCCTTGAGCGGGCTGTAGAAGTTGCGCATGACGTTGCGCAACACCGGAAGGTCCTTCTCCTCGTGCACCACGTCCAGCAGCGGCGCGTCGTATTCGTCGATGAGCACCACCACCTGGCGGCCCGTCTGCTCGAAGGCCCGTTGGATGAGCCCCATCAGGCGCTGGTTGGGTGTAACGTCACCCTCATTGCGCCCATACAAGGCTTCGTATTGCAACAGTTTGCGCTCCAATTCCAGCACCAAGGTTTCCTTGTCCACGTGCTTGGCCGTACTCATGTCGAAGTGCAGCACCGGATATTCCGTCCATTCCGTCTCCAACCTTTCCATCGCCAAGCCCTT
>ERZ779877.3194-NODE-3194-length-10862-cov-2.265106_pt1 | contig 10862 bp, 5 predicted proteins | sample MGYA00511556_ERZ779877 | MGnify/ENA primary metagenome ERZ779877 (study PRJEB29588, sample SAMEA2159338) | human gut metagenome | biome: human gut; feature: human-associated habitat; material: faeces | place: Denmark | collected 2008/2010 ... | reverse complement strand
ATTTTACTTGCTTATGATGCCGGGTGACAAGCCATTTAAGACAAAGGATCTGAGTAAGCAGATTAATTCAGCGAGACTTTCATTTGCAGATGAATCATATATGGAGGAATTCCTTGATATAACACCGGGTTCAGTATCCATAATGGGACTTATGAATGATACGGATAACCATGTGCAGTTACTGATGGATAAGGAAGTGCTTGAGGGTGAATCTCTCGGATGTCATCCTTGCATTAATACATCAAGTCTTAAATTAAAGACTAAGGAAGTGATGGAGAAATTCCTTCCGGCTGTTCATCATGAGGCGGTGATAGTTGAGCTTCCTAGGTATGAAGAACAGGAATAATATGTTTGGAGTAATACGTTTAAGGTAATGGTTTAAGGCAGCTTCTGCGTGGATTGCGGAGGCTGTCTTTTTTGTGTGTGGAGATTGTTAATTTCGTGGGGGTTGATGGTTACAGCGTGTTGAAGAGGGAAAGACCTACGCAAGCTTCACAATATGCAGAATGGGTGGGTTGAAATTATGAGAAAAAGACGTGTTGGGAAGAGAAAAACCCACTAATCAAGCTAATACAGTGGAGGTAGTAGGTCTTTGGAGAGGTAAGAGTATCATTAAATAGAAGAAAGTTTGGAAAAAGACCTACGAAAAGGCAAGAATATAATGATTGAGTAGGTTAGCAAGAGGGGATGACAGTCTCACAGTGCTTGAAAAGACCTACGCAATAGCGAAGTTGATAGAGGATAGTAGGTTATGGCAAGTTTCTGGTGATATTCGGGAGTGGTAAGAAGTTGGTTTTGCCGCCTGTTCTGACAAGGATTGCTAAAGCCAGTCCTTAGGAAATGATTCTTAGGGACTGGCTTATTTAGCTGTCTTATTTTGTCAACGCTTCACACCTTGACAACAAGCATATATAACAAGTATAATTGAAATACCGTGCAGCCGGGGTAGTAGCGGCACCTTGAACCTGCAATCCGCTATAGCAGGGGTGATGTTCGGCAGAGGGCTGATATTTATGGAGCAGCCCGGTGTAAGTGGTGTTGACATTTGGGTCTTTCACGACGGAAATCCACGAACCATGTCAGGTCAGGAATGAAGCAGCATTAAGTGGGACCTTCCGGGTGTTGAAAGGGTGCCTGGATCGAGCTAACTGCATCGGTAACGTCTGTGGATATCAGTTCGAAGCCGGACGCACGGCTTTTGTTATTAAAATGTTACTCGTCGCAGCTAATTTAGGAATGTCAGGCAGATTCGTCATGCTTGCATGTAAGAAACTGTATGATATTCCTAAATTATCCTGCGAAGCAGGAACTTAACCGACATAAGTAAAACATAAGCTGCGAAGCAGCGGCAGACGCCGGAGGCGGATGGTTTTACGCATGAGGTTAAGGGCTGCGAAAGTAAAGACAGCGCAGAGGGAGGTAACCATGTCATATCAGGCTTTATACAGAAAATGGCGTCCGGACAATTTTAATGATGTCAAAGGACAGGATACAATAGTAACAACTCTGCGAAATCAGATTAATGCAGACAGAATAGGCCATGCATATCTGTTCTGCGGAACAAGAGGAACTGGTAAGACATCAGTTGCCAAGATATTTGCGAAGGCAGTTAATTGTGAGCATCCGGTTGATGGCAACCCTTGTGGGGAGTGTCCGACATGCAAGGCGATTGCGGCTGGAACAAGCATGAATGTAATAGAGATAGATGCGGCATCTAACAATGGTGTCGATAATATAAGACAGATAAGAGAAGAAGTACAGTACTCACCGACAGAAGGAAGATTCAAAGTCTATATAATTGATGAGGTTCATATGCTTTCAATAGGAGCGTTCAATGCATTGTTAAAGACATTGGAAGAACCTCCTGCATATGTAATATTTATACTTGCTACTACAGAAGTGGCGAAGATTCCTATTACAATCCTTTCAAGATGTCAGAGATATGACTTCCACAGGATAACAATAGAGACAATTGCCGCAAGACTGTCAGAACTTATGAAGGCGGAGGGACTGAATGTAGAGGATAAGGCAATAAAATATGTTGCCAAAGCTGCAGATGGTTCTATGCGAGATGCGTTAAGTCTGTTAGACCAGTGTCTGGCATTCTATCTGGGAAAAGACCTTAAGTATGAAAATGTATTAGATGTACTTGGGGCAGTTGACACGGCGGTATTTAGTAAAATGCTTTCAACAATTCTGTCAGGAGATGTTGCCGTGTGCATGTCACTTATGGAAGATCTAATAATGCAGGGAAGAGACCTTTCACAGTTTGTTACAGATTTTATATGGTATCTTAGAAATCTGCTTCTTATTAAGACAACTAAAGATGCAGAAAGAATTGAAGATGTAATAGAAGTATCGGCAGATAATCTTGAAGACCTGAAGAAGGATGCACAGAATGTTGATATAGATACACTTATGTACTATATAAGAGTGTTGTCAGAATTATCAAATGACCTGAAGTTCTCTACACAGAAGAGAGTTAAGACAGAGATAACATTTATAAAGCTGATGCGTCCGGCAATGGATAACAGTCAGGATATCGGCGATGTTGTAAGCCGTGTGACAATGCTTGAAGGGCAGTTACAGAAAGTACTTGATGATATTAAAAGCGGCAGACTTGTAAATGCAGGTGCTGCGGGAGGCCAGGCAGCAGTACAGCAGCAGACTCCAAAGAAGCCTGTAGTTAAGCGTGTATATGACGCTGTTCCGGAAGATGTTAAGGCAATTGCGGCAGGCTGGAAGGATATCATTGCAACGATAGATGATCCGGTTAATCAGACATTTTTACAGGCTGCACATGTTACATTAGCAGAAGATGGAATTAGTCTTGAAATTATGGTAGAATCACTTAGTGCCTATAATTCACTCAGCAGACAGGAAGTTATGGAGAGCATAGAGAATGTAATTGAGGAGAGAACAGGAGTAAGGGTTTCAATTAAAGTGACTAAGCTTAACGATGATGAGGATTTCCACAGCAGATTCGTGGATCTTAAGGAACTCGTAGGCATAGATATAGAAGTAGATGATAAGGAGGAACTTATATAATGGCTAAAAGAGGTGGTTTTCCAGGAGGAATGCCTGGTAATATGAATAATCTGATGAAGCAGGCACAGAGAATGCAGCGTCAGATGGAGGAGCAGCAGGCAGAGCTTGAGAATAAGGAATTCAGTGCGACAGCAGGCGGCGGAGTAGTTGAGGTAACTGTTACAGGTAAGAGAGAAGTATCTAAGGTTAAGATTGACCCTGAAGCAGTTGATCCAGATGATGTAGAGATGCTTGAGGATTTAATCGTAGCAGCTACTAATGAAGCTTTAAGAAAATGCGAAGAAGAGTCACAGGCACAGATGGCTAAGATTACTGGAGGACTTGGAGGATTAGGCGGAGGCTTATTCTAATGGACATCTACAGTGGTCATATTAACAGATTAATTGAAGAATTGTCGAGATTACCAGGGGTTGGGGCGAAGAGCGCCCAGCGCCTGGCATTTCACATTATAAACATGCCTGAGTCTGAGGTTAAGAGCCTTGCAGACACAATGATTGATGCAAAGCAGCATATTCACTACTGTAAGGAGTGTTTTACACTTACAGATGAAGAACTGTGTCCGATATGCCGCGACCAGAAAAGAGACCATAAGACAATTATGGTAGTTGAACATACAAGAGATATGGCGGCATATGAAAAGACCGGAAAGTATGAGGGTGTCTATCATGTACTGCACGGCGCAATCAGCCCGATGCTTGGCATCGGTCCGTCCGACATTAAGTTAAAGGAACTGATGAAACGGCTCGAAGGCGATGTGCAGGAAGTCATCATTGCAACCAATTCAAGTCTTGAAGGTGAAACGACAGCGATGTATATCAGCCGCCTGATTAAGCCGACAGGCATTAAAGTAACCCGCATTGCAAGCGGTGTGCCGGTTGGCGGCGATTTGGAATATATCGACGAAGTGACACTGCTGCGTGCATTGGACGGCAGAACGGAATTGTAGGATACTATGTTAAACGATATTATTACAGAACACAAAGAGCGTATGCTCAATCTCAAAAAATATTATCCTTTTTTTAAGCTGATGGATGTATCCTTTGCCCAGTTTCAGGAAGGCAGATATGAAATGCTGGACATGGGATATATTGTCATGGGGATTCTGCGCTTTTTTATTGAGGAGAATAACTTTAAAGAAAAGGACGTCACTTACCCGGAATATCTGGACTTTATTACATCATTGCTCAAACGGGATTTTGGGCTGAATCTTTCAGCACAGGAATACAAAGAACTTGCCGATTACATTTTCGATAAAATTAAAAATGAAGGCAGACCGTTTACATTTCCATATTATGATCCTATTGAAAAGAAAAAATGTATTTCACGTATCAAGGTACTGGAAAGTGCCATCCGTGACCATACGGTATGGTATTCCATCAGTTCCGATGCAATTGAATTCTATCTGGATACGAAAGAAATTAAAGAAGAAAGCAGAATCAGTGTGCAGCAGCTGCTCTTAGAAAAAATGATACAGGCACAGAATTTTCAGGGCGGCAAAGATGTGATTGTGCGGATTAATGAAGAAGTGGCACGCCTACAGCGCAGAAAAAATGAGATTATGGAATTGCTCGGCAAAGATGTCTTTGCGGGGATTGAAGCGTATGAAGATTTTGTCCATACGGGTATGCGCTGGTTTGATGAAGAAGAAAAGCTGTTTAAGAAAAATAAAGATTTTATCGAGGGTGCGCTTGCAAAGATGGAAGCCGAACCGGTACAGTCGGAGAGCTATTACCGTACTTTAAAGGAGATTTACGAGCTGGACAGCCAGTTACAGATAGCCATGACAAGGCACGGACAGCTTTTATCGGCATGTACACAGATGCAGCAGATGACAGAAGAAGCCGTGAAGCGGGCAAAACTCGGACGGTTAAGAAGCCATATCCATTTTGGGGCGCTTCTGACAGATTTAATCCGCAGCGACAATGCGGGATTGTTAGAACAGCTTTTGTCACCGGTATTACTGCCGCATATAAAGAAGCGGTTTACGCTGGATTCACTTGACGAGGCACTGACCGTGAAGCCAAAGCAGGCAGAAGCGGCGGAGAAAGTAGAAGAAGAACCGCCGCAGGAAATTCAGTTTGCAGATGAAATGGAAGATCAGCGTATTCGTAAAAACTATACATTTTTAATGAATAATCTGCTGGCGGCATTTGAAAAGAGAGATACGTTTACGCTTTCGGAATTTGGCGCGGCAATGAGCAGAATGTATTCGCCGGATATTTTAAAAAATGCGGATTACTATTCCTTTTTTGTCAACCTGTGTCAGAAACAGGAGTATGTCATCGGCGGTCAGACGGAAAACGAGAGTTTTCTCGATGACATTTTAAGCGGCGCATTTGCAGACCGTGAACCGGTACATTTTACGATTACGCCAAAATCCGCAGGAGCGCAGGACGAACAGCCAATGGAACAGTCTGAACTGGTGTTTGAACGGAAGGGAACAAAGTAATGGAAAGCAGAAATATAGAAAAGGCACTGGAAATATCCGCAAAACTGGCGGCGGGGGAAACGGTAAGCGAGCAGGGGACAAATGCTGCCCTGTATCAGGAATACAGTACCAACCCGGAAGTGTATGATATGGTATTGTTGTCGTTAAAGAAAATGGAACTTTCGGTTTATGAATATAATAATTCGCTGTTTGCCGCGCCAAAAGCGCACGGCAGCCTGTTTGGCTACAGCAATGAAGCGCTGCGCCGGGAGCTGGGACTGCGTACCAACGGCGAACTCTATCTGGCGTATTTTATCATCTATAATATTATTATGGAGTTTTATACGGATACCATCAGTGCAACGTATGCCGAATTTGTCCGCGTGGAAGACATTGTCCGCAAGGTGGACGATACAACGGCAGGCATTGTGGATAAGAAAAACGGCTTTGTTTTAAGTGAAATTGAGGAAAACAGCTTCCGCAGCCTTGCGTTAAGCTGGGACAGCCTGCCGACGGCAACCGTGGAATTGTCGGAATTAAGGGCGGCGAAGAATTCCAAGTCGGGTTTTGTAAAGCTGGTCTGTAACTTTTTAGTCAGCCAGCAGTTATTAAGTGACAATCAGGAGCGGTATTATCCGACAGACCGTTTCCGCGCAGTTGTTGAAAATTATTTTGACGAATCCAGAGGAAGAATCATGGAATTGTTAGACCAGTCAGGAGAGGAGAGGGACGAACATGCCGCAGATTAACAGAATCCGTGTAAACAATGTAAAATACAATTTCGGTACGCAGTATTACGATGACTTTATGATGCGTTTTCACTGCCGTAACACGATTTATGACCTTGCAAACGGCGGCGGAAAGAGTCTTTTAATGCTGCTGCTGCTTCAAAATGTGATTCCGAACTGTACGCTTGATGAAAAACAGCCGGTTGAAAAGCTGTTCCGTCCGGGCGGCGGCAATACAGTGATCCACTCATTGATTGAATGGAAGTTAGATACCGCTAACAACGACGGCTATAAATATATGACAACGGGATTCTGCGCAAGAAAGGCAAAGGATACGGAAGCAGACGGCACGGAAGCGGACGGCATATCCGGGCGTTTTTCTGCGGCAGAAGAAGCACCGGCGGGACGTGACAATGCCAGCGTGGAATATTTTAACTACTGTATTTTTTACCGGGAGTTTGGTGAAAACGATATTAAAAATCTGCCGCTGACAAAAAACGGGGAGCGCATTACTTATAATGGTTTAAAGCAGTATCTGCGGGAGCTTGAACATAATGATTTCCACGTTTCGGTAAAAATATTTGACCGAAAGGGCGAATATCAGAGTTTTATCAGCAAGTATGGGCTGTATGAGAGCGAATGGGAAATTATCCGCGGCATCAATAAGACCGAAGGACATGTAAGAACATATTTTGAAACCAATTATAAGACAAGCCGTAAAGTTGTAGAGGATTTATTAATAGAAGAAATTATCCAGAAATCTTTCCACAATAAGCTGGCAGTGGGCAATGACGAAGGTCAGATGGCACAGACACTGCTTGATATTAAGGATACGCTTGCCAGACTGTCAAAGAAAAATGCACAGATTACCAATTATGATAAACAGATGGAGCTGCTCGATGCTTTTTCAGAGTATATTCTGGGATACCGCTCTTTATATGAAGAAAAGGGAAATCTGCGGGGACAGCTGTTAAAGCTGCTTATGCAGTGCAGACAAAATCTGTCGGGATATCGCGCGCAGGAAGAAAAGCAGAAGGACGAACTGCTTCATTTACAGGAAGAATTATTAAAACAGCAGCGCATGATCCAGACTGCAGAAGTGCTTACAGAACAGGCTTCCCTTGCGGGAATGGAAGAACTGATTGCTGCAAATGAGAAGAAGCGGGCATATTTTAAGGAACAGGAAGAACACTTAAAAAGGCAGATGGAAGAAACGGAAAGTCTGGTAGAATACCGCGAATATTTACAGTATCAGAAGCTCTACGATGAACTTTTGGCAGCCATTGCGGCAAACGGACAAACGGATGAAGAACTGACAAAACAGCTCTATGCACTGGCAGCGGTGATTGTGCCACAGCTTGTACAGAAAAAGAATGCTGCCGGTGAAGAATTGCAGAATGCAGAAACACAGTACCGGGCGTGTCAGAAAGAAGCGGCACAGGCAAAGGCAGATTATCAGGAATTACTGGGCGGGGCTGCGGCGGCAGAACAGATTGCAGTGCATACTGCCAAAGAGATTGAACAGGCAGAAAAAGAACTGGGTGCCTGTATGGAACAGGCAGGAATCCTTGTGATGGAAAAGGCAGGTGAAGAATACAGTGCCTGCACACAGAAAATTAAAGAACAGGAAGAACAGCTTTTACAGACCGAGGGACAGCTTTCACAGGTGGAAGCACTGCTTTCAAAGGGCAGACAGCAGCAGGCATCCTGCCGTGCGCGGATTGAACTGCTGACAGAACAGTTAGGACAGGCGGAAACCAAAAAAGAACAGGAACAGAAAGAAAAGCAGCAGCTTTTACAGTTAAAGGCCGTCTATGGGGAACAGGATACCCGCCGGGCATGCCGCGTTGTATTGGATAACCACCGCAGACTGGAAGCGGAATGTGAGCAGCTTACCGCTGACTGTACGCAGCTTACGCAGTTCCTTGAAAATATGAAGCACGGGATATTCAGTGCGGGCGGAAGACACCGGGAGAAGGTAAAAAGCTATCTTTCAGGACGGTACGGAGAAGATGTAAAAGAAGGCAGCGAGTGGCTTTCGGGGCTTTCGGAAGATGAAAGAAAACAGGTGCTTGCCGCATTCCCATATGCCGAGTATGCATTTATTGTTGAAAACGATTTTTCAAGAATCAAAGAAGACCCGGTGCTTGCGGACTTTGGCAGAAGTGCCTATGTGATTCCGGTATTGTCTGCACAGGCGGCAAAAGCACAGCTTACGGCAGAAAATGAACAGTATGTTGTATATGCCAGAAAGGATATGGCATTTTTAAAGGATGAAAAGCTGCGCGGGCGGGAAGAAAAGCTGGCGCAGGAAGAACTGGCGGCGGCACAGGAAAAACTGGTCAGACTGACCGACAGAAAAGAAATTGTCTGGAATGACTATGTGCGCATACAGGAACTTTCAAAGCTGGAAGAAGAACCGGCAAAGAAAGAGTTTGAAGGGCTGTCTGTGCGTTTAGAGGAACTGCAAAAGGAAGCACAGCGTTTACAGGAAGAAATGGAACAGGAGGAAGCCCTGCGTAAAAAAGGCCGGGAGCGGAAAGCACAGGTGCAGGAAAAGCTGGCACAAAACCGGGAGCGGTATCCATACGTGCAAAAGTGCGCAAAACTGGCAGAGAGTCTTCTTGTACAGTACCGTGAAAAGCAGGAATACACGCAGAGGGCGGCAGATGCAAAGCAGGAACAGCTCTTAAAAGAGCAGGAAATGCAGGCGCAGGAAAAGGCAGAACAGACCGCCTTACAGCGCAAAAATGCACTGGCAGAGGAATATGACCGTCTGCAAAGCCGTCTTGACAAGCGTTATCAGGCATATATAAGCGTGGAAGCCGACGGCGGACAGTCCGCAGGAATTCATGTGCTGCAGTCAGCGGCGGATGGCAGTGCGGTAGCAGGGTTAGCGGATGCTGACGGACATGCGCTGTCATTAGAACAGCTGGAGAACCGCTTTGCGGGAGTGAAAAAGGCATTGGATGAAAAAAATGCCGATGTGCATGATAAAGAAGAATTATTAAGACATTACCGTGCGGCAATGGGAAAATGCAGTACGGCAATTGCACGCCGCCATTTTACAATGGAAGAACTTGCGGCAAAAGAGGCACAGGGAGAAGCTGTCCCAAATCCGGATGATGCGCTCCGTGCGCTTGAGCAGGAACGTGAGCAGGCGGTACAGCAGGAAAAAGCGGCAGCAGAAGAACTGGAAGCGCAGAATGCATTAATGAACCGTCTGCAGGGAAGTATTGCACACGGAAAGAGCCAGATTGAAGAAAAGTACGGTGCTTTTGAAGCGTTTGACTGTGATAACCCGGAGCAGTTCATTGTACAGCATAAAAATTATAAGGACAGCATTGCAGGACAGATCAAAGAACTGGAAAAAGAGCAGAAACGCCAGACAGAAAAGATGCAGGATTTCCTCGTAATGGAAAAGGATTTGTCAAGAATTGTTGCCAAAGCGGGCATTGAAGTGCCGGAAGCGTCAGAAACGGAAAATGCAGATACCATGGCAGGACAGCCGGAGGATACAGACATAAATGTAGCAGATTTTTCGGGCTATGAAACGGTACAGAAAGAATTTGAAAAGCTGTGTGCGCTTGAGGTGCGCAAGCTGGAAGAATTTTTAAAGAAAAAGGATAAGCTGACGGAAGAACTGACGGCATGTGATGCAAAAGAACTGGCATTGGAGATTAAAATGTCGGTTCATGTGCCAAAGGACATTGAAGCCGTGAAGCAGTTAAAGTCCAGACTTTCCGAAACCAATACGCTGATTGCACTGGAAAAAGAGCGCGTATCCAAAGGGATTTCCGATATGGAGCGTATCAAGGATAACTTTGAAAACCGGTGTGTCCAGATTTGCTGTAATATCAAGACGGAACTTGACCGCCTGCCAAAGCTTTCAAGCATTACGATGGATAATGAGGTTATTTCTATTATCGGGCTGTCCGTACCGTATGCCAAGGAATCCGATTATAAGGAAAGAATGGCGGCATACATTGACGAAACGGTCCTGATGGCGGAAAGCTTTGACAATACACAGGAGCGGTTAAAATATATCCGCAACCGGTTAAGCTGGAAACGCCTTTTTGCCGTGATTGTAACCGATATGAACGCCATCCGCGTAAGTCTTTATAAAAGAGAGCGCATGAAAGACCAGAGCCGGTATCTGCGGTATGAAGAAGCAGTGGGTTCAACCGGACAGTCACAGGGTATTTATATTCAGTTTTTAATTGCGGTAATTCATTATATTTCAAGTATCAATGCGCCGGCAGACAGTGCGGGTGTACTGGGCAAGACCATTTTTATTGATAATCCGTTCGGTGCGGCAAAGGATATTTATATCTGGGAGCCGATTTTTAAGCTGTTAAAGACTAACCACGTGCAGCTCATTGTTCCGGCACGAGGTGCAACCCCGGCGATTACGGGAAGATTTGATGTCAATTACATTTTAGGACAGAAGCTTGTACATAACCGGCAGCAGACGGTTGTTGTCGATTACTACAGCCGTACAAAAAATGAGGAACTTGAATATACGCGCATGGATTATGAGCAGGCAGTATTCGACTTTATATAGGCGCTATAGGCAAAAAACGCCTCAACGTTGGCATTTCTTTTTAAAAGAGTTTACAAGAATACTGCGCTGTGATAAACTTGAATAGAATATGTTT
>ERZ779877.3185-NODE-3185-length-10905-cov-3.161014_pt1 | contig 10905 bp, 8 predicted proteins | sample MGYA00511556_ERZ779877 | MGnify/ENA primary metagenome ERZ779877 (study PRJEB29588, sample SAMEA2159338) | human gut metagenome | biome: human gut; feature: human-associated habitat; material: faeces | place: Denmark | collected 2008/2010 ... | reverse complement strand
AACGGAACCCACCGGAACGAGGGGAACGGGAGACGGCTCTCCACGTTTCCTCGGATTTTCAATCCGAGGGCTCTGAATATTAGGATTTTTAATCCGATTAATGCTTATTCCTATTTTATTGTCTGAGGGCGTTGCCGTGTTGCGGTTCATAAAGCGGTATTTTTTTTCGGATTGGAAATCCTTATATTTAAGTGCGGCGGGTTACAAACCCGCCGGAACGTGGAACGGCACTCGTCGGAACTGGGAACGACACCCGCCGTAACGGGGAACGGAACGGCGTCGGGACGGGTTAGCGTTCTTTGTAGTCTCGGACGATGCCTTCGCATATCCAGTCGGCCAACGCTTGCCGGTTGGAGGGGAGGACCAGCCGCTTGCGGTCGCGCTCGTTTTGGATGTTGCCCAGTTCGAGGAAGGCTGCGACGGGGTTGGAGTTCAGCAACACGTAGAGGCGGCGCTCGCTCACAGTTCCCCTGAAGCCCCGGTTGGGCTGGTGCTTGTCGTATTTGCGTTCGAATGTGCTATGGATGTTTTCGGTGAGTCTTTTCCCGAATCTGCTGCCCGGCGAGTGGTAGAAGAACACGTCCACTTGGTCCTTCTTCCCCCGACTGTCCACGTGGATGAAGATGCTTCGCTTGTATTTCTCCTTGTCTTTTCGGGCGAGGCGGTTAATAGCATCGCACCGTTGTTGCAGGCGCGCCACTTGGTCGAGGGGGATGGGTTGGCCCATGCATGTTTCCCGTTCGCTGTTCGACAGGTAGCGGTCGTCGCGGATGCCGTCTTTGGCGTCTTGTATGATGATGTGCACTTTCGCTCCTTTCTGCATCAGTGAGCGCGCCAGGCGCAGGATGATGTCGTAGGCATATTCATCTTCATGCAATTCCCTCTTGCCCACTTTGCCGATGGCTCCCGGGTCGGGTCCTCCGTGTCCGCTCACCAGATAGAGGCAGGCGCCGTCCAGTTCGTGCGACCGCACTTTCACTTTCTGCAGGCTTGGTCCGAAGAGCGGTTCGGTGATGCTGCCGCTGGAACTTTGGCGTTGGCCTTTTCCTTTTGCTGTTCCTTTTGGCGATGTGGGCAACCGGTAGCTGCGTCCCAGAATCAGTCCGCCGTCTTTGGTGAATTTTCCTTTGTTGATTTGCCTGAATTCTTTTTCCGCCGCGCGCGAGGTGTAGCCGAAGCGATAGAGGAAGGTGGATACGCCTTCGCCGTTGCGTGGTTTGGCCCGCTCTTGGGCGGAGGAAGGCAGGCACAAGGTGCCGGCCAAGGCGAAGAAGAGGAAAAGTTTGCGTGTCAGGTTCATGAGGGGTGTGGGTTGTATGGGGTAAGCGGACTTTAAGGCATTGCCATAAGGCGCATCGTACTGCGATTCCGGTGTTGCGCATGTATCGTGTCCGGCAGTTGTGCTTGTGCCGGGGTAAATGGCGTGGTCCTTGTATCCGTCATACCTTGTATTTCCTTGTTTTATATAAGGGCAAAGATAGTGCAAGTCGAGCGAAATACAAAATAAAAGGCGGCGGAGCATGCTTTTATTTTTGTGCTTTCGTTCGGGGAACTCTGTTGGGGCGCCTTCGTTTGGGCGTCTTCGTTTGGTCGGATTTTAAATCCGGCCTTTTAAAAATATGAGGATTTTCAATCCGGTAGAGAACTTATTCCTATTTTATTGCGATGACGTCATCAGGTTGCGGCACACAAAGCGGTATGTTTAATCGGATTATAAATCCTTATATTTAATTCCGGCGGATTTCAAATCCGCCGGAACGGGGAACGGGTGCATTGCGCAGTGGCTTGCGGAGTGCGTCTGCGTACTCTGCGGCAAGTACTCGAGTACTTTGCGGAAAGTACGATTCGGGATTCCGCAAGGCGTCGTTCCATTTTCCGCGGTCGGGCGGTCGGGGATGATGGTGGGTTTTCGTCGTGTTGCAGTGCTCGTCTTTTATTCGAGTGGAAGAAAACGCGCAGGGGAGGGGCGTGTAGCTGAATCTTTATCCAAATGTCATGAAAAGGAAACGGCACGGCCTTACTTTTGCGGGAAAATTGAGAGTTATGAGGACGAGACTGATTATCGTGCCGCTCCTTGCCGCAATGGGCACAGGGGCGTTTGCCCAGACCGACGCACGGGGAGAGGCCGTGAGGGAGCGGGCTGACATCTATTTCGAGGAAGGGAAACTGAATTTTGCCACCAAAAACAATAATTTCCGCCTGAAACTGGACAACCGGATTTACACCGACATTTCTTTCTATCATCCCACCACGTCGGTGGACGGGTTGAGTTCCAAAGCCAATGACGACTTGGAGGAAGACGACGGCCGCTTCCGCTTCAACAACGGGGCGAACGTCCGCCGTGCGCGCTTTGCCTTGAAGGCCACGCTTTATGAGAAGTGGTTTGCCGAGTTCGACCTGGACTTCGCCTACAATGAAATCGAGATGAAGGACATGTACCTGGGCTACAGTTTCAACGACCATGTCTCCGTGCAGGCCGGCCATTTCAAGGAGCCGATGAGTATGGAGCGGTTGACCAGTTCGCGTTACTTGTCGTTCAACGAGCGGCCCATGCCTGTGGAGATGTTCGCCGGCGGCCGCCGTCTGGGTGCGGCTGTCACGGCTTGGGGCAACCATTGGTGGTTCTCCGGCGGGGTGTTCGGCCAGCAGCTGGACATCATACAGAAAGAGAAGAACCGCGGCAGCGACGGTTACGGATTTACCGGTCGTCTTGGCCTCTCGCCCGTGAACAACGACACGTGGACGGTACACTTGGGAGGGTATGCCACCTACCGTACGCCGGACGGCGGGGGTACGGAGGACCGTCTGGTGGAATTCCGCAGCTTCCCGGAGAGCCGTACGGACCGTCGGCGTTTCGTGCGCGCCGAGATTCCGAATGTGAACCATTACGCCACTTATGGTGTGGAGGCTGCCGTGCGTTGGGATAAGTTGCTGGCATATGGCGAGTACATGTTTACCAGTCTTTCCCGTTACCGCAAGGAAGGCGACCGGAAGATAGACCTGAAGAACGCCGAGTTCAACGGCTGGTATGCTGCAGCGTCTTATATGATTCTGGGACAGCAGCGGCGTTACATGCCGGATGATGCCGAATTTGCCCCCGTCTACCAGCGGCGCAAGGGGGGATGTTTGGAACTGGCCGCGAGGGTGAGCCATACGAACCTGAATGATTTCCATGAGATTTCATCGCCCGTCACCGGCGGTTCCGCGTATGCCTACAGTGCCAACCTGAACTGGTATCCCGTCCCCAACATCATGTTCGGACTGAACTATACGTTCATGGACAACGACAAGTATGCCGATGACAAGGGGCATATCACCAAGGACGGCAAGGCTTTGAGCGAGGCGCTGCCCGGAGGTTTGGACTTCCATATCCTTCAGTTGCGGCTGATGCTCTCGTTTTGAGAACAGGAAATAGTTTTTTCACGATAAACAGATTTTATGAAAAGAAGTTTCTTTTGCACGGCGGCCGTGCTTCTGGCCGCCACGGTGTGCACCACAGGGTGCAAGGATGATTCCGAAGAAGATTTGAATGTAGGACCTTCCGATGTGGCGGGCGTATTTATCAACGAAGTTTGCTCCAGCGGCACGGATTGGGTGGAATTGTATAATGCTTCGGAAGAGGCCGTTTCCTTGGCCGGTTTCCATTTGCAGGACAGCAAGGGCGCGGAAGAGGAATATGTGTTTCCCGCAGGCTCTTCCATTGCGGCCCGCAGTTATCTCGTGTTGGAAAAGGATGTGGATTTTGCGTTCGGCATTTCCGGCGACGGGGATGAGATAAAGTTGCTCGACGCTTCTTACAAGGAGGTGGATGCTACTGTGGTTCCAGTCCTGGAAGACGGGCAGACTTGGGCCCGTACCACGGATGGCGGCACGCAATGGGCGACGATGGCTGCCGGGACCAAAGGGCAGGATAATACGTCCGAGCCGACCGAAGAGCCGGAACCGGGACAGAGTGGCGTAAACCTGGTCATCAACGAGGTGATGAGCGCGCCGCTGGATGGTAGTTTCGATTTCATTGAAATCTACAACCCCGGTATGGCCGAGGTGGACATGAGCGGTTTCATTCTGCAGGATGAGAAGGGTGAAAGCGAGCAATACGTGATGCCGGAGGGAACGACCATTGCGCCGAACAGCGTTGTGCTGTTCACGCAGACGCAGGAGGGGAATCCCGACGGGTCTTTTGGCTTCGGGCTTGGCTCCAAGGGCGACAAGGTGGTGTTCCTGGACAACCATGGCGACCTGATTGACGAGGTGGAACTCCCCGCCATGGAAGACGGCACTTCATACGCCCGCACGACGGACGGTGCGTCTACCTGGGCCGTGACAAATACACCGACGGGCGGCAGCAGCAACGGTGCGGCTGCCATTCCTTCGCTGCGTGGCGTGGTGGTCATCAATGAGGTGTACACCTTCAGCGACGAGAAAAACATCGACGATTTGGATTATATTGAACTGTATAATACTTCCAATGAAGCCGTCGAAGTGGGCGGCCTGCTGATGTGGGAAGGTGACGGTCCGGAAGAAGCATGGACCATCCCTGCCGGCAAGACCATTCCCGCCCACGGTTATCTGGTGATTGAGTGCGACAAGGAAGAGTTGCACCAGGATCCCGTAAACTATCCGTCGTGGGGACTGAGCAAGAACGACGAACAGGTAGTGCTGGCCGACGCACGGCAGAACGTCATTGACGAGGTGGCGACACCGAACCTTTCAGAGAACGAGGCTTATGGCCGCAAGACGGACGGAGCCGCTGAATGGGTGATTTTCTCGCAACTCACTCCGGGCGGGACGAACAATGGCACGCCCGAAAGGGAGGAAGTGGTGAATACGTCAGGCGTTTACATCAACGAGATTTTCACCAACGACCAGGACGAGCAGACGACAGACTGGGACGACACGAAAGATTTCGTGGAGTTCTACAACGCTACGGATCAAGACATTGATATGGCCGGCTTCACCATCTACGATGACAAACTCGAAGAGGACAGCAAATACACGTTCCCTGCCAATACGATTATCAAGGCTCATTCGTTCCTTACGTTTGATGTCTACAAGGATAACACCGACGGTCCAGCCCTCGGACTGGGTAAGGGTGGTGATGCCATATACCTCTACGATGCGGACGGCAAGTTGGTTGACCGGATGGAGACGGGCAAGTTTGAGGGCGATGAAATCTACAGCACGGGACGCAAAACGGATGGCGGTGCTGAAATCGTGGTCTTCACGGAGGTTTCCAAGAATGCCAGCAACAACGGCAAGGCTGAGAAGTAAGCATAAGGTGGAACAATCGGTAACGCTATGATAACTACACACTTGATTCGGGCGGCTCTTTCGGGGGCCGCTCTTTTGGCTTTGTGCGCCTCATGTGTTCCCGGCAGTGGCCGGCAGACTGACGTATGGCCGCAGTTCGCAGCCGTCCCTTATGACACCATGGCGGTGGAGGGGACGGGCGTGACGGTCCGTTTGGGTGGCTATGGCTCCGATTTGGCTTTCTCGGCCAAGGATTCCACTTTCTGGTTGCTGACCGACCGCGGTCCGAATGTAGATGGAGCGCAACCCGGCAGCAAGGTGTTCCCCCTGCCGGAGTATATGCCCCACATCGGCGTGTTCCGCTACGAAGGCGGTGCTTTGCGGCTGCTGCGCGAGATACCGTTGCGCGACGGAGACGGGCTGGATTTTTGCGGGTTGCCCAATGAAACCGGCGACGGACAGACGGGCGAGGTGGCACTCAGTCTGCAGGGGACGGTCCTGCATGCCGGCGGGCGGCGTGGTTTGGATCCGGAAGGGTTGGCACTGATGCCCGACGGCAGTTTCTGGGTGAGCGATGAGTACGGTCCGTTTCTCCTGCATTTTTCGGCCGATGGGCGGTGTCTGCAGGTACGCTCTCCTTTCAACGGCGGATTGCCGGGCGCATACGCCCATCGCCGTCCTAACCGGGGAATGGAGGGATTGTGTGCCAACCGGACAGGCACTTTGCTCTACGGCATGCTCCAGTCGCCAATGCCCGAAAGCGCAGGTTATGCGGCGGCGGACGAACTGCCCTTGTGCGTCATTTCGCTGGCGACGGGTGACATCCGGGAATACCTTTATCCTCTGGACACGATGGCCGAAGGCGTGAGTGCGCTGGCCTGTGTGGATGACAGTACGCTGCTGGTGTTGGAACGGGACGGTGCGTTTCCCATAAATGGAAAAGGTTTTAAGCGGATTTACCGGGTGACGTTGCCCGGGACGGTTCCCGGTCGTCCGCTTCGGTTGGCCAAGACGTTGGAGGTGGATTTGTTGCAGGCTCTCCCCGGCTATGCCCACGACAAGGCGGAGGGACTGGCTTTGATCGGCGATTCCATCCTTGTCGTGGCCAACGATGACGATTTCGGTCTGATGGCGGGGGACAAGGACATGCCTTGCAAGCCTAAGTTGAATCCCGGCGGCCATCCGGACTTCAACGAGCTGGTGTTTATCCGTCACCGTTTATAAAGTAAAGGCTGCACCGCACGGATGGATTCCGCAGGCGGTGCAGCCTTTACTTTATGCGTGATTTTCTTGTCAGATGACTTTTACTTCTTCATGTTGTCGTTGGTCAGGAGCTTTCCTTGATATTCTCCCGTCAACGCCTGGAGGAAGCTTTCCACTTTCTGTGCCTCTTCCGGCTTCATCTCGCGGCCCACCTGGAACTTGGCCATCTTCGTGATGGCCAAGTTCAGCGTCTGGACGCTACCGTCGTGGTAGTAAGGCCAGGTCAACGCCACGTTGCGCAACGTCGGGGTCTTGAAGCGGTAGCGGTCGCGCTCCACCTTGGTCTGCGCGTAGCGTCCGTTGTCGCCGTCGGTCAGGCCGGACTTCAGGGTCAGCTCGCGGTCCTCGAAGTAGTTATCGCGCTGTCCCATCAGCTCATACGTCAGTCCGCCCATGTTAACCCCAGCGTGGCAGGTGGCGCAGTCGTACTTCTTGAACAGGTCGTAGCCTTCGACTTGCTCAGCCGTCAGAGCCTGTTTGTCGCCTTTCAGGTAGCGGTCGAAAGCGGAGTTCGGGGTGACCAGCGTCTTCTCGAACTCGGCGATGGCGTCGGTAATGGTGGCCTGGCTCAGTCCTTCGGGATAGACTACGGTGAAACTGTCCACGAAAGCCTTGTCCTCGGAAAGCCGCGCCACAATCTCGTCAAACGACTTGCAGCCCATCTCCACCGGATTCAGGGGAGGGCCACCGGCCTGTTCTGCCAGCGTTCCGGCACGTCCGTCCCAGAACTGTACGAAGTTGAAGCATGCGTTGTACACCGTGGGCGCGTTCACGCCGCCCAGCTGCTTGCCGATGCCTTCGGAGTAGCGTTTGTTGTCCACGCCGCCGGTGTTCAGCCCGTGGCAGGTGGCGCAGGAAACCGTGCCGTCGGCCGAAAGGCGCGTGTCGTGGTAGAGTACCTTGCCCAGCTTGGCCTTGCCGGCATCATAAACCACGCTGTCGGGAACGGGGCGGACAGCCTCGTTGGCGAATTCGGCTGCGGCCAATGTGTTGGGATGGAACTTGGCGCGGATTTCCTTGACGGCGGCCAGGCCCCGGTCGCGTTTGGCATCGGTGATGGACGCTCCCCAGTGTGCCAGATAGTATTGGGCCATCGGCATCGATTCATTGGAGAGAATCTGTTCCACCTTGGCCAGGTCCACTTCGTTGGGGGCCTCTCCATTTTGCAGGGCTTCCATGAAAGGCTGCACGTCGAACACGTTGTAGCCGTCTTTCACATGTTTCCCGATCAAGCTTTTGGCCACGGGCCAGTCGGCATAGAATGGGAGTTCGGGCGTGGCGGAGTGGCAGTCCATGCACCCGCCGTCCGTCAGCACCTGGGTCAGTTGCTCGTTGGCCGGAAGGTCGGCCGAAGGAGCCTTGTTCACTGCCCGGTAGGTGATGGCCAGTGCCACGATTACCACCACCAGGGCTAAGAGAATCTTTGAACTTCTTTTCATAATCTCATCGTTTTAATGTTATTGTAGGGTTCTTATGCTGTCCTTCAGGAATAGACGTGCATGCTTTCCTGCGCTGCCGGTAGGTAGTTCACCCCATACCAGCACATCTGCAGGCATAGGAAACCCGCCACCAGCAGGGCGTTGAGTACGGCTGTCCGTCCCTTCCCCGAGAGTCTCAGGTGCAGGTAAATCAGGTAGAGGCTCCAAGTGGCTGCGGCCCAGGTCTCTTTCGGGTCCCAGCCCCAGAAGTACCCCCATGCCTCTTTGGCCCACAACGCCCCGCTCATCATCCCCAAGGTCAGGAAGGCCATCCCGATGCAGGTCAGGCGGTCGATGGCGGGGCGGTAGCGTTCGGTGCGTTTCATCCATCCGGCGATGGCCAGCAGGAAGGCGCATCCCATCACGGAGTAAGCGAAGATATATACCGTGACGTGCGGCACGAACCAGCCGCTTTGCAGGGCCGGCATCAGCGACTGGTCGTGGATTTCCGGCTTCAGGATGTTCATCAGCGTGAAGACGAGCGTCAGCACGGTGCTGAGCGACAGCAGCCAGCGGTAGTGCCAGCGGCAGTAGGTCAGCAGGCCGGCCAGCATCAGGAAGAACGAATACCACAGGCGTGTCTCGCCCATCGTACGCAGCGGGGGGCGTTGCAGGCCCGTCCAGAACAAGGCGATGAACGCGGCGAACACGCATAAGCCCGTTGCCGTGAGCCATGCCGCCCCGGCACTGAAGCTTTTCTTGCTGAGCAGGGCGCTGGCGGCACCGGCTGTCCAAAGCAGGATGGACGCGGCGGCGAACCACGGAAACTCATTCCACGTCATGGCTGTCCTCCTTTCTCAATTTTCTTTTCTTTGCGGGCCATACCCGTGGGCAGTCCTTGGGCAAAGAGCAGCACGCAACCGGCCAGCAGCAGCCAGATGCCGAAGCTTTGCACGTACTTCCAGGGTTGCCGCACCAGCTGGACGATGCAGAAGCGGGGTTCCGCCACATGCTCGTAGTCCACGAGGTAGAGGTCGTCGTTCGGCGACAGGGCGTAAGGGTGGTTGACCGACAGTGTGATGTCCTTTGTGCTGTCCAGCAGCAAGTGTGCCTGGAAGTTCTGGGGCATACCGTTGGCGTAGTAGGTTACGTCGAAATCTTTCAGTTGCAGGGAGTGGGGCAGCCGTATCTTCCCGTATTGTGGGGTATAGGCCTGCCGGGTGGGCCATTCCTTGCCCACGGGCAGACGCCATTCGGCGGTGTCCGGTGTTCCTGCGAACCCGCCCAGCAGGGCCAGCAGCAATCCGCCGTGGATGAGGATGAAGCGCAGCCGATGGGGGCGTTTGCGGAAAGCTCCGGCATAGAACACCATCAGCAGGTGGAGGAACAGCGCGGTGAGCAGGAAGAAAAACCACCAGGATGAGGGCGAAGGACGGGAGGTCAGCCCGAGGCACAGGCAAGACGCGGCCAGCAAGGCCAACAGTATCGACGTGGTGGAGGGAGATGCCAACAGCCGCGTGACGGGCGACACGGGCTTTTCTTTTCTTAGAATCCACAGCCCGACCATGGCCAGTAGCACCAAGGCGTCGTTGACCGGAAAGGCGAAGAACGCTGTCGGGAAGTCCGGCAGTAGGAACTGGCACAGCAACGCCACGCCGAAGTACGCACCCCATATCTTGATATACAGTTTGTCCGTCCTCATTATACTGGTTCCTCCCCCTCAGCTTTTTCTGTATTTGCCAGCACAAAAGTACATTATTTATTTTGATATGGATTCAGGAAAGGTGAAAAAGTGCGTTCCGGTCGCGATTTCATGCCATGATATGAAGAAAGACGGCCTTGCGGGCCGTCTTTCCGTATGAGAAGAGGATGGTGGACTCAGTCGTCCAAGTCCATGTCGATGACGTTGAACTGCTTGTCGAACTTGATTTCCCAGAAGTTGGACAGTTTCACTTCATAGCTGAAGCGGTCGCGTTCCAGCTTGAGAATCTTGGCGCCGTCGTGGTTCTCGCTCACGAACTTCGCGATTTGTGCCGGTACGGCTTTGGCCGGCACTCCGCCGCGTTTGCATTTCAAGTCTGTCCACTCGCCGTTCTTGTCGAATTCCACAGCGTCGCCGTTGACGAAGGTCACGTCGTAGCTGGTGTCGAGGAATTCCTTTTCCATCTTGGCAAATGCCACCTTCTCGTTCGGGAAGTTCTGCTTGAGGAACGTCTGCGCCTTGGTGGGCAGTTGGGCCACGGTGACGGGCTTGTCGTTGTCGGCATGGGCCATTTGCATTGTGAACACGCTTAACAGGGCAACTAATAACTTCTTCATAATCGTTCTTTTTTAAGAGTTAGACATTGTTTATTGTTCTTGATGCAAAGTTCGGCAGTAAAATGGGAAAGATTTGGGAAAATGGCGGTGCGATGCGTTAAAATGTATTAACCTGCAAAAAGAATGGAGACGCGGGGTGTCGCGTCTCCATTTACAACAAGATGCTACCTACTATATAGTGTCTTGTAGTGGGATTTCCGTCAAGCGCGAAGCCGTCGGCTTTGGCGGATTGTTATTTCATATCCAGATACTTGATTTCGTCTTTGTCGCTGTACTTCAGGTTCTCGCCGGCCATGCCCCAGATGAAGCTATAGTTGCTGGTGCCAGCGGCAGCGTGGATGCTCCATTCGGGCGAGGTGATGGCCTGCTCGTTGTGCAGCCAGATGAGGCGTTCTTCCTGTGGCTCGCCCATCAAGTGGCAGATGGCGTTGCCGCCCGTGACGTTGAAATAGAAGTAAGCTTCCATGCGGCGCGTGTGCGTGTGTGCCGGCATGGTGTTCCACACAGAACCGGGAGCCAGTTCGGTGAGTCCCATCTGCAGTTGGTTCGTTCCGCCGCCTTTCACTCTTTCCAGAATGTCTTTCACGATGAGCTGGTTGACCACGCGGTCGTTGCTTTCCTCCATCTTGCCGTAGTGGTCAGAGATGGCCAAGGC
>ERZ779877.3181-NODE-3181-length-10918-cov-2.983062_pt1 | contig 10918 bp, 3 predicted proteins | sample MGYA00511556_ERZ779877 | MGnify/ENA primary metagenome ERZ779877 (study PRJEB29588, sample SAMEA2159338) | human gut metagenome | biome: human gut; feature: human-associated habitat; material: faeces | place: Denmark | collected 2008/2010 ... | reverse complement strand
CCATCCGCAAGGCCGCCGCGTCGCTGCCCGAAGGCCACCCGCTGCGCCACGGACTGACGGCCACGGCCGCCGGACACGCATGGCCCGACAACGCGGGCACCGGGCGCACCGCCGTACCGGAATACTGCCCCAAGGAAATGGTGGTGCAGAAAGACACCCACCAATCGCACGTCATGATCGGCGCACGGGCCTACAGCGCCCGCGACCCGCGCCAGCTGAGCCTCTACCTGCTCAACAACATACTGGGCGGACCGGGCAACCTGAGCCTGCGCGAGCGGAACGGACTGGTCTACACCGTGGAGAGCTGCATGACGAGCTACACCGACACGGGCATCTGGAGCATCTATTTCGGTTGCGACCCGCACGACGTGGCCCGCTGCCGCCGACTGGTGATGAAGGAGCTGCGCCGACTGGCCGACGCGCCACTGGACGCCAGGGCTCTCGAGGCAGCCAAACGGCAAATCAAGGGACAGATAGGCATCTCGCACGACAGTTTTGAAAACGTGGCCCTGGCCATGGGCAAACGCTTCCTCCACTACAACCACACGCAGGACATCCAGACCCTGTACGAAAAGATCGACGCCCTCACCGCCGACGACCTGCACGCCGTGGCACAAGACCTTTTCCGCGAAGAAAACCTGACAACTCTAATCTACAAATAATCTCCGCGCGGACTTTCCGAAAAAATTGTCCGCACGACGGGAGAGTACTCTCAGCAGAGTACTCGAGTGCTTTGCGGAAAGTACTGCACGGAACTCCGCACATCGGACTTCAAAAGACGGGCATGTTTTCCGTCTTCGTCGCGAAGGCGGAAACACGGCTCCTACATTACGCTAATAATCAATCAAGTACAAAAACCAAAGCCCCCGTCCGGAAAGCCAAGCGCCCAACGGGCAACTCCGCTTTCCGGACGGGGGCTTCCGCGCCGCGTCCCTGACAGTGCTTTATTTTAACACTAACTTCTTCACCTGAAGGGCCCGGCCTTCTTCCGTCTGGCACACTACCGCATACACGCCGCGGCCCAAGCCCGAAACATCGCACGCGGCGGCATTGCCTGACGGACGGAACAGGGCGGCCGTCGTGCCGTCCATCGCCACCAGGCGCACCTGCCGCAAGGGCGCATCGGAACGCACATAGAGCCGGCCTCCGTGCACACTGACTGCCACCTCCGTGCCGGCCCCGGCCTCTGCCGCCTTCACGCCCGACGGATCGTAGATGAACGTGACGGGGTCGGCGTCGGCTGTCTCGCCGAACTCGCCCGTGGCCCGCACGGTGTAGACGTTCTCACCCGCTTGCGGCGCTTCGTCGGTGAACGTGCAGTCCGTGGCCGTGCCGATCTTCACCCCGTTGCGGTAGACGGCGTACCCCTCCACCAGCGACTCTTCCACGGCCGGATAGACGGAAACGTCGTCGATTTGCCACCAATAGGACAGCCCCACGTTCGTTTCGTCATAGGCATGGAAGGCCACGCGCATCTGGTCCGACTGCCATTCGGAAAGGTCGATGGTGACCTTCGTCCATTCGTTGACCGCGTCGCAATCCTTCATCAGGTCGTAGGCCACGTCCCACGTCTGTCCGCCGTCGCGGCTCACTTCCACATAATAGTATTGGTTCTTCACCGTCTTTTGCGGGGCAATGGAGCGGCTGTAGAACGTCAGTGTGCGGCCGCCGGCAAAGACGGGCGACACCAGATGGTCGTCCTGGGGCAAGTCTTCCCACGCACTCTTCATGTACATGGAGTAATTGCCGTCGTAGGCCTCATAGTTGCGGGCATCTTCCTGCCACGTCCAGCCCCGTCCGCCCGGCGCGTTCTCGATGGTCCACCCGTTCGGGTTGGCCGTATCCTCGAAGCCGTCGGCCAGCACGGGAACGCCCTCCTGCGGGGCAGCCCAGCGAAGCACCACGCGGCCCTCGGCGTCCGCCTCGGCCGACAGCCCCGACGGGGGCAAGATGAGGTTGGACTGCTGGCGCACCTTCAGCACGGCCTTCACCGCCGCGTCGGAAGGCGAGGTGAAGACCAATTCGGCCTCGCGCTCCTGCGCCGACTCGTTTTCGGCCATGACTTCCAGCGTGACGGTGGTCGCTCCGGCTTCTCCGGCCGAAGGCGTCAACGTCAACCACTCAGGCACTCCCGCAACGGTCCAGTCCACGTCGGCCTCCACGGTGAGTTCCAGTTTCTCGCCGGCGGCCCCGCCCATCACCACGTCCTCCGTGGCGGAGAGGGAAATCGTGTGTCCGAGGTTGACCAGGTCGAACGACAGCGTCTCCCCGCACGCCGAGATGTTCGTCAGGGCGAACTGTGCCGTCGTGCCGTCGCTATAAAACGGCTTCACGTCGGCCTCTCCGCCGAAAGCCGTGCGCCCGCTCTCCTGGCTGAAAGCGGCTTTCGAGATGTCGCCGTCGGCCTTCGTCGTTCCGCCCGGGCGGAATATGTACATCTCGTCCAGACGGGTCGTCCCGTTATAGTTCACATTGCCACCCGTGTAAGCGGGATTGACACGGTAGACAATCAGTCCCGACTCCGGCAGTCCGCTGTCGAACGTCCCCTCCTTTTTCCGGTATTCCACCACGAAGTATTCATCGCGCCCCACGGGTTTGATTTTATAGGCGATGTTTTCGGGCGTGGCGCCTCCCACGGGGTTCAGCGTATACGTGCCCGGCTCCGAAATCTCGGGAATCTCGTCCAGCCAGCCGCAATACTTCCACTTGGTGTAGGCCGACATGTGTTGCGGCGTGGTGAGGTTGTCGGACATCAAGTCCCAGACGCCCACGGGATTCAGGTCGTCGTTCACGTGATAGAGGTCATACGTGCCGAGCGAATGCGCCATCTCGTGGCAAATCACGCCGGTGTTGAGCGGAATGGGGTCGAGCGAGGCCCAACCGTTGGCATCGTCGAACACCATGAGGTAGCCCACGAGTTTCTTTCCTTTTATAAATATGGCCTTCTCGTCGGGCAGTGCCAGGTCGGAGCGATGGGGCCACAACAAATGGCTGTTGCCCAGTTCGGAACGACCGCTCAGCACGATGCAGAGGTTGTCGATGATGCCGTTGCCGTCGGCATCGAGCCGCACGTCGTCGGGCAATGCGCCGGACAGGTATTCCGCAATCTCGCGGACCAGCGCCTGTTCGCGGGCCGCCTTGTCCGTCTCGTCCTCATAGCCGATGGTGTTGATCTCGCCTTTCACTTTATAGTAGCCGCGTTCGTTGCGGGCACGGTAAGACACCACTTTGCCGTCCACGGGGGCGGGAAAAAAACTGCTCCTCCAGGTGAGTTGCCCGTAGGAAGCCTCGCGGAAGTAGTTGTACACAGAATTCGCCCCCGGCGCGGGGTCGTTGAAAAGCTGTTCATAGTCGGAAAAAGTCATCTCGAAGCTTTCCGAATCATCGTTCTCCCCCAAGAAGCGCACGAAACAAACCAAGTTGTCCAGCTCGCCCTTTGACTGCTCCGCCCGTGCTGCCGTCAGGCTGCAAAGGCACAAGAGCACGAAGAAGAACCTACAGGAGTAAAGTCTTGCCATAAAATGCTGTTTTTAAAATGTTCGTCAAGGCAAAGATAGTTCATTTTTCCACAGGGCGTTGCAGCTTTCCCCACCTTTTTGCAGGGCCCGGTTCCAAAACCTACACGACCCGCCCGGCGCGGAAACGAGCCGCACATTCCATACACTTTTACATTCCGGACGGCGCTCCCGGCGGACGGCATGCCCAAAGGTTTGACAGCGCCGAAAGCAACCCGACACGGAAAAAGATGCATGAACAAGCATTTTGCAAAGCAAAATAGGCATTCCATCGACGGAAATGCAAAAAATGTCGGTAGAAAAAGCCTGATTTGCTTTGCAAATACTCCCCTTTTACTTACCTTTGAGGGTTTTATATAACTTCAAAGCCGCATAATCGCCCTCTTGTACGGAGAACGAATATTGTCCGCTCAGACAAATAAGGACAAAATGAGAGAAAAGAATATAGTTCTAATTAAAAACAAAGGCTTATGAAAAAGTATCTATCCCTATTTCTGTTTGCCTTGCTGGGCCTTGCAGCCCAAGCACAAACCGCCCCGAGCATCACGCTGACGGTTGGGGTGGACGGCAATGAACGTACCCTGATTTTCGCAGCCACCGAAGCCGGGCACAAGTTCCAAATCGACTGGGGCGACGGCAACCTCGTGGAAACTGAAGAAATCCTCGTCAACACGGACGGCTGGACCTGGACCGAGGTCAAGGGAACCCCTGTGGGCGAAGGAAACATCAAAATCTACGGCGAGGGCATCGACTACTTCGACTGCAGCTCGCGCGTGGACGGCGCACAAGTGACGGCGCTCGACGTGACCAACGCACCCGACCTGACGGAACTCACCATCAACACCAACAGCCTCACGCAGCTCGACCTGAGCAAGAACACCAAGCTCACCGACCTCATCTGCAGCACCAACCCGCTCACGCAGCTCGACCTCAAGGCCAACACCGCCCTCGAGACGCTCGAGGCCAACGACCTGCAGCTGGAAAGCATCGACCTGACGGCCAACACGGCGCTCACGTCGCTCAAGCTGAACAACAGCAAGCTCACGCAGATTGACCTGAGCAAGAACACGGAACTGACGCAGATCTACATCCTGGGCAACCTGCTGACGCAAATCGACCTGTCGAACAACGACAAACTGACCTACGTCAGCCTGAACAACAACCAGCTCACGACCGTGGACGTCACGGGCTGCGATGCCCTCAAGAGCCTGTTCTGCATGGGCAACCAAATCACGGAACTGAAGGTCAACGACCTGACGGGCACGGTGAACGTCAGCCAAAACCTCCTCACGCCCGCCACGCTGCCCGTGGTCTCCGGCCGTTACACCTACGCCCCGCAGGCGGCCATGCCCATTGCGAAATCCGCCAAGGTGGGCGAAACCATCGACCTCTCCGCACAGGACAACCTCACCGGACTGGCCGACGCTCCGCAAACCACGACTTACGCATGGATAACCTTAAAGGGTGACACGCTCGAAGCTGGCACCGACTATACGGCCGACGGCGGACGGTTCACCTTCCTCAAAGCACAGGCCGACTCCGTATATTGCAGCATGACAACCGCTGCATTCCCGGCCTTTGAAGGCGACAAGGCATTCAAGACCACGGCCATCGCCATCGCCGAAGGAACCACCGTGGACACCCCGGCCATCACGCTGACCGTGACGCCCGACGGCAACACGCGCAACCTGGTGTTCGCCATGACGGAAGCCGGACACACGCTCCAAATCGACTGGGGCGACGGCAACCTCGTGGAGACGGAAGAGATAGCCCAACTCGACGAGTATGGAACGAACACGACCGCAACGGGAGTGCCCGCGGGCGAAGGCATCATCAAGGTGTATGGCGAAGGCATCGCCTACTTCGACTGCTCGCCTGCCCAGAATGAAGCCAAGGTGACGGCCATCGACGTGACAGGCGCCAAGGACTTGCTGGAACTGAACGTGTACTCCAACGCTTTGTCCACCTTGGACCTCAGCCAGAACGCGGCACTGAAGAAACTGGGATGCTACAACAACGACATCGCGGAACTCGACCTTTCGGCCAATACGGCATTGGAACGGCTCGACGCCAAGAACATGGCGCTCGACGGCATCGACCTCTCGGCCAACACGGCGCTGACCTACCTGGCACTGAGCAACAACCCCATCACCAGCATCGACCTCTCGGCCAACACGGCGTTGACCGACCTGTACCTGCAAAACGGACAGCTCTCTGACATCGACCTGACGGGGAACACCGCACTGGAATACATCAGCCTCACCGGCAACCAGCTCACGCAGATTGACGTGACGGCATGCGAAGCCTTGGACTTCTTCTTCTGCAACAACAACCAACTGGAAGAGGTGAAGTTCGGCAACGTGACGCGCACCGTGAACATCAGCGGCAACCGCCTCACACCGGCCGACTTGCCGGCTGCCACCGCCACCAACTACATCTACGCCCCGCAGGCCGCCATGCAACTGGACGAGGAAATAGAAACAGGCAAGACCTTGGACCTCTCGGCACAGGACAACCTCACCGGACTGGCCGACGGCCCGCAAGCCACGACCTACACTTGGTATGCTGAAGACGGAACCACCCTCGTGGCCGGCACGGATTACACCGAAGACGGCGGGAAGTTCACATTCCTGAAAGCACAAAGCCAGCCCGTCTACTGCACCATGGAGACGGCCGCGTTCCCGAGCTTCAGCGGCGCGAACGCCTTCCGCACGACGACCATCAGCGTGAAGGGCGGCGACGGAGTGGAAAGCACCGCTACGGCAACCATCGCCATTCGCGGCGGAAAGGGCACCATCACGACGGACAACCTGCCCGCCGGAAGCCGGGTGGAAGTCTACGACCTGAGCGGACGCAAGGTGGCCGGACAGGATTCGGCTGAAGGCCGTGCAACCTTCAGCGTGAAGCCGGGCCTGTACATCGTTTCCGTGAATGGGACAGCGCGCAAGGTGAACGCCTTCTGATCCTAAAGACTGCTCGTATCCGGGCGGGGAAGCACGCAGGCACAGCCCGACGGCTTCCCCGCCCGTTCCTTCTGAAACAAGAACCACAACGAAACAAACAATTCACACATCATGAGAAAAACTACAGGACTGTTGCTCTTCGCGCTGGCGGCCATGATGGCCTGCCCGCAGGCTGATGCCAAAAGGAGAAACAAAAAAAAGGCCCCGGCCATCGCGGCGCTCGCGAAAGACTCCGTGAATGCCGACTACAAAAAGGTGACGAAAGACGCGACAACGCAAAAGGGACTCTTCACCACCCACTACAATGCCAAGGAAGGCAAACTCTACTTCGAAATCCCCGACTCGGCCTTCAGCCGAAGCTACATATTGGCCAACCGCGTGGCCGCAACAAGCAACACACGCGACTACGTGGCAGGAGAAATGGCCACCACACCGCTGCTCATCCGACTGAGCAAGGACGAGCGCAACGTGTATATCCATCAGGTGCAGAGCGCCGACTACGTGGCGGGCACCGACCCCATCCGCTCCTCGTTCGAGCGGAACTTCTATGACCCCATCTTGAAAGGATTCAAAATCGCGGCTCACAACGGGAAGAACGTGGTGATCGACGTCACGGCCTTCTTCGGCGCCAACGAAAAGTGCATCAGCCCCATCAAGCCCGACAACCCGGTGGCCAAACTGCTGGGCGGAGGCAGCGGACTGAAGGGCACGTTCGTGGCCGACGCCTCGGGCATCATGTCGGCCAAGGCCTTCCCCGGGAACATCGAGATAAAAAGCCGGCTCTCGTTCAGCCTCTCGCCGCTGAACCAGCCCTACTCGCTCGTGATGCACCGCTCGCTCTTCGTCCTGCCCGAAGACCCCATGCCCATGCGCTTGCAGGACAACCGCGTGGGTTACTTCTACGGCGACAAGAGCATCTACTCTTCCGAACGCGACGGCGTGAAGCTCCGCACGTTCATCCACCGCTGGCGGCTGGAACCGCGGGAGGAAGACCGCGAACGATACTTCCGCGGCGAACTGGTGGAGCCGCAGAAGCCCATCGTGTTCTACGTGGACTCCGCCTTCCCCGAGAAGTGGCGCACGGCCATCAAACAGGGCATCGAGGACTGGAACACCGCCTTTGAGGCCGCAGGCTTCAAAAACGCCATACGCGCCGAGGACTATCCGGAGAACGACTCCACCTTCGACCCCGACGACATGCGCTTCAGCTGCTTCAAATATGCCGCCTCGCCCACAGCCAACGCCATGGGACCGAGCCATGTGGACCCGCGGACGGGAGAAATCCTCACGGGCGACGTCATCTGGTACCACAACATCCTCTCACTGCTCCACAACTGGCGCTTCGTTCAGACGGGGGCTGTCGACCCGCGGGTACGCAAACAAGTGTTCGACGACGACGTGATGCGTGAATCCATCCGCTATGCCGCCGCCCACGAGATAGGCCACACCCTCGGCCTGATGCACAACATGGGGGCCAGCTACGCCTTCCCTGTCGACTCGCTGCGCGACCCAGCATTCACACAGCACTACGGCACCACGCCCAGCATCATGGACTATGCCCGCAACAACTTCGTGGCACAACCGGGCGACGTGGAGCGCGGAGTGAAGCTCACCCCGCCCGTGCTGGGCGTGTACGACATCTATGCCATCAACTGGGGTTACCGGCTCATCCCCGGCGCCACGACGCCGCTGGACGAGAAGCCCACGCTGGACGCATGGATTAACGAACACGAAGGCGACCCGAAGTATGAGTTCGGCGCACAGCAGCTCCTGGGCACCGTGGACCCCACGGACCAGACGGAAGACTTGGGCGACGACCACATCAAAGCCGGAGACTACGGCATCAGCAACCTGAAAATCCTGATGCAGAACCTTGAGGAATGGAACATGGACCGCGGAGAACGCTACGACGGAATGGAGAACATGTACATGGAAATCGTGAACCAATACACGCGCTACCTGCGCCACGTGCTCCCTTACATCGGAGGCATCCGCTACGAGGAAGTGCGGCAAGGCGACGGCAAGGCCACTTCGAAGCACTACATCAGCCGCGAGAAACAGCGTGAGGCCATGCTTTGGCTGCTCGAACAGGCCCGCACCTACGGCGACTGGCTCACCGACAAAGACCTCATCGGGAAACTGGAAATCAACCTGAACGCAAACGACAAACTGCTGTCCACCATAACAAGCGGACTGATGAACGCGGCCGTGCTCTACCGCATACAAGAGGGCGGACAAGTGGACCCGCAGCAAAACTACGTGCTGGACGACTACATGGACGACCTGACCGAGGCCCTCTTCAAGGCGCCCACGGCCGGACGGCTCACGGACGTCGAACAGAAACTGCAAGGCACGGCCATCACGCTCATGATGAACAACTCGGGGCTGGCCACCGCAACCAAGGCTTCGTCGTCCGCCCTCACGGAGGAGGACGCCACGAGCGCATGGGAGGACACGGAAACCGACGCATGGCCCGGATGCTGCGCGCTGGGCCCCGACGGCACGTCTTTCGCCCGCATCAACTTCGGCCTGCCCACGCTGACGAAAGACCGCATGGGCGCGCTCATGACGGGCCGACTGCGCGAGGTGCTGCGCCTCTACAAGGCACGACGCGGTTCCGCCACCGGTTCCACACGGGACTTCTATGACTATCAGATTCTGCTCATCGAACGCTTATTCGCCAACTAAAACAAGACACAGATTATGAAACAAAGGATATCAACATGGCTCGCCTGCACCCTCCTCTGCTGTGGAGGGCTGGCGGCACAAACGGGAACGCCGCACCCCATGCTGAAAGGCAAGGTGGTGGACCAAGGCGGGGAAACCGTCATCGGGGCGCACGTAAAGTGGAAGGGAGACAAACTGGGCGCCGTGACCGACTTGGACGGCAACTTCTCCATCCCCGAAACGGGCTCGGAACTCGTCATCTCGTTCTTGGGCTACAAGACGCAAACACTGAAAATCAAACCGGGACAGCAGAACCTCGTGATCACCCTCGAGGACGACGCGCAGGACTTGGACGAAATCGTCATCGTGGGCTACGGCACGCAGAAAAAGGCATCGCTCACCAGCTCCATCGAGACCATTAAAAGGGAAGACCTGCTCTCCATGCCCACGGCCAACCTCGACGAGGCACTCTACGGGCAGGTGGCCGGACTGCAAGTAATGCAGACCACCGGCGACCCGAGCAGTGCCAAGGAAACCGACCTGCACATACGCGGCATCAACAACGCGCCGCTGCTCGTCATCGACGGCGTGCCGCGCTTCGGCAGCAATACCAGCGACGGCGAGATGCGCCTCTCCGACCTCAACCCGGACGACATCGAGAGCATCTCCATCCTGAAGGACGCGGCGGCGGCCGCCGTCTACGGCTCACGGGCCGCCAACGGCGTCATCCTCGTGCAGACGAAGCGCGCCTCGGGCAACCAGAAGGTGTCGGTCAACTACCGCGGACAGATGAACATACAGCAGGCCGCGCAGCTGCCCGACTTCCTCGACGCCTACCAATACGCGCAACTCTACAACCGCGCCGTGGAGAACACGCCGGGAACGACCAACACGGCCTACACGCCCGAACAACTGGAGATGATACGCACGCACTCCAACCCCAACGTGTACGGCGACGAAAACCTGTTGGACTATCTCGACAACGTGGGCTACACCACCACGCACAGCGTCTCGGCCAACGGCGGCAACCAGTATGTGCGCTACTACATCTCAGGCGGCTACACCCACTCCAAGGGACTCTACAGCGGAGTGGGCCGCGACCGCTTCAACTACTCGGCCAAGCTCGACGCCACGCTCACCAAGGGGCTCACCCTCTCGCTCGACATCACGGGCGCCAACAGCAAGAGCAAGAACTCGAGCTACACCACCGTGGACGCCGCCTACAACTTCTCGCCCCTCGAGGTGCTCCGCTTCCAGAACGGCGAACTGGCCAGCCTGGACGGCAGCAACCCGTTGGTGAACGTCTACGGCATGGGGGGCTACATCAAGGACACGGGCAAGATGAACACCGTAACGGCCAACCTGCGCTGGGAACTGCCGTGGGTGGAAGGCCTTTCCGTCTACGCCCGCGCCACGTTCGACAACAACTCGCGCATCGAAAAGACATTCAGCAAGCCCGTCACCCTCTACACCTACGACGAGCAGACGGGCGAGTATGAAACCGACCCCAACACGGTCTATCCCACGGCCAAGGTGACCAACGAGCAGACCGACCGCTTCGTGAACAACCAGCTCTATGAGGCAGGGGTGAACTATGCGCAGACCTTCAACGCCCGGCACGACGTGAGCGCCATGCTCGTGGCCAACTACCAGCAGACGCACAACCAATACATGACGGGCGAGAACCAGAACGCCAGCATCTATCCCGAAATCATCGGCACGGCCATCACGTCGCGGCTCATCGGCAGCGAGTCGTACAACCAGCGCGCCTCG
>ERZ779877.3180-NODE-3180-length-10922-cov-5.316187_pt1 | contig 10922 bp, 9 predicted proteins | sample MGYA00511556_ERZ779877 | MGnify/ENA primary metagenome ERZ779877 (study PRJEB29588, sample SAMEA2159338) | human gut metagenome | biome: human gut; feature: human-associated habitat; material: faeces | place: Denmark | collected 2008/2010 ... | reverse complement strand
CGGCACCAAGACCGCTGACCTTGCTTACTCTGCCATCACCGAGGGCATGGGTTCCATGGAGGACTACTACCTGATGGACGGCGGCATCATCACTGTCAACACCGACACCGCCGCCATGATCGGCAAGCAGGCCGAGTATTCCTGCTTCGACAGCATGGGCACCGTCGTGGAAGTGACCACCACCAAGGACTGAACCGAAACAACAACGCGGAAGCCCTCCGACGAAGGTCGGAGGGCCGAAGCCTGAAAGGAGAGCGACCCCATGCTCATCATCACGCAGACCGCCCTGGAGCTGGGCTTTATGTACGCCCTTGTGGCCATGGCGCTGTTCCTGTTCGTGTTCGGCATCATCAAGGATTTCACCCGCACTACGGCATCGACCAAGTACAGCCGCTACTCGGATTCCATGCACTCGTTCATCACCGAGTTCGATGAGAGATACTATCCGGATTCTCAGAAGCAGGTGATGTCCGAGCAGCTGTTCCTCGTCCAGCTCATCGACGAGATCGTGAGGAACACCCGCCTGTTTAGCTCCCCTCTGAAGAGCGTGTCCTCGATAGCCGATCATCTGACCGCCGCTGTAACAGATGCTCAGGACTATTGTGACGCCATTGCGGATGAAGATATGAACGAAGAGGAGACGCTCCAGCTGATCAACGCCGAGTGGGACGCCAAGGTGTCGGGCAAGAGGTATCCAGATATGTGGTACGTCCTCGTGGAAGCCCGCTTCCCCATCGTGGATGGTTATCCAGAGGTAACAGGATACCCAGTCTTCCATCTGGTCCAGGCACCCGGTCCGCAGTATGTGATGGACACAGTGCGTGAAAAGGACCCTGAGGGTGTCGGTCCCAGTAGCGAGGAGGCCACGATGTCGGACATACTCGGTCCCTACAAGGACCAGGACGATGCACAGGATATGCTCTCGCATTTCAGGTTGAAAGCGAAATCTCGGGGGTGGCAGATCGACAACACCTTCATCGACTGGTGCAAGGAGCAATCCCTCAATCTGATGAAGGTCTGACGGAGGAATACATGGAAGGAGAAGAGAAGTACAAGGAAGAGCCGATGAGAGGTCGTCTGTCTTTGGATGATCCCAGGACGAACAAGAGCCCGCTCGAGAAGAGGGAGATGGTGATCGACACCATCGCTTCGATCTCCAGGGACGACGAGGAAGCGATCAGGATCTCCATGGATGTGGCTGCATACTGCCATTTGTGGGTGAACAGAGGTCCGGATTACGAGAAACCGGAATTTGACCCGTGGCTTCCGAGGGTCATGAGGGATTTCGAGGAGGCAGTGAAGAGGTGCCACAGTGCCTCCGAATGAGGTGGGGGCAATCCCACCTCACTCCTCTTATTTCAGCTCAATCTTACGTGAATAAATTCTGTGAACGCATCTGGGCATTGTCATGCTCAGATCTTCAGTTTACGAGAGATCATATCCCAGGGAACCTCGTCCGTTGACCGTTGATAGGACAACAGATGAGATCAAGATAATGTGTACCGAGTGCATACTCTCGGCCTTGAAGGACATTACCTCGGATCCTTTTAGATTCTCGAGAGACCGCAGTCCATTCTCTGTTGTAATGAGTGAGTGCGTGGTGGCCACGGGAGTCAGACCCAACGATAAGATCCCGAACGAAGAGAAAAGGCTTGTAGAGCTCTTCTATTCTGCCAAGGACCAGTTGTTTTATGTGTTGGTCGAGGCTGCACACCATGCGATTATCAGTCATTACAGCCATGCGACCTTGTCGGATGATCTAAATATAATCTTCGAGAGGAACTACATCGGAATCCGCGTGAAGAACGACAAGTTCGTTTTCATCGAAGAAGAGACCGAGTACGGGGAGTTCATCGAACCATGCTTGACCATACTCTATCAAGAGAGATTCGATCAGGCAAACGGCCATCTATGCGAGGCCTTCGACAGATGTCACGAAGGTGATTTCGAGAACGCGGTCTTGGAATCGTCTCTGGCGTTGGAGTCTGTCGTGAATCAGATCCTCGAAGAACTCCACATCCCACTGCCAGAGAAGAAGAATGACTTCGTGGCCCGGTTCAGGCTCCTTAAGGAAAACGGTGTGGCGATATTCCAGGATGACAGCACAGGACAGTTTCTGCAGTCTGTCTATTCCCCGATCAGGGCCAGGAACAACATGCCCGCAGTAGCTCACATCGGTTCGGATCTTCACATTGAAGAGGAGGATGCCCAGTATGTACTGGGTTGTACGGTCTCATCCATCCTGTACATCGTAAGATCCTACCTGAACTCCAGGTGAGTCAACGAATCTAAGAGTGGTCAAATCTGATTAATATTCATATCCTGATATCTGGGCGTTGACATGGTAATCTTCGGTTCGATGAATATTGAGGACATGACGGAGGAGGAGGTGAAGCTCAACTTCATCACCCCTGCCATCATCCAGAAAGGATGGGACAAGAGCCAGATCTTCATGGAGAGGTCCATAACCAAGGGACAGGTCCACATCGATCAGGGCACCCAGCAGCCCTTCATAGACTCATCGAAGATTGTCAAACCAGATTACTATCTGATGTCCAAGAGCGGCATCGTCCTGGCGATCATAGAAGCCAAGGACGCCAAACATGCGGTCAGCGACGGTCTTCAGCAGGCCAAGAGATACCATGACTATCTCGATGCACCGTTCGTTTACAGCAGCAACGGATTGGGATTCGAGGAGTACGACTACCTCACCGGTGAGGAGCGCAGTTTCGGGATGCAGAGCTTCCCGACAGAAGAAGAGCTGTGGCAGCGCTATCTCGATGGGAAGGATGTGGGATCCAGATCCTCGCTGTCGGTCCCGTTCTATTTCCAGATGGGCGGTAAGACCCCCAGGTACTATCAGATGGTTGCGGTCAACCGCATCCTGGAAGCAGTGGAGAGGGGGCAGAAGCGCATCCTCGTAGCTATGGCCACGGGAACAGGCAAGACCATGGTCGCTATGCAGACGATATACAAGCTCCTGGAATCCAAGAGGGCCAGGAAGATCCTGTATCTCGTGGACCGCAACAACCTGGCGGACCAGACCATCGCCAATGACTTCAAAGTCTTCTCGAACGTGATCGAGAAGTTCAACAACAAGAAGATCTCCAACAAGAACTCCATTGTGCTCGGCCTCTACCAGCAGTTCGTGGGCAGCGACGGAAAATCCGATCATTACAAGGAATTCGACCCCGGCTATTTCGATGTGATATTCGTGGACGAATGCCACCGTGGCAGCGCCAGGAAGGATTCCGAGTGGCATGCGATCCTCGATTACTTCGACAGCGCCATCCAGATCGGTATGACCGCCACACCCAAGGAGGACAAGGAGGTCTCGACATCACTCTACTTCGGGAAGCCCGTCTACATGTACTCTTACAGGCAGGGAGTGGACGACGGCTTCCTGGCGCCTTTCGTCCTGGAATCCGTTACCACATCGATAGACGATGAGTGGTATCCCGAAGAGGGGATAACGGATCAGAACGGGAACCAGCTCGAAGGTCCGTACAACAGGAGGGACTACGATCTCCACGTGATCGTGGATGACCGCACCCGCACTGTGGCCAGGAAGATTATGGAGGTGGTCAACCGTGTCGACCCGTACGCGAAGACCATCGTCTTCTGCAGGACCATCCCCCATGCCGAGGCCATGCGTATAGCCCTGACGGATCTGTGTCCGGAGCGCATGAAGGAGGATGACAGGTACGTCGTCAGGATCACTGGGGATTCGGGGAAGGAGTACCTCGACGATTTCAACGACAAGAACTCCCGTTATCCCGTGATAGTCACAACTTCTGAGCTTCTCACGACCGGTTCGGACTGCTTCATGACGAAGGTTGTGGCGATAGACAAGACCGTCAACTCAGCGACGGAGTTCAAGCAGATCATCGGCAGGGGCTCCAGGCTGGACACCCAGCGCAACAAGTGGTTCTTCGTTCTCGTGGACTTCAGGGACAACGCCAGGCACTTCCTCGACGATGATTGGGACTACTTCCCGCCGACGTGGGTCGGTCCGCATGGCGGCAGTGGTGGCGGAGGCAACGGAGGTGGCGGAGGTAAGACCACCCCCAGGGAGAAGATATACGTCCGCGGAAAGGTGAACGTCGACATCTACGACGACTTCATCGGCGTCTACGGTCCGGAGGGCTTCTCCAAAGACAACATCATCGAGTTCTCTAAACAGAAACTACGCATGGACTGCCCTGCGATCGCCGATTTCATCAAAAAGTGGAACTCCGAGGACAGCAAGAGGAAGGTCATCGAGGACCTCGAATCGGAAGGTGTACTGATAGAGAACCTTCTGGACTACTATCCGAACGAAGACCTGGACATCTTCGACATCCTGTGCTCCATCGCTTACGGTTCGGATCTCATCACCCGTAGGGAGCGTGCAGAGAGGGTCCGCAATACCGATGTACTCGACAAGTACTCGTCGGTCGCCCGGCAGGTCCTGGAGACGCTGCTGGACAAGTACGCCGAGAGCTCCGAGAACGACATAACTGACAAGAAGATCCTCACCCTGCCGGACTTCAGAATGTTCGGCAGCCTTCCCCGCATAATGAACGCGTTCGGCGGGAAGGACCAGTACGAAGCGGCGGTCCGCGAGCTTCAGAACGCGATTTATGCTTAAGGTGCCATCATGCAGTTGAACACGTTGATCAAGAGGCTCAGGAACGAGATGCGCAACGATGCCGGCGTCTCCGGCGACGCACAGCGTCTGGAACAGATGACTTGGCTGTTCTTCCTCAAGATATACGACGCACGCGAGGAGGAGTGGGAGATCCTCGACGAGGACTACCGGTCCATTATCCCTGAGAGGCTGAGATGGCACAGCTGGGCGGCCAACAGGATGGACGGTAGCTCTATGACGGGTCCGGAATTGATCGACTTTGTCAACAACGAGCTGTTCCCAGGACTCAGGAACTTGAACGTCACCGAGGACACACCGTTGAAGCAAGCCATAGTCAAGGCTGTGTTCGAGGACGTCAACAATTACATGAAGGACGGAGGGCTGCTCCGTGGAGTCGTCAACATCATCGACGAGGTCGATTTCACCGATTTCCAAGAGCGTCACGCGTTCAACGACATCTATGAGTCCCTTCTCAAGGAACTCCAGGATCAGGGGAGCTCAGGAGAGTTCTACACCCCCAGAGCACTCACAGACTTTATCGTGAAGATGGTGGATCCCAAGCTCGGGGAGTCCGTTGCCGATTTCGCATGTGGGACCGGCGGGTTCCTCACATCGACCCTCAAACATCTGGAGAAGCAGACCTCTACTTCCCAGGATGCTGACATCCTCGGCAGGTCGGTGTATGGGATAGAGAAGAAGCCGTTCCCGTACCTCCTGTGCATCACCAACATGATCCTCCACGGCGTGGATACCCCGATGATATTCCATGCCAACTCCCTGGAACGCAACGTCCGCGACTACGAGGAGAAGGACAAATTTGATGTCATCGTCATGAATCCCCCGTACGGAGGTTCGGAGAAGGACATCGTCAAGAACAACTTCCCGATGGACCTCCGCAGCAGCGAGACAGCCGACCTGTTCATCGTCCTCATCATGTACCGTCTGAAGAAGAATGGGAGGGCGGCAGTCATTCTACCGGATGGGTTCCTCTTCGGTTCTGATGTGAAGGCGAACATCAAGAAACGTCTGATGTCGGAGTTCAATCTTCACACTATCATCCGCCTTCCCGGAAGCGTCTTCGCTCCGTACACATCTATCAAGACCAACGTCTTGTTCTTCGACAACACGGGTTCTACCGAGAACACATGGTTCTATCGTGTCGATATGCCGGAAGGCTACAAGCATTTTTCAAAGACCAAGCCGATGAGATTGGAGCATCTCCAGCCGGCAATAGATTGGTGGAACAACCGTATCGAGATCGAGGATTCCGACGGCAACTACAAGGCAAAGTGCTACACGATCGATGAGATAGAACAGTCCGGATATGACCTCAACCGCTGCGACCCCGTCCAGGAGTCGGACGAGATCCTCCCACCGGAGGAGCTCATAGCTAACTTCAGGAAGGAACGCGCCGAGCTCACGGCGAAGATGGACGAGATTCTCGAGCAGATCGAGAAGATCCTGGGTGGGAAGCAATGAATGCGGACGACCTCAGGGCATCCATACTCCAGGCGGCCATCCAGGGGAAGCTGACGAAGCAGGATCCGAACGACGAGCCTGCTTCCGTTCTTGTTGAGCGCATCCGTGAGGAGAAGCACCGTCTCGTCAAGGAGGGAAAAATCAAGAAGGACAAGAACGAGTCCATCATCTTCAAGCGTGACGGCAGCTGGTTCGAGACCATCAACGGAAAGGACGAGAGATGCATCGACAACGAGATCCCATTCGAGATTCCCGAATCATGGACTTGGGCGCGCCAGAAAGAAGTGTTCACTTTAATCAATGGTCGTGCGTATTCGAAATCTGAACTACTTTCTTCTGGAAAGTATCGGGTAATACGTGTAGGTAACTTCTTTACCAATTCTGAATGGTATTACTCGGATTTAGAGTTAGAGGATGAAAAATACTGTAGCACTGGTGACCTTCTGTATGCGTGGTCAATGTCTTTTGGTCCTAAGATATGGGATAAAGAGCGTTCCATCTTTCATTATCATATATGGAAAGTTGATTATTCTGACGCATTCTATCGTGATTTTTTATACTACTGGTTACTCGAGGACACATTCTCTATTCGTCAAGAAAAACATGGAACTTCAATGCAACATGTAACAATGAAGATGATGAACGATCGTCTTTGTGTTATTCCACCATATTCAGAACAGAAACGTATTGTTTCAGCAATCATGAATTTTGATGATTTGATTCATTCGTATGGTGAATTGGAACTAAAGCATTCTACTTTGATATCAACAATACAATCAAAATTACAGATTTCGATATTACAAGAGGCTATTCAAGGAAATCTCGTCAAACATGATTTGAATGACGAGCCAGCTTCCATTCTCGTCGAGCGCATCCGCGATGAGAAGCACCGTCTAATCATGGAGGGGAAGATCAAGAAAGACAAGAATGAGTCCTTCATCTTCAAGCGTGACGGCAGCTGGTTCGAGACCATCAACGGAAAGGATGAGAGGTGCATCGATGATGATATTCCGTTTGAGATTCCTGCCTCATGGACCTGGGCAAGACTTGGTTTTTTGACTAATTATGGAAATAATAATCAAGTCAGATCCTCAGACATCGTTTCAGGTTCAAAAGTTGTCGAATTGGAAGATATAGAGAAAAACACAGGAAAAATTATCAAACTTTCAACAATTTCCGAATCTAAGGATAGCAATAGGAATGCTTTTAGAAGTGGAAATATTCTATATTCTAAGTTAAGACCATATCTGAATAAGGTGGCAATTCCAGATTTTGATGGCTATTGTTCTTCAGAAATAATGGTGTTGGAGATACCAACAGGATTCTCTTCTCGCTATCTTCAATTCGTTTTGATGTCACCGTTTTTTGTGAATTATGCTATTTCTAAGTCATATGGGACAAAAATGCCAAGGCTTGGCACTGAGGATGGAAAGAATGCATTGATTCCTGTCTCTCCAATCGAAGAACAGAAAAGAATCGTGGATGTGATTGATAAGTTGCTTATTAATGCCGATCTATTGAGGCGTCTTCATGATTGATGATCAGACTAAACTTGTATTCATTTCATACTCCCGTGAGAAATCGGATTACGTACGCAACATAGTGGAAAGGCTTCTCGGCGATGGAATTCAGGTTTACTTCGACCAGTACGACCTGAAACAAGGCAATCATTTGATTCCTTACATGGAGAAGTCGGTGAACGACCCAAACGTGGACTTCGTCCTTGTATTCTGCGATAAGTCATACATGGAGAAAGCCAATGCTCGCAAGGGCGGAGTCGGAATCGAAAGCACGATTCTGAGTCAGGAAGTCTACAACAACATAGAACAGAGCAAGGTAATCCCTATCGTTATAGAGCGTGACGGTGAAAGGACCTTTGTGCCCACTTTTCTGAAAGACATCTATCACATTGATTTCACCAAAGATGATTTTGAAAAGGAGTATGAATCGCTTGTTCGTCTGATATATGATAAACCAGAGGTCAGAAAACCGAAGCTCGGTCAGCGTCCAGCATGGTTAGACGACGAAACTGTGGACTACTCCGAAATACGAACCTTGATCAGAATCTCCCCCTCAGATGTCACATCAGAGAGGAAACTGTTCGATGAGGTTGTGAGGATACTGAAGGAACTTATCGAATCAGAAATAACGGACGGGCCATCATACAAATCCATCATAGACAAGGGGAAGATCTGCCGTGATCTGGTCATAGAGTTCTATGTCGATAGAATCAGAAAAGAACATCGTGTCGGCATAAATATGGGCGAATTCCTAGAGTATCTCGACAACAATCTTAGATTCAGAAATGACCCTCCACGTCAGGATCTTGCGGATTTTTTCAAATGGGAGTTCGCAGTTGTATTTGCCTCGATTCTCCTTAAATTCAATAGAATCGATGACTTTTCGTCATTGTTTAATAAGACCTATTTCGTCGAGTCCTGGGAAAGGACACTCACACCTACTTCATTTACTCATTTTAACTTCTATTGTCGTAGCATCGACGAAATTCTTGTGAGACAGTTGAATTTGAAACAAGTATCTATGCAGGCATTCTTGTTGACGAGTCGTCCCTATGTTCCGTATTTTGATTCAAGAGACCTTTCGGCAGCTGACATTGTTTTGTATCATCTTAGCTCCATATCAGGAAAAGATCGTCCATGGTTTCCCAGATTGTATATCTATCTCGATGGTCACATAGAATTATGGGAGCGTATGCAGTCTATTAATCATTCTGAGAAGCTGCTTAGTCTTTTCGAGGTGGAAGATATCGATTCTTTGAAGTCAAAAATCAAAGAAGCCACTAATCCAAATTATCATTACCAGATGAGTTTTGGATGGGCACCGTGGATTACTAACTACATCGATCCGGACAAGATTGGTACTTGTCGTTAAATGGGGGATGTGTCCCCCTTGGTTTCAGATTACGAAGCCGAGTCTTCTCAGTTCTGTTTCTGCTAAATTCCTTTCAGCGAATCCTGTGAGCATCGCCTCGTACTTCTCGGTGTCGTTCTCCCTCGTGGGTCCGAATCCTAGGTTCACGTGGCAGATCTGGGAGTAGAGAGCGTAGTCGAGCGCGTCCTCGGAGACGTCTCCCGAGTCCAACGCCGGGTTCATGACGATCGTCCTCATCAGGACGCTGGACCTCCCGACCTTCCTGCTCCTGTCCTCGGAATTGCTCCATCTTATGACCAGCTTCGGATCGTATTCGACCAGTTCCCTCTCTACGAGCCTCCTGTAGCTGTCCAGCAGGTCGATGCTTTCTCCCTTCGTAGAGTCGCTGATTCCCCTGAACCTCTTCAGGTACATCCCCTGGTTCTCCTCTAGGAACTGTTGAGAGTTGAGGTAGTCGCAGACTTCCTTCGAATACGCGGCCCCGTCATCCCCGCGGATCCTGGCGAAGACCGTCTCCGCCAGGCTCTGGATCACGTTCTCCGGTGCGTTCCTCAGGTAGTCCGAGACCTCGAAGCTGATCCACTTGTAGCTCCTGGTCCACTTCAGCTTGAAGTCCCTGAAGGCGGAGAACTCCGCCTGTATCTCGTCGAATCCGTTTCTGATGCCAGCGTTGCGCATGGCCCTGTTCAGCATCTCGCTGTCGCAGTTCTCCATTTTCTTTCTCTCCTGGGCCTTAGTGCCCGGAGAGGGGCCCGGCGGAGACGCGCTTACGTGACCGTCGCGCGCCGAGAATATATCGGAAAGAGAAGGCGCCGACGGGCCGATATGCGCGCGGAGCGTACCCCTGAAGGGCACGAGGCACGGAGAGAAGAGTGAGTTCCATCGTCTGTCATCACGGGATACTCACATCGTACGTTCACGACCATGATCCTTCGAGGTAATCACCAGAACCATCCAGTACGGGTCCATCCTGTTCACGGCCATGTATCCCTCGGCATTCGTTCGATCCAGACAGTATTCATCCCAATATGGGTCGTCCCCGTCGCTGTGAGCGATCAGTCCCATCCCTTCCAGGACATGCACCGCATACTCCGTCAGATGCGGATGAGGGGACGACGATTCGAGCTCCCCCAATGTCGGGAACCAGATTTCATCGATGAAGCGCACAATCGCCATGATGTCCTCTCCGACCATCCTCGCCTCCTTCATGAGGGCCTGATGTTCTTCGATCTCCTCCAGGATCCTGTATTCTTCGGTCATGAAGACTCTTTTGGAGTTGTCGTAATATAAAGGGAGCACTGTGCACGCACGTTACAACATATAGAACGGCTTGCTGGAGTCAGACAAATCAAAATATTGGACGAACAATCATCAGCTGTTGGATAGCATGATTCTGCTGCGGCATGTCTCATCATTTCGACTCTTGTTCTGTTCAACAATGGACGAATTTCATAAATGCCTTCATGTTCAGAAGAATTTCGGCATTCTGTCATCGGTTGTGAGAATGGTCTGTCCGCAGAATGGGCAGAAGTTGAACGGCTGTGTATCTGGAATCTCCGCATGACAGAAGGCGCACGTCATGTCTCGTCGGAACATCCCAATTGATTTAAGGGGTTCCGACCGACCCGTAAGGGTTGTAGGTCGGAGGTTTCCCTCCGACCAAGTTTTCAGTATTCATCCGGGAACAGCACTGTCGTTACCGACCTGTCGCACTCCGTGATGATGTAGATCTCCCTGTCTCCGATGTTGTAGAGGCTGAACAGGCTGTCGGAGAACTCCCCATTCCTCTCGGCTTCGAGGGCCTCGTCGTTCATCCTCATGCTCTCGTCCCCGACGTCTCCCCAGTCGCCCCTGCAGTGTCTGTCGAGGCACTCCCTGACGCTCAGCAGGAACGAGTAGTCGTCCCTCATGGCCTGGGCGA
>ERZ779877.3179-NODE-3179-length-10925-cov-15.267433_pt1 | contig 10925 bp, 6 predicted proteins | sample MGYA00511556_ERZ779877 | MGnify/ENA primary metagenome ERZ779877 (study PRJEB29588, sample SAMEA2159338) | human gut metagenome | biome: human gut; feature: human-associated habitat; material: faeces | place: Denmark | collected 2008/2010 ... | reverse complement strand
ACGCTGTCAGGTATTTTTATACTTGTAAGGCTCGTGCAACTGGAGAAAGCGCCGCTTCCTATCTCTGTCACACTATTAGGTATCGTTATGCTTGTAAGGCTTGTACAACCGTTGAAAGCTCTATTGCCTATACTTGTCACACTCTTCCCATCAATTTCAGCAGGAATATCAACCTTTTCCGCACTGCCATTATACCCTGTAATCTCCACCGTACCATCATCAAGCGCGCTATACTGGAAATCCCCATAAGTTTCCGCTCCCGCGCACACCGCGCACAGCACAGCCATCGCCGCAAAGGTGACCAGCCCCAGCAGCCACTTCTTCACTTTCATAAATACATACCTCTTTCCTTTTAAAATACAATAAGGCACAGTCCACCCCTCGTGTACTATGCCTTTATTACCATATTGAGTTTTACGCAAGAGTTTTGTGCATTACTTACAGAGGTGCTGTTACTCAGTCCCCCCCCCGTTTGCATAAATTGGCATTTACCGTCTTACACATATCTCTCACCTTTACATTTCATCAGTATTAACTGTATACTATCATAAGTATATCACCGCAAACACCCCTTGTCAAGTATTTGCAAAAATGTAATGCCGCTATAGCGTTCGCGCTATTGATACCGCCACATAAAAACCGTCACATATTATCAATTTCCTGCGAAAAACCTCGCCTGCCCCGATATAATACTTTGCCCGACATTTCCCGCTTTCCTTTGCATTTCGCCGTTACTTACTGCGACAAAAAGCGCCGCTTCTCAATTGTAAAATAATAACACATCGATATTCCCGCTTTTTTCGTTTTTCATCGGGAATATCTGCATTTGCGAAAGGAAGTTTACAATGTCAAGGGCAGTAACAAAAAACAGCGTACATATCCGTGAGCATTCGGTCATAAGGTGCGGTGCGGTAATGCTTATCGCGGCAGTCATTTCAATGAGTACGGTGCTCGGTAAGCCGTCACCCTTTGCGGCATCATTTGCGGCGGCGATGAGCGGCATCGATTGCATAAGCGCTTTTGTAGGCAGTGTCGCAGGCTATATTCTCGGCGGCAATTATTCGGACGGCGTGACCGTCACCTCGGCTCTGCTGTCGGTAGTCGCTATACGTCTTATCGTTTCCCGCCGAAAAACCGCCGCTTCCGATGCGGTATCGGCTATAACTGCGGCAGGCTCGGTCTTTGCCGCTAACTTTCTCACCTCGTCCTCCGTCAGCGATATAATGAACTGCATTATCCTGTCGGCTATGGCGGGCGGCGGCGCAGTCGTGGCACTAAGGCTTATACGTCTGTCGTCAAAGCGCGAGCTTGTCAAGGTGACTGTCAGGAGCGATCCTCTCAGCTTCATCTGTGTAATAGGCGGCTGTGCCATAGTGTCGGGCATTCTCTCCCACTACAGCATAGGCATATTCAATTTTGGCATTATCTTTGCGTCGGGACTGGCTCTATGCGCCGCCATGAAGTATGGGAGCGGAGCGGGCGCGGTGTGTGCCGCCGCCGGTGCTCTTGGTACAGCGGTAGGTACTGACGCAAACGCATTCCTCGCGGCAGCTCTTGCACCTGCGGCGGCTCTCGCAGGTATGTTTTCGGGCGGGAAGAAAATAAGCGCGGCGGGAGCGTTCGTGCTCACCGCGACAATATGCACCGCCTTTTTTACAATGGATAACACAAAGCTTGCCGTGGCGGCAGATATTTTTATGTCCTCGGCAGTATTTATGCTCCTCCCCGCGAAGCTCACTGCCGAACAGACCGATATGGTAAAGCTGTCAGCCGCCGAAAACAGTATCCGCAGGCTGTTCGCAAAACGCCTTAAATTTGCCGAGGGAGCTATCGCGGAGGTGCGGCGGACGGTCGGACTTACCGCCGAAAAGCTCGACAATGTTCCCTCGCGTGATATAAGCTGGGTGTATAATACCGCGTGTGATGAAATTTGCAGAAAGTGCAGATATAATATGCAGTGCTGGGGAAAGGAATACGGCGACAGCATAAAGCAGTTTGCCAAGCTTACAAATGCCGTTAAAAGCGGCGAAGAGCCCACCCCGGAGCTGTTTTCCGCCCCCTTGTCGGAGCGTTGCCCCCACAAGGAGCAGCTATGCAGTAAGATCAATAAGCTTTACACCACGCTGTCAAATAATGAAGCCGAGCGCAGAAGAATAGCACGTATGCGTTCCGTCCTTACCGCTCAGTTATCGGCAACAGAGCAAATTCTATCCCAGCTATCGGACGAAATTGAAAACAGCGGCGAAATTGAGCCCGAATACAACGAAACCGCCGTCAACGTCCTGTACAAGCTCGGCTGTGAGGACGCCCAGGCGGTGAGCGTTCAGCTCGGTGAGCAAGGCAGAATGTCGGTAGAAGCCTATTCCGATACAGGCTTCTTTGCTTCAAAGCAGGACATCTGCGAGGCGCTGACGCTTGCTTTCCGCCGCCGCTTCGACCTGCCGACGATAAGCCGCGTGGGCGGTGGCTGTAAGCTCAGCGTCTTCTCGCAGACCACCTACACGCTTGATATAGAGATATGTCAGCTCAGCAAGACGGAGGGCACTGCCTGCGGGGATTATTACGAGAGCTTCATCGACAAAAGCGGCATAGCCTATGTAGTCTTGTCGGACGGTATGGGTAGCGGAAGCAGAGCGCGTGTTGATTCGTCCTTTGCCTGCGGTATGCTGATTCGGCTTTTGCAGGCGGGAGTAGGCATTGACGCGGCGATAAACGTCATAAACACCTCCCTTATGTGCAAGTCCTCCGATGAGAGCTTCGCCACGCTGGAAATATGCGCCGTTGACCTCTACAGCGGTAAGACCGATCTGTATAAGGCGGGCAGTGCCAACACCTACATCAAGTGCGGAAGCCGCTGTATGCGCCTTGGCTGTAAGGGGCTTCCTGTCGGCGTAAAGGACGAGCCTAGCTACGACCGCAGGACTTTCACGATAGGCAGTCGCGATATGATAGTAATGACAAGTGACGGCGCGGAGCTTAATGAAAAATGGCTTTACCGCGAAATGGACAAAGAGCCCGATTTAAAGGAGTTTTCCAAAGAGGTTGCCGCTACTGCAAGGTTCTATGCAGGAGAAGAAAAAAGCGACGATATTTCCGTAATAGCCATGCGGCTGAGTAAATAGCAAGTATCCGCATAAATAGTATTGACCGCGGCGCTGTCGGGTGATAGAATATATAGCGGTGCTGTCCGTTTAAGACAGTGCCGCTTGATTTTTTGTTAAACGAGGTTTTTATGAAAGCGGATACCCTTAAAAAGACATATATCGCGGCGTTGCTCGCCATGCTCTGCTCTGCGCTCTGGGGCAGTGCATTCCCCTGTGTTAAGATAGGCTACGGACTGTTCTCGGTAAACACGGAAAATCCCGCGTCACTGATACTTTTCGCCGGAGTAAGGTTTTTCATAGCCGGAATTATGGTTATCATAATCGGCAGTATTATGCATAAAAAACCGATGATACCGAAGCTTCGCGAAGTACCGAAGGTCATCTCCCTGAGCCTGTTCCAGACAATTCTGCAATATCTGTTTTTCTACATAGGACTTGCCAATACAAGCGGCGTAAAGTCCTCCGTTATCGAGGGCATGAGCGTGTTTGTCTGCATTCTGATTTCATCACTTATATTCCGCTTGGAGAAGCTGACATGGCTTAAGATAGCAGGCTGTGTGCTCGGCACGGCGGGTATTATCGTTATCAATCTCGACAGCTCGCTGCTCAGCGGCTTCGATCTTACAGGTGACGGGTTTATCCTTATATCGACAGTCGCCTATGCCCTGTCCTCGGTGCTTATAAAGCGTTTTTCGGTCGATACCGACACCATGATGCTCAGCGGCTGGCAGTTTCTGTTCGGCGGTGCGGTAATGACCGCTATAGGTCTGATCGCCGGCGGAAGTCTGTGCATTTCCGGCAGTCCGGCACCCGCTGTGCTTATGCTCATTTATCTTGCATTCATCTCAGCCTGCGCATATTCGATATGGAGTACCCTGCTGAAATATAACCCGGTATCTAAAATTGCGGTGTTCGGCTTTATGAACCCGGTGTGCGGAGTTCTGCTCTCGGCACTTCTGCTCGGCGAAGCTCAGCAGGCATTCCGCCCGGAAGCGCTTATCGCACTTGTGCTTATCAGCCTCGGAATTTTCATAGTCAACAAAGGACAGGAACAAAAAAGCTGACAGACTTAAGCCTTATTGTTATAATCGAGCAGATTTATACAATTTGTATTTAAAACAGCTTTTGTTTTTCAGAAAAAAGTGAGATTTTTTTAAAAAAGTGCTTGACATCAAGGTTTTGTTGTGATATAATAATCTACGTTGTCACGACAGTAGCAACAAAACCGAATATTGGGGTGTCGCCAAGTGGTAAGGCATCGGACTCTGACTCCGCCATTTCGAGGGTTCAAATCCTTCCACCCCAGCCAGTTAAGAACCGTATAAAATGCGGTTCTTTTTTTGTGTAATTTTGTCTGCATAATTTATTCAGACCGCTAAAGCATCGATAAGGGCTGTAATGAAAGTTAAATTTCATTACAGCCCTTCGCTTTTATTCTCTCCTTATCTCACCGCTGAGTTTTCTCATTATTCGGGTCTGCCCAAAGATATCTTGCATACCTACTCACGGCTTGCACCTCTTACATGGAACATATCCTGCCGCTATCGCCGCATCATAATCATTCGTGTAGTCCGTATTTTCTTCGCTCATCTGCTTAACCGATGAACAGCTTGCACGGTGTATCTTCATAGTGTTTGTATTCAGCACATACGAATAACTTACAGATTCAGCCGCCGCAGGCGCTTGTGTTGCAGGCGCAGGTGTTGTGCCTAACGTAGTTGTTTCGGGCTTGCTCTCACCTGACTGTGCACCGTCAGCTGTGGTAGGTGATACATTCACCGTAATATTCTTGCCGTCACACGTCATTACAATATCGCCCTGCAAATCGGTACGGTAGATATTTACGCCTGCCTTTTTCAGCTTGTCGATCGTTTCGGTATGAGGATGTCCGTATGAATTACCCGCGCCACAGGATATCACCGCATATTCCGGACTTGCCGCTGTGAGAAATGCACTGCCGGTAGACGTACTGCTTCCATGGTGTCCGACCTTAAGCACATCGCAATCTATATCGGCTGTAACTGTGCGTTCTTCCTCTTCCTCAGCGTCCCCGGTAAACAGAAATTTCCTGTCACCATAAGTCAGCATTATCATAACGGATGAATTGTTAAGGTCGCTGTAGTCCTCCGTTACAGGTGCGATCACCACAGCCGACAAATCACCGTCGGAGAACAGCTCCGTACCTGCAGTACCAAGCGTTACCTTTGCACCGCTGTTGTCAATCGCGGTCAGCATATTCGTATATGTCTTGGTAGTATGTGTTGCGGGGCTTAATATAACATTTCCGACACTGAACGAACCTATAACATCCGCCATACCGCCTATATGGTCGCTGTGCGGGTGCGTTGCCACAACATAATCAAGCGAATTATATCCGCAGGAATATATGTATGTAGTTATCCTGTCTGCGTACTCTTTTTCCGATGCGTCAATAAGCATAGTTTTGTTATCGGGCAGTTCTATAAATATGCTGTCACCCTGTCCGACATCAAGAAAATGCACCTTAAGCTCATTGCCTGTCGTGCTGCTTCCCGAACTTTCGCTTTCGGTTTCTTCTGCCGATGACGGCTCATTACTTTCCGACACGGTTGTTTTATCCGACACAGTCTGCTCTGTGCTTTCTGCCGCTGTCGTTTTATCGGATATGGTCGGCTCTTCGCTGTCTGAAGAGCTGTCGTCACCCGGGGACGATTCTGTTACAGCTGTACCAGTTATATTCTCTGCTCTGCTTTCAGGTGATGAATTTACCTCTTTTGCAGAGCAGCCCGACAACATAATCAGAGCAAGCACAAGTGCGGTTATTTTCTTTTTCGTATTATCACTCCCTTTCCTATAATATTATCACAAATTATCAGCTTTGTCTACAGTTTAAAATGTATCTGTACAATTTTTCGTACACTGATATAAAACGTGCTTGTAAATACGCAAATCCCCTGTCGCGTTTAATTCGACAGGGGATATTTTCATTGAAAACGATTTATTCACTTCTGAGTGCCAGTACAGGATCTTTCTTAGCCGCATAGTGTGACGGAATAAGTCCTGCGATAAGGGTAAGGAGCATACTGATAATTACCAGTATTACTGCTCCCTGCCACGGCAGTACGCACATACCTGAGATACCTGTGAGGTTGTACACTATAGCGTTTGCGGGGATAAGCAGAAGCAGAGTTACTCCGATACCGATTGTGCCTGCGGCAAAGCCGACAATAAGCGTTTCTGCGTTGAACACACGGGAAATATCTCTCTTGCTTGCGCCCATAGCACGCAGTATACCGATCTCCTTTGTTCTTTCGAGAACGGAAATATAGGTGATAATACCTATCATTATTGACGATACAACAAGTGAGATCGCTACGAATGCAATAAGGATAACGCTTATAGCATCGATAATAGTAGATACCGAGGTCATCATCAATCCGACTATATCGGTATATTCTATCTTGAGGTTTTCGTTGCCGTCAGCCTTTACTTTGTCGTTGTAGTCACTTATGATCTGCTCGATCTTTTCCTTTGAGTCGAAATCCTTGGGATAGATATTTATACGACTGGGCTCATCAAGCGAAGCCACACCGAGGAGCGTCATATTTCCGTCGTAGGTTGCGTCGGACTCTGTGTTCATCTGCTGCGAGAATGCATCGACTATCTGCTGTTCGGTCATTCCCATCTGCTGTGCCTGCTGAAGCTGTGCCATTACCTGAGCCTGCTGTTCTTGCGGTAATGCAGCTATATACGCCTGTATATCTTCCATTGTGAGGGTTTTCTTGTCCTCGTCCTTTGCAAATTCCTTGCCGGTGAAAATATCGGTGTCGGGAGAATTTTTCTGCTCCTTTACAACCTCGCTGTCATTTACCTTGTTTACAAGATACTCTGTAAGCTCGTGAGTGTAGCCTATTGCTGATGACGAGCTTGACGACATAATGCTGTTCTCTTCAGGCTTGATGATGCCTACGACCTTTATCGGTTCTGCGTCCTCGACAACCTTTGTCATATATATCTTATCGTCACTCTTGTCTATCCATACACCGTTTTCCTTTTCGTAGAATTCGGGGTTTGTCACAAGTCTGAATTCAAGTCCGAGAAGCTCGTCATAGGTGTAAGTCTGTAATTTGCTTGTGAATTCGACCTTTTCGTTATTGTTGCTCATAGCGCTTTTTACTGCATTGATAAGCTCTTCGCTGTCCATAAGCCCCATACAGTAAAGGCTGTAGTCGGAAATCTCGTTATCCTTGTTTACCATTACGACAACTTCATTGTAAGCACTCGGCATTCTTCCTGCAAGAACCTTATACTGCTCGTTTAACAGCTTGTCGTTGTCAAGAAGCTCAGTCCAGGTGTCATAGCTTGTGCTTACAACGTTGCTCATAAGCTGTGAGTCGTACATTGCGTTAGTCATACCCATATCTTCAAACAGGGTAGCGGGGTTTACCTGGATTATTCCCTTATCCTTGTCGTTTCTGAAGATATTGAGCGGTGTAGAATAGCCGTACTTGATATCGCTTACATAGTCGTTAATTTCCTTGCCGTCATTTTCAAGGTAAGTTTTGAAGCTCTTTAAATCGTTGGATTTAAGCTGAGTAAGCATGGTGTTTACCATACTGCCCATTATGTTGTTGGAGTGAACTTTTCCGTCGTCGTTTCCGTCACTTGTGTTGTCTTTCATCATTGAAGTCATCATAGACGACATATCCATAGCGTTGCGTTCTATGGCAATAGGATAGCTGGCGAGCGTTTCTTCCTCGACCGACTTTATATAAAGCTGCGCACCGCTCGATATTGACAGAATGAGTGCAATGCCGATAATGCCTATGCTTCCCGCAAAAGAGGTCATAAACGTTCTGCCCTTTTTGGTCATCAGGTTGTTTAAACTCAGTGACAGTGCAGTAAAGTATGACATCGACGGTTTCTTTATCTTCTTTTCCTTACCCGCCTTTTTCTTTTCGATAGGCTCGACTACATTTCTGTCGTAAGGATTTGTATCGTCAACTACCCTACCGTCAAGCAGTCTTATTATTCTGTTGGAATATTTCTCGGCAAGCTCGGGGTTATGTGTTACCATAATGATAAGCTTATCTTTGGATATCTCCTTCAAAAGCTCCATTATCTGAACGCTCGTTTCGCTGTCAAGCGCACCTGTCGGTTCATCGGCAAGGAGTATATCGGGTTCGTTTACAAGCGCTCTTGCAATAGCAACTCTCTGCATCTGACCGCCGGACATCTGATTCGGCTTTTTCTTAAGCTGATCCCCAAGTCCTACCTTTACAAGCGCATCCTTTGCCCTCTGTCTTCTTTCGGTTTTGGATACGCCCGATAAAGTCAGTGCAAGCTCAACGTTTGCAAGTACCGTCTGGTGCGGGATCAGATTATAGCTCTGGAACACAAAGCCGATCGAGTGATTGCGATATGTATCCCAGTCGGCATTTTTAAATTCCTTTGTCGATTTTCCGCCTATTATAAGGTCGCCTTCCGTGTATCTGTCAAGTCCGCCGATAATATTTAAAAGCGTTGTCTTGCCGCAGCCCGACTGACCCAGTATTGATACAAATTCACTCTCGCGGAAATCTATGCTGACCCCTTTAAGTGCGTGTACCTTTTCATCACCAACCTTATAATCTTTGGTTATGTTTTTCAGTTGAAGCATCGTAATATCCTCTTCATAAGAACTTTAAAGTTATATGTAAACGGCAAAAGCCGCTTTATAGTCTGCTAAACACCGTGATTGTTTATTTTAATCCGGCTGTGTTAACCGCATTTAAACTTTTCTTTTTCTTATCTTCCTTATCTTTGTCCTCTATCGGAAGATAAACGGTAAACTGCGTACCTTTATCGGGCTCACTCTTTACTCTTATCCTGCCGCCGCAAAGCTCGACAATTCGCTTTACCATAGCAAGGCCAAGACCGTTTCCGCCGGTTGCGTGCGAGCTGTCACCCTGATAGAACTTTTCAAAAATACGTTCGGCGGTAGCCTTATCCATGCCTATGCCGTTATCGGTGATACGCACTCTTACTTCCTGTTCATTCTTCGGATTGATATCAAGCTTTACCTCGATCGTACCGCCGTCCGGTGTATACTTTACAGCGTTGCCGATGACATTCAGCCACACCTGTTTAAGCATTCCGCTGTTGCCGTAATAGGTAATCTCGCAAAGATCCGGAATAACCTCCTGATTTTTTTCTCCCCACTGCCCCTGTAATTGCAGAACGCACCTGCGCAGTTCCTCATCGAGCGAAAAATCTTTCTTGTCGGTGATTATTTCCTGGTTTTCGAGCTTACTGAGCATAAGAATATTGCTTGACATATTTATGAGCCGCTGTGACTCGTTTATGATTATGTCAATGTATTCCTGCTCCTGCTCCTTAGTAAGTCCGCCTTTTTTAAGCTGTTTTGCAAAGCCGTAAACAGACACCATCGGCGTTTTAAATTCGTGTGAGAAGTCGTTTATGAAATCATTTCTGAAAAGCTCGGTATTGCCAAGCTCCTTTACCATTATATTGAAGCTTTCCTGTATATGCGAAAGTTCGCTGTTTCCGTTTTCCTCAAGTCGTACAGTAAAGTCACCCTTTGATACTTTAAGCAGACCTTCCTTGAGATCATTGAGCGGACGGAGCAGTATACCCGATAGCATAGCCGACAGTATACTGCCGATTATTATACAGGCGCACAGCATAATAAACGGCAGTAGCATCGGTACTACCTCTATATGCTTAATCAGTCCGAATGCGTCAAGTATATTGAATATCAGCACGCAGATAACGCCTGCCGATACCATTATGAAGAATACGAACAATACGACATAGGTATTTATGGAGCGCAGTCGCTTTTCCTCATCACTGATTTTTCTGTGCATCAGAATCCTCCTGACACTTAATGCTGTTTCAGCACAGCCTTGTAGCCCAGTCCTCTGACAGTTACTATCTCAAAATCCGGGTTGTCGTGAAACTTATCACGCAGGCGATTTATATGAACGTCTATAGTACGCTCGTCCGTTTCCGTTTCCATATCCCACAGCTCATCCATAAGCTGACGGCGTGTGAATATCTTGTTCTGATAGCTGAGAAGCTTGAACAGCAGCATAAACTCCTTGTTCGGAAGCTCATATGTATTGCCGCCGCTGGTAACTGTGAGCGCATCATAGTCAAGTACCGTGCCGCCTGCGTGGAGCTTGTGCTCATTCGCTATATTACTGCGGCGAAGAAGTGCCGATATACGAAGGAGCATTTCCTCATCGTCAACGGGCTTCACCATATAGTCGTCAGTTCCGGCACGGAAGCCGGCGATCTTATCGGCGGAGGTTTCCCTTGCCGTAACCATAAGGACAGGCGTATTACAGCCGCCCTCACGGAGCGTTTTGACAAACTCATAGCCGTCCATTCTCGGCATCATTACATCAAGCAGTATAAGGTCAACGTGCTGTCTGTCGAGTATATCGAGCGCATCAACGCCGTCAACGGCAGGTACAGGCTCATAGCCGTTTTGCTTAAGCACCGTGCACATCAGCTTTCTGGTATTTGTGTCGTCCTCTACTACCATTATATGGAACATATTATTTCCTCCGTTTTCTTTAAGCAAATTGAACTGTATAGATTATATTCTCCTTGATTTAACCGAATATTAAGTTTATGTGGTATGAACCGCGGTATAGTTGTATAAAATGGGGTTGTGGCACAACCCGAAAAAAGAAAAAGTGAGTCGAAGCGCAAAAATATAGTGCGCACGGCTCACTTTTTTGTATAGTGCACTTCAATTATATTATTTTAGTATTTAATACTGATAGCAGGCTACCGATAGTTCTGTTTGTCGGATAGCACTTCTCGGGTTCGCTA
>ERZ779877.3177-NODE-3177-length-10935-cov-3.848346_pt1 | contig 10935 bp, 16 predicted proteins | sample MGYA00511556_ERZ779877 | MGnify/ENA primary metagenome ERZ779877 (study PRJEB29588, sample SAMEA2159338) | human gut metagenome | biome: human gut; feature: human-associated habitat; material: faeces | place: Denmark | collected 2008/2010 ... | reverse complement strand
GGGTTGCAGGTTCAACTCCTGTCACTAGCTCCACGAAAAATCCTGCGATATACCGCTAGAATGGCGGCGTATATCGTGGGATTTTTGCTTTTATATGCATTGCAAACCCATCAGAATGTGCCTTGTTTGTGCCTTATTGCTCAAAAAATGCCTTAAAGAGCGCCTTGTGCCGGATGCCCGGCGGCGTGGGCGGGGCGGTTCAGGCTGCGAGATTTGCGGGCAGTCTGGGTGTGGCTGCTGCGCGTGCCGGATGGTGTCCGCCGGGGGCTTTCCCACCACAAGGACGAGTGTAGCGCGTACCGGTCTGGCTGTGCACTATTGGGTATGGATGCCACTGTGAAACAACGGTGATAGGATGAAATGTTTTGATTACGTATTGACATATTACGTATAAAATAGTATACTATACCTGTAAGGAGTTGACGGCTATGCCATTAAAACCGCGCGAGATGGAAAAGATAATCCTTGCGGATGGCTGGGTGTTCAAAGAGCAAAACGGCTCACACAGGCAGTATGTTCACCCGACCAAAGAAGGCAAGGTTACTATCCCTTTCCACAAAGGTAAAGAGCTTGACAGACGAACGGAGTTATCTATTCGGAGACAGGCGGGGCTTAAATAAGCCCTTGCCCTTTCTCCAAACACGTTAGGGGGCATGAGTATGTTGTCTATGTATCCAGCCTGTTTCTACAAAGAGAATGACGGCTATTCGGTGATCTTCCCGGATTTGAATTATCTTGCAACGCAGGGTGATAGCTTTGAGGATGCTATGCAAATGGCTGTGGAATGCCTTGCAAGCTATCTGTATACCGCACAGCGGGATGGGGATGCAATCCCTGCACCGTCTAAGCTGGCGGATGTTGACCCGGTGGCCGTTTCCAAAGAGCTTGACCCGGATATGCCGGTAGGTGAAGCAATCGTGAATGTGGTTTCTGTAGATGTGGCAGAATATGCCAAAAAGCATTTTGAAAAGTCTGTCAAGAAAACCCTTTCTATTCCGGCGTGGCTGAATGATGCCGCAATGGCGCAGGGGGTCAACTTCTCCCGGGTGCTGCAACAGGCTTTGAAAGAGCAGTTGCATCTTGCCTGATCGCTGCCGCCGGGCGGTGTCCGGTTCCATCATGCAAAAGAAAAAGCCTGTCCGGCTTGATAGTCGGGCGGGCTTTCGTGCTGTCTGGGGACTGATCGTGTGAGGCTACGGGCGTTGCACAGCTTTCAGCGTGGGCGGCTAGGTGTCTGATCTGAGCCGTGTGGTTGTGTGCTGCGTGTGTCCGGGATGCCGCCGGGCGGTCTGATCGTGGGCGTGCGGGTGGTACTGGGCGTTCTCCTGCCGGTGCTGCGGCGCTGCCAGAGCGTGGCGGCTATGTGGGTTTGGGATTCTTCCCAACAAGTTCTTGCAACGCAAGGGGCCGTGTATGTACAGGGCCATTGCTTGCAAGAGCAGCGTATTGTATATACGTCTGCCCTGCTTGCAAGCACTAGGCCCTCTGCAAGAGCACACGACTTTCCGTGAAAGTCTAGTGTGTTACACCTTGCCGCCGGGCGGGGTGTACGTTCTCGGTGTGCTCCCGGTGTGTTCATCATCCAATCTGCCGGACGCCGTGGGCGGTCTGGCTTTGCTCTGTCGGGGGCGGGTCGCCCTGCCCAAAGTACGGGGCCAGACTGTCCAGATTCACAAGCCAGCCGCGCCCGGCATTCACATACCGGATTTTTCCGGCCTTGCAAAGCCGCCGGATATAGGACGGTGACAATCCATAGATTTCAGCGGCTTTCTTAACGGTTCCCATGTTCGGATAGCGGATCGTATTATTCAAGCAATGCACCTCTTTTCCTTCTGGTCGATGTGTGTCGCTCTCTGTGTGCCTGCATTAAACCATGGAGGGGGCTATATTTCAAGAGGGGCGAACGTGAACAGCGGTGCAGCGGGATGCAGCATTGATGAGCGGGAATCCCTACGCCCATTTGGAATAACGTGGAATCTCTTTGCATCTGGTGCCACGGGGTGCCGTCATGTGTCGCGGGGTGCCGTGGCTTGCATCAGGTTTTCCCGGCGGAATATGGATAGATAGCGCGAAAATCTGCCAAGCAGGACGTTTGATGAAATTTTATCATGATAAAAATGAGCAGGCAGCAACAAGCCCCCGCGCGACATTGTGAGTGCCGGGCGGGGGTCGTTCAGTAAGGATGTATTGTGCAGAATGACGGACATTCACGCGCGTGCACAGGCGCACGAGGCTAGCGGGATTGTCAGGGGACACCACGAGTAAGGCCAACGAGCGAAGCCGTTATTTTTTGGGGCCGGGGGTACTGGGCTTTTTCATCAGCCCGCCGGGTGCACTTCCTGCTTTCCCTGCGTCAGAATCTGCATTACCTGTGGAATAAGTTCAGGATGTTCCCGCAACGCTTTCAAAAACTCTTCATCGGTCATACTGTTGTCTGATTTCTTCGCGGCCTTGGCAGCTGCCAAGTTGTCAAAGTAGACCTTGCAGTCAGCTTCCACATGATCTGCAAAATCCTCAAGCTGGCGATGAATGGCATAGATACCCGGATTGAAAGTTTCCGGTTCATTATCGTCCTTTTCCAATGCAGTATACATCGCACTTACCAGCTGTGAAATTCCTCTTAGAATATAGAGGTCAGCTTCAATCCCAGAAATTACACTAAAAGCACCATAGTCGTCCATTGTATTATCCTCCATTTGTTGTGCTGCACGCTCATGCAGCGTTATTATTCGATTGCCCCGCCGGGCTGCTTTGTTCAAGTGTCCACTGTGGACACTTTTCAGTGCGGCATATAATCATGCAGCAGATGATAGACCGTATACAGGATGAATACCGGAATACTGTCATTCCTCAGTGCCTGACGGATGCAGGCTGCATATTCTTCCGGCGATGCTTCATACATCCGTGTAGTACGCTTGATGGGCTTATTGGGGTCAATTTCTTTCATGCGTTTTCACCTCCTAGCGTCGATTTCTAAAAAGCGCTGCCGTTCTTTGTCAAACTGGATGGGAATAGGCCCGGTTTGACCCTCTTTGTTCTTGGCAAGGCTCGCTTGGAATTGCTGGCCCTTGTCGTTGGTGATGATATTCTCAACCAGAAGCAAAACGGCGTCTGCATCCTGTTCCAGCTGGCCGGACTCTTTCAGATCGGCAGTAGATGGAACAATGCGGTCAGCGTTGCGGTTCAGCTGGGCCAAGGCAACCACAAGGATGCCGGTGGTCTGTGCCAGCTCATGCAGGGCAATGGAGATTCCCGTGATAGCTTGATAGCGGTCTTTCGCCTTACCGTCTGCCAGCAGTTGCAGATAGTCGATAAAAACAACCTGTGCCTTCATCCTCTGGGCCTGTGCCTTCACCCATCCCACGCCCCGGCCAGATGCAGAGCGGATATATAACGGCAATTTGTGCAGTTCTGCAAGGCGGTCAAGTTCATGCTGGGGAACATTTTTTGCTTTAACCTCCGCCAAAGGAACCGCCAGACGGTTCGCAATGATGCGCGTTGTCAGCGTGGCCGGGGATGTCTCTAAGCTGAAATAGCACACGCGGAAGCCCCGCCGGGCCATCTCACAGGCCATTTGCAGAGACAGCGCTGTTTTACCAGAGCTCGGACGGCCACCAAGAATAAACAGATTGCCGGGTGATAGATTCAAGTTACGGTCCAGCACGGAAACCCCGGTGGGAATGTACCGTGGAGCCTTATCTTTGTTGCGGATGTACTCTTCTGTCAATTCACCGATGCTCTGGAAATCGTCACTGTTCTGGCCCAGAGTCAAAGCCTCACCCATCTGGCTGTACAGTTCGGGCAGATCATCATAGGCAGCGTTGGCGGATTGCAGAGCATAGGACTGGAAGCGAGTCAGTGCAGCCTGTTCCTGCACGAGTCGCACCCATGCTTCCACGTTTGAGCGAGTCGGGCGGACGCATTCGGCGGAATATTCCTCGACACAGCCCATAACAGCGGCTTTCTGAGCCGGATAGCGTGCACAAATCTGCACGGTGTCCAATATGCCTGTGGATATCCAGAAGCCTTGCAGGGCGGCAAAGATGGGCTGTACATCTGGCGCAAAGTCGGAGATGTCTAGCACAGGCAGGGCATAAGAAGCAAGCTCCGGCTGTACCAGCAGGGTGCCAAGAAGCACTTTTTGGACGTTCACCGCAGCACCTCCATCTTCTGCCAGTCCTCTCCGGCGGGTTCCTTGGCCTTTTTCCGTGCATCCCGCCGGGTTTCAACATCTCCCAGTGTGCGGACTCCATCGGCCTGCCAGCCTTTCAGAACGCCGTCAACGTACCGCCACTTGCGCACGTTGTTCTCTGCGGCTTCGTCAAAAGCCTTGCAAATCAACTCGGTTGAATAGACATCCTGCCACTTTTTGAGCTTGTCCAAGGCAGAGCGCGGGAACGTTCCCAAAGTCTTTTCATAGTGCTGCACGATTTCGGCAAGGCCTGAATCTGTGCGAGAATCGGCGGCGGTTTCTTCTTTACTTTCTTCTTCAGCAGAAACAGAAACAGAACCAGAACCAGAAACAGCGATGTTTGCGATAGAATCATCGCAAGTATCGCAAATGCGATTTTTGCGACAAGTAGAATCGACTTCGCTGGAATGCCAGCGGCTTTCGTTGCCTTTCTTACCGGCATCGCTTCGTTTTTTCCGGGTGGCTTCCCATTTTCGGGCATTTTCCTGCAGCCCTCCCTCCATGAACGACCACGCTATTTGCAGAACAGGGTCATCAAAAGTTGGAATTATCCCATCTGGAAAATCAAGAAGAGCGTCTAAAATCCGGCCTTTCTGCTCTAAACTGAGGTTTTGCAGGGGCTTTTTCCACTCGGCGTAAAGAATAACGCTCTTGTGCTTATCGTCTTTCAAGCGGCATCACCAACCTCACCGAGCTACCCGGCGGATACCGCCCACTGTCTCCTCCAGCCCCGCCGGGCCCGGATCGCCTTTGTCAAAGTACCGGGCAAGGCTGTCCAGATTGATGAGCCAAACATGGCCAGTATTGACGAACGTGATTTTCCCGGCCTTGCACAGCCTGCGCAGATAGCTGGGAGACACCCCAAAGACATCAGCAGCTTTTTTGACCGTGGCCATCTGGGGATAGCTCCGAAATCTTATAGCATTTTCCACGCTTTACACCTCCTTACCGCCCACAGCGGTTATGATCTCGTCCCGGATGCGGCGCAGCTCTTCCACGGCTTCCTGCAAGGTCTGGACCTCTCCGGCGGCTATCGCGTCTCGGAGCGCGATTTCTGCCGTAGAAGCCACGGCAACGGCTAAGGTAGGGTAGTATCTTGGCCGACTCAGTAAAACGCGCTCAGAAACGCAAGATTGGGCCTTTCCGACGGTGTAACAGCCTCCGCTCTGCTTATCAATATTCAAAAAGTAGTCTCTGACAAGATGAATCATGTTTTTCAAACTCCCTCTAACGATTTCAGTGTTTTGTTGTTCGGATTCGTTCGTTTTCGTTGATAACTGCATTGAATCATAAAACAAAAAACGTTGCAAGAATGATAAATTTTTGCGTACAAAATGTTGTAAAGTGTATTTGTTGAAAGATTGTTCGATAAAGAATAATTCATGAAATGCAGATAGTAACGTATACTAACGGGTACTAACGGCTACTAACACTTACTAATAGCGATTTGCATGAAATATAAATCAAAAACATGGATAGGTGATGTAATACTTTGTGCTGAAAAAACAAATATGAAATTTTGAAATCAGCAAGATGAGCGTTATTCATCACTTAAAAGATTTTCAAGTGGTACACCTAAAGCAGCAGCAATACGTCGAGCACTGTTCTTTGTAATACTACGGCCACAACGAGCGGCTCCAATTGTGGACACTGAAACTGTACTGGTAACGCTCAGTTCTAAGATTGTAATGTGTTGTTTTGCCATTTCGCTAATGATAGCAACCCTATTGAGAATCAATTTCTACATCCCCTTTCTTTGAATGAAAACATTCTTTTTCATCAATATAATGCAATTGTATCATTCTGTCAAGCCCTGAAAAGAATTTTTTCATTGCTTTTCCTGATAAGCTAAGGTATAATCAAGATGGGTGATAATATGAGTACACAGTCTAAAACCATCGGAAGCGCTATTCGAGAAGAGCGAAAAAAGCAAAGACTGACCCTGAATGAATTGGGAAATCGAATGGGAATATCAGGCTCTTTAGTAGGACAGTATGAACGAGGCGTTGTAAATCCTAAGTATGAAACCATTATGCGATTTGCAAAAGCATTGAATACAACACCAAGAGCGCTTTTAGCGGGAGTATGGAATACCCCGTTTTCTGAAGATTTGTTCTCTCAGGGAATAGAGGAACTTTTCCAATCTGAAGATTGTGTTGCGGTGAAATATACGTTCGGTGGTGAAATGATACCGATTACAGCCCAAGAACAACTGAACGAAGCCTTCTCACAGCTAAATGCAGATGGAAAACAAGTAGCTGTTGAGCGAGTGCGAGAACTCGCTCAGATTCCAAAATATCAACGAAGAGAAGAAAACGATGTGGATGAAGCCCCCGCCGGGGATGATCTCGCCCCAGATGACCCCGGTGAAGCTGACCCCGCAGAGAAAGCGTGAAGCTATGGCAAAGATCATAAAGCGTACAAAGAAAGACGGCTCCTGCTCCTACTGCATCCGGGTCTCCAATGGTTACGACCGGCTAGGCCGTCAAGTGTTGGTCAATCGCACCTATACACCCCCGCCGGGGCTGACCGGGAAGAAGCTGGAAAAGGAACTACAACGTCAGGCAGATGCCTTTGAACAGGAAGTGCGCAGCGGCATTTCGCTGGATGCGTCCATGAAGGTGGACGACCTGATAGAGCGCTGGTTTACAGAGTATGCCGAAAAGAAACTCAAGCCCAAAACCGTGTACGACTATCGGCGGCTTGTGCCGCGCATTTCTGCCGGTCTGGGGCAACTCAAGGTGTGCCAGATCAAGCCCTCGCACCTGATGGCTTTTTATTCCAACCTCGAAGAGCAGGGTGTGCGGGAAGATAGCGCCTATACCGCGGTTCCGGCCTTGCTGGAACAGCTGCCAAAGGGCAAACGCGGCCAGATCGCGGAGGCGGCGGGAGTGTCCGAGCGGACAATGGCGACACTGTACAGAGGCGGAAACGTCAGCCGGGCAACCGCCGAAAAGGTAGCCAGTGCCGCCGGGCTGCCCCTTTCCAAGGCTTTTATAGAGCATAGCAAGGCAGGCGGCAGACTCAACGGAAACACGGTGCAGCACTATCACCGGATGCTGTCCAGCGTGTTCACCAAGGCTGTGCAGTGGGGGCTTGTAGCAGAGAACCCGTGCAAGCGCGCAGAAGCCCCAAAGGCGCAGGAAGTAGACGTGCGGGCGTTGGAAGAAAAAGACGTTGTGCGCCTGCTGGAAGCCTTGCAGGACGCGCCCACACAGTACAGCGTTATCACACAGCTTGCTCTGCTCACGGGTGCCCGCCGGGGCGAGATATGCGCCCTGCGGTGGTCCGATATCGACATGGGCGCGGGAACGATTTCAATTGAACGCACTTTGCAGCACATTCCGGGCAAAGGTACGGTGTTCAACCCGCCCAAAACAAAGCGCTCTCGGCGGTGTGTGAAAGTCGGGCCGGACTGTGTGCAGCTCTTGCAGGAATACCGCCAGCACCAAAAGGCAGAACGGTTCAAAATTGGCTCCGAGTGGGTGCGCCGGGTGGAGATTGAGGGAAAGCGCGTAGAAAATGACCTGCTTTTTACCAAGTGGAACGGCGCACCGATGGATCCAGACGACGTGACAACATGGTTCGGGCGGTTCCTAGCTGCTCATAACCTCCCGGCGGTTCACTTCCACAGCCTGCGCCACCCGTATGTCAAGCACACGACAAAAATTTTTAGCTTACGCCTGATGGATTTTCAAGCGCAGGCTTATCCTGATGCTCGGCGAAAAACTCGCGGAGCTTGTCAGCTTCATCGGGGAGGACAAAGCCGAAGCCCTGTCCGTCCACTCTGCAATAGAAAGCGATTTTCATGTCTGCCACCTCAAGCGAAAATGTCTTGGATTTTATATGCAATCTCAATGCGCCTATCTGACAGGCGGATTGCCTCTTGCAGTCGGTGATTTTGTGCTCGTTCCGGTTGGCAATCGGAATACGGAGAAAACCGGCCGCGTGACAGATGTTTTTATCTGCTCTGCGCAGGATGCACCGTATCCGCCGGAAAAGGCGAAATTTGTGCTCCGGAAATCGGAGAGGTCTGCGGCTCCGGAAAAGTCAGAAACATGATCAAAGCAAAGAACGCCAGCAGATATTATAATGCTCTCAGTTCTCTTATATGAAATTGTAAAACAGCGCGGGGCGGCCTGAAAAACAGGCTACACCGCGCTGTTTATATTGTCTTTTAAGAAAAGGCAGTCAGCATTTCGACACATCGAAAAAAGTTAGATTTTATAAGATTATTTCGTATAATATCAAATAATTATATTATTTCTGATTCCTATATTTAGGATTCATTCGATTTGTTCTATAGCTTCGTTCAAAAAATTTGTGCAGCTTTTTTCGCCAAATTTGGTATTCACATGGCTGTTTTTTCGGGAGGGATAGTAGGGAGATGTTTTCCCCTTTGTACCTTGACAATTTTATATCAGCAACGCGGATCACACCGCAGGTTAGGAAACGCGCACGGCGCGCGCGAGGACCCGGAAGCGAGCTTCCGGCGAGCGAGAAACGCACCGTGGGCAGCCTTGGCAGGCTGCATCATGCCGCCCAATCTGTTTGGACACACAATGTCCGGCCTGCACGTAAGACAGGCTGCCGTGGCTGGGGTTGAAAGCAGTCAAGACCCCTTCCACGAGCTGTGAGAGCTGCCAAGCTCTGTCCGCGCTGTTCCCCATCGCCGGGGCGCGAGCTGCAAATACGGCGGAAACAGTTTCAAAAGAACGGAGGGTTTATGTCAGAAAACAAAAAATATTACTACATGAAGCTCAAGGAAAATTTCTTCACCAGTGAGCGGATGGTTGTTCTGGAAACGATGCCGGACGGAATTCTGTATTCCAATTTGCTGCTCAAGATGTATCTGATGTCACTCAAGCACAATGGGATTCTCCTGTTACATGAAAATCTGCCGCATACGCCGCAGACCATTGCAACGTTTACCCGCCATCAGATCGGCACCGTAGAACGTGCGCTGCAAATCTTCCTAAAACTCGGTTTTGTCGAGCTGCTGACCGATGGTGCGTACTATATGCCGGATATTCAGCTGCTGGTCGGGCGATCCTCCACCGAAGCGGAGCGAAAACGCCGGGAACGGCTGCGTTTACAAATGCAGAAGCTCCTGCCCGACGCAAAAGCGGACATTTGTCCACCAGAGAATAGAGATAAAGAGATTAGAGAACAGAAGTGCGCGCGGACAAATATCCGAACTTACGAAGCAACGGAGGAAGATGTCGTATGATGCCAATTACAGAAGAAGTCCATGCGTTTTTGACGGCAAATGCAGCTGCGCAGATACAGCGAGATGATGAGTATCTCGATCCCGCTGATGGATTGCTGCACTGCAAGACCTGTCATGGCTTGCGGCAAACGGTCATTCCTGCTCCCGGCGGGACAGGTTTTCTCCGACCACGCTGCCTGTGCCCCTGCCAGAGTGCTGCGGAAAAACAGCGCAAAGCAGCAGAAGAAAAACGGGAGCGTCTGGAACGCATTCAGCGTCGAAAAGCACATGGGTTACAGGATCGCCGCCTCTACGATTGCACGTTTGCCAACGATAACGGAAAAACGCCAGGGCTGACTGCCAAAGCCAAGCGCTATGTGGAACATTGGGAGGATGCGGTCCGGAAAAATATCGGGCTGCTCCTGTTTGGCGATGTGGGAACCGGAAAATCCTTTCTTGCCGGGTGCATTGCAAACGCGCTGCTGGAGAAGGACGTGCCGGTTCTGATGACAAATTTCCCGACGATTTTGAATCGTATGACGGGACTGTTCGGCTCTGATCGTGCTGACTTTCTTGCCAGTCTGAATGCCTATGATCTTCTGATTTTGGATGATCTTGGTGCAGAGCGAGGAACAGAATATGCATTGGAACAAGTCTTTGCTGTGATCGATGCCAGATACCGAAGCCGCAAGCCATTGATCGTCACAACAAATCTGACGCTGGATGCGCTCAAGCACCCAGACGATCTTGCGCACGCCCGCATCTATGACAGGATCTTGGAAATCTGCGCTCCGATTCTGTTTGGCGGCGAAAATCTGCGCGTGGAAAAAGCAAATGAAACAAAAACTGCTGCCAGAAGTCTCCTGCTGCCGGGCAATGCCGCCTGAATCGCTGCCGTAGCGACTATTGTAGCGACTGCAAAGGACATTTCAAATTTCCATAGCGACTAATGTAGCGACTACAAAATCCGAAGCGCAAAAATGTTGAATTTCATGGCTTGTACAAAATGAAAATCTAAAAATTCTTCTAAACAGAACGAGGATTGGTCTACGTCTTGGCTTTTCTTGCTGCGCAAGAAAAGCGCAAGCATCGCCGTTTGATATCAAACCGGCACTTGCAGGGAGAACCCTGACCCCAATATGCCGCCTACTGGCGGAAGAAAGGAGAACGGATGAACGAAGAACCATACAAAATCTGTCTGCGGCTGAACGCCGATGAAGCCCAAAAGCTGATCACGAATGCCAAAGCCTGCGGTCTGACACGAACCGCGTACCTGCGCAGATTGCTGAACGGATATGATCTCAAACCCAGACCGTCCACAGAGCTGGAAGCGCTGCGTACTGAAATCCATCAGATCGGCAACAACATCAACCAGATCGCCCGCAAAGCAAATGCCGGATTTGCCACTCGAGAAGAAACCACACGAGCGTTACGAATGCTGGACGAGGTCTATGGTCTGCTCTATGAGGTTGCGAAACGATAATGGCAATTACAAAGATTCTGTACCGGAACGGCGGCTTGCGGCAGGCGATTG
>ERZ779877.3170-NODE-3170-length-10967-cov-3.696206_pt1 | contig 10967 bp, 9 predicted proteins | sample MGYA00511556_ERZ779877 | MGnify/ENA primary metagenome ERZ779877 (study PRJEB29588, sample SAMEA2159338) | human gut metagenome | biome: human gut; feature: human-associated habitat; material: faeces | place: Denmark | collected 2008/2010 ... | reverse complement strand
TGCCGCCATCTCGCGCAGCAGCGTCTCGCGGTCACGCGTCACAATCAAATCCAGCGGGAAGTGAATCTCGTCGAGCAACTTGCGGGCGTGATCGAGCTTGCCAATGGCCATACCAATGTGGGCATCGGTCGACACACCAATACCCACGCCCAGCTCGGCGCAGCGCTCGGCGATCTTGCGGCATACGGCCCAATGCTCAGTGTCGACACCGTGTTCAAGACTATGGTTGTTGATCTCGATGATCTTGTGCTTGGCCTTAGCCGCCAGCAGCACCTCGTCGATATCGAACGGCACGCCCGAGCGCCCCGCGTGGCCCAGCATGAACACCTTGGGGTGCTCCAGGGCATTGATATACATCTCGGTCGTCTGGGCCAGCGTCGCGCCTTCAGCAATCTGCGGATTATGCACGCTCGCAACCAAATAATCCAAATTGCGCGTCACCAAATCGAACAGTGAATGCTGACGGCTGTATGAATCGCCGGCGATATCGAGCGTGACAGGTGTGTCCTCGCCAAACAGGCTTCCGTCCAGCGAAACGATATCGGCCTCGGCACCACGCAGCACCAGCACGCCGCTCCATATGCGCGGCCAGATATCCTGGTTGATAAAGAACTGGTAACTGCGCAGGTCATTGGGGCAAGCCGTAACCATAGAGCTCAGATGGTCGGCGGATCCGAGCACCTGCAGGCCACGCTCTGCCGCCCAGTACACATTCTCCTCAATGGTCGAATATGCATGCGCGGAGAACATCGTATGGGTATGAATGTCACAAGAAAGCAGGTAGGGCATCAGGTCTCCTTATCTGGCACGGCCGTCGCTTACATTCATTGTACGCATAGCCTTCGATAGTCGTAAAACCACTCCATCCCAAAGACACAACGTCCATGACAACGGGGTCCGGCTTAAAACCAAACCCCGTTTCACGTAAAACATTGTAAGCAGAGCGCTTTACTTTTGACGATACTCGTCGGCCAGCTGCTTCCAGGCGGGCAGTGAGTTGACGATAGTCTCGTAGCTCACGCAGTAGCCCAAGCGGAACCAGCCCGGCATGCCAAAGCTGTCCGAGGGCACTGCGAGCAGTTCGTACTTCTTCGCGCGATCGCAGAAGGCGTTCGCATCGGGCTCCAGCGCTTTCACCCATAGGTAGAACGTGCCATCCGGCTCAACATACGTGTAGCCGTACTCCGCCAATGCACCGGTAAGCGCCGTGCGGTTGCGTGCATAGGCCTCAATGTCACTCGGCTCATCGATGCAGTCGATAATTACGCGCTGGAAGAGCGCCGGCGCGCACACGAAGCCCAGCGTACGGGCGGCACCCGCAACAGCCGGCATCAGACGCGCTGCCTGAGGATTCGTATTGGGAACCAGGATCCACCCCACGCGCTCGCCCGGCAGCGAAAGCGACTTGGAATACGAGTAGCACACGATGGTGTGCTCATAGATCGAAGGCACCCAAGGCACCTCGGCGCCATAGACAATCTCGCGATACGGCTCATCCGAGATAAGCATGATCGGGTTCTCGGGATCGCGCTTGGCGTTGACCTCGCACAAAACATTGGCCAGTCGCGTCAGCGTGTCGCGCGCATATACGGCGCCGGTCGGGTTATTCGGCGAGTCGATGATGACGGCAGCCGTCTTATCGGTAATCGCCTTGAGCACGTTGTCCACGCTCAGCTGGAACGTATCTTCATCGGCGAGCGCCTCAACACACGTACAGCCGGCCTTCTCAATCCAAACGCGATACTCCGGAAAGTACGGGGCGATAACAATAACCTCGTCGCCCGGGTTCGTAACGGCGTTGAGCGTGCAGGTGAGCGAAGCCGCGGCACCCACCGTCATAAATACGTCTTTGCCCTCATAGCTCGTGCCAAAGCGGCGGTTGAGCGATTCGGCCACAGCGGCACGACATTGCGGCAGGCCCGGTGCGGGCGTGTAGCCGTGCAGCTGGTCGCTCGGCAGCTCCAGGGCCTTCTTAATCGACTCAGCCACAGCAGCGGGCGCCGGAACGCTCGGATTGCCCAGCGAAAAATCGAATACGTTTTCCGCACCGATCTGCGCCTTGCGCTCAAGGCCATAGCTAAAAATCTCACGGATGATGGAGCTTTCCGCACCGCGAGCATACATAGTTTCGTTGATCATCTGTTCCCCTTCCGCATAGGCGCTATTGTACGCTTTAGTCGGGCAAAGCGCCGCAGCAATGTTGATTGGGGACAGACTTAAATGCGTGAAAACGCTCATTTAAGTCTGTCCCCAATCAACAGACGGCCCCATATCGCTCAAAAGAAAAAGCCTCCACAAGTTTCCCCGCGGAGGCTTTTGTTACAAGGACTATTTGTCGGCGTCGGTGTCGGCACCGGCATTGACGGCATGGTCATCGTCAGCACCATCGGATGCGGCTTCGGCATCCTCCTGCATGGCCGCCTGCGCAAAGGCCGCGGCATCAGCCGCCAGCTCCTCCTCGCTCATACGAGGCGCGCGCTTCTTGGTCGGCATGCCGGCCGCCTTGGCATTGCGCTCCTCCTTGGCCGCCAGGATATCGTCCTCGCGCTCAAGGTAGGCATCCCACTCGTTGTCGAGCAGGGCGTTCACGGCGTCGCCTTCGACGGTCTCGCGCTCAAGCAGCACCTTCGCCATCAGATCGAGCTGATCGCGACGGGCGTCCAGGATCTCGACCGCACGACGATGGGCCTCACGCATAATGCGCTGAACCTCGATATCGATGCGGCGCGCCGTCTCCTCCGAGTAATCCTGGTGATCGGCGTAATCGCGACCAAGGAACACCTGATGCTGTGCCTCGCCAAACACCTGCGTTCCAAGTTCCTCGCTCATGCCCAGGCGCGTGACCATCTCGCGCGCCATCTTGGTCGCGCGCTCCAGATCGTTGCTCGCGCCCGACGTGATGTCGTCGCACATGAGCTCCTCGGCAACGCGGCCGCCCAAGAACACGGCAAGCTCGTCAAGCATCTCGTTCTTGGTCTTGAGGAAGTGATCCTCCTGCGGAAGCTGCAGCGTGTAACCCAAAGCCTGGCCGCGACTGACGATCGAGATCTTGTGAACCGGATCGGAGTGCTCCAGGATGTGACCCACCAGGGCGTGGCCGCTCTCGTGGTAGGCAATCGTGGTGCGCTCGGCCTCGGTCATCACGCGACCCTTGCGCTGCGGACCGGCAATCACGCGCTCCATCGATTCCTCGACCTCGTCCATCGAGATCACGGAACGATGACGGCGGGCGGCCAGCAGCACACGCTTGCCGCGTGGCCAGACCTCGGCGATGGCCGGACGCTCACCGCGTTTGTGCAGTTGTCGGCGGCCTATCTGGCCGGACGCTATGCCGACGGTGTGGAAGACTGGGCCGTGTCCCTGTCGATGCGGTACGACAACAATTTTGAAAGGTGATGCATTATGCCTGAAAGTACGACTTTTAACACAACCGCGGGCCAGACGATTGCCCGCAAACTGCTTATGGCCTTCCTGAATACCGGCACATCTTCCGCGCCGGTTTGGTCGATCATCGGCAAGCGCGTGGAAGACAGCAGTCAGGAATATGACTGGAACAAGGAGACCACGCAGGACATTCTGGGCAACACGTTTACCACCATGTCCGCGCCGACCATCACGCAGACCTTTGACCCGTGCAATCTGGACGCCGGCGAAACCGCGCTGACGAAGCTGTGGCAGATGGCGATCAAGGACCAGGACGTCGCAGCGCTGGCCGAACAGGATATGATGATCGTGCACTGCTATGCCGGCACGAAGGACACGGCGATGTTCGCCGAGCGCTATAGCGGCTGCGCAATCGAAGTGAAGTCGCTGGGCGGCGACAAGACGGTGGACATGCCGTTTGACGTGACCTACGGCGGCACGCGCACGGTCGGCACGGCGGCCATTGCGGACGGCGTGGCCACGTTCACGAAGGCGACGGCATAAGGGGGGGTGACGGCGTGAGCAATAACATTTCTTTTGAAACCGGCCTGAAAGCGTTCACTATCAATGGCGACGCAAACCGGAAGATCTATTTTGACCCGAACGACATCGGTATCATCGACCGGCTGGAAGCGGCGGCGATGGCGATCAAGGCCAAAGCCGACGAAATGGGCACGCAGGAAAGCGATACGGACGCCCGCACGACGATCCGCGAACTGGACGCCTACGCACGCGAACAGGTGGACGCGGCGTTCCCTTCGCCCGTCTGCGATACAGTGTTCGGCAAAGCCTACTGCGTTTCGCTCACGCCGTCCGGTTCCCTGCAGATTATTTCGTTTCTGGAAGCCGTGTCGCGCCAGATCCGGCGCGAGATGGACGCTGCGACCGCTGCCGCGCAGAAGCGTCAGGCAAAATACCTGGATAAATACAACGGCGGCGGTCAGCGCAGGAAGAAGCGCAGATCATGAATACCGGCCTGCCGAAGGCAGCATGTATCGGCGGCCGGTGTTTTCGTATCCGAAGCGACTTCCGCGAAATTCTGGACATCTGCGCCGCGCTGAATGACCCAGAGCTGACAGATCAGGATCGCGCCGAAGTGGCGGTCAAGATCTTTTATCCGGACTGGGATCAGATCACGGACATGGCCGCCGCGGTGAAATTCATGCTGTGGTTTTTAGACGGCGGTGTGGATCGCGGCGACCAGCGGCATCAGCCGAAGCAGATGGACTGGGAACAGGATTTCCCGATGATCATTGCACCGATCAACCGCGTGGCCGGTCGGGACGTGCGCGCACTGCCGTATATGCACTGGTGGACGTTCATCGGCTATTACATGGAGATCGGTGACTGCACATTTTCCACGATCCTGGACATCCGGCGGAAGCTGCGCAAGCACAAGAAACTGGAAAAGTGGGAGCGCGAATACTACGACGAAAACCGGAAATTGATTGATTTCAAGTCGGCGCATCTGACCGACGACGAAGATGAATTCATCCGGCAGCTGATGACAGGGGGTGCGCGCGATGGCTGATGTTGTCGGCGATCTGGTATTTGATACAACGATAAACAGTGGCCAGTTTGACGCTGGCCTTGCGAAGCTGGAAAACAACGCGAAAAAGGCTGCGAACAATGTGGACAAGGCCGCACAGAAGGTAGCCGCGCTGCGGCAGCAGCTGGAAGAACTGCAGGCTGTTGCCGAAAACGAAAAGAAAACCAGAAGCACCGGGACAGTATCGCAGGAAACCGGCGATGCAATCCAGAAAACGACGCAGCAGATGAAAGACGCGCAACTGCAGTTGCAGGGATTGCAGGCGGACCAGGCCAAGGCAAACGACGCTATAGGCGCCTACATGCAGAAGCAGCAGTCAGCGGCTGCATCGACGTCGAAAGTGTCCGAACAAATGGGCAAATTCGCAAAGCGCATTGCCACCATCGCGAAGAAAGTGTTTATCTTTACGATGATCGCGAAGGCGCTGCGCGCCATGCGGTCTGTGCTGCTGAACACCATCAACGCAGACAAGCAAATGTCTGCGTCCCTTGCGCAGATCAGGGGCAATCTACTGACGGCCTTCGCGCCGATTTATAGTTTTGTTCTTCCCGCCATTCGGACGCTGCTGTCATGGCTGGCGAAGCTTACGGCCGTTATTTCGTCTGTATTTGGCGCAATCTTCGGTCAGACGGCATCGCAGGCACAGGCAAACGCCAAAGCGCTGTACCAGCAGGCAAACGCCACATCCGCAGCCGGTGACGCGGCGGAAAAAGCGAAGCGGCAGCTTTCCGGGCTGGACGAAATGAACCGCTGGGAATCAAACGACAGTTCCGGCGGCGGAGGCGGTGGCGGCGGGTCTGCCGCGCCTGATTTTAGCGGCGTCAGCCAGGTCAAGCTGCCGGACAACGTCCAGGCTGGGTTGGCGAAAATCGGCGAAGCACTGCGTTCAATCATCGAATCCCTGAAGCGTATCTGGGATTCTCCGGTCGTGCAGTTCATCGTGAAAACCGTCTTGTATGTGGCGATGCAGCGAATCGCGTGGATTCTTAGCAGCGTCGGTTTGGTGCTGGAAGGTATCGCCGACATACTAGACGGCAACGTGTGGGAAGGCATCAAAAAAGTAGGCCGCGGTTTGTTGGATTTGATGAACCCGATTGGCGGTCTGCAGGACGGCTTCAAATCCCTATGGGAAAAAGTCGCCTCTGGCGCTTTATCCGCCTGGGAGGGCATCAAAAACGCGTTCAAATCCGCGCCGGAATGGTTTCAGGGCAAGTTCCGCGATGCATGGCAGAAGGTCAAGGACGTGTTTTCCGCCGGTGGCCGCATTTGGTCGGGCATCAAGGAAGGCATCGAAAATACTTTCCGTACGGTCGTCAATGCCATTATCCGCGGCATGAATACGATCATTGCCGTACCGTTCAACAAGATCAATTCCATGCTGAATACGATCCGCAATGCGCACTTTCTCGGCATTTCACCGTTCCAGAATATGTGGGGCGTGAATCCACTGCCAGTGCCGCAGATCCCGATGCTGGCGCGCGGCGCGGTCATCCCGGCGAACCGGCAGTTCCTTGCCGTGCTGGGCGACCAGCGCAACGGAAACAACCTGGAAGCGCCGGAATCCCTGCTGCGCCAAATCGTGCGCGAAGAAGCTGGAAGCGCTGGCAGCCGATACGAATTCATTGCGCGGCTGGATCGCCGGACGCTGTTTGACGAAGTCATTACCGAAGCAAAACTGCGGAAAGGGCAAACGGGTAAAAACCCGCTTGTAGCGGTGTAACACATGGCACAGGAATACATTAAAATTCGAAAAAGTCCGTCGGATGAATGGCTGGTGCTTCCACAGCCGGACTCCGGCACGCTGTCGTATGACTTTGAAACGACCTACACGGAGGACAGCGGCCGCACCCAGACCGGCGCGGCCGTCGTCAGTCCGCTGTTCACGGTCGAAGCACTTGGATATAGTCGGGCGTCGATCAGCAAAACTATGCTGTCGCAGATCCTGAAGATCATCGCCAAAGGCCAGCAATTCCAGCTACACTACTTTTCCGCCTATTATGGCGCGTGGTGTACGTCGTGGTTTTACGTCGGCAAGGGGCAGCTTGACATTGGCCGGCTGAACGAAGGCAAAGAGTTGTTTACGTCCCTGGATTTTAACATGGTCAGCGTCAATCCGCTGACGTGATTGGTGGTGACATGATATGCGAACAGTCGAAAGTCAAATTACAAGCGTCTACCCATCGCAGACGAACTTTGTGGTCGAAGCATCTTTTACGTGGGATCACGATATCACGTTTGAGAGGAACGGTGAAACTGTAACGCTGAAGGCTGGGCAGTATCTGCAGGTAGGCCGGCAGTCTTTCCGCCCGGGCGGCACGAAGATCTCGGCGCAGACATCATCCGGCAGCTACCCCGTCGGGCTATCTGTGTGCAAATGCGCGACAATTGAAATGTACGACATCGGGTGGTCAAACGCCGACTATTGGTCGTTGTACGAAGGGGCCACGGCACATCTGAAAGCGGCAATCACCATTGACGGAATCGAACGCATGGTGGACATGGGCCACTTCAAGGTGTACGAAGTGGAAACCGTGCACGAAGTCACCACGCTGACCTGCTACGACGCCATGAAGGCGGCGGACGTGCTGTGTCCGGCAGTGATGCAGGGCGAACACGAATATATGGAACTGTGGAAGCTGGCGGCGCAGCAGCTTGGCTTGACGCCCGGCCCAATGGATTATCAGCACGGTTTGCAGTATAACGGGCTGGCGACCGTGGACGCACAACACACCATCCGGCAAGTAATCGAAGCAATTGCGCTGGCCTGCGGAGGCAATGCCATGTTGTCTGGAAATACACTGTTTGTGCGCCCAATCACGTCTGCGGCAGATGTGACGCTTACGCAGTGGATCAACCCTGTAGAGGTGGCGAAAACGCCGGTAGAAGTTACAGGCGTGCGCGTGAAAAAGACGTTCGCCAGTGACGGGCAGGAACACACATACTTTTCCGGTTCCGGCGGCTATGTCATTGAACTGAACGACGATAACCTGTGGCTGGGTATCGAAGGGCCGGCCGGGTCAATCACCGTTGCGGCCGAAGCTGTTGCCGAGTCGCTGTACGCGCAGCTGAAAGAAAAGCCGGTATATAAATTTTCTGGCGATCTACCGTCTGATCCGCGCCTTGACATTTTCGACAAGGTCATCGTCAAGGACATCAACGGCCGGGAATATCCGTCAATCATCACGGATTACACATTCGTTTTTTCCGGCAAAACATCGGTCGGGAATAGCGTCGAATCCGGCAGCAGCTACAACACGTCCGATAGCGGTCCTTCCGGATCGTCGGCATCCGGTGTTGGCGCGGACTATGTCGTTGCCCAGGGCACGACCGGCAAGTGGATGTGGCGCAAGTGGTTGTCGGGCATCGCAGAGATGTGGGCTACGTTTGATACGGACGAGCTTGCAATGGAAACGCAGACATGGGGCGCACTGTATACCGCATCGTGGATGGGTCTCGCGGCCAATAAGGCGGCACGTGAGTATCCGTTTGCCTTTACTGCAAACCCGGTCGTGTCGGCGACGCCAACGGTTGGAAGCGGAAACATCTGGCTTGCCACGAACACGGAAAACGACATAGGTACGCGGCTGACGCACGCGCCGGCGTATCAGTGTGTGAGAGCATCTGACGCGACGGTTAATAGCCCACAGATCAGCTATTACGTTGTGGGCAGGTACAAGGAGGCAACCACATGACAATCACAATCGCAGATGGGCGCGGGGCGCTGTGGCAGTGGGACACCGGGCGGCGGATCAAGATCACCGACGGCGACGGCGTCAAGCAGATCCACTACCAAAATCGCGCGCTTGGCGGCACGATCGACGTGGACGTCGGCACAGGCGGAACGGCAATCATCCCGGACGAGCTACTGCAGGACTGCCACACGCTGACGGCCTACGCCTACGTCACCGACGACACCGGCGCGTACACGATGGTGCAGCAGGACTTTGCGGTCCATAAGCGCGCGAAGCCCGCCGGATATGTATACACCCCGACAGACCAGATGACGCTACAGGCGATCCAGCGCCAGATTGGCGACCTTGCCGACCTGACGACGGAGGCAAAGGACACGCTGGTGGCGGCGATCAACGAAGCGGCCGCAAGCGGCGGCGCTGGTAGCATGGACTTGCGCGTGGCGGACGGCTACATCCAGTACAGCACGGATAGCGGCAGCACGTGGCAAAATTTGATCGCCGTGGCAGACCTCAAGGGTGCGGACGGCGCGCCGGGCACTGCTGGTCCTGCTGGTGCTCCCGGCAAGGATGGCGCAAAGGGCGATCCCGGTACACCCGGCAAGGACGGCCACAGCCCGGTGGTAACGGCCACTAAGTCCGGCAAGACAACGACAATCAGCGTGGACGGCGCAGCCATTGCCACGGTCGAGGATGGCGCAGATGGAGCAGACGGCGCGCCGGGAAAAGACGGCTCGGATGGTAAACCGGGAGCGGCCGGTGTGCCCGGCAAGGATGGAAAGGATGGCACAAACGGCATCACGCCGCACATCGGCGACAATGGTAACTGGTATCTCGGCTCGACCGACACTGGGAAGCCGTCGCGCGGAGCAACTGGCGCGAAGGGTGATGCAGGTGCAACCGGCCCTGCTGGTCCTGCTGGGCCTGCCGGTGCGCCCGGCAAAGATGGCGCGAATGGAGAAACCGGGCCGCAAGGCCCAAAAGGCGACCCCGGAACGCCGGGTGCTGCCGGTCACACGCCAGTTAAAGGCACAGATTACTGGACAGCAGCAGACAAGCAGGAGATCGTAAACGACGTGCTTGCGGCGTTCCCGGATGGCACGGAGGTGGCATATTGAAAAAAATCTACGAAGAAACCGCCGTGCAGGACATTGCCGCTGCCATCCGCGAAAAGACCGGCGGCGCGGAAACGTACAAGATCGCGCAGATGGGCGATGCGGTTAGGGGCATCAAGGGCGGGGCAAAGCCTATCACATACTCGCAGGTTAACGCCGTTGCCGCAGCATACCTCGCTGACGTGACATATGATCCCGACGATTACAGCACGTCACAGATCGAGCAGTATGCCGGACAGACGACCGGCTATCGCAAAGACCAGCCCGCAGGCGTTGCAGTGCCGGTCGAGGATGGCACGCTGACGGCTTCGGACGCGCTCGGCGGTGTGCTGCGCAAGGATGTGCGATCCGGCACGGAGACGCTCTATAACCTCGCGCCGTCTGCACAGGGTGCGGACTATGTGGTGCAGCGCAGCGGCATCGTGAGCGTAAGCGGGCACTTGACGCCGACCGGTGCGCTGCGAATGATCAGAGTCGGCACGACGCTCGCGGCAGGCAGCCCGTTTAATATCCGAGATTTGGGCGGATGGGCTTGTGACGGCGGCACGATCCGGTACGGGCTGCTGTTTCGCGGCGGAGAGCTTAACGGGAAAAACTACGGCGTCAAGCTGACGGACGCAGACAAAGACGTGCTCTGCACACAGCTTGGCATACGCGCAGAAATCGACCTGCGCTCTGCGTCCGAGATCTCCGGCGTGTCCGGCTCGGCGCTGGGGCCTGCGGCGGCGTGGGAGCACTATGCCGTGACGCCGTATGCATCTGGCGTGGATGCAGACGGTCTCGGCGCAGAGTATGCGCCGGTGCTGCGCAGCATCATCCGGCACGTCTGCGCAAACGAACCGTGCTACATCCACTGTATGCTTGGCGCGGATCGGACGGGCACGGTGTGCGCCATCATTGAGGCGCTGCTCGGCGTGGCGCAGTCGGACATCGACAAGGACTACGAGCTGACGAGCTTCAAGGGCGAGATGCGCCGCAGAAGCGATGCGGCATATGCCGGGCTTGTGCGATATATGCAGACGATGGCTGGCACAACACTGCGCGATAAGGTAGTCAACTGGTCGGCGCGCATCGGCATCACCGCCGACGAGATCAACGCCTTTCGCGCGGCTATGATCGACGGGACGCCGGAGACAGTGACGCCGGACATAGCGACCTTTGTCGTCACAAACACGCTCTCCGGTGAGGCGA
>ERZ779877.3166-NODE-3166-length-10975-cov-3.750641_pt1 | contig 10975 bp, 9 predicted proteins | sample MGYA00511556_ERZ779877 | MGnify/ENA primary metagenome ERZ779877 (study PRJEB29588, sample SAMEA2159338) | human gut metagenome | biome: human gut; feature: human-associated habitat; material: faeces | place: Denmark | collected 2008/2010 ... | reverse complement strand
TGCCAATCATCGCCCACGCAATACAATTTTGCAGGAGGATTGCCTTCTCGGAGTATTTTCAGGAAATTGTAACGGTCAACTGATATGTCTTGAAACTCATCAACGATAATATACTCATATTTTACAGGATGAGAGGAATGGCATATTTCCGTGGCTTGCAAAATAGCGTCGGTAAAATCTATCTGATTACTGCTTTTCAGTTCTTCAATATACCGCTCATAAACAGGCTGGAATATTCTTTTTATAATGAATGTGCTGCGCTCATCCCCTGCACTTTTAGCCTGTTTCAAGACCTCTTGTATGGACTTACAGCTTGATTTTATTAATGTAATAAAAGTTACAACAAGCCGAATGAAAGCCTTTTCCTGCTTGCTGTTTGGAGGAAGAACCATATCATACAATTCAGTATCAGTTTTTTCTTGAACAGGAACACCTGCTTTTTCCAATGACACTTTTAATGTATGCCGAATATCTGAATAATGGAAATCAGCACTTGAAGTTGTCAATAATATAGTCCCAAACTTCTCATGGGCTGCTTTTTTCCATGTTATTCCGTCATTATATTTTTGATTTGCTTCTTCATAAGTAATGCCTTTGTCTTTTGCAAACCATGTGGGAACAAGTCCATGTTCGTCCACACCAAAATGCTCCAAATAAATACGTTTTGTCTTGCCATCCAGCTCAAAGTAAATGGAAAAATCGGGTCTGTATTGTGAGTGCATTTCATCTGCCAACGGATGTTCATAAGGTTCTTCATATCTGAATTTCACACCCAAAGAAGATAATGCAAAACAGATTTTCTGTTCCTGCTCACTCCGAACATAAATAGCTTTCCCGTCCATGTCTGGGAATTGAGTTTTCAAGCGTACTTCTTTCAATTCGGAGAGTTGTTGCCTGCGTTCATTCTTACGATGTTCCCAATCCGCTTCTTGCACCTGATAGTCAACAAAGTATTCTACGATACTCTTTTTGAAATCCTCATCTTCCAACAACTTATGATAGATTCTCACAAACAGTGCGTCTGTATTATCATAGATAGAGGGTTTTTGTCCAGTTGCTTTTCCAATGATGTCAATGGCAAGTTTATGAAAGGTGTATCCTCTTAGCCCCACAATATTCATTCTTTCCGTCAGTTCGGCAGCAGCCTTGTTTGTATAGCTAATAAGAAGAATGTTTTGAGGATTGATGTGTTTGATGTCAATCAGATACCTTACCTTGCCTACGATGGACGATGTTTTCCCACTTCCTGCACTACTAACCACCAAACAATTATCTTCCTCGGACACGATTGAACGCCTTTGCTGCTTGTCTAATGGGTATTTGAGGCAATGGTCGAAAAAGTCTTTGTTGGTATCAAGGGTATTTTGGATAACCTGCTCATTATGTCTTTTGACAATTGAGTGGATGCTTCCAAAATCTTGTGTAAATTTTGAGATTGTCTCGGACGGTTCTATATGGAATGCTTCAAGACTTTTCTGTAAGGAAATGACTTCATGGAAGAACTCTGCATAATATTTCGTAAATTGTTCTTCTTCCGAAGAAGATATTATATGCCCTTTAAAACTGTTCTTTAAATCAGTTTCAATATCAATGAAGAAACTTTTATTGCTTTGCTTTAATTCTTTTTCTCTGCTTTCTTGTATATCCCGATAAGAAGTAATGGTTGCAATTCGTTTCGACAATTCTTTGGACTTGTTTTTTAGGCGTGTTCGTACTGTAACTATTACAACAAGTGAAATAGCAATAATACAAATAGCCCAAATAAACAATGACTGCATGTCGGAAAAAAATTTGCTATTGACAATACTTACACTACATAAAATCAGCGTACCGTGAAATACTCTAACTTTCTATAAAAACGAGAAATCATAGCAAAAAGCTATTGTCCTTAAAATAGTCCATTATATCTTCATTAGAAGTCGCTTCATCTACAGTTTTCAAAATTTTTGCAAACTTCTCAAATTTACTAACCTCATAACCGACACAATTTGTAAACTCTTTATCGCAAAAGAAAATCATTTCTCCCGGAACGGTCATAGAACCTGCACCATTAAGACTTCTAAGAAGCTGTTTAAATTTATTTATAATTAATTATAAATCAGTTAGTTAATTGGAATATTTTTCGTAACTTTAAGGTTGTCAAGACATTAATGTTATGCACAAATACCCAACCAACCTGACTGACAAACAGTGGCAAGTTATAAAAAATATGCTGGACCCCAAAGAAAGATTCAGAAAATATTCTCTGCGCTCTGTTTTTGACGGCATCCTGTACATCGTGAAGACCGGCGTGCAGTGGAGAATGCTTCCCTCGGATTTCGCTCCGTGGTAGACAGTGTATTACTATTTCAGCAAGTGGAAGAACGAGGGCTTGCTTGAAGAGATCTTCGACACTCTCCGCGGCATTGTGCGGTGTCTTTCAGGCAGGGAGGAGAGTCCCAGCCTTGGAATCATCGACTCGAGGAGTGTCAGGACCTCCCACCATGCAGACGGTCAAAGGGGGATAGACGGCAACAAAAAGATAAAGGGAAGGAAGGAGCACATAGTGGTTGACACTCTGGGGCTGCCCATGTCGGTGAGAGTCCATCCGGCGAACGTTCATGACAGTGTCGGGGCGAAAGAGGTGCTCGAATCCATGAGATACAAATTCCCTAGGCTGAAACGGATTCTGGCTGACGGAGGGTACAGAGGTGATGCCGTCAGGGAAATGGCCGGAAAACTGCTGCGTTGCGAACTGGACATCGTGCTCAGGTCTGACAAGCAGGCGAACAAATTTGTCCTCTTACCCAAAAGATGGATTGTCGAACGCACCTTCTCCTGGCTTGAGAACTTCAGGATGCTGACCATTGATTACGAATACAGGGCTGACACGCACGAAGCCATGATGCATATCGCTGCCATAAAATTATTTTTGAATAAAATTTAAACAGCTTCTAAATCTATGACTTACTGCCCAACTTGTAAATTCCCCTTTGTGATATTTTGCAACATTTTCTTTTAAAGAAGCAATTTCTCCTGAAAGTTTTTCGCTATTTTTGTATGGGGTGACATTTACCCCATACAAAAACTATACTATTATAAAAATAAAACAGATGAAGAAATTTCTGGAAATCCTTTTGTTCTCGACATTGGCCTTGTGCGGCCGGGCCCAGTCATACTATGTGAATGGATTTATTTACGATTCCTTTACGGGAGAGAATCTGGATTCCGTAGAAGTGGTATTCATGCGCCCCGACAGCACCGTAACTGAGCGGTTTATCAGTAAGAAATATGGTTGGTGGCAATTTTCGGAAAACTTGAAAGCGCCGGGAAAATACATCATTCGGTTTTCCAAAAAAGGCTATGAGACCACTTATAAGAATGTGAACTTTAAGTACCGTAAGAACCGTGTGATCAGCGGTACGTTTGGCGAAGTGCTGATGCGCAAGAAATCGACGGCCCGCCACCGCGTGCTGTCGGAGGCCGTAGTGAAGGCCACCCGTATCAAGATGGTGATGAAGGGCGATACGATTGTGTATAATGCCGACGCCTTCCAGTTGCGCTCCGGCTCCATGCTCGACAAGTTGATTGCCATGTTGCCGGGCGTGGAGTTGAAGCCGGGCGGTGAGATTTATGTCAACGGAAAGAAGGTACAGAGTCTGCTGGTGAATGGCGAGGATTTCTTTAAGGGAGACCCTACCGTGGCACTCAAAAACCTGCCGTCCTATATGGTGGACAAGGTGAAAGTGTATGAGCGGACGCCCGAGAGGATGCTGGCGCTGGGCATGACGGCAGAGGATTTCAAGCGGGCGAGTAACCCGCTGGTGGTAGACGTGAACCTGAAAAAGGAATACAGCATAGGGTGGATAGCCAATGCCACCGTGGGGGGCGGTACGGACAAGCACTACAACGCCCGGGCTTTTGCGCTGCGCTTTACGCCACAGTCGCGTCTGGCCTTTATGGGATACTCCAACGACGTGTATGCCAACAGCTACTACGACACCAACGGTAACTGGCAGTCGCCCGGCGGCAATGCCAACATCCGTACGCACGAACTGACCTCCGACCTGCTGGTCAACGACAAGCGGAAACGCTACAAAATCAGCAACACCGTAACCTTTAAGGCCACCCGGCAGGTGACGGAGGAGCTGCAGAATACGGTGGCCTACTACGGTACGGGCAACGTGTACGGCATGAGCAGCCGTCAGGGTACAGCCCGCAACTGGTTTATCAGAGACTACGGAACGATTAACGTCACCCCGCAGCAGAACAACGGCGTGCGCTTTTCGCCCATGAATTCACGCGGCATTTCGATAGACATCAAACCGAACCTGTACTATTCGCACTATGAGAACCGCGACCAGTCACGCCGGGCCAGCTACGAGCAGAAGCTGACAGAGCATTATATGGGTGAAGCGCTCGACAGCCTGTTTTTTGACGGCAGCTCGGCCCTTTACCGGCAACACCTGATCAGCAGCTTGCAGCAGGGCCGGCATACGGAAGGCTATTCGCTGAATGCCGGTGCAGAGGCTACCGGAACCTGGAAACTGCAAAAGATAGGGGGTGACTATCTGGACTTTGCGGTGGGCGGCCTGTATGCACAGGGACGCAACCGTGAGCTGTTCGGCACGTCGGCTTACGACGGCAGCGACGCGCAGCAACGCTATGCCGTCAGCCCGACGCGCAGCTATAACGTGCATGCGGATGCGGGTTATTCCTATAGGTTGATATTTTCCAAATTGGGATTTTGGCTTACTCCCGAATACAGCTACCGGCGTCAGTATCGCTCGGCCGACCGGTCGTATTACCGCCTGGAGCAGACGGCTCTGGAGGATTGGGACATTGACCGCCTGGCCTCCACCAAGGATGCCCTGACGGAATATATCGACCTGAGCAATTCCGAATATGCCGACAACTGGAAGCGGACTCACCGCATGGGAGCCAATATTAATGTAGATTTTTATGGGAGCAACAACCGGAAAAACAATAGCATTGAGGTGGACCTGCCCGTGAGGTTGCTGAGCGACCGGCTGGATTATGAGCGCGGCCAGATTGACCGGCTCTTTACCAAGCATTACACCTTTTTTGAGCCTTCGGTAAAATATAATTTTGATTATAACGATGGCAGTAAGCATGAAACGCATGCCAATGTACGGTATGGCATGACCGAGAGTGAGCCGGCCGCCACTTATCTGGTGGACTACCGCGACGATGCCACGCCGCTGGTGGTGCGGCTGGGTAACAGTGCGCTCCGCCCTACGCGCCGGCACGAGGCGGCCGTCAGCTATTCGCGCTATACTTACGCAGGACCACGCTATCGCAGAATTTCGGTGAGTGCCCAATACAACTTGTGGCAGGACCTGTTGGCCCAGTCGGTGAGCTACAACGAACAGAACGGCGTAACCACCTATCGGCCGGTAAACATCAACGGTAACTGGGGCGTGAATTCGCAGTTTTCCTGGTACAGCACGCTGGACAAGAAAAAACGTATCAATTTTACGGCTACCACCAACTTCAACTTCCGCCACAGTGAGGATTATGCCGTGTTGGCGGGCGAAACGGCCAGCAGCCGGATTATGGTGGACCGCTACATTACCAGCGAGCGCCTGAATGCCTATTATGCCTACAACTATTATTCGTGGTCGGCAACCGTAAATGCCGAGTGGACACACTCCACTTCCAACCGCTACAGTGGGTTGAACGCCCTGAACATCAGCTATGGCGTAAGTGGCGGCGTACCGCTTCCGGGCGGCTTCCAGTTGGGCACCAACCTGACGCTTTACAGCCGTTACGGCTATTCCAACGACAATTTCAATACGAACCAGCTGATCTGGAGTGCCAACCTCTCGCGTTCTTTCTTCAATGGGCTGATGAACGTGCAGCTGGAGGCCTTTGACCTGCTCAACAAGATGTCGGCCTATAGCTACGGCATTAACGCGCAGATGCAGACGGAAACCTACCGCAACGTGCTGCGGCGTTACGTCATGCTGAACTTTACGTTCCGGCTGAACCGGGAACCCAAAAAGAAGTAGCTCATCCTGAATGTCCGGTACGGAATACGGAGCCGGAAAGGATTTGTCAGGTTGTGCGGCTGGGCGGAGGCCCGGCCGCACACCTTGTGTTAAATGTGAAGTAGTGAATCATACTGAGCTTGTAACGGCGTGACACTAAAAATATAGCGATAAGACAGGGAAAAAGACCTCTGCATTTTCAGATGGATTAGTTACAGGCGAGTAGCTTTATTGGTACGAAAATTCTTTGTACTAATTGTTGGCCATGCCGTAAAAACTCTGTAACTTTAAACTTCTAGAAATTTTATAGAGAATTTTATTCAATACGATAGTAGTATAATATTAGCTTTTCATTACCTATGTCTGAGTTTTATAATATTCCTGATTTACCACTACCTTACGACCTTGAAACAAAAGAGGTGATGAAACATCTGGTTTCTGCTCATCGTTATCTTGCACAGTTGCATGGTGTAGCACGAATTATTCCCAATGAAAAAATATTGATTAGTACGTTGACCCTTCAGGAAGCAAAAGAAAGTTCATCCGTCGAGAATATCGTGACCACGCAAGATGATTTGTATAAGACGGATTTGGAAATGGCTTCTTTTGCAAATCCTGCAGCTAAGGAGGTTTTGAATTATCGTGCAGCTATATTGAGAGGTTTTGAACTGGTTAGGGAAAAACACGTGCTTTCGTGTAATATTATTAAAGAGGTTCAGCAGCAGTTGGAACACAATAAGGCGGGGTTCAGAACGGTGCCTGGTACAATGCTTAAAAGAGACGATGGGGTAGTGGTATATACACCTCCTCAGGATGGGGATGAAGTTGTGCGGTTGATGAGGAATCTTGAATCCTTTATCAATGACAGTACTCTTTGTGACCTTGACCCGTTGATAAAGATGGCTATTGTTCACCATCAGTTTGAGAGTATTCATCCATTTTATGATGGAAATGGCCGCACAGGGCGTATTATCAATATCCTGATGCTTATTACAAGTGGCTTTTTGGATTTGCCTGTATTATATCTTAGTCGGTATATCACAAAAAATAAGGGAGAGTATTACCATTTGATTCAGGCTATAAGAGACAAGAATACTGAAAACCAGAAAGAATGGGAAGAATGGATTATTTTTATCCTTAAGGGGGTGGAGGAAACTTCCCGTGATACTATCGATTTAATTAACCATATTTCCGGCCTTATGACTGAATACAAGGAAATCTTGAAACCTTGTTTTGGCCGAAAATATAAACATGAGTTACTCAATAATCTTTTTAAACATCCATATACCAAAATAGAATTTTTGGAACAGGATATGATGGTTACCCGTCAAACGGCAAGTAAATATCTTGACATGATTGTTGAACAGGGATTGCTGTATAAAACAAAGTTGGGGAAGGAGAATTATTACATCAATATAGCTCTCTTCAATCTATTAATGAATAGAAAATCTTGATATGCTTAACATGTATCTGAAATGTGTTAAATAATCGGTGTTTTTTTTACATGTTCTTGATTACACGTTAAGGAAACCGGGTTTGCTTAACGTGTGGTGATCATTCAGAGGCAAACTTTACTGAAGGATAATCTTGTGTTGGCTGGATATGGTCAGGTCCTTATAAGATGGACTCTATCTGCGGCGGTCGGTTCGGATGGAATGCGGTGTGCGGCTGGGCGGAGGCCCGGCCGCACAACCTTGTGTTAAATAAAAGTAAATATTACGCGGTTAGTATGTTTGCTAAGTTATTAGTATTATATTTGCAGCAGAACATTAATTCCTTAGTATACATATGAAAAGAAAGAACTTAACCAAGTCCGAGTTCCAGGTAATGGAGCATTTATGGAACATGCCGGCGGGCGGCGGATTTATCGGTGAGATTTTGGCCGATTATCCCGATCCGAAGCCTGCTTACACCACGCTGGCTACGTTTTTGAAAATCCTGGCCACCAAGGGCTTTGTCAAGTCGCGTCTGGTGGGCAAGATGCTGTGGTACACGCCCCTGCTGACGCGGGAGGAATATATCGAACAGTTCCTGATACACGTGAAGGATACGTTTTTCAGCGGTTCCTTCTCGTCGCTGGTGTCGTTTTTTGCCCACCGGGAGAATCTGGGCGAAGACGAGATTAACGAGATTCTTTCCATTATCGACAAGAAGTAGGAAGGTGGCGCCATGATGCTTTCGTTTGACTTTCACCTGCTTTCGTTTGTGGTGCTTACGGGTGTGCTGTGGGTACTGTATAAGTTGCTGCTTGAGGGCCGTGTTCCGGTAAGGGTGGTTTATGCCTACCTGCTGGTCGGCATGGTGGCAACGGCAGGAGTAAGCATGCTTTCGCCGGTACGTCTGATGCCACCGGGCGGAACAGAGGCTGCCGTGGCGGCCACGGCGGAGGGGGCACGGCGCTACCTGACCGTGAGTCAGATTATTGAAGGGTCGTCGGCCGGATGGTGGCTGGTGGAAAACGGCTGGCGCATGGCTTATGTGGGTGGCGCGGCACTGGTGTTGCTGTACGTGTTTGTGCAGCTGGTGGCGCTGCGGCGCTTCAAGCGGGTGGCCGTAAGGCGGTATGATTTGCCGGGGCTGCGTGGCGTACAGGTATATGAAGGGCCGTATGATGCCCCGTTTTCCTACGGGCGGAGTATTTTTCTTCCTGCGGATTTGCCGGAAGGAGAACTGCACGACATGGTGCTGCGGCACGAGCGCAGCCACTTGACGCACCGCCACTTTGCCCAGTTGCTGCTGTTTCAGCTCTGGGTGGCCCTCAACTGGTTTAACCCGTTTATGTGGCTGTGGTTTTTCAGTCTGAAACGGGTGCAGGAAATGGAGGTTGACACCGACCTGCTGCGCCAGGGGGTGGACCGCCGCCAGTATCAGCTCAGTCTGTTGCAGCTGTGTGTGCTGAAACGTACCTGCCTCTCGCTGCATTCCAATTATTTTTATTCGCCGCTAAAGCTGCGCATCCTGTTTATGAACCGGCGTCAGCGCCGGGTGTGCTGGCGGCTGATGGGAGCTGCTGCCGTGGTACTGGTGGCGGCGGGGGTGGCGCTGGCCTGCCAGCCGCGGCGTGACAATCCGCTGCGCGGAACGTGGGAACTGGTGGGAGTGGTAGACCCGCATACGGGGCGCGTGAAACCGGCGGCGGTGCGGCAGTTGAAATTCGTGGGCAACGAGTCATTTTTTACCATGGCTTTCCTGAACGATTCCATCAACGATACATCCATTCTGTTTCAGGGCTCGGGCGGCTCGTATGAATATGTGAACGATACCCTGGTGCGCGAGCGGAGCATGGACTGCCCCGTCAGGCAGATGGGGGCCGACCGTTTCCGGATGACGTGGCGGAACCTGGGCAACCGGCAGGAGCCGTATGTGACGGAGGAGTGGCGCCGTATAGAGACCCCGCCGTCGCTCGAAAAATACTGGGAAATTGTGCAGTAGGCTTGTCGTTGGTCTTTTTTTGACGTCAGGACGCAGGAGACAAAAAGAGGTTAAACGACATTTTAAAAAGGAAAAACACCGAAAAAAGACGGATGAAAATTTGGAATCCGTCAAAAAATACCGTATATTCGCTTTTAGAAAAGACATCGGAGCGAGATGGATAGGATAGAAAAATTCCTGAGGTATATAAGCGCGGACAAAGGACGTTCGGCACTGACCCTGAAAACCTATCGGGCAGATCTGGAAAACTTTTGCGCTTACTTGCAGGCAACGGACCGTCAGCTGGACTGGCAGGACGTGGACCGCGACCTCATCAGGGGATGGGTGGCGCAGATGATGGAAACCCATTATAAACCCACCTACGTGCGCCGCAGGCTGAGTGCCGTGCGTTCGTTCTATCAGTATTTAATGCAACAAGGTCTGGCCAACCGGAATCCGGCGGCCGAGGTAAAGGGGCCGAAACTGGGGAAGCCGCTGCCCACCTTCTTGCGTGAGGAAGAGCTGAACCGCCTGTTTGACAGTGACGAGTTGTTTGACAGCACTCCCGAGCAGCAGCGCGACCGCCTGATTCTGCTGACGTTCTATTCGACAGGCATACGTCTGGCGGAGCTGGTAGGGCTCGATCTGACCGACGTGTCGCTGGCCGACCGGCAGCTGAGTGTGCTGGGAAAACGCGACAAACAGCGTCTGATACCCTTTGGCGAGGAGCTGGCCGCTGAGCTGAGCCGCTACGTGAAGACCATACGGCCGGAGCTGGCTGCCGAACATGAAAGAGCCTTTTTCGTGGGGCGTGGCGGATTGCGTATTACGCGCGGCTACGTGGCGGGAATGGTGCACAAGCGCCTGTCGGCCGTGACCACCCTGGCCAAGAAGAGCCCGCACGTGTTGCGTCACAGTTTTGCTACGGCGATGCTCAACCATGGGGCCGACATTGAAAGCGTGAAGGAACTGTTGGGGCATGCCAGTCTGGCAGCAACGGCTATTTATACCCACGTCTCGCTGGCCGAACTGAAAGAGGAATATCTGAACGCCCATCCGAGGGCATAAACCTAACACTTAAATTAATTAAGGAGGAACATTATGGAAATTAAGATTCAAGCCATTCATTTTGATGCAACCGGAAAGTTGCACGAATTCATCCAGAAGAAAGTCGGCAAACTCGAAAAAATAAGTGACAATATTCGTAAAGTAGAAGTAACCCTGAAGGTTGTTAAGCCTGAAACCGCCAAGAACAAGGAGGTGGACATGCATGCTTATGTAACCAACAATGATTATCATGCCACTAAAGTGTGTGATACTTTTGAAGAAGGAGTGGACCTTTGCGTAAGCATAATCGAGCGTCAGTTGGAGAAGTATAAAGAAAAACTGCGCGGAAAGTAAAAAAAATCTCTCAAAAATTTGGAATATTAAAAATAATGCCTAACTTTGCAGCCGTTTCGTGGTTGTTGCTACTGCGAACGGCTGCAAAAAAGTCGAGACAGAGGTAACAAAGAAACAAGGGCAAATACCAGAGTGGCCAAATGGGGCAGACTGTAAATCTGCTGGCGTACGCC
>ERZ779877.3160-NODE-3160-length-10997-cov-4.408243_pt1 | contig 10997 bp, 12 predicted proteins | sample MGYA00511556_ERZ779877 | MGnify/ENA primary metagenome ERZ779877 (study PRJEB29588, sample SAMEA2159338) | human gut metagenome | biome: human gut; feature: human-associated habitat; material: faeces | place: Denmark | collected 2008/2010 ... | reverse complement strand
GGTGCCTTCCTCAACGGTGACATTATAAGCAACGCCGTTAACGGTAACGATCAGGTTTTTCATGGAAAAGTCCTCCCTATTTCAAGGTTGATGATTACAGCGTGATATTGCCGTGCTTCTTAGCCAGGCGCACAGTGCGCTTGCTGGCCAGCATATCCAGAGCCTGAGCGACAGCGCCGCGGGCGGTGGCAGCATCGGCAATGGCGTCAGCAGCACCGTTGGCCACAGCGGCATTGGCGCTGCAGACCTCCTTGGCGTAGGCGGCAGCCTTGGCCTTGGTGGCGTTGACGATGTTATCAGAAGCGAAGATCTCGTCCTTGTACAGAACGGTGACAGCGGCCTCGGGAGCCAGCGGGGCTACGGTGCAGCCCTGCACGGCAACACGCCAGTCAGCACAGGCGGCAAAGACCGTGTAGGCAGGGCCGGCCTCCCCGGCCAGTACGGCGACCTTGACGGTGGTAGCCTCGGCGTAGACACCGGCCATACGGGCAGCCTGACGGATGCCGCCTGCCTGATCGTCGCCCTCGCTCTTGCCGAAGCCCTCGGTGTTGACGATGGTCACAACGGGGATGCTGTAGGCATCGCACAGACGAACGAAGCGGGCAGCCTTGGCGGTGCACTTGTGGCACAGGGCGGCCTTCTCGGTGGCCAGGATACCAACGGCGCTGCCGTTGATGGTAGCCAGCGCGGTGACGATGTTCTTGCCGTAGCCTGCGTACAGCTCCACAGTGCTGCCCTCATCGGCCAGAGCGGCGATGGCGTCAGCCGCGGAGTACTTGACGAGGTCAAGAGCCTTGGAAGGAGCGGCAAAGTCGAACAGCGCAGGACCGGCCAGATTGTTGGCGGGCAGCAGGGCGACGATGGAGGCAGCCTGCTTGGCGGCGTCAACGGCGTCCGCAGCAGTAACGGCGGCTACACCGGCCTTGGCGGCAAACGCGGCAGAGCCGGCGTTTGCAACCTTGTCCTCAGCGTTGAACGGAGCGTTCAGGAACAGCTCGGCATCCTCTGCCATGACACAGACGTCCGCGGCAGCGGCGTTGATGGCGTTGGTACCGGCGCAGGTACCGGTGACAACGGCGACCTGAGGCACAACGCCGGAAACGCGCGCGATCTCTGCGGTCAGGCGGGCGTTGGCGTTGAGCAGATCAAGACCGCCCTCAAGCTTGGCACCCGTGGAATCATAGAACGTAACAACCGGTGCGCCGGTCTCGGCGGCCATCTCCAGCACGCGGATATTCTTTTCAATATCCTGCACGCCGACGGGAGAACCGTCCTCAAACACGACGTAGGCGTTCTGGCCGTTTGCACAGCCGTAAGCAGCACTCACTGCGCCGTCGGTAAACAGCGGCGAGTAGGTGCCGTCATCAAAAAATGCTGCAAGGATCTCTGCCTTGCCGGGCTTATTTGCTGCCATACAGTTTCCTCCTATGGTAAAGCTGACTGTTTTTTATAAAAATACTTTACAAAAAATCCGCCATTTAATTGAATTATACTACGTTCGCGACGTTTCCACAAGTGGAATATTGCACATTTTTCAGAATTATCTGCAATTTTAGTCAGAATTTGTGCGCTTTTTAAGGGGGCCGGGGCGGCGGGCCGGGCTGGCAGCACGGCTCTCCCCTTTGCCGGCAGATTTCATGGCTGCGTTGCGCAGGGCATTGATCTCGCTCTTTTTCAGCTCACGGTACTCGCCGGGCTGCAGCATACCGAGCTTGACGGGACCCTCGGCGCTGCGGCGCAGGCGCACGACCTGCAGGCCGACAGCGGAGCACATGCGGCGGATCTGGCGGTTGCGGCCCTCGTGCAGGGTGATCTCCAGCACACTGCGGCCCGGCTCATCGACCACGACGTGGATGACGCAGGGCTTGGTCTTGACGCCGTCATCCAGCACAACGCCGGACGACATCTCGATGATCTGCTGCTCAGTGGCGCGGGGATTGACCGTGACGCGGTACAGCTTGCCGACACCGCCGGACGGGTGGGTCAGCATATTGATGAACGCGCCGTCATCGGTCATGAGCAGCAGCCCCTCGCTGTCCTTGTCCAGGCGGCCCACCGGGTACAGGCGGGCGGGGATATCGCTCACCAGCTCCATCACGGTCTTGCGGCCCAGCTCATCGCTGGCGGTGGTCACATAGCCGCGGGGCTTGTACAGCGCCAGATAATACAACTGCTGATTCTTTTGGATGTAGATGCGCTCGTCATCCACATGGAGCACGTCACGGTTGGGGTCCATTTTGTCGCCCACCTTGACCGGGTGGCCGTTCACCTTGACGCGGCCCTCGGCAATGATCTGCTCGGCGGCGCGGCGGGAGCACAAACCCTGCTCGGCCATGATCTTCTGAATACGTTCTTCTGCCATAATATTACTCCTTGTGCGCCTCACGGCGCTCAAAACGCGCACCGCTCCCCTGTTTTTGCGGGGCACAGTGCGCGGCTATATAAACCGCAGACCAAAAGGCCTGCGGCTGCGGCTTGATTTGTGTAAAGGGTTACTCTGCCTTGGGCTCCTCTGCGGGTGCCTTGGCGTCCTTTTTGACCAGAGTGGTAAGCTTTTCCACCAGCTCAGGCAGCATAGTCAGGGCACGGTCGATGCTGTTGGAGCTATCCGACAGCTGGATGGTGCGCACGTAGCCATCCTTGATGACCAGAAATGCCACCGGCTGAATGTTGACACCAGCACCGGAGCCGCCGCCAAACAGATCCTTGTTGGCAGCGTTCTTGCCGTTAAAATCGGTACCGCCGGAGGCGAAACCAAAACTCACCTTGGACACCGGCAGGATGGTGATGCCATCCTCGGTGGTGATGGGCTTGCCGATAATGGTGTTGGAGTCCACCATCTGGTGAATTTTCTCCATCGTAACGTTCATCAGGCCCTGAATAGGATGCTCTGCCATAAAACAACTCTCCTTTATTCATCCGTGCAGGCAGCAGGCCGCCGGAAAGCATTCTGAGATAGATTTAGTGTATCATCTTCAAATAAAAATGTCCAATACTTTTTTACGCCAGAACTCGTACAGTACCCGCACAGCGGCAATGACGATGAACAGCGCCTGTGCGCTGACCCGGAAGGACACCTTGTCCTGCACAGTAGGCTGGGCGCTGCCGAAGTCCGGCAGAACGCGCAGCTGGTCAAATTCCAGAAAGAAGAAATGGTCCAGCACGCCAAGGGTCGGGTACAGCCACGCTTGCAGCTTGCCGTAGCTGCGGGCAGCTGCGGCGGGGTCGTCCCCGCGCACACCAAGGCAGACCGAAATCCTTGTAAAGCGGAGCGCGCCAAACACTGCCCGCAGCAGCGTACCCACGCCCCGCAGCATGGTGCAGATCACATCCAGCGTAATCTTTGCCTTTTGGCGGGGCGGCTTTTCAGCTTTGGGCTTTGCGGGCTGCGCAGCCTTTTTTTCAGCTTTTTTGCGCTTACGCTCCGCACGCCATGCACGGAATTTTGCTTTCAGCCTGCCGGTAAAGCCCTTGGACTCCTCCGGCTGGGCGGGAGCTTCAGGCTTGGGGTATTGGAACACCGGAAAGGTAATGCCCAATGCCCCGGCTTTTACGGTAAGGGTATCATTTTCCCAGCAGACATCCGCGCAGAAGGGGCACAGCAGCAACAGCGCTGCAAGCGCCAACAAAATCAGTAGCAGGATGCCCACCGCCTTGAGGACGAACAGCAGACAAGCGCCCACTGCGGAAAGAACCATGCCCATGGATCAGCCCTCACTTTCGGTCGGATCATCTGCCGGTGCGTCGCTATGCACCGGCGGCAGGTCTGCCAGACTGGACAGACCGAACACACGCAAAAAGGTATCGGTAGTGCGGAAGCTGACCGGGCGACCCGGCAGATCCAGACGTCCGGCTTCCTCGATGAGCCCCTTTTCCAGCAGACCGGACACGCTGGAGGAGGAATCCACGCCGCGCACCTGCTCAATAAAGGCGCGGGACACCGGCTGGTTGTAGGCGATGACGGTCAGGGTCTCCATAGCCGCAGGGCCAAGCGGTACGGCGCGGCGGCTGTCCAGCACGCGGCGCACACAGTCTGCCCACTGGGTCTTGGTAGCCAGCTGCCACCGGGTATTCAGATGCAGCAGGCACAGGCCGCTGTCTTCCCGCTGATAGCGGGTGTGCAGGGTCTCCAGTGCGGCATCCACGCTGGACTGGGGCAGCTGCACCGCCTGTGCCAGCTTATCGGCACCTATGGGGTCGCCGCAGGCAAAAAGCATAGCCTCCACGGCGGCAAGGGTTTGTTTCTGGTTCATGGGTTCTCCTTATTGCGTTCCGGGCGGGTGCGGCGCATGGTCAGCGTTCCCCGGTCGTCCAGCGCGATGCGTCCGCCGCGCACCAGTTCCAGCAGCGCCAGAAAGGTAGCTACGTTGGTGCTGCGGCTCTGGCTGCGGGAAAACAATTGCTCCATTTTTGCCACGGTGCCGCCCAGCATCCGGCGCAGGATGTACACCACCCGGCTGGTGACCGATACCATGGGCGCGGTGACCAGCGGCTCAAACTGCTGCTGGGTGGGCACACGGCGGGTCTTGGTGCGGCCTGCCAACGCCTGCCAGTAGTCCGCCAAAATCTGCGGGGCATGGTGCAATGCGTAGGTGTTATCCCACTCCACTTCCATGGGGCGGCGCACGAATACCGGGGCAGCCTCCCCTTTTGCGCGCAGCAGAGCCGCCATGCGGCGGCACTGGTCGTACTCGATGAGCTGGCCGGTGAGCTCCTGTTTCATGCGCTCACCCTCTTCGCTGCGGGGCAGCAGCAGAAAGCTTTTCATTTCCACCAGATGCGCCGCCATTTCAATGAAGGCGCTGGCGGTCTCGGGGTCAGGGTCAGCCTGCTCCACGGTGCGGGTGTACTGGTCGATCAGCTGCAGGATGGGGATATTATGCAAGTCCATTTTATGTTTGGCCACCAGAGCCAGCAATAATTCCAGCGGGCCGTCAAAATCTTCCAGATGGAAGGTCAATTCCTCTGCCACTCAGATCACCGCCCCAAGGCTGCTTGCATAAACGGTGTAGGCGATCTTATCGATATAGCCGGTGCCTGCGCCCAAAAGCGACCACACCACGTTATTCAGGTAGTAGAGCGGCGTATCCAGAAAGCCGCCCCAAACCGCTGCCAGCATGACGATCATGATATATTTTTCGTACCGCATCAGGCCAAAGTAGATGCGCTGCGGCAGCACCACCAGCAGAATGCGGCTGCCGTCCAGCGGCGGCACCGGAATCAGGTTGAACACCGCAAGGCTGACGTTCATCAGCACCAGATAGCGCAGGAACATGGCAATGTAAATGGTAGCGTTATTGACCGGTGCCCAGTAGTACATTACCTTCCATGCCACCATGCCAAGGTAAGCCAGCACAAGGTTTGCCACAGGGCCTGCCAGTGCCGTAAGCGCCATGCCCCACTTAGGGTTTTTGAAGTTGCGGGGGTTGGTGGACACAGGCTTTGCCCAGCCCACGCCTGCAAACACCATGCACAGGGTGCCCAGCAGGTCAAAATGCGCAAAGGGATTCAGCGAAAGACGCCCCTCGCGTTTGGCGGTGGCATCGCCCAGCAGCCATGCTGCCAGCGCATGGCCAGCCTCGTGGAACGGAATGGCCACCAGCGCCACCAGTGCGCGGATGATATAATAGGTTGCCTGTGTGGTCATGTAAATCTCCTGTCAAAACGAATTTCTTTCTTTATAATACTATTTTTTTGTGTCCTGCACAAGCCCCACAGCACCGGGAATGCAAAAAGCTACAGAAAATTTAAAAAAAGACTTGCTTTTTCTTTGTATCTCTGGTAAAATAGTCAAGCTGATTATTTTGATTCCATACTTCACTGTAGGAGGTGCAATTACCATGGCTAAGTGTGAATGCTGCGGCAAGGGTGTTACCTTTGGTATCAAGGTCTCTCACTCTCATCGCCGTTCCAACCGTACCTGGAAGCCGAATGTCCGTCGTGTCAAGGCGGTCGTGGAGGGCTCTCCCAAGTATGTCTACGCATGCTCCCGTTGCCTGCGCGCTGGCAAAGTTACCCGCGCTGTCTAATTTGGTGTATGTGGCCGGTCACTTTGTCGAGTGGCCGGCTTTTTTATTTGCCGCAAGGAGAGAAATAAAATGTCTTTGCCTGTTGATCCCATCATGCTGCTGAGCGTGGTGAACCTGAAACTGCGGGATCAGTATAAGGATCTCGATGCGCTGTGCGAAGATCTGGAGGCCGACAAGGCCGGTCTGTGCGCTAAGCTGCACGCTGTGGGCTACGATTACGACCCGCAGCGCAACCAGTTTGTCTGATTATAGCTTCCAAATCCGGCACCGGTGCGCAGCGACTGTGCCCGGGCCGGTGAATGATAAAATAAGGAGTGCTTGATTTATGATCCAGGGTACCTATTACAAAGAGTGGAGCACGGTTCTGGGCCGTGAGATGGAGTTTAAGGTGTACGGCCATGCCGGTGTGCCGGTGCTGGCACTGCCCGCCCGCGGCGGCCGTTTTTATGACTGGGAGAACAACGGAATGCCCGATGCCATTGCCCAGCTGCTGAACGAGGGTAAGGTGCAGCTGTTCTGCGCAGATGCCATGGACGGCGAGGGCCTTTTGAACGGTGATCTGCCCCAGCGCCGCCGCGCCGAGCTGCAGGAGAAGTATTTCGTCTACCTGACCGCCGAGCTTGCTCCCCGTATTCTGACCCTGAACAACGCCAAAAAGGGCACCCGGATCTGGACTGCCGGTGTAGACTTGGGCGCTTACCACGCCGTCCACTGCCGTCTGCGCCGTCCCACCCTGTTTGCAGGTGCTGTTGGCATGGGCGGCATCTACGACCTGACCCGTTTCTGGGGCACCGACAGCGATGACATGGTGCTGCGCTGCGCTCCCCTTGCCTATCTGCAGGAGAACGGCATTGCCAACAAGCTGGCATTGACCAAGGCAGAAGAGAACCGCCTGATCCTCTGCGCCGGTCAGGGTGCCTACGAGGGCGATGCACTGGACGACACGCAGGCACTGGCTGATCTGCTGAAGGATCAGGGTATGCCCGCACATCTGGAGATCTGGGGCGGTGACGTCTCCCACGACTGGTACTGGTGGGGCAAGATGTGGAGCCTGTTTGCACCGCGCATTCTGGAAGTAAAGTAAGAGCTTACAACGAGGGAAAGCCTGCAGGGCTTCCCTCGTTTTCTTATGTGCAGCGGTTTTGAATGACCCTCGCGTGCGCTCCGGCCATGTTCAGCTGAATTTTATCTTTTAATTTATGGTTCAGAAACGCCTGCGGCGTTTCCGAACCATTTTTTCAGCTGTACTATTTATATTTCATTTCCTACTTGAATTGTCGGATATTATGTGCTATACTGCTGTTGCAAGAAAATATACCCCATGGGGGTTTATGAAAGGAGCGATTCCGATATGGAAGAGACCAAAAAGCACTGTTGCTGCTGCGTTGATACGCCGGAAGCGGACGCTGCGGCAGATGCTGCTGTCCCCTGCTGCTGCCGTCACAAAGAGCGCAGCCCGGAGGAATACAAAGCTCTGCTCAACCGCCTGAACCGCATTGAAGGGCAGGTGCGCGGCATCTGCGGGATGTTGGAAAAGGACGCCTACTGTGTGGACATTCTGGTACAAGTAGCCGCAGCCAATGCGGCGCTGAACAGCTTTTCCCGGGAATTGCTGGCACAGCACATTGGCAGCTGCGTGGCGGATGACCTGCGTGCCGGCAGCGACGAAAAGCTGGAAGAACTGCTCCGGCTGCTGCCCAAGCTGATGAAATGACCGCCCGCCGGGCAGACTGACCACAAGGAGAAACAACAATGGAACAATTCAACGTTACCGGCATGAGCTGCGCGGCCTGCTCTGCCCGGGTAGAAAAGGCCGTAAAGAGTGTGCCGGGCGTCACCGGCTGTTCGGTAAGCCTGCTGACCAACTCCATGGGCGTAGAAGGCACCGCTGAGGATGCCGCCATTATCCACGCCGTGGAGCAGGCCGGTTACGGTGCAAGCCCCAAAAAAGCCGCCGCAGCGGCCAGCACCAGCGCAGAGCTGGACGCGCTTGCCGACCACGAAACGCCCAAGCTGAAACGGCGGCTTATCGCCTCGCTGGGCTTTTTGCTGGTGCTGATGTACTTTTCCATGGGGCACATGATGTGGGGCTGGCCGCTGCCCCGCTGGTTTGACGGCAACCACATTGCCATGGGACTGGTACAGCTGTTGCTGGCGGGCATCGTGATGGTGATCAACCAAAAGTTTTTCATCAATGGCTTCAAAGGGCTGGTACACCGCTCCCCCAACATGGATACGCTGGTGGCTATGGGCTCGATGGCAAGCTTTGTGTGGAGCACCTACGCCCTGTTTGCCATGACCGATGCGCAGCTGCACGGCAACGAAGAACTTGTCATGCACTACATGATGGAGTTCTATTTTGAGTCTGCCGCCATGATTTTGACTCTCATTACCGTGGGCAAGATGCTGGAAGCGCGCTCCAAGGGCAAGACCACCGATGCGCTCAAAAGCCTGATGAAGCTTGCCCCCAAGACCGCTACACTGCTGCGGGACGGCACCGAGGTGACCGTACCCATTGAGCAGGTACAGAAGGAGGACATCTTTGTGGTGCGCCCGGGCGAGAACATCCCGGTGGACGGCATTGTGCTGGAGGGCAGCAGTGCCGTGAACGAGAGCGCGCTGACCGGCGAGAGCATCCCGGTAGACAAGGCCGTGGGCGATAAGGTAAGCGCCGCCACCACCAATCAGTCCGGCTATCTGCAGTGCCGTGCTACCCGCGTGGGCGAGGACACCACGCTGGCGCAGATCATCCGCATGGTCAGCGATGCCGCTGCTACCAAGGCACCCATTGCAAAGATCGCAGATACCGTATCCGGCTTTTTCGTGCCTGCAGTCATCAGCATTGCAGTGGTCACCACCCTTGTTTGGCTGCTGCTGGGGCGGGATGTAGGCTACGCGCTGGCGCGGGGCATCTCGGTGCTGGTCATCAGCTGCCCCTGTGCGCTGGGTCTGGCAACGCCGGTAGCTATTATGGTGGGCAACGGCCTTGGTGCGAAGAACGGCATCCTGTTCAAGACCGCTGCGGCGCTAGAGGAGGCCGGGCGTACCCGCATCGTAGCGCTGGACAAGACCGGCACTATCACCTGCGGCGAGCCTACCGTCACCGACCTTCTGCCCGCTGTGGGCGTGACCGAGACCGAGCTGCTCACGCTGGCAGCCGCGCTGGAGGGCCGCAGTGAGCACCCACTGGCGCGGGCAGTGCTGGCCTATGCGGAGGAAAAGCAGCTGGAGCTGCCCTCTGTTACCGATTTTACCGCCCTGCCGGGCAACGGCCTTACCGCCAAGCTGGAGGGCAAGGAGATCTTTGGCGGCAGCGCTGCATTTATTAGCACAAAGGTCGCTATCCCTGCTGCGCTGCAAACGCAGTCTGCCGCACTGGCTGCGCAGGGTAAGACGCCCCTGTTCTTTGGCGGCGCAGGTCGTCTGCTGGGCGTTATCGCGGTAGCTGATACCATCAAGGAGGATAGCCCGCAGGCCATCCGGGAGCTGCGGAATATGGGCATCCGCGTGGTGATGCTGACCGGCGACAACCAGCGCACCGCCGAGGCCATTGGCCGACAGGCCGGGGTGGACGAGGTGATTGCCGGGGTGCTGCCCGAGGGCAAGGAGGCCGTCATCCGGCAGCTGCAAAAGTACGGCAAGGTAGCTATGGTGGGCGACGGCATCAACGATGCCCCTGCCCTGACCCGCGCTGACACCGGCATTGCCATCGGTGCAGGCACGGACGTAGCCATTGACGCCGCAGACGTAGTACTGATGAATTCCAAGCTTTCGGACGTGCCTGCCGCCATCCGGCTGAGCCGCGCTTCCCTGCGCAACATCCACGAAAACCTGTTCTGGGCGTTTATCTATAACATCATCGGCATTCCGCTGGCAGCCGGTGTGTTCATCCCCTTGGGGCTGACGCTGAACCCCATGTTCGGCGCAGCTGCCATGAGCCTTTCCAGCTTCTGCGTGGTGAGCAATGCCCTGCGTCTGAATCTGTTCGATGTGCACAGCACCAAGCACGACCGTGCACCCAAAAACGCCGCTTCCCTGCCTGCTGCCCTCACGCAGCCCGCAGTGGATGAGAATAAAGAGAGTTCCATCAAGGAGGACACTGCTATGGAATCGACCCTGAAGGTTGAAGGCATGATGTGCGGCCACTGCGAGGCCCGCGTAAAGAAGGCGCTGGAAGCCCTGCCCGAAGTGACCGAGGCCGTGGTGAGCCACGAGACCGGCACTGCCATCGTCACCCTGAACGCCGATGTCGCCGATGACGTGCTGAAAAAGGCCGTTGAGGATCAGGACTATCCCGTAACCGGCATCCAGTGACCCAAACAGCCTGACCGCAAGCGAAAGACCGCTGCACGGAACATCAACGTGCAGCGGTCTTTTTGTGTTGGCCATGGAGCTCCCCGCACTGTCCGCTGCACCTCTTCTGCAGCTCTGCCACGGTAATGCAGCACACGGCAAAGGCCAGCAGCGCGCAGTCCAGCGGCACGCGGTGCATGACCGCCACCCGCCCGGACAGGGTGCTGAACGCCTGCACAGCCTGCTCTGTCCCCGGCATCACCAGCCAGAACAGTGCCAGTGACAGGGGCAGATGCAGCACCCGCGCGGCCAGCAATGGCCCCAGTGACACCTCCGGCGGGCAGATGGTACGCACCTGCAAAAGCACCGAGGCTCCCTGCACGCTGAGGGCTGCACAGCAAAGGGTGCTGGCCCACAGTCCGGTGCGGGACGCGCAGTCGCAGCCGGAGCAAACCTCCAGCAGCATCGCGGGCAGCACCGACCACGGTTTTGGCAGCAAAGCCTCCGCTCCCGCCGCCAGCAGCCGGAAATACAGCACAAAACCGCACAGTTTCAGGTACGTGACCGCTGCCTGCGCCACCACGGCATCCAGAGTGAGCAGTGGGATCTTCTCTGCCTTTGCGGGCAGGCACTGCCCGGCACCGCCCTGCATCCGGCAGAGCAGCGCAGCCGTCA
>ERZ779877.3154-NODE-3154-length-11016-cov-2.973816_pt1 | contig 11016 bp, 8 predicted proteins | sample MGYA00511556_ERZ779877 | MGnify/ENA primary metagenome ERZ779877 (study PRJEB29588, sample SAMEA2159338) | human gut metagenome | biome: human gut; feature: human-associated habitat; material: faeces | place: Denmark | collected 2008/2010 ... | reverse complement strand
CCTTACAACTTTACTTGAAACACGCCGAGTTTCGGATGGATACAAAACAATCGCAACTATCAAGATAAGATTGCCGGAAAATGAATCGGTATTCACAAAAACATTGTTCCTTACCGAAAAGCATCGTGCAATCAAGCCCCTTTTCAACCTGCCAGCTGGTAATCTCTAATTGGGGTGACGCATTGACGAAGTCAGGTGAGTACATGATACAACTTTTCGGACTGACCCCTCTTTTCTTTTGTCCTTAATTTAAAGGTGTTCAAAATTCCAAGTTAAAGGTTCATCTTTTTTAATGATACGATGAAACAAGTGCCAAGACCGGAATCCGGATTAAGTTGCCGGCCACGTTTCCCGTATGCCTTGTTCGCGATGTTCGAGCCGCACTTCTATGCCATACTTCTCATGCAGATGCAGGGCCAGATGTTGGGCGGAATACACGCTGCGGTGCTGTCCGCCGGTGCAGCCGAATGCAAACATCAAGTCGGTGAATCCACGTTCCATATATCGCTCCACATGTGTGTCGGCCAGATGGTATACACTCTCCAAGAAACGAAGAATCTCCCCGTCTTCTTCCAGGAAACGGATTACCGGTTCGTCCAAACCGGTCAACGTCTTATATTGTTCGTAACGTCCGGGATTGTGTGTGGCGCGACAGTCGAACACATATCCTCCACCGTTCCCGCTTTCATCTTCCGGTATTCCCTTCCGATAAGAGAAACTAAACACACGCACCACTAACGGAGATTTTCCTATTTCGGGTGTTGCCTTGCATTCGTCAACAGCTTTTCCGTAGTTTTTTTCTTCACCGGGCGAAGGCATTTCCATGCTCTCCGCAAGACGAGGCAATGCAACTAATTCTTTTAACAAAGCATGAAGATAAGGGTAAGGGCAAACTTCGTCGTTCTCCAACAAACACCGCAAATTGGCGATGGCAGGCGGGATGCTATCCAAGAAATAAGGTTTCCGTTCAAAGTAGCCCCTGAAGCCATAAGCGCCCAACACTTGCAACGTGCGGAACAACACGAAGCGTTTCAGCCTTGATTGGAATGCTTCGTCACTTATACGTCTGTATGGGCGGGATGCTTTCAAGTAGGCATCCACCAATTCTTGCCGCAACGCTGGGGAATAGTGTGCCGATGCCTGCCATAAAAAGCTGGCCACATCATATTCCGCAGCTCCTTTGCGTCCACCTTGGAAATCTATGAAATAGGGCCTTCCTTCATCGTCCAGCATCACATTTCGCGCCTGGAAATCGCGGTAAAGGAAGGTGTTCTCGCTTGGCCGTACCGCCAAGTCTGCTGCCATTGCGCGGAAGTCCTCCTCCAGCCGTCCTTCGTGGAAGTCCAGTCCAGAAGGCTTCAGGAAGCAATATTTGAAATAGTTCAAGTCGAAAGCAACGGCCTGCGCGTCCATCTCCGGCAGGGGATAACAGCAACCGAAATCCAAACCTTCCGCTCCTTTATATTGAATCCGGGGCAAGGCTTCAATGGTTCGCCGCAACAGTTCCTTTTCTTTTTCAGAATAAGCCCCTCCCCTTTTGCGCCCTTCGGCCAGGGCATCGTATAAGCTGCGGTGTCCCAAGTCTGTTTGCAGATAACACATGCTGTCTGCCGAAACTGCCAAGATGTGGGGAACAGGCAGCTGCTTGGATGCGAAATGGCGAGCCAGGCCGACGAAAGCCTCGTTTTCCTCGCGCGACGTCCCCCCGACACCAATCACCGTCTCTCCCCTGTCGTCCGTGAGCCTATAATATTTCCGGTTGCTTCCAGCGCCGGGCAGTTGCTCCGCAGTTCGCGGCATGCAACCTTTCCATTCCTTATATAATTGTAGAACTCGTTCCATTTCACCTTATCCTTTATGTTTCCAAATGGCCAACACTTTGGCATGGATGGCGCACACGTTCAGGACGCTCACCAGCAGGCACAGCACAATGCCCAAGGCCAAGGCAGGCCACATTCCGGCATCCTCCATCTGAGGGAACAGCACCGAAATGGTGTCTATATAGAAGCCCCTCAGGAGCGACAGGAAGCCCAAAGCCAACATTAATACCAATAAATTCATCCCCACCGTCAGGGCTTGGTAAGGCATCCCCACCCTCCACGGACTATATCCTATAAGCAAAAGGTTCTCCAGCTTTGTCGTGTTCTTCTGTACCAAGAGGTAAATGCTCAGCATCAGGATGTAGAAAGACAACGCACTGATGAGGAGCCCGACACACAGCATGACGCCCGAAACGACTTTCAGGAAATAAGTTGTGCGTCCGGCATCCAGTTTGTCACTGTCCGTCTCATAGCCTTTTTCTTGCAAGAACCGTGCGATGGCGTCATCTGTGGGATTGTCCACTTCAACAATCAGCCTCGTGGGTGCGGTATCCGCTTCCGGCGCGAACGTCCGGTTGCTCCACTCCATGAAGCTCTCAGGCACCAAAATGGTGTTCAGCCGGTTGCTGAAGCCTATGACCCGCCCTTTCATGATCTCTTCGTGCCCGTTCCCGCGCAAGTGTATGGCCAAATCCACCATGCCGATTACGCCTTCCGACAATTTTGGGAGGGAGCGGCTTTGTGCGAAACCAAAGTTATAGATGGCCAGATAACTGCGCGGCAAGATGATGGGCACGGTGCGGTCGGCCGACGGGTCGAAGTGCCAGCCGTCGCGGTCGGTATCCACGAAACGGTCGGGCACGGATTCAAAGAACATTTCCGTGCTCATATATCCCATGCCTTCGGCCCCCATGCTTGCTCCCACCTCGTAGTGGCTCGAGGTGAATGCCCCCACGCTTCTACAGAATTTCTGGTTTCGTATTTCATCAATGTCCGACGGCGAAAAGCTGTTGCTCCGTCCGCCAAAGCTGCCCACCATGCTGATGCGCTTGGACACAATCAGATAATCTTTTTTGATGAAGCCGTCTCCCTGCGTGAATACGGGGAGCACGTCATAATAAAATTGCACGCCCAGCAATACGATGAGCATGCCCAGCAAATTGGCAAAGAAAAAGCCTGCGAACTGCGGCAAGCTGATATGCTGGCGAAGTAACTTCCAAACCAAACTCATAACTTGAATGTCTTTTCGTAGTCCAACCCTATATGTTTCCCGATGCTGGTCACGATGACTCCCGCACCTTGCGCACGGGCCTCTTCCATCATGATTTCCCCCATCACGCGCCCGTTCTCGTCATCAAGATGGCTGACCGGCTCGTCGGCCAGCAGGAAGTCGAAAGGCTGCACCAGCGCCCGCATCATGGCCACCCGCTGTTGTTGTCCGAAACTCATTCTTCCGACCTTTTCGTGCATTTTGTCGCCAATTCCCAGAGCGCCGAACCACGCCTCTATTTGTTTCTTCTTCTTGAATCCCGTGAGGTTGTTCTTGATGGCCACATTCTCATAAGCCGTCAGTTCCGGAAACAGCCGCAGCTCTTGAAACAGCATGCTCAACGAGCGTTTGCGCAGTTCCAACCAGTCTTGCACCTTGTTGTGTCGGATGTTCTTCCCGTCGAAACAAATGATGCCTTGGTAATCGTCGCGATAACCGATGATGTAGCTGCACAATGATGATTTGCCCGTTCCCGATTCGGCCTCCACCAGATACAGGTGCCCGCGCTCGAACGTGACCTCTTGGTGCCAAATGTCGCTCCGGATGTCGTCGCGCAGTGCGAATACTTCCGGCAGCGTGTTCTTCAACTCAATTTTGTCCATACCTTATTCCAACAATGTTTTCCACACCTTCTGCCCCTTGGCGCCCCTCAGGTCGACCGTGAAATGCCGCTCGTCGGAAGACCGCAACACCAGGTCGCTAAACAAGTCCAGTCGTTGCGGCCACTCGTCCAAGTGCCGGAGTTGCTCCAGATTGCACCACAAGAAAAAGCGGCTGCCTTCGATTTCGTCTTCCCATTCGTCCAGTGTGGAAGTCTTCCGTGCGCACACCTGCCGGGCCAATTCCTCGTCGGGTGTCACGTAGAGCGTCTCTCCAGCTACTCCGAAATAGGCACTCAGGCTTCCCATCCCCATGAAGAAACGGTTGTTCCCGAAGTCGCGGAACTCCAACGCCCCGCTTTTGGCGGCGCTTTCTTTCCAATAGGGTGCTTCTTCCAGGAAGTCTTTCTTCCCCAAATGTGCCGTCAAGAGCATCCCGTTCTCCAAGGCATCGCGCGGCACGAGAGTGATGGCCACGTCGCCATCTACGCTCCGGATCATCAGGTCGGCATCCACTCCCATGTTCAGTCCCATCAGGTAGGTGCGCACCAGAGGGTTCTTCCGCAACTGTTCAAGCAGTTGTTCGCCGTCGATGTCCATGCAAAGCCACCCCAAGGCCTTTTCGGGCACATAAGAGGCATATTCGCCCGAGATTTCCCCGCCCAGCAGGGCCAACTGTTCATAATATTTATTGATTTCGGAATTTTTGGAGCGGATTTCCGCATCCACGGTCAATCCGTTTTCCAGAAAGCGCATTCCCGCCACCACATTCACGTCGCTCAGGTTGGCATGTTCCGGCCAGCCGAGAGCCAGTTCGTTGCCATAAATGTCGGGAAGCGCATCCAGCCGGGCGGCAAAGACGCAGCCTCCGCCCGCTTGTTCCACATCGGCAAACAAGGCAGATGCCATTCCGCTTTTCTCCTTGTCTTGCCGCAGGTCGGCGGTGATTTCCTGGCGCAACACGTCCATGGCCGACGGCACGCCGGGGCCCATGACCAGCAAAGCGCGGTCGTCGAATCCCACCATCCAACTGTTGTCCCACACCGTCCAATGGCGTCCGTTCCGTTCTTCCACGTCTTTGCACAGCCCCTTTCCGGCCGCCTTGCGGAACCATTCCGCCAGGCGCGTTTCATCGGACACTGCAGCCAGAAGGCCCACATATTCCTTGCCCGAAACAAAGGCATACGACGTCTTTGTCCAATCAATCCCTTCCGGGATTTCCATGCCGCCGGGCGCTAGCGAGGCCAGCCCGTCCATTCCTATGCCCGCTCCTTCGGCCACTTGTGCCCAGTCTACGGCCATCAGCACTTTCGGCCGCGCGGGCAAGGCGTGCACGTAGTCGTCGGCGGCCCAGGTACGGTAGCCCCAATAAGCTCCCGCACAGGCCACGACCGCCGCGGCCGCCATCCATATCCATGTTTTTTTCTTCATTATTTCCTGTTTTATCTTGTTACATGAGTTTTCATATCGCGTGGCGGATGTGCATCAGGTGCACGGCCACCAGTGCGGCCGTTTCCGTGCGCAGGCGGCTTCGGCCCAGACTCACGGAACGGAATCCGTTGGCCAACGCCAGGCGCACCTCGTCCAGGCTGAAGTCTCCTTCCGGTCCCACAAGGACCAGCGCCTCTCCGTCGGTTTCCAATACGTCCAGCAGGAAAGGCTTTCCCCCGTCCATGGCCTTGTCCGTTTCGGCCTTGTTTTCGCCCCTCACGTCGGCTTCGTCATAGCAATGTGCGATGAACTTCTGCCCGCTGAAAGGCCTGGAAACGAACTTCTTGAAATCCTCCATCCCGTTCAGCCGGGGCTTGAAAGCCTTGTGGCTTTGTTTCATGGCCGCCACCAGTATTTTGTCGATGCGCTCCGTCTTCACCACTTTCCGCTCCGAATAGCGGCAGTCCAGGAAGGTCAGTTCGTCGAACCCGATTTCCGTGGCTTTCTCGGCTAGCCATTCCGTCCGGTCCATGTTCTTGGTGGGCGCCACGGCCAGGTGCAGGTGTCCCAGCCACTCCCGCCCGTGCGGGCATGCCTCCAACACGCGGTATGAACAGCGTTTGCCCGTCGTTTCCGCTATCTCGGCCCTGTAGAAAGAGCCGTTTCCGTCGGTCAGGCGTATTTCGTCGCCTGCCTGCAGGCGGAGCACCCGCAGGCAGTGTGCGGCCTCCTCCGCCGGTAGTTCCGTGGCCGAATCAGCCTCCGGGACATAAAAAGTATGGATTTCCTTCATTTCCGCCGTCTTATTTCATCGCGCAACTGCGATGCCAATTCGTAATTTTCTTCTTCCACCGCACGTTTCAGCGCTTCCTGCAAGGCCTCGATGTTCACCGAATTCACGGGCATGGAATACAGCCCGTCCCCCACTTCGCGCATGTACTGTTTCTCCAGCAATGTTTCACTGATGGTGATGGGGCAGTCGAAGGTGTAGGCCAATATGAGGCAGTCGGCCGCTTTGCAATAGCGCACCATGTGGAACACGTTCTCGTCCCTGTAGAGCAGATGGCAATACGTCACCCCGGCCTCCACGTTGGCGATGCGCACCTCCTCCACGTCCATGCCGCATTGCAGGAATGCGGCGCGCATCACGTCGGCCATGGACGACGGCAACACCGGCCGCCGCCCGTCTTTCATCTTCATCAGCAGTTGCAGCGCCTCGCTCCGCTCCATCAGTACCGGCAGGATGCGTTTGCCGTCCTTTTCGCGCAGGATGGCCATGTACGCGGCCCCGTCTTCCGTACATTTGGAAACGGTCAGTATCTTCAGTTCTTTCACCCCCTCGTTCATGTTCCTTTTCCTTTTCTACTCCTTAACTACATGTTTGTACTTGAAAAAGATGGAAAACAAGATGGCCACGACCAAGGCGTAACCGGCAAAGATGAGCCAACATGTGTTCCATCCGTCAACGATTTCCTGTCCCGTTGCCGTCGATGGCAAGTCGTAAACGAAATGGTTGATGACGGCCTGGGCCGACAGCGTGCCCACAGTGGCGCCGAACCCGTTGGTCATCATCATGAACAGTCCCTGCGCGCTGCTGCGTATCCGCATGTCTGTTTCCTGATTGACGAACAGCGACCCCGATATGTTGAAAAAGTCGAAAGCCACGCCATAGACCAGCATCGACAAGACGAACAGCCACACGCCCGGCCCCGGATTGCCAATGGCGAAGAAGGCGAAGCGGAGCACCCATGCCAGGATGGCGATGAACATCACCCGCTTGATGCCGAAGCGGCTCAGGAAGAACGGGATGAGCAGGATGCAGCACGTCTCGCTGATTTGGGAAATGGAAATCAGGATGTTGGCATGCTGCACGCCGAACGTGTCGGCATATTCGGGCAGCGCGCCGAATGAGAAGATGAAGGGGCTGGCAAAGCCGTTGGTGATTTGCAGGCAGATGCCCAGCAACATGGAAAAGACGAAGAACAAGGCCATGCGCTTCTGCTTGAACAGCGCGAAGGCCCGCAGCCCCAAGGCTTCCGTCAGGCTCTTGCGCTCGGAAGCGCGGCTCACGGGGCAGGCCGGAAGCGTCTGCGCGTAGGCTCCGAGCAGCAGGCTCAGTGCGCCCGAAAAGGCGAACTGCCCCGCATTTTCCTGCATGCCTCCCAAGTCGACGACCCACATGGAACAGATGAACCCGACGGTGCCGAACACGCGGATGGGCGGAAAGTCCTTCACCGCGTCAAGGCCTGCCCCCTCCAAGGCGGAGTAGGCCACGGAGTTGGCCAACGCGATGGTGGGCATGAAGAAAGCCACACTCAGGGCATAGAGCGTGAAAAGCGTGGCAAAGGACACGTTGCTTCCCGCCTCGAAACCATAGAACGAGGCTGCCAGCATGAAGAGGCCCGCCAGCGTATGGCAAAGGCTCAACACCTTCTGCCCCTGCAGCCAGCGGTCGGCGATGATGCCCACCAAGGCGGGCATGAACAGGGACATGAAGCCCTGCACGGAGTAGAACCACCCGATGTGGTTTTCCAGCCCGATTTTCACCAAATAACTTCCCATCGAAGTGAGGTAGGCCCCCCACACGGCATATTCCAGAAAGTTCATCACCGTCAAGCGCACCTTCAAATTCATAGCAACCAAGTTTAACGTCGTTAGCAGTGTTCTGATATTACTTGCAAAGTAACACAAAAAAATCGTTTCTGCGCATTCCCGCGCAAGAAAAACAAGGAAAAGGAAGAAAAAATGAGGAAAAAAGGGAAACGCAGGCGGGGCTCCTTAGTTTCCCGAAGGTAAAGGATTTGTCCGTTTCCCGGACAAAAGAAAGGTCGGGCCGCCGCAGTGCCGGCATTTCCCTTCCGCACGGCCGAAAAGTACTTGCCGCAGAGTACCGGAGTACTTTGCGGCAAGTACTCGAGTGTTCTGCGGCAAGTACTTTTCGGAATCGCGCACGGGGCGGAAGCGCATGGCGCCCCGTGCCGTGGCGCTTTGCGTCAACAAAACGTACACGTCGCGGTCCATAGGCTATCTCAACCGGCAACGCAACACCACGGCGTTGACTTCGCCGTCGGCCGGCATGCGCGGCACCAGGCCGGGATGACTTTCCGCAAATTCCGCATAGCGCCCGGCATCCAGGTACAGCAACACCTCGTCGCCTTCGCCGCCGAACAAGGCGGGCGGCACTTCCTCATACGGGCCGGCGGCGGAAAGAGTGCCGTCCAGCCCGAAAAGGGCCGCATGCTGCCGTCCTTCGTGCAGATAGAACAGCACCGCCTTGCCGCCGGCCACGGCGCCACCCAGCATCACGTCGTAGCGGAACATGGCGTTCATGTATTCCTCCTGCCCCTCGACGCCGGCAGGCATCGGGTGTGCGAAGCGGAAGGTGCACACCTGCCGCATGCTGTCGGCGCGGCCGTCCCACTCGAAAATGGCGTTGCGGCGGTCGTCGAAGCCATACACCCGTCCGGCCGACTTCTGCAGGAAGGAGCGCGGCATGGGCAGGCAATACTCCTTGCGCACGTCCACCCACTCTCCCGTGGCATTGAAATCGCGGTCAAAAGTGTAGAAAAGGAAGGCGTGCTCGCCCTCGGTATAGGTCTGGTATTGCGTAAGCCCCACGAAACCGCCGGGACTGCCGGCTATCTTCCACGACCAATAAGGGCTGATGTCCTTGGACGAAATGAAATTCCCCTGCAAGTCGTAGCAGTACACGCGCATGGGGCCGGAAAGGATGGCCACCCTCCCCTGCTCCTCGTCCAGCGTGAAGTCCGTCGCGCTCGCATATTCCCCGTGGCCGGGGCCCGCCGTACCGATGCGCCGCACGAACCGCCCGTCGCGGTCGAAGACGCATACGGATTTCAGTTGGCCGTCCAGCACATAAAAGTTGCCCTTCCAGGCCTCCACTTTGATGATGTAGGACAAGATGCACTCGTCGTTCAACTCCAAGGGGACAGTTTCCACCACGCGGAACACATCCTCGAACCCGACCGCTTCTTCGCCCGCCTTGTCCAAAGCAACGACCGGCGCATCGCCACCGCCGTTGTTCCACGAGCAGGCGCACAAGCATCCCACACAACCGCACAAACATCCGAACTTCAGCGCGGCACAAAGCCACACAATGAATAACCTTTTCATGTGAAACAATTTTAAACATGGGCAAAAATACGCAAAAAGGAAGGGCCCTCCAAGCATCGTGGGGCAGGAAATGGCGGGGAATGGGGCAAAAAGCCAAGGAGGACGTGTCTCCCGACACATCCTCCTTGAAATCTCATATAGGTATTAGTTCTTTTAAGGTAAAAAGATTGTTTTCAGAATAACAGTTGCAAATATCGCATTTTCCCACCAACCACACAAGTAAAACGGGATGTTTTTTGCACGAAAACCAAATCTTTTTTCTGCAAGGGCATGAAAACTCATTTTACACCTTATTATTATACGGCTTTTCCGATTTTAATGCTATCTTTGTGCCCGAATGCGGCATGCCGCACAAAAAACGAATGGATTATGACTGAAACGAATCACGCTGAAGCATCAGAGCAAAGAGGACTCAATTTCGTAGAAGAAATAGTGGTAGACGACCTGAAGGCCGGAAAGAATGACGGGAGACTGCAAACCCGCTTCCCGCCCGAGCCCAACGGCTACCTTCATATAGGACACGCCAAGGCCATCTGCATGGACTTTGGCATCGCCGAGAAATATGGCGGGACATGCAACTTGCGGTTGGACGACACCAATCCCATCAAAGAAGACACGGAATACGTGGAGGCCATCAAGGAAGACATACAGTGGCTGGGATTCAAGTGGGGCAACATCTATCATGCGTCCGACTATTTCCAGCAGCTGTGGGACTTTGCCGTAAGACTCATCAAGGAAGGCAAGGCCTATGTGGATGAGCAGACCAGCGAGCAAATCGCCGAGCAGAAAGGCACGCCGACACAGCCCGGCACACCCAGCCCCTTCCGCGACCGCCCCATAGAAGAAAACCTGGCCCTCTTCGAGAAAATGAACAGCGGGGAGGCCGAAGAAGGCTCGATGGTGCTGCGCGCCAAACTGGACATGGCCAACCCCAACATGCACTTCCGCGACCCCATCATCTACCGCGTGGTGAAGCATCCGCACCACCGCACGGGCACGAAGTGGAAAGCCTACCCCATGTATGACTTCGCCCACGGCCAGAGCGACTACTTTGAAGGTGTCACCCACTCGCTCTGCACACTGGAGTTCGTGGTACACCGCCCGCTCTACGACCTCTTCGTCGACTGGCTGAAGGAAGGCAAGGACCTGGACGACAACCGCCCGCGCCAGTACGAGTTCAACAAGCTGAACCTGAGCTACACCCTGATGAGCAAGCGCAACCTGCTCATCCTGGTCAAGGAGAAGCTGGTGAACGGATGGGACGATCCCCGCATGCCGACCCTTTGTGGCATGCGCCGTCGTGGCTACTCCCCGGAGAGCATCCGCAAGTTTATCGACTCCATCGGCTACACGAAGTTTGACGCCCTCAACGACGTGGCCCTCCTGGAGGCTGCCGTCCGTGACGACCTCAACAAGAAAGCCTGCCGCGTGAGTGCCGTCCTCGACCCCGTGAAACTCGTCATCACCAACTATCCTGACGGCGAGACCGAGGAGATGGAGGCCATCAACAATCCCGAGAACGAGGCCGACGGCACCCATACCATCACCTTCTCCAAGGAGTTGTGGATCGAGCGTGCCGACTTCATGGAGGACGCCCCAAAGAAGTTCTTCCGCCTGGCGCCAGGCCGCGAGGTGCGCCTCAAGAACGCCTATATCGTGAAGTGTACGGGCTGCACGAAGGATGCCGAGGGACGCATCACGGAGATCCAGGCCGAGTACGACCCCGAGAGCAAGAGTGGCATGGCGGGCGCCAACCGCCGCG
>ERZ779877.3153-NODE-3153-length-11017-cov-3.138661_pt1 | contig 11017 bp, 15 predicted proteins | sample MGYA00511556_ERZ779877 | MGnify/ENA primary metagenome ERZ779877 (study PRJEB29588, sample SAMEA2159338) | human gut metagenome | biome: human gut; feature: human-associated habitat; material: faeces | place: Denmark | collected 2008/2010 ... | reverse complement strand
CCCGTAGCGGCGGCGGCAAGCGTCCGGGCTTCGAAGGCGGCCAGATGCCTCTGGTTCGCCAGCTGCCGAAGCGCGGCTTTAAGAACATTTTCGCCAAGGAATACGCCACCGTCAACGTGAGCGAGCTGGAGGTGTTCGAGAACGGCACCGAAGTGACGAGCACGCTGCTGGTGGAAAAGAAGATCATCCGCAAGGAGCTGGACGGTCTCAAGGTTCTGGGCAACGGTGAGCTGACCAAGAAGCTGACGGTGAAGGCCGTGAAGTTTACTGGCTCTGCGAAGGAGAAGATCGAGGCCGTCGGTGGAACTGCTGAGGTGATCTGATATGCTGGAAAAGATGAAGAGTGCCTGGCGCATTCCGGAGCTCCGCAAGAAGATCATTTACACCTTCGGTATGCTGCTGATCTACCGCCTGCTGTGCGTGATCCCGGTTCCGGGCATCAACGTCTCGGCGGTGGCCAGCGCGGTGAAGGACTACTCGATCCTTGACTTCATGAACATGATGACCGGCGGTTCTTTCCAGAACATGAGCATCATGGCCATGGGTATCACTCCGTACATCAACTCCAGCATCATCCTTCAGCTTCTGACGGTTGCCATTCCGGCGCTGGAGAAGCTGGCGAATGAAGGCCCGGAGGGCCGCAAGAAGATCAACGAGTACACCCGCTACCTGACCGTCGTGCTGGCGTTCATTCAGGCGGTTGGCCTCGTCTTTGCCATGCGTGCCAATTCCTACGGCGGAGTTTGGTACCTTGTCATCGGTCTGTCGATGGCAGCGGGCAGCGCCCTGGCGATGTGGATCGGTGAGCGCATCACCGAGAACGGCATCGGCAACGGCATCTCCCTGCTGATTATGGCCGGTATCGTTTCCAACATGTTCAACTGGGGCCGTCAGGCGACGGTTGGCATGGTGGGCGGCACGGTGCACCCGATCGCGGTGATCGTGATCGTGATCGCGCTGCTGGCGATGATCGTGGCCATCACCTTTGTGGACATGGGCGAGCGCCGCATCCCGATCCAGTACGCCAAGCGCGTGGTGGGCCGCAAGATGTACGGCGGTCAGTCCACCTACATCCCGATGAAAATTAACTCGACCGGCGTGATGCCGCTGATCTTTGGCTTTGCCATCCTGCAGTTCCCGGCGACGATCTTCGCGTTCTTCCCGACGAGCGGCATCAACGTGTGGTGGCAGGGCTTCCAGAGCGGCATCTGGTATCAGGTGGTGCTGGCGGTTCTGATTATCGCTTTCACCTACTTCTATACCAGCATCACTTTCAACCCGGTTGACATCAGCAAGAACATGCAGCAGAACGGCGGCATCATCCCCGGCATCCGTCAGGGTCGCGCGACGAGCGATTATCTCTCCCGCGTGTCCGGCCGCCTGACGCTGTTCAGCGCCCTGTTCCTCGCCGTGTTGGCGACCATCCCGACCATGCTGACCCGCATCTTCGGCATCACCGCTCCGTTCGGAGCGAGCAGCGTGCTGATCGCGGTTTCCGTGGGCATCGAGACGATCCGCCAGGTGGAGGCGCAGATGGTCATGCGTCATCACAAGGGCTTCCTGGGTTGATGACGGGGTCAGCGTGAGGTACTTGAGCATGAACGTGATTTTTCTCGGCCCGCCTGGTGCGGGCAAGGGCACCCAGGCTGTTCGCGTGTGCGAGCAGCTTGGCATCCCGCAGATCTCCACGGGCGATATTCTTCGCCGCGCCATCAAGGAACAAACGCCGACCGGTCTGGCTGCCAAAGCCTACATTGACGCCGGTGCGCTTGTGCCGGATTCCGTCGTCATTGACATCGTCCGCGAGCGGCTCGCGCAGGAGGATTGCCGGAAGGGCTACGTGCTCGACGGCTTCCCCCGCACCGTGCCGCAGGCGGAGGCGCTTGCCGGCTTTGCCGACATCGACGCCGTGGTGGACATTGACGTCAGCGACGAAAAGCTGATCGACCGCCTTTCCGGACGCAGGGTCTGCCCCTCGTGCGGCGGCACCTATCACATCTCCCGCCTGAACGGGCGGACGGACTGCGAGCGCTGCGGCGCGACGCTGATCCAGCGGGATGACGATAAGGCCGAGACGGTGCTCAGCCGACTGAACGTTTACCACAAGCAGACGGCTCCGCTGATCGAGTTCTACGAGCAGCGCGGGCTCCTGCGCCGCGTGGACGGCGCTCAGCCGATGGAGGATTGCTTCGCGGCGATCCTCGAGGCGCTGGGTGGAACGAAATGATTACCATCAAGAATGCTTCTCAAATTGCCAAGATGCGCGAGGCGGGCGCCTTGCTGCACGAGGTTCTTGAGCAGCTCAAAGGGAAGATCGAGCCCGGTATCACCACGAAGGAGCTTGACCGCTATGCGGAAAAGCTCATTCGCGGTTACGGTGCCGTCCCTTCCTTCCTGAACTATGAGGGGTATCCTGCCTCGATCTGCGCATCGGTGGATTCTCAGGTGGTGCACGGCATCCCGGACGAATCCACGGTGCTGCGCGAGGGCCAGATTATCTCGATTGATTCGGGTCTGATCCTGGACGGCTGGCAGTCCGACAGCGCCTTTACGGTGGGCGTCGGCACTGTCAGCCCGCAGGCTCAGCGCCTGATTGACGTGACGGAGCAGAGCTTTTTCGCCGCCCTTCAAGTGGCGCGCGAAGGATATCGCGTGAGCGATATCGGCCATGCCGTTCAGCAGTACGTCGAGGAGCGCGGTTTTTCCGCGGTGCGCGACCTGTGCGGGCATGGAATCGGGCGCGAGATGCACGAGGATCCAAGCGTGCCGAACTTTGGCGCGCCGGGACATGGTGTGCGGCTGCGCCGGGGCATGACCATCTGCATTGAGCCGATGATCACCGCAGGCAGCTACAATGTGAAAACGCTTCGCGATGGCTGGACGGTAGTGACCACCGACGGAAGCCTCTGCTCGCATTACGAACACACCATCCTCATTACGGATGGCGAACCCGAATTGCTTTCGCTGCCCGGATATCATAAGGAGGAGAAGCGATGAGCTCGTTCCCTATGGAGGTTGGCCGGGTGGTCTTTTCCAAAGCCGGTCGCGACGCGGGACATTATTTCGTGGTCGTGGCCGTCCTTGACAAGGATCACGTAGCCATCGCAAACGGTTGTCAGCGAAAGGTAGACAATCCCAAAAAGAAGAAGATTAAGCATCTGGTGGCAAAACCCGAAGTTCTTGAAGAAATTCGTGAAAAAATTTTTGCAAAAAAGAGGATTTTCGACTCCGAAGTGCGAAATAAACTAGATGCTATCGGCTATCAAGAGGCTTTGTTGCCGCGTAAGGAGGGTTAAAACTTGCCCAAGAGCGACAATATCGAGGTAGAAGGCGTCGTCGTCGAGGCGCTGCCGAACGCGAATTTCCGCGTCGAGCTGGCCGGCGGGCATAAAATCATGGCTCAGATCTCCGGCAAGATCCGTATGAACTTCATCCGCATCTATCCGGGCGATAAAGTCAAAGTCGAAATTTCTCCCTATGATCTCACCAGGGGACGCATCACCTGGCGCAGCAAGGGTTGAGAAAACAAATTCGAGGAGGAACGGACAAAATGAAGGTTAGACCGTCTGTTAAGCCTATCTGCGAGAAGTGCAAGGTCATCAAGCGCAAGGGCCGTATCATGGTCATCTGCGAGAACCCGAAGCACAAGCAGAAGCAGGGCTAATCACCTTATCGTTAGGATCAAAGACAGGAAGGATCGCTTGGGCGGCTGCGCAGACTCTGTTTGCGAACCATGCGGCTTTTCATAAAAGAAATCCAGCAGAACACATTACCGTAATTGGATATCGGAGGTAAATAATGGCACGTATTTCTGGCGTTGACCTGCCTCGTGAGAAGCGGGTCGAAATCGGACTGACGTACATCTTCGGCATCGGCGTGAAAACCTCTCAGGAGATTCTCGCGGCGACCGGCGTCAACCCTGACACCCGCGTGAAGGATCTGACCGAGCAGGACGTCAACAAGATCCGTGAGTACATCGAGCACAACCTGAAGGTGGAAGGCGATCTGCGCCGCGACGTCTCTCTGGACATCAAGCGCATGATGGAGATCGGCTGCTATCGCGGTGTGCGTCACCGCAAGGGTCTGCCCGTTCGCGGCCAGAACACCAAGCAGAACGCTCGTACCCGCAAGGGCCCGAAGAAGACCATCGCCGGCAAGAAGAAGGCAACCAGATAAAAGAGGAGTGATTGACAATGGCACCTAAGCAGAAGCTGAAGAAAGTCGTCCGCAAGCGCCGCGAGCGCAAGGTCGTGGAGCGCGGTGCGGCGCATATCCGCTCCTCCTTTAACAACACCATCGTGACCCTGACCGATACCCAGGGCAACGCGCTGAGCTGGGCTTCCGCCGGCGGACTCGGTTTCCGCGGCAGCAAGAAGTCCACGCCGTTCGCCGCGCAGACCGCTGCGGAGACCGCCGCGAAGGCTGCTATGGAGTACGGCCTGAAGACCGTTGAGGTCTACGTCAAGGGCCCGGGCTCCGGACGTGAGGCTGCCATCCGTTCCCTGCAGGCTGCCGGCCTGGAGGTCAACATGATTAAGGACGTGACGCCGATCCCCCACAACGGCTGCCGTCCGCCGAAGCGCCGTCGCGTGTAAGGTATTGGTAAGGAGGACGAAAGTACATGGCTAACAATAAAGAGCCGATCGCCAAGAAGTGCCGGAGCCTGGATATCTCTCCGGCCGTCATGGGCTACGGCAACAAGAAGTCTACTCGCAACCCGGGCGGCAACAAGCGCAAGAAGGTTTCCGAGTACGGCACGCAGCTCAAGGAAAAGCAGAAGGTCAAGTTTGTTTACGGTGTGCTGGAGAAGCAGTTCCACCGTTACTACCTCAAGGCGGCCAACATGAAGGGCATCACGGGTGAAAACCTGCTGCAGCTCCTCGAACTGCGCCTTGACAACGTGATCTATCGTCTGGGCCTTGCCAAGACCCGCCGCATGGCGCGCCAGATCATCGTGCACGGCCACATCCTGGTCAACGGCAAGAAGGTGGACATCCCCTCCTACTCCGTGAAGGTCGGCGACGTGATCACCCTGCGCGAGCGTTCCCGCGAGCAGGCCGCTTTCAAGGCGCTGCGCGAGGGCACCGGCGTTGTGACCCCGAAGTGGCTCACCTTTGACGCGCAGAATCTCACCGGCACCGTGGCTGCGATGCCTGCCCGCGAGGACATTGATTGCCCGATCGAAGAGCACCTCATCGTCGAGCTCTATTCTCGTTAATCCATGGCTGTTCACGGTAACTGTGAGGAGGAATCTGCCCAATGATCGAAATCGAAAAGCCCCGCATCGAACGTGTGGAAGCCAGCGACAGCTACGGCAAGTTTGTCGTAGAGCCGCTTGAGCATGGCTTTGGCCAGACGCTGGGAAATTCCCTGCGCCGTGTGCTGCTCAGCTCTTTGCCGGGCGTTGCTGTTTCCAGCATCCGCATTGAGGGCATCCAGCACGAGTTTTCCGCCGTTCCCGGCGTGAAGGAAGACGTTGCAGAGATCATCCTCAACCTGAAAGAGCTTTCCGCGAAGCTGTATTGCGACGGCCCCAAGACGGTGTCCATCAACGTCAAGGGTCCTTGTGAGCTGACTGCGGCCGCCCTCGCCGTGGACGATCAGATCGAGGTGGTCAACCGCGATCTGCACATCGCCACGCTCAACGAGGACGCCGACCTCATCATGCACCTGACTCTGGAAAAGGGTCGCGGCTATGTGAGCGCAGCGAACAACAAAAATCCCAATACGCCCATCGGCGTCATCCCGACGGATTCGATCTTCACGCCGATCCGCAAGGCGAATTACACCGTCGAGAACACCCGCGTCGGCCAGGAGACCGATTACGATCGCCTGACCCTCGAGGTGTGGACCGACGGCAGCATCCAGCCGGATGAGGCCATCAGCACCGCCGCGAAGATCCTCAACGGCCACCTGAAGCTGTTCATGGATCTGACCGATCAGGTGGTGACCATCGGCTTCAACGAGAAGGAAGACGATCACCGCGAAAAGGTGCTGGAGATGACGATCGAAGAGCTCGATCTCTCCGTCCGTGCCTACAACTGCCTCAAGCGCGCCGGCATCAACACCGTCGCCGAGCTTGTGCAGCGCAATCAGGAAGACATGATGAAGGTTCGCAATCTGGGCAAGAAATCCCTCGAGGAGGTCGAGCAGAAGCTCGCCGCTCTGGGTCTGGCCCTGCGTGCCAACGACGAGTAATCCGGCAAAACCGGTTTACAGCGATACATTGCCCCAAAGGGGCTATCAAGGTCGCGCCTAAGGGAAATATGGGCGCGGCAGGCATGGCCTGATCCGCCGAAAAGGCGGAGCAGGCTTCTTGTGTGCCGCGTGAAGAACCGTATTTGCAGGAGGCGGGCTGTAATAGGAGGATAAACAAAATGGCTTATCAGCGTAAACTTGGCCGCACGGCCGCTCAGCGCAAGGCGCTTCTGCGCAATCAGGTGACCAACCTCATTTGGTATGGCCGTATCGAGACCACTCTCGCTCGCGCCAAGGAAGTTCGCAGCGCCGCCGAGCACCTGATCACCCTCGCCATCCGCGAGTGCGACAACACGGTCTCGGTCGAGAAGACCTTCAACAACGATAAGGGTCAGTCCGTGACCGTTACCGTGCAGAACGACGCCCCGAGCAAGCTGCATGCCCGCCGTCAGATCATGGCGTATCTGTACGACGTGAAGGAGCCGAAGCTGGATGACGAGTCCAAGAAGGCGTATACCGAGCGCACCAAGGACGTGAAGTATCCCTGCGTGGAGAAGCTCTTCCGCGAGATCGCGCCGAAGTACAAGGCGCGCAACGCCGAGAAGAACTGCGCCGGCGGCTACACCCGTATTCTCAAGAAGGGCCCGCGCCGCGGCGACGCCGCCGAGATGGTCATTCTCGAGCTGATCTAATCCCCTTTGTTACCGAAGAAGCTGTTTCGCCGAGACGCGGAGCAGCTTCTTTTGGAATCGGGCATATGAGCGCCCGCCCTGTGGGAGGGAACGAAGCATGAACGACATGATCCTCATTCTCAATTACTCGGATGAGTTTGCCGTCGAGGCGGCGAAAAGGCTTCGCGGCGAGCGGGTTTTCTGCAAAATCATCAGCGGCACGACGACGGCGGCGCAGGTCGCGGAAATCGCGCCGCGCGGGCTCGTGCTCTGCGGCGAACCGAAGAGCGCGGCGGGCGTGTTCGACGCGGAAATTTTGAAGCTGGATATCCCCGTGCTGGCGCTGGGGCACGCCGCGCACATGCTGATTGCGGCGATGGGCGGCGCGCGCCATCAGCGAAAAAAAAGCGAACGTTCAATACGCGGACTGCAAGCTGTTTAACGGCGTGGAGGGCGGCGAACGCTACATTCAGGAGGCCGTGACGCTGATGCTGCCGGCCGACGTGCAGGTGACGGCGGGCGCGGGCGGCTGCACCGTCGCCTTTGAGGACAGCAAACGGTCGCTTTTCGGCGTTCAGTTTGAGCTGGAGCGCAACGACCCGGACGGCTCGACCATCCTCAAAAACTTTGCGCGCGACATCTGCGGCTGCACGCCGTGGTTCACGATGGACGCGGCGCTGGCCGAAGCGCGGCGCGCGCTGACGGAGGCCTCGATTGAAGGCGGATTCGCGGTTTGCGGCGTGAGCGGCGGCGTGGATTCCATGGTGGCCGCGGTGCTGGCGCATCAGGCGTTCGGCGAGCGGATGACGGCGATTTACGTTGAAACGGGGCTGATGCGCGCGGGTGATGGCGCAGCTGTACGGGCGATTTACGAGCAGCTCGGGATTCCGCTGCGCGTGATCGACCGCGCGGAGGACGTGCTGGCCACCCTTCGCGGCAGGCAGACGATGGGCGAAAAGCGCGCGATGGTCGTTTCCTGCCTGCATGAAGAGATGATCCGGCAGACGGAGGCCATCCCCGGCGCGAAGACGCTGGTGATGGGCACGAATTACAGCGATTTTTTGGGCGGCACGAACAACGCGGCGTGGAAGGATTGCGGTATGGCGGTGCTCGAACCGCTGGCGTTGCTCTTCCGCGACGAGGTGAAAGAAATCGCCGGAATGCTGGGGCTGGACGACGAGCTCCTGCTGCGCAAGCCCTTCCCGCTGATGGGATTGGCCGCGCGGATTCTGGGCGAGGTGACGCCGCAGAGGCTTTCCGCGCTGCGCACGGCCGATGCGATTTTCAGCGAGGAAATCCGCGAGGCCGGCCTGCACAGGAAGCTCTACAAATACTTCCCGGTGCTGGTGGACGCGGACGAACTGAAGGGAAGCTGCACGATCATCCTGCGCGCGGTGACGGTCTCCGGCGCGATGCTCGTTCCGGCGAGGCTGCCCTACGATCTGGTGGAGCGCACCGTGGAACGCATTTTGGAGACGACGCCCGCCGTTCAGCGCGTGTTTTACGACCAGACGCCGACGCCGGTTGGAAAAGAGAAATTTCAATAAATCACAGGAATGAGCAAATTTGAGATTTTGCACAAGTTCCGACAACGGGCGCGCGGCGGGCTGACTCCTTCAGTCACGGCTGCGCCGTGCCAGCTCCCTCGAAGAGGGAGCTCCAGAATGTAGACAAAAAGCTATTCTCCCCCCGAAGGGGGGAGAATAGCTTTTTTCGTCTTCAAACGCGCGTTTCCAAAGCATGTCATCAAAGTACGGGAAAAACGGAAAAAAACAGGGGATAAACTGGTGAAGAAATACAAAACGGGCTGAAAACACGAACGATAATTAAAAAACAGAAAAATAAGTTCTGGAATTTTATTGAAAACGGGCGCGTCTCTTGCTATACTAAAGACGATTTTGGAATTTGGAGGTCGAGCGTTATGCCAAAGGTTGCGCTGATTATGGGTTCGAAGAGCGATTGGCCGTCCCTCAGGGGCTGCGTCGATGTGCTCAAGGGGTTTGAAATTGAGGTTGAGGTGCACGTAGCCAGCGCACACAGAACGCCCGAGACCGTTGCGGCCTTCGCGGCGAACGCGCGCGAAAACGGCTTTGAAGCGATCATCGCGGCGGCCGGCAAGGCGGCGCATCTGGCGGGCGTGATTGCAGGCCACACGACGCTGCCGGTGATCGGGATTCCGGTCAAATCCTCGTTTATGGACGGGCTGGATTCCCTGCTCTCCACCGTGCAGATGCCCAAGGGCATCCCCGTGGCCACCGTGGACAGCGTGGCCCCCTCGGACTCCAGATGCTCTCCATCAAATACCCGATTCTCGCCGAAAAGCTGCTGGCGCATCGCGAGCGGATGGCGGCGGCGATCGAGGCGGACGACAGACAGATTCAGGAAGAACTGTAAAGCGGAGGCAGCATGACGGATATTAAGGAACGCGGAGATCAGATGGAGGAGGCCTGCGGCGTATTCGGCATTTACGCGCAGGACGAATCCATCAACGTGGCGGAGGCCGCGTATTACGGTCTGTTTGCTTTGCAGCACCGCGGGCAGGAAAGCGCCGGTATCGCGGTGGCGGACGGCAAGGGAATCAAGCATTACCGCAACCTCGGGCTTGTGCCGGAGGTGTTTGACGAGGAAATTCTGCACGGGCTGACGGGGCGCATCTCCATCGGCCACGTGCGCTACTCGACCTTCGGCAGCAAGGATGTAATCAACGCCCAGCCGCTGGTGGCGCGGTGCAAGATCGGCATGCTGGCGCTGGCGCACAACGGCAATCTGGTCAACGCGGATGCGCTCCGGGCGCAGATGGAGGACGACGGCGCGATTTTCCAGACGTCGGTGGATACCGAGGTCATTCTGAGCCTGATCGCGCGGGAAAGCAGCAAGGGGCTGATCGAGGCCATCCGCTCCATGATGGAGAAGGTGCGCGGCAGCTACGCGCTGGTGCTGCTGGCCAAGGACAAGCTCATCGGCATTCGCGATCCGTATGGCATTCGCCCGCTCTGTCTGGGGCGGGTCGGCAACAGCTTTGTGCTGGCGAGCGAGAGCTGCGCGCTCGACGCGGTGGGCGCGGAGTTTGTCCGCGACATTCAGCCGGGCGAAATCGTCGTGATCGATGCGGAGGGCGTTCACTCCATGCACGTCAAAACGCCGATGCGCAGCCGCCTGTGCCTGTTTGAATTTGTCTACTTCGCCAGACCGGATTCGGTCATCGACGGCATCAACGTCTACCAATCCCGCGTGGAGGCGGGCAAGCGGCTGGCCTTCGATGACGACGTGGAGGCGGATATGGTCATCGGCGTGCCGGACAGCGCGCTGGCGGCGGCGATGGGCTACGCCCAGCAGAGCGGGATTCCCTATGGCGACGGGCTGGCCAAAAACCGCTACGTCGGCCGCACGTTCATCCAGCCGGAGCAGGGCATGCGCGAACTGGGCGTGCGCACCAAGCTCAACGCGCTGACCCGCAACGTTCGCGGCAAGCGGCTGATTCTGGTGGACGATTCCATCGTCCGCGGCACGACGAGCCGCAAGATCGTCGAGATGCTGCGCACGGCGGGCGCGAAGGAAGTGCACATGCGCATTTCCTCGCCATCGGTGCTGAACCCCTGCTATTTCGGCATTGATACGGCGACGAGCGAGGAATTGATCGGCCACAGCCGCAGCGCTGAGGAAATCTGCCGCTTCATCGGGGCGGACAGCCTCAAGTTCCTTTCCCTGCCCGATCTGCTCAAGACGGTGGCCGGTTCGGGCTGCCAATTCTGCACGGGTTGCTTTGACGGCGATTACCCCATCGACCCGGAAACGGGCGAGATGCACGGGATGGAGGAAGAACATGATTACGTATAAGGACGCGGGTGTGGACGTTGAGCGCGGCTACGAGGCCGTGCGCAGGATGAAGCAGCATGTCGCCGCCACGTTTGACGAGAACGTGCTGGGCGGCCTCGGCTCGTTCGGCGGATTTTATTCCATCGAAAACGAGAACGTTGAAAAGCCGGTGCTCGTCGCGGGCACGGACGGCGTGGGCACCAAGCTCAAGCTGGCGTTCCTGATGGACAAGCACGACACGGTGGGCATCGACTGCGTGGCCATGTGCGTCAACGACGTCATCTGCGCCGGTGCAAAGCCGCTGGTGTTCCTGGACTACATCGCCTGCGGCC
>ERZ779877.3150-NODE-3150-length-11021-cov-2.768557_pt1 | contig 11021 bp, 9 predicted proteins | sample MGYA00511556_ERZ779877 | MGnify/ENA primary metagenome ERZ779877 (study PRJEB29588, sample SAMEA2159338) | human gut metagenome | biome: human gut; feature: human-associated habitat; material: faeces | place: Denmark | collected 2008/2010 ... | reverse complement strand
GGCAAAGCCGGACGCCGAGGTGACTGGCGCCTCGGGTGCCGAGACCGCGGGCGCAGGGGCCGAAGGCGCGGGAACCGCACCAGCGGGACGCGGCGTCCCACAGTCCTCGCACATATCGCGGGCATCATCGTTCATAAGACCACAGATAGGGCATTCCCATGTCATGGTTTACCTCATTTCCCTCTGCTTGAGTTGACTTGCTTGACGGCGATTACGCAGACGACGTTCCGCATCTGCGGAAGGTGTGGGCGGCACGTAATCGTGCGGGTGAATCTCGACGGCGGTCTGGGGATCAGCGGGTCGAACAAAATGGCCGGGGGCGTCGGATGCGACAACAACGCCGCGTTCTTTAAGGTCTTCCTTAAACTGCAGGTAAAAATCGCAGAACTCAACTTGGTCCTGAACGACTTTGTCGACCGTCGCTTGATCTTGGGCCTTCATATCTTTGATGACGGTGGGATTAACCGGATCTTCCGAAAACTCGGATGGATCGGCCTCGACAACTCGCATCACAAGCTGCTGTTCGTGCGACCCTTTAAGGACGGCAACCGCCTTGCGCTTGTTCGTGTCGAAGATAAGGCGCCATGGCTTGCCAGACCCATCCATAACCGCATAACGGACAACGTCAGCCCCGTGTTCGGCCATAACCTCGTTAACGCAGCGCTCGATGTATTCGTCTTTAGCCGCCGAAGCAAGCGCGGCGTCTGCGGCATCCACGGCAGCGTACAAATCCTCAATCTCATGAGGCCGTCTGAGCACCGTCGGACGATGGTAGCGTTCATTAAGAAGGTCAACGCGCAGTCGGTATGCTTCATACTGCTCATGAAGCTCGTTCGACTCATGCTGGGCACTCTTCATCACATGCCCGAAGTCCTTGAGAATCTTCATGGCGGCAAGGCGTTGCTCCTCGCTCGAATCTGGACCAAGCGCGTTAAACGAGGCGCGGGCGGTCTCGAATTTTGCACCCAGGCGATTTCGCAGTGCTATGTCGAGCACCTCATCCTGCATAAGCGGGATGATGCGCGCCGTCCACTCCTCAAACGCGCGAGCTGCGTCCTCAAAGGAACCCGCCGAGGAGTTTGCGGCGGTATCCGCGATATGTAGGAGCGCTTTCTCAAGATCGATGGAACCGTCGCGAGCAATGTCGTAATCGATTGCCTTTAGCAATCCTTGGGCCCTGAGCTTTTCGGACGTCTGTGCGGCATCGATGCGGCTCTGGCTCATCTCGACCCTGCGCTGGGCATGGGCATCGAAGGTTAGCGTCGGGATCAAAGTGTGAAGCGTCGCCGCAAGCTGTGCCAATGCCGCCTCAGTTCGAATCCGCGTCACCGTACCCCGACCCATGACGACCTCTTCGCCCACAAGCGGTCCTGTCACGTTTTTCCTCGAATATTCGTCAATCACGCTATCCAACGCGGCGCGTGTCGACTCATCCATATCGGGAAACTCAAGGAGCATCTGCGACTTGATGTCCAATAGCCCATGCCTATAGTCCTTAACGGCATTTTCTGCCTCGGCCTTCTCCGCCTCTATGCGCAACGCCGCTGCCCCGGCAACAATTGCAGCGGGGGCCAATGGCACTGCCAGCGGTGAAGTGGCTATTCCGGCAGCGACTACAAAATTATCTCCCACCGAGCCGCTCATTATCACGTTCCCTTCTTCATGGATAACGGGGCCATCCCGGTCATCAAGCGTTTTTACTGCCTCATTTCTACCGCCGCTCTGCGCGATTCTGTTGCGCAACATTGGCGAGCGGCAGATTTGTCGATGTTGCGCAACAGAAGGCGGCGGCTAGCGCATATCCTGCTAATGGAAGAAAGGATGAAAGCGCGCCATGACCGGTTCCTACGAAGAAGTTCGACTCGTCAAGTTTCATACGCCAGCACTGCTCACCGAGCGCGAGCAGGCTGCGGCACGGCGTCGCTTCTGCACGCTTCTCGTTCCGCCGCAAAAGGGCGGCTTTGGCGGCAACGCCTATGTCCGCCGCGTCCAGAGCGGCGATCGCGCTTTTGAGCTCGCGCTTAAGATGCCGCGCCCCGATGCCCAACCCGAGCAAGAACAGCTCAACCGAGAAACTTTGGAAGAGGAGTACCGTACGCTCTCCGTCGTATCCAACCTAAGGGGTTTCCCCGATGTCTACGGTTTTGGCTACACGGCAGACGGAACCCCGGCGCTGCTCATGGAATGGGTTGACGGCGTCTCGCTTCTTGATGCACGGCCAGCTCTGAGCGATGGCGCTGAAACCTGCCCCGGCGATATCGTCGCCGCGCTGGGTCTGAGCGTACTCAAGATCATCTTGTCCACGCAATCGCTCGACACGCCCTTTGTTCACCGCGACCTCTCCATGCGCAACATCATGCTGCGTCACGATCGCATCCCGCTCGAGGAGCAGGTGTCGAGCGGCTATTTTGACATCTGCCTGATCGATATGGGCAGTGCCAAGCTCGTTAAACCGGACTTTTCCTTTACCGTCGACGTCAACGCTTTTCGCGGTGCCACGCCGGCATACGCAGCACCCGAAATGCTGGAGCGGTTTAAGGCCGACCCCGGTGCGCGTGACAATCCCGCCGTCGACATCTATGCGCTGGGAAGCATCCTCTACGAGCTTTATTGCGGACACGCGCCCTTTGAGGCAGAGCTCAGGCGCTCCGGAGACCACGCACGCCTCAAGCGCACCGTGCGGCCGCAACCCCTTGCGCCCGCAACTCCCCGCGAGCAGGGCTTGGTCAACGCGATTATGGCTTGTTTGGCAGTCTCGCAAGACGCACGCCCTTCGGCAAATGAACTCGCGGCGCGCCTTGAGCCTTTCGCCCGTACGGGTGCTCCGCGAAAGCGCCGGCCTGTGGCGGATCGCGGCAGCACTGCCGCCTTGGTGGACGCCACCGTCCCCACCCGCACGGCTGCACAGGCGCAGCCCGCGCCTCGGCCAACCCCATCCACCGAGACGGTCCGCAGCGCCGAGTCCATGCGTCGCGCGCGCCTTGCCGTCAAACGTCAACGCACGATGGCACTCACGATGGTGATTGTTGCCCTGGTAGCAATCGTGGTTATACTCGTCCTCGCATCTGCCGGCATGTTTTAGCCGGCAGTAAAACCAAAGTCAGCAAATAGACCCATTTGCAAAAAGCGGTGGCGAGCGCAACTCTCAATAAAGCCGCACCAGCCACCGCCCCATGCATCGCACGCTGACAATACGAGGCACTAGGAAATCATAAGCTCAAAGGAATCCGAAACGCTCGTTCCCATGTTGACGGCAGAGTCCCTCGAAACGACCTCCGTAACCAGGTAGTACTTGCCGTTTTTCTTTTTAGGTACACCCGTAACCGTAAGGTCGCAGCCCTCCTCCTCGACGGGAAGCGAGAACTCAAAACCCTTGTTTCTAACAAACGTACCAGTGACGTCCGTGTAGGTGCGATAGTCGTCACCATCGGATTGGGCGACGGTTTTTTCGGCGTTGTAGGTATCGTGGGCATGCAGCGTGGCCGAGATGTCTGCAACCACTTCGCCGGAATCGCTGATGCTCTTAAACACAATCACAAGGTCGTTTTTGCTCGCACCGTAGCAAGTATGGCCCCAAGAGTTGCCCGTCTCCTTAAGTGCCCCGCGCCACGTGGTGTTGGCAAAACTCGTGGGCTTATCGATGTTGAGCTTCGCTGTGCTACCGAAGGTCGTGGTGGTCGACGAGGTCGCATTGCCCGTCGTGGAAGAGCCCTCGGCATCGGAGCTGGCGTCCTCGCCGTTCTTGCTTGCGGTCTTGAGCTCCGCCTTAGCATCCTTAAGGTCGGACTTTGTCTGATCGAGCTCGTCTTGCGTTTTTGTGAGTTCGTCCTTGGAAGATTCAAGCTGCTTCTTGAGCTTTTGAATCTGCTCCGTATTTTGCGGATGGGCCAAGCCATATGAGTAGCCCGCCCAGCCGGTTCCCGCGCACAAGGCGGCAACGACAATAACGCCGGCGGCGATGGCGGGCGCATACGACTTGCCCAGGCGCTTGCGTGCCAGCTTGTACTCGGCCTTGGCCGTCTTGAGGCTCTCGCGGTCCTGCTCGAGCTGCTCTTCCTCACTGAGTGGCGTAGAACCAAAATCGGCATGGTAGGCAGACTCAGTTTCCGCGTTCTCGATCGTAGTGCCAAAGTCTGACAAGGGATCGCCTACACGCGCGGCGTCCGAATCGGATTCGGGCACAGCGGGCTCAAACGCGCCGGGTGCCGTCACCGGCTGCTCGTCTGCTTTCGAGGCAGCATCCGCCTTAGGCAACTCCACCGTTGCCGCCGTAGCGGCCTCGCCGTCGCGCCAAGAAAAGGCAGGGCTCTGTGACACGGTCTGGGGCGTAGTATAGGGATCTTCGGAAACGGGCGCGGTCGACGAGGGCGCGGCAAGAGGCGATCCACACTCAGAGCAAAAACTAGCGTCATCGGGCAACAATGCACCGCAATAAGGGCATTCCATAGGGCACGACCTCTCAAAATGTGTCGTTTGCAGCCATCCTGCAACTTGGCGTATATGCCCTATAATGTCTCAATAGTTATGCAAAGCGTTGCGCAACATTTTTCGAGTCGGTACGCTTTGAGCGTAGCCATTTCCTATCATGTTTGCAGTACGTCATTAAAGTTATCTGGGGAGGCAGCCATGGCGGCGGAAACACCGTGCTCGGTCCTCTACAACGACATCCGATCGTTCGGCGGTCTCAAGCATCTCGAGATTGCGCGAATGCTCATTAACGGCAATTCGTATGCAGGCAGTACCCTGCTCGACAAATGCTCTACCAACCGCTCGTACCTCACTCGCTACATCGTCCACCGCGAGCCCGATCAGTGTGCGCCAGGTATCTACAATGACCTTACCGTCTCCACGCTTAACCTTGCCGCCGCCATTAGTAACAAGCTCGGCGGAGGCGATCGCGCCTATCAGGAAATATCCGAGCATTACAGCGGCCCGGCGGCCCAAGACATGATGTCGGTTCTCGCCGATTATGACCTCGACGACCGCCTCTACGCCAATGCCCTGGGGCGTATCAGCAGCTCCGACGACCACAGCCCCCGCGAAAAGAGCACGCTCTTCTTGATGCTCTTTGTGGCAACGGGCGCACTTGCCGATCCCGTTCAAGGCGTGGCCACCGTCGAGCGCTTTTGCGACAGCAAGACGGGCGGGCACTTTGGCACCACCGAAACTACCGTCGGACGCGGCTTTATGGGCAGCCTGGAGCAGCCGCGCACCGTTGCCCCCAACCTCGGTCTGCTCAGGACACATGCCGACAACTGCGTCGACATGCAAATCCATCCCCTCACACGCGATCCGCGCGGCACCGTGATTGGTTCTTTGCCCAAAACCTCGCCCAGCATCACCGATGTGGGCGTAGATGCATCGCGCGAGCATCTTCGCATTTGGCTTGAGGGTGAGCACTGGTACGCCCAGGGCCTTGGATCGACCAACGGCACGGTGCTCGAATCGGGTGCAGGCGACGGCGATATCGTAATCGAGCCGCCCCGCGACCAACGAGAGCCCGGCAAAGTCTATCCCCCGGTGGAAATCGAAAACAGCGACAGACTTCACTTGGGTCTCTATACAACGTTTCTCGTTATTGTGGACTAGCGCGTAGAGACGTGGGAAACAGGTGTCACTCGTCTTATATCATTTACGTTGCACGCTGCACTATAAATAGCAATACGAGTCAGCTTATCGGCGAACACGTCTATCATGGGCTTTAATCGATAATCGCGTTCTCGGCGTGAGCACGCGGCCCCACCAAATGAAGGAACGTCTTGGATACCACCAACACCGCCCCTGGCGACAAACTCATCCGTCTTGACACGTTCGATACCGCCGTGGCGGTCGACCCCAGCGCCGAGGATGATGCCAAGCGACGGTTTATGACGCTTATTCTTCAGACGGCATACCGCGATGGCGGCAATATCGGGCACGTGCTGCGCGCGACCAACACGAGCGGCGAGGTCTTTGCCGTCAAGCTACTCAAGGACAACGCCATCCTTTCCGGCCAAGCCCCCGACCGCTCCGCCGAGCAAGCGGCAGCGCACCTGGCCAACACCGCTGCGCTGTTCGAGGAGTACCGTCATCTGTGTACCGTCTCACACCTGCGCGGATTTCCGCGCGTCTATGGCTACGGTTCATGCGAGGACGACCCGCTCATCCTCATGGAGTGGGTCGAGGGAACATCGCTCAAGCAGGCGCTGCCTTTGCTTCCGCACGATGCCTCGGGCGGGCTAACCACCCAGATGGTGGCCGCCGTTGGAAACGCCGTGCTTCGCGCACTCCTGATGACCAAGGGACTCGTGAATCCGGTCGTCCATCGCGACCTGTCGCCCGCCAACATCATGTTCCGTACCACTAGCCGAACGCTCGAGCAGCAGATCGTCGATTGCTCCTTTGACCCCTGCCTCATCGACATGGGCTCCGCGACCATGGCCCTCGGCGACGACACGATCACCCGGCGCGCCGACATCTGGCGCTTCGCCACGCCCGCATACGCCGCTCCCGAGATGCTCACGCAGGATATCGAAGGCATCGCGGCCCTTCGCCGCTCGCCCGCGGTCGACGTCTATGCGCTTTCGAGCATTCTGTACCAGCTCTACAGCGGTCGCAAACCGTTTGACTTTGAGTCGACGGACGCCGCTGCAACCGGCTCGTTCTATCTCGTAAAGACCAAGACCAAGCCGGCACCGCTCGAGCCGCGATGCAATGACGACGAGGCACTCGTCCAGATCATCATGAAAGGCATTTCAATCGAGCAGTGCGATCGTCCCACCGAGCAGCAGATGCTCGAGGTGCTCTCGGCATACCTCACCGATGCCGAATCCGAGGGCCGCGAAGGCGCAGGAGACGAGGCCGCGATTGATATCGATTCTGGTACGCACCTTAAGGTCGACGTCGCCGGCGAGCGCGCGCGAGAGATCCTGGAGCAGGCCCGGCACGATGCCGATACAGGCCAGGATGCCGGACAGCCAGAAGGGGTTGAACCCCAGCAGGGACACGGTCAGGGAAAAGGAGCCCTGGCGCAGGCTGGCGGCGTCGCTCCAGACAGTGATCTCGTAGCGCTGCGTGGCGCTGGCCGGTGTGCCGCGCACCCGGACGCTCAGCGTGTAGGTGCCGGGGGCAGCCCCGTGCTCCGCCACGATCTCGCCGCGCCACATGGCGTTGCCGAACCAGTAGCTGGCAAAAAAGCCGTCCAGGCGGAAAGCCAGCGGCGCGCCTTCCGGGGCCACGGAGACCAGCAGGTCGCTGTCCCGCGGCTTGTCGATGCCGATGGGGCCGGAAAGCATGGTGCCCTGCCCGGCAATGATGTCCAGATGGCTGGATCCGGCCCGCATGAGGCCCTGCAGACCGTCCACAAGGACGAGGACGGCCAGCCCCAGCACAAGGGCGGCCAGCAGGCCCGTGCGGCGCTGGCGTTCTTTGAGGGCCGGCAATGTCTGCCAGAAGGAAAGGGGGGTGTCGCTCATGGGAACAGTCTAGAAGAAGAGGGGCCTTCCGGCAAGCCCGCCGCCTCCGCTTCGGGCCCCGGCCCAAAGCGGCGGGGACGGAGGGCGGCGGGCTTTTCCGGAGGCGAATGTCAGCGAACGATCCCCAGACGGTCCCGGGGCTGTTCCAGCACCCGCCAGTAGACCAGGCTGGCGCCCTGCCGGGGCAGTTCGATGTAGGTGGCGCCTTCATCGGCATACAGCTGGCGGATCTTGCGAATCAGGGCGAACGCCCCCATCCAGACAGGGATGGAGATGCCAAAGAACCAGAGGCAGAACGTGCCCATGGAGGACATGGGAGCACGGGACGCCATGTACATGCCCAGGAAGACAGCGGCGATCATCACCACGTTGGCGGCGATGCGGACGATGCTGCAATACAGGGAACGCTTGTAGCTGCTGGTCATGGCGGGCTCCTTGGCGGGAAGAGGGTCTCTTATCAAAAGACTGCCGGGAAAGGGTCTTCACGGCAGTCTCGTCTGGAGGGAGGGGTGGGGGGCGGAGGGGCCGCCCCCCTGGTTGTGGATGCTGCTGTTGCTTACTTCTTGAAGATGTTGGTGCGGGTGATGTTCATGAACCGCAGGGCCTGATGCTTGGCATTTTCCTTGTAGTACATGCGGACTTCGTCACCGGCTTCCCAGGTGGCCGGGGGCATGTCCAGCTTGTCGGCAGGGATGGTGAAGGTCACCAGGGCCTGCAGGCGGCCGGAGTATTCGGTCACGGTCATCTTGTCCTTGTCGATGATGGGGAAGGTCTTGCCCTGCACCTTGGGATGGGTGCGCTTGATGCCCTTCTCCACATCGGTGAACTGCACGTTCAGGACTTCCAGAGCCTTGGTCGCGGGGTTGTAGATGGTGACGGTGGACTTGTCGAGGTCGAACATCACGCGGCCGCCGGGGACGGGCAGGGGACCGATTTCAGCCGGGTCGGCGGGCAGGGTGTACTCATGGATGCCGCCGGAGTAGTGGGGGTTGAGCTGGTCATGGTTGACGTCCAGCACCACCAGCAGGGTTTTGGTTTCGGGGTTGAAGGCCACGCAGCGGCCCTGTTCCACCTGGCCGAATTCGCACGCGGTCAGACCGAGGCTGAGCGCCAGTACCAGAGTCAGAATTACGTTACGCATTCTCATGTGCTGCCTCCTTAACCCTGGCGCTTCTTGGCTGCGAGTTCAGCCTTGGCGCCCTGCACCATACGGACGGCGATGTAGATGGAGATACCACTCACGAAGCCCAGAACCACCACGGTAGCCACGCCATTGATGAAGCCGGAGTAGGCGGGGAAGTAAGGCTGGATGAGCTTCAGGATCACGGAAGCGAGGCAGCCCAGCACGGCGGTACCGAAGGCGACGCGGATGCCGTAACCCTTGATGTACTTGGTGGCAACGGCGCCGATCTGGGCACCCACGGCGGCCCCGATCAGCATGATGAGGGCGGCCACGAGTTCAACACGACCCTTGTAGGTGAACGAAGCGGCGCCGTACAGGCCGGAGATGGCCACTTCGAAGAGGTCCGTACCCACGGCCACGTGGGTGGGGCAACCGACCAGGTACACGAGGGCGGGCATGCGGATCAGACCGCCGCCGATACCGAGGATACCGGCCAGCCAGCCAGTGGCGAGGGACATCACGACGGGCAGCCACATGGAGCAGTAGATGCCGGCGGCGTGGTAGTGGACCATGGGGGGAATGCGGATGGCGTGCAGCTTGGAGGCCCAGTCGATACCGGTAGCGGTCTTGGACAGTTCCTCACCGCGGGCAGCGGCTTCGCGTTCCTTCTTCTTGCGCAGGGCCACGTCATGGAAGACCATCCAGGCCATGGCGATCAGCAGCACGACGTACAGCCAGCGCACGACCTGGTCGACGGAACCCAGGCGTTCCAGCCACATGAGCATCTGGGCGCCCAGTTCCACGCCCACGATGGTACCGACCAGCATGGTCAGGCCGAGCTTGTAGTCAACGTTGCCGAACTTGCCGTGCCGCAAGGTCGAGATCAGGGATTTGCCGGCCATGTGGGCCATGTCGGTGCCCACGGCGAAGGCCATGGGGAAGCCGAGGATGTTCAGACCGGGGGTAACCATCCAGGCACCGCCCATACCAAAGAAACCACCGATGATGCCGACGCCGAGGCCCAGAATGATCAGACCGGGCCAGAAAATCGTCACGCCGGAAATGGGCATCAAAACATACAACCAATCCATGTTTTCCTCCCTTCCGGCCTAGTGTTCAGCCAGCTCGCGGTGCTTGAGGTCGATGCCGATGTGCGACATGACGAGGTCGGCCAGGATGCCGAAGATACAACCGGTCACAGGAATGATGATGATGGTCAGGATGGTGAAGTACAGATGGCTGTCATTGTACATCTGCGCCCACCACAGCATGAGCCCATCCAGGCGACGGGTATCGGCCACGATGACCACGTTCGCCGCGGCCTTCTTGGCAGCCAGGGCCAGGGAAGGCATCATGACCAGCAGCATGACGAAGCTGCCCGCAATGGCTGTCCAGAGCTTGCGCATCATTTTCATGTTCTCCTCCGGGTCTTGGGGTTGTTACATCCAGATCCTGCGTCCCACGGCAGGACCATTCGTCCCAAACTTCACATGCTCGTTTTAAGCAACACCCGTGCCAGTTTCACTAAAAATGCCGAAAATCGTTGACTGGCAACACTCCGAAGTTTTTTTCCCCTTGCGAAAACTGCGCATTGCGGATAGATTTTCGGGAAAGTTGCACGCTTTTTGCGTTATCGGGAGGATGTATGCGCAGCTGGACCAGACCCGTCCTGGGAAATTCGCTGGATACCACCCGCTTCTTCGTCAACCGCAGCATGACAGGCCGGATACTTTTGCTCGGTTTGCCGCTTTTGACGCTGATTTTATTGCTTGTTTTCCTCGCAACGGGACGCAGTATCGAGACCCTCGTCAACCGCGCAATAGCCCGCAATGCCCAGTTGCAGGCCCAGGCCATGAGCCTTTCGCTTGAGCAAATTCTCACAGAGACCAGGAACCAGCTCCTCATCCTGGCCGCGGGCTCCATGGAACCCAAGGACATGGTGCGGCGCCTCCAGTTCCGCGTGCGCGCCGAGGGCCTGCGCTACCGCGAGGTGGCCTTCATGGGCACGGATCCTTCCCAGCGCTATCTGCTGCTCAGCTACGGCGGCGAGATCATCTCCATCCCTCCCGACATCGCCTCCGCCACCGTGGGCAACCCCTTCACCAGTCTGAGCGCGGCCCAGCGGCCCGGTCATGTGCAGGTCAGCCAGCCCCTGGAAGTGGTCTATTCCATGGTCCCGCTCAACGATTCCGTGCAAAGCATCCCCCTTTACGTCATCCGCTTCTCCACGCCCATCTATGATGCCCAGGGCGTCTTCCAGGGCATGCTCATCCTCTCCCTGGACCTGACCGTCCTGCGTGACGCCATCAGCATGTTCTCCTCGTCGGCCGCGCCCCTGCGCACCGCCGATGACGAGACCCGCATCCGCAGCATCTTTTTCGACAACCAGGGCTGGATGCTCTTCCAGTCCGAGAACCTGGACGCGGACGAGGCCAGCGGCCGCC
>ERZ779877.3149-NODE-3149-length-11027-cov-4.238425_pt1 | contig 11027 bp, 6 predicted proteins | sample MGYA00511556_ERZ779877 | MGnify/ENA primary metagenome ERZ779877 (study PRJEB29588, sample SAMEA2159338) | human gut metagenome | biome: human gut; feature: human-associated habitat; material: faeces | place: Denmark | collected 2008/2010 ... | reverse complement strand
CCAAAAAAGTCCGTGTAGAGTTCTCTTTGGAGGGCATGGACACTTCAGGATTGCAGAAAGGCGCGACCTATCCTGAAATCAAAGCCCGCGTGTTGGAACAGACTGGACTGAAGGTATCTTCCCTGTATATCTCGCAGGTTAAGCAGAAATGCGGTCTGGAGGTACGAGAGAACCACCATAAGGCGAAGTCCGAAAATACAAAGCAGCCTCAGTGTCCGAAGGAGAAAGAAGATGCAATTGTGGAAGCATTGAAGCATTTTCAGATGATTTGATTTACTGTATGCCCGTCTGATTTTCAGGCGGGCATTTTCTTTTGTTGGAATATGGTGTTTCTATTTTTATCGTGGTACAATATCTTAAAGACTTTTTGTTTTCGGAGGGAGCCGTCATGATCGATCTTGCAAAACTGGAGCCTGTTTTGGGCGGATACCAGACCTATTTCCCGAAGCATTGGCCTCATGTTGAAGATTTCAAATGGGAAGCCGCGCAGCATTTCCACGACCATTGGAATATTGACGCGGCAGATTTTGGTGAAATGTTCAAGGAAGCCACTGCAAAGGTCTTTTCGCTTCTGGATACCGGCTATGCCTATCCCCGTGCGATGATCCTGAATTTCGCAGCAGCGGACTGTGAAGCAACACGCGCAATGTTCCGCAGCTTGTTTGATGAATCCACCGAACTTTCCCAGCGCATTATTGCATTTCAGGCTGCCACCGAAGAAATACGCACAAAATACAACGACGGCAGTTGGAATAACCACTACCAGAACACCAGTGCCATCAGCGTCTATCTGTGGCTCCGGTATCCGGATCAATATTATATCTACCGCTATTCCGTTGCCCGTGACATCTCGGATGCGCTGAACTTCGATGCTCCGCCCAAGCGGGATGGTTCCGTAGAATCGCTGCTAAACAGCTACCGCCTTTATGATGAGCTGCGGGTGGCACTGAGCCAAAATGCTGCCATCACCCAGATGATCCGCAGTGCCATTGAAGCAGCCCCTGCCGGAAAATACTGGCCAGACACACACTGGAATATCGCTGCCATTGATCTGGGCTTTTATCTGAGCCGTTTCTACCTTGCCGAACAAAAGACATCACAGATGCAGGCCGGATGGTTTCCTGCTGAAAGTGAGTATGATCCGGGCATTACAACCGCACAGTGGAGTGCTTTGCTGCAAGACACCTCGGTTTTTACCTCGGAGGCTTTGCGGGTGATGAAATGTATGCTGGATTACGGCGGGCAGGCCACCTGCAAACAGCTTGCCATTAAATACGGTGAAACCAGCAACTTCTACATCTCCAACTCCTACCATCTTGCACAGCGGGTGGCAGAAAAGACTAGCTGCCGCTGCATGCCCCGCGACAGCGAAAATATGCGTTGGTGGCCCATTTTATATGTGGGCAAAAATGCCAGCACAAAGGCGGATGGCACTTACATCTGGCGCTTGCGAGATGAGCTTTTACAGGCTCTGAAAAAAGCCGACCTCTCGAAAGTACCGGCTGCCGCTGCCGCCTGTGAAGCACCTTCACGCCACTACTGGTGGCTGACTGCCAATCCTAAGATCTGGAGTTATTCCAGTCTGCGGGTCGGCGAAGAGCAGACCTATACGCTGTACAATGACAACGGGAACAAGCGCAGGATTTTCCAGAATTTCCTCGATGCAAAAGCCGGGGATCTTGTGATCGGCTATGAGGCCAATCCGGTAAAGCGAGTGGTAGCTCTGGCCAAGATCACACAGGAAAGCAACGGCAAAGAGATTTATTTTGAAAAGACCGAGAGCCTGACTTCCCCCATTGACTATGCTGTACTGAAGGCTTTCCCTGAGCTGGAGAAAATGGAGTTCTTCGTACAGCCGAACGGAAGCCTGTTCAAGCTCTCGGAGGGTGAGTACAACTTTATTCTGGATCTGATCCGGGATGAAAACCCTGCTCCCGTCCGGCAGGCATCTGCCGACAGCTACACCAGAGTTGATTTTCTGCACGATGTTTTTCTGAGTGAGCAACGCTATGAAGTGTTGGTTTCTTTGCTACGCCACAAGAAAAATATCATTCTGCAGGGTGCACCCGGCGTTGGAAAGACCTATGCTGCCAAACGGCTGGCGTACTCTATAATGGGTCAAGCTGATTCCTCCCGGGTTGAGTTTGTTCAGTTCCACCAGAATTACTCCTACGAGGATATCATGCTGGGCTACCGGCCGGACGGCTCCGGCTTCAAGCTGACAGAGGGTGTATTTTACCGCTTCTGCCAGAAGGCTTCCAACGACCCCGACCGAGAATACTTTTTCCTGATCGATGAGATCAACCGGGGCAACCTGAGCAAGATCTTCGGCGAGCTGATGATGCTGATTGAAAGCGACCATCGGGGCGAAAAGATCACACTGGCCTATAACGGGATGCCCTTCTATGTTCCGGAAAATTTGTACATTATCGGTATGATGAATACTGCCGACCGCAGCCTGGCCATGATCGACTATGCACTGCGCAGACGCTTCAGTTTCTTCGAGATCGAACCGGCGTTCACCTCCGATGGATTCCAGAAATATCAATCTGCGCTTGACAATGAAACCTTCAATGCTCTGGTGGAACAGATCAAGGCATTGAACCGGGAAATTACCACAGATGCCTCCCTCGGTCCCGGATTTCGTGTTGGTCACAGTTACTTTTGTCTGGCCGACCCTGCCGCCTGCACCACTGACTGGATGCGCTCTGTGGTGGAGTTTGACCTTCTGCCTACGCTGGCAGAATACTGGTTCGACGCGCCCGACAAACTGCACCGTTGGGAAAAGAATCTGCGTGGTGTTTTCAATGACGACTGACAAAGGGATCTTTATCCAGAACATCTACTACATGCTCTCCTACGCCTATCAGGTGCTGCAGCAGCAGGATTATCAGTGCATCGCCTCGGAAAAGTTTGAGCGTATCGACGATTTGTTTGCTGCCATCCTTGCAAAGGGTGTTTCCCGGCAGCTGAAGCAGGGGCTCTATCGAGAATATGTTTCCCGAAGCGAGACCCGGTCAGTTTTGCGTGGAAAGCTGGATCTTCCGCAGACCATTAAGACCCGTATCCAGCACATGCCACAGGTCGCCTGTACCTTTGACGAGCTTTCCGAGGATAACCTGTATAACCAGATTCTGAAAACCACCCTGCATGTGCTGCTTCGGGATAAGAATGTTTCTACTGAGCGCAAAGTAGAATTGAAGAAAGCGCTTCTGTTTCTGGACACGGTTTCTGCACTGCTTCCCTCTCAAATCCCATGGAAGCAGTTACATTATCAGCGGAGCAACCAGAATTACGAGATGCTGTTGAATCTCTGCTATTTCGTGCTGCACGATATGCTGCAGACCACCGAAAACGGCAGCTATAAAATGACAGCATTTTCGGATGAACGCATGGCAAAGCTGTACGAACGCTTTATTCTGGAGTATTACCGACAAAATCATCCCTACCTTACTGAGGTCAAGGCTGCGCAGGTCAAATGGGATCTTGTGGGAGAGCACGATGCTGCCATGCTGCGGTTTCTCCCTGCCATGCAAACCGATATTTTTCTGCGTTTTCGCGAAAAAGTTCTCATTCTGGATGCCAAGTATTACAGCCAGACATTGCAGCAGCAGTTTAATAAAGAGACCCTGCATTCTGCCAACCTCTACCAGATCTACACCTACGTTAAAAATCAGGATGCTGCCCATACTGGAAACGTTTCCGGGCTGCTAGTCTACGCCAAAACGCAGGAAGCCATCACGCCGAATTGTCTCTTCAACTTAGGCGGCAATCAGATCGGTGCACGCACCTTGGATCTCAATCAGGATTTTCGGCAAATCACCGCACAGCTGGATGGAATTGCCCAGCAGTTTTTCGGGAAGCATCCGCTTTGATCTTTTCCATGTCGATTTACACACCTTCACACCCGCCCGTCTGTTTTTTCAAACTTTCTCCTCCTAAGTGTCCGAAGGAAAAAGAGGATGCAATCGTGGAGGCATTGAAGCATTTTCAGATGATTTGATACGCAATCACCCCAGAGAGAATAGCCTCTTGTGCGTTCTCTCTGGGGTGATTTTTGCGTTATGCTACTTCCGGGTAGCGCATATATACATACTCGTAGATTTTCTTCTGGTAGGTCTGGATATCGCTTACATCATAGCTATTGGGAAGTTCTTGCCAAAGGGTATTGCGAATCAGGTTATCCACAATCGCCTTAGTTTCCTGCTTGTCCATCCAATGGTCGAGTTTGGCAATCTGCTGTTTGATTTTTGTCAACAAGTCCACAGACACCTTCTTGATCGTTTCAATTTCCTGCTTCGTGAGGTTCTCCGAAAACAGCAAATCGTACACTGAAAGTTCCTCATCGCTGGAAAAGCCCTCACGCACATAGCGCTGCTGCTCCGTGTCCAGTGAACTTGCAAGTTCCATCAGATCCATGAAGGTTTTCTCGATGGTCGCACGGTTCTGCTCCGCATTGTAGGCATCGATGATCTCCTGATAGCGGTCATAATAATCAATGCGCTGCGGGTTTGCAAACAGCATTTTCGCCAGTTGCTGGTTCACCAGCTCATCCAGATCTCGCAGCAAAAGGTTCTTCCGCCGGGTGTGGGCGAACTCCCGGCTCAGCAGGTCAAAATCAATTTTGCTGATGTCAAACTGCCGGGAAGGTACAGCCTCCTGATCCGGCTTTTCCACATGGATGTACTCGTTGACGATGCCGTTGATCTGCACCATCAGGTCGGTATTGTCCGCGTGTTTCCGCTTCTGCTGCAAGCCCTCGTAGATGGCGAGAATTGCGTTTTTCCGGGCGCGCACGGTATCGTTCACATCGTCACGGTCTGCGTAGCGGAACAGCCGCGCCAGTTCAGACGCATAGGTCTGGAAGGTTTTCTTGGTTTCCAACGTCTCGCACATCGCGTTGACTGCATCCTGTACAAGGCTCATCTTTTCAAAGTCCTGTGCGTCCACCAATTCCTGCAGCCGGAACCCGTGTTCTGCCAGAAAGCCGTCCGTTTTTCCGATGACCGTGCGGATGCGCTGAATCAGCTCCGTTTTGTCCACCGTTGGGTCAATGCCCGCCGGGCTGTTCTTGCTGACCGTATAATCTGCCAGAGCCTTGCGCAGCGCCTTTACGATACCAATATAGTCCACGATCAGGCCGTTGCTCTTGCCCTCCGAAACACGGTTTGCACGAGCAATCGTCTGCATCAGGGTATGGGCTTTCAACGGCTTGTCCAGATACAGACAGGACAGACACTTTACATCAAAGCCCGTCAGCCACATGGCACAGACGAACACCACCCGGAACGGATTCTTGCTGTCCTTGAATTCTTTATCCAGCTCCCGCTTTTCCATTTTGGCACGGTGCGGCAGAATATCCAGCCCCCACTTTTTGAAGGTCTGCACCTCGTTCTGCTCCTGACTGATCACCACTGCCATTTCAGTTTCTTTCATCCATGCCAGTTTACGGGCAAGCTCCTGTGCTTCCTGCTGGGTCACTGTGCCCTGCCGGGCTTCCAGTTCCCTGATCTTTGCCCGCCAGTATTCCTGCACATAGTTGTACATCCGCACACAGGTGACCTTATTCAGGCAGACAAACATCGCCTTGCCGCTGGTCCAAAGGTCAGAGTAATGCTCCACAAAATCCTTTGCAATGGAGCGCAGCCGTTCATCTGCGGTGAGAATATGGATCTCCTTGGCAAATTCTCGTTCCAGCTTTTCCTCCTGCGAGGGATCAAGGTCGGCTGCTTCAATGGCATCCAGGATCCGCCCGGTGATCTCCGGCTTGTCCAACTGGGCGATCTTATCCGCACGGTTCTCATAATACAGCGGCACCGTTGCATCGTCCTCCACCGCCCGCTTGAAATCATACACCGACAGATACCCGCCAAAGGTGCGTTCCGTGATATGGTCATCCGCCAGCAGCGGCGTACCGGTAAAGCCGATGCGGGACGCCGTGGGCAGCAGGTGCATCATGTTGTCTGCAAAAATGCCGTACTGGCTGCGATGGGCTTCATCCGACAAAATCAGAATGTCGTGATCCGGGTAGATGGGCGGCTCCTTGGGCAGATTGAACTTCTGAATCAGGGTAAACACAAAGCTGGGGTTGCCCCGCAGCTTTTTTACAAGGTCTGTACCGCTGGATGCAATGAACTGTGAAGCCTTTGTCTTGCCCAGCAGACCGCAGTTTTCAAAGGTATCGCTGATCTGCCGGTTCAGCTCGTCACGGTCGGTCAGTACCACAATGGTGGGCGAGCCTGCAAACTTGCGCCGGATCTTCTGCGCCAGAAAGACCATGGAGTAGCTTTTGCCTGACCCCTGCGTGTGCCAGAACACACCCAGCCTGCCGTCTTTTAACTTGCGGTTCTCGTAAGCACTGACGGCCTCGTTGACGCCGAGATACTGGTGGTTGCGGGCCAGAATCTTGGTAGTGCGCCCACCGGAATGGTCGTAAAGGATGAAGTTTTCCAGCAGATCGAGGAAGGTCTTTTTCTCGCAGATGCCCCGCAGCATGGTTTCCAGTTCCACGCTGCCTGCATCGCTTTCCTTCAGACGCTTCCACTCGTGGAAAAACTCGTACTTGCTGCCAAGCGTGCCCACCTTGGCTTCCAATCCATTGGACAGCATGAGAAAGGCATTGTAATAGAACAACTGCGGAATGGTATCGAGGTAATCCCGATAGTTGTCTATGTAGGCGTTCTGCACATCCACGGTGGGCTTTTTCAGCTCGATAAACAGCAGCGGAATGCCATTGACAAAGCCCACAATGTCCGTTCTGCGGCGGTACAGCTGCGAGTGGATCTTCATTTCTTTTACGGCAAGGAAATGATTGTTTTCCGGGTTTTTGAAGTCGATCACCGCCGCACTCCGCGTTTCGGTGCGGCCATCCGGCCGCTTGACCGTCACCGGGATGCCATCCCGCAGCAGAAAATACTTTTCCTCATTGATCTGCATCAGGGATGCGGTGGAAACGTGCGCCGTAAATTTCTTCTGCACCTCGTCCAGTTGGTTCGGGGTGAGCCACGGGTTCAGCCGCAAAAGTGCCTGCCGAAAATACCGGGTCAGCAACACTTCCCCATAGCTGGTGCGGCCCAACGTCCCATCCGGCCCCAGCTTTTCGGAGTTGTAAGCCAGCACGACCTCCCAGCCCAGAACATTTTGCAGCAGGTTGCCCGCACTGTTCTGAACAAGGACATTTTCGGAGTATTCGCGGCTCATAGTGTTCCCTCTCCCTTTAGAAATTCCTCAAAGCCATTTAATTTTGTAACGCTGGCACAATGACTATCACTATATTTTTTGTATTCTTCCCAATGATACTTCGTTTTTGTTTGACAATCAATTGTTTTTGCCAATGATTCTATACTCGGCAGCTCATCCTCTATTTCTTTCTTTAAAATTTTGAGAGTACGTTTTACTTTAGGATCAGATATAAGCACTGTTCTATTTATTTTGTTACTTCTTAAATCATCTATTTTTGTCTCGTTAAGTGCTATATCATAATAGAAATACGCTTGTCTCAAGATTTCTTGAACCTTTGCGCACTCTTCCATTTTGAAATTTTCAAGATTTGTTTTTAGTTCATTCCTTAAAATCGTTATGTACTCTGTCTGCTTGATTATTTCATTTGCCTGATTTCCTTCCGACACATACATTTTCAACAGGTTCTCAATCGCTGGCTGCTGTGGATTTTCCAAAGCCTCCGTAATATTTTTATCCATATGGTTAAAAGTGCTATATAGCCATCCCGCCGCAAAAAACAGCTTTGCTTCGGTTTCACTTTTACAGTTTCTATACTCTTGTATCGCGTAAGCCAACCCAGCCACAAAGCCTGTTGCAATTCCACCGCTAACAGTCAGAGCAAAATTATTTGACATCCACCACAAATCGGGCTGAAAAAATCCATTTTCTATATTCAGCGTCACAAGGTACGTTATTGCTATAAAAATTATGCACAGCATCCCATTCAGCTTGATACTCTGGATTTTTTCTTTCATTTTGCTCCCCCGCTTTCTTTTGGTTTAGTTGTTTTCTACTTTACTCCACTTTTCAATCAAATAATTCACAAACGCCGAACAAGAAACCAACATATATTTTGCATCTTCTGGCGGAACATTTTTGAAATCTATTCCACCATGACGGATTCCATTTTCATCTGAAGCATAGCCATATAAAGACTCAAATCCTTTTTCCATCGCTCCGTGAATGTGAATACCACTTTCCTCAAGTTTCTTGATTGCCTTTCCCAATGTAGCTTGTCTTCCAGATGTTCCCGTAATAACACAACACATCGCTTCAATGGCACTGATTGATTCTTTTACAGAGTTTTCGTAATCTGGATTTTTCAAGTCGGCATAATGCGCCAACGCCTTGCTAATATGCTGGTTTACAGAATCATATGGTGTAGTTGCCGCCTGTTCTATTGTTTCAATCTCCGCATCATTTGTAATTGGAGTAACTTCACCCAAAACAATTCTATATCCAGATTTTTCCTGTTCAAATATTGTATTTAACTGTTTTGTTCGCTGTTCTCGTTCTTTCTCCTCAAGAAACGATATGTATATTTCAACAACATCATACACTTCATACCATTTAGCACTCTGCTCAATATATGTCCGAAGTCTAGTCTTCGGTGGTGTCACCGAATTTATAGAAAATCCAAGTTTATCAACTATTTTTTCTTCTATCGTCGCTTCCCCAGATAGAAAATCATCCAAAAAACTTTCTTCGTATGGTTTTATTTCTTCCTGATAGAATAGATTCCATATTCGATTTCTTAATTCCTTCGATATGGATTTTACCTGTATTTTTTTCATTTGTTTATATCCGTATTTTTCAGAAAACATTTTTATACCTCCACTTCCCCACTCATCAACTTTGGCAACAGCAAGTCTCTTGCTTGCTTTGCCTGTTGCATCTGTTTGCTCAGATTGCACTTTGGCGAAAATCGTCTGTTCTTTCCAAAAGATAAACCATATATGCGTTAATAGTTTTAGCTCGCATCACAATATATTCTGTCGAGCCAACTGCCCCTTCATCAGATTTGAGCCCAGACACATACGCAGTCTTGCCATTTTCCAAACATGGTGTAATTCTTGCAAGTAACGTATCACCATTTTGAAACTTACTTCCAGAATTAGATGTAGTTTCTGTAAATTGGCTTTCATCCAACACCATTGATGATGTGCTAAGTGCCGACATCGGAATAAACTGCTTCATTCTTTCTTTTGTCAATGTAACTTTCGGGTCAAACTGAATGGCATCCTCTAGTTTGCACCAATTCCATCCCTCCGGCACACCATCCACAATTCTCGTGTTTTCATGCCTCGGAAAGCGCAAATCCACAAACCACTCTTTATAAAGCCGCTGGGCTGCTTCTTCTAGCAGTTTGATTTGTTTCTGGTTGTTTTCAATCAGGTCATCGTAGGCAGAGAGGATATCAGCAATTCTTTTTTGAATTTCCAGTGCAGGTAGACGAATCGGAACCGAACTCAAAATTGTGGTATTAAGATTCAGCATTGTTGCACCAACTGCGTGTTTTTCAACCCATCCAACCGTATCGGGATGTTGCAATTGAAAAAAAACAAAACGAGAATCCGCTTTTTCGGAATCAATAGTTACTCTCAAACATCCTGTCCCGCATAGCCATCCCTCTTCTTTTTTAGTTACATGAGCACAGCGTCCAACATCACCTCTTCTCGAATACAAAATATCTCCTACTTCAATTTTATGGCGGCATAAACGCTCAACATGTGTTTTATCAACTCTCGCAATCGACTCTTCTGAAATCTTTCCACCAACCAAATCCTTCGGCATTACAACTGGTATTCCACATTCCGAATAATCCGATTGATGCAACTGTGACCCGAACGGTCCTGTCTGAATATTTTTTGATATATCCCCTAACTTTGCAATTTCCCACATCATACCCCCATCTCCTCCAGATTCTTCGAGATGGTTTCCATCAGACGGTTGGACTCTGCCTGCAATTCCAGCAGTTCCTTATGGATCTCCTTCATCCGCTGGGCAAAATCCACGCCGTCATCCTCCACTGGCGCAACGCCCACATAGGCACCGGGCGTCAGGGATGCGCCTTTCTCGTTGAGGATGGTGTCGCGGCTAGCCACCTTGCACAGACCGGGGATATCCTGATAAACGCCCTCGCCAAATTTTTCGGTGAGCCAGACGGCCTCCTTGGCAACGGTCAGCTTCTCGTTGAGGGCTTCCAGTTCCTTGTCGAACTTTTCCTGCGTGGTCTTGCGCTCTTTGCGGGGCGCTGCCTCCACAGCGGCTTTGGCTTCTTCCCGCTTGGCCTGCACGTTTTGTTCCAGTGCGGCCTGAATCTCTGCAAAGGGGCGGTCGTCTGCCAGCTCTGCGTGATACTCCGCCAGAAGCACCTTATACTTGTCCACCTCGCCGCGATAGAGCCAGACAATGGCGTTGAGGTTCTTCAGCTGCCAGTCGCTCCACTCGTTCTGGGTGCGGTCCACCACGGTATAATAGTTGCGGGCGTCGATGAACAATACGGTGTCCAGCAGATGCTCCGGCTTGCCCTTATCCAGAAACCACAGCGAACAGGGCAGGCTCTTGGTGTAGAAGAAGTTGTTGCCCACGCTCATCATCACGTCCACATGGCCGGTCTGGATAAGTTTTTCACGGATGTCCTTGTCTTTGCCCTGACTGTCGGTAGCCGAGGACGCCATCACAAAACCCGCACGGCCATGCTCGTTCAGGTAGGAGTAGAAATAGGACACCCACAGATAATTTGCGTTGCCGATTTCCTTGGCCTTGTTCACGCCGGGCAGGCCAAAGGGCAGCCGCCCGGCGCTCTGCGCCGACTCCGACTTGACCTTATCCACGTTAAACGGCGGATTTGCCATCACATAGTCGCAGCAGCCGTTCAGGTTGTGGGCATCGTGATAGAAGGTATTGGCTTCATCGCCGGACTTGATCACGCCGGTCAGACCATGCACAGCCATGTTCATCAGACAGAGCTTGGCGTTGTACTCCACCTTTTCCTGTCCGTAGAAGGTCATGGTGTTGTTGGC
>ERZ779877.3147-NODE-3147-length-11028-cov-2.535041_pt1 | contig 11028 bp, 10 predicted proteins | sample MGYA00511556_ERZ779877 | MGnify/ENA primary metagenome ERZ779877 (study PRJEB29588, sample SAMEA2159338) | human gut metagenome | biome: human gut; feature: human-associated habitat; material: faeces | place: Denmark | collected 2008/2010 ... | reverse complement strand
ACGTAATCTTGCCATTATCGTAGAGTCTGCAGCAGTAAACTACCGTCAGAAGAAGATGGGTTATAATGCTGCACAGGAATTGTACCGGCGTGTACAGGAGAATCTGAATAAGACAGAAGAAGATGAATAGAAAGAATAAAAAGAAAAGAGGTAAATAGTAAATGGAAAAAACAAATGCTTGGATGAAATATCCGGAAGGGGAAAAAAGAACACAGGTTTTTGATTTTGCAGAGGATTACCGCAAATTCCTTTCTGCATGTAAGACAGAGAGAGAATGTACGAGCTTTTTTGAGGCAAAAGCAAAAGAAGCAGGCTATCAGTTATTAGAGGATGCCATCAAAGAAAAGAAGAGCCTGAAGCCGGGAGATAAAGTTTATGTAAATCAGATGGGAAAATCCATTGCCATGTTCATCATCGGTAAAGAGTCGCTGGAAAAAGGCATGAACATCTTAGGTGCACATATTGATTCTCCAAGATTGGACTTAAAACAGGTACCGCTTTACGAAGATACGGAAATGGCAATGTTTGATACACATTACTATGGTGGTGTCAAGAAATATCAGTGGGTAACACTCCCGCTTGCACTTCACGGAGTAGTGGCAAAGAAAGACGGAACCGTGGTCAACATCAGCATTGGTGATAAGGAAAATGATCCGGTATTCGGAGTCAGCGACTTACTGATCCACTTAGCAGGCGACCAGTTAGAGAAAAAAGCATCCAAGGTCATCGAGGGGGAGAATCTGGATGTCCTGATCGGAAGCATTCCGGCAGACGTAGAAGAAAAAGACAAAGTAAAAGAGACTGTCAAAGCAAATGTACTGAATATCCTGCTGAAAGAATATGATATAGAAGAGGAAGATTTCTTATCTGCAGAGATTGAAGTCGTACCGGCAGGCGCTGCAAGAGATTATGGATTTGACCGTTCCATGGTCATGGGTTACGGACATGATGACCGTGTGTGTGCTTATCCGTCTTTCCGTGCAATGCTGGAGGTAGATACACCGGAAGTGACCAGTGTGTGCCTGTTAGTCGATAAAGAAGAGATCGGAAGTGTCGGTGCAACCGGTATGCAGTCACGTTTCTTTGAAAATGCAGTAGCAGAAGTGATGGAGCTTTGCGGTCAGTATTCCGAGTTGGCACTGCGCCGTGCATTAAGCAATTCACAGGTGCTTTCTTCCGATGTCAGTGCAGCATTTGACCCGAATTACCCATCCGTATCCGAAAAGAAAAATGCAGCATATTTCGGAAAAGGGCTGGTATTTAATAAATACACCGGAGCAAGAGGAAAATCCGGCTCTAACGATGCAAATGCAGAGTACATGGCACATTTAAGAGCCGTATTAGATAAAGAAGAAGTCGCATACCAGACTTCAGAGCTTGGAAAAGTAGACCAGGGCGGCGGTGGAACCATTGCCTATATTCTTGCAAACTATGGAATGCAGGTCATCGACAGTGGTGTGGCAGTATTAAATATGCATGCACCTTGGGAGATTATCAGCAAAGTGGATTTATATGAAGCATTCCGTGGATATGTAGTATTCTTAAAGGAAGCATAGACAGGAGATTATGACAACAGAAAAGATATTTGATGAGGCTTTAAAAAATATTCTCTCAGAGGATGAGATTTTAAAAGATGAACCGATGAAACATCACACCACATTCCGGGTGGGTGGACCGGCCGAGTATTATCTCCGTCCGAAAAAAGAACAGGTGGCGGAGGTACTCCGCCTCTGTCTCACATATCAAAAGGAATACCTGATCATTGGGAACGGCAGTAATCTTTTAGTTTCGGACAAAGGCATTTCAGGTGTCGTTATCGAGATTGGAAAACAGATGGATGAGATTACCGTGGATGGTACCACCATATACGCACAGGCGGGAGCAATGCTTTCTAAGACCGCACATGCAGCCCTGGAAGCAGGACTGACCGGGATGGAATTTGCAGCAGGAATTCCGGGCTGTGTTGGCGGAGCGGTTGTGATGAATGCAGGTGCTTACGGCGGCGAGATGAAAGACATTTTAAAAAGTGTTACGGTACTTACCGCGGATGGACAGGAGAAAGAACTGACTCCGGGCGAACTGGACATGAGTTACCGCCATAGTAGTATTACTGAGGAACACTATATGGTGTTGGGCGTAACAATCGCTTTAGAGGCAGGCAGTCAGGAACAGATCCGTGCTAAAATGGAAGAGTTAAAGGAAAAGCGTGTAGAGAAACAGCCTTTAGAATATCCGAGTGCAGGCAGTACCTTCAAAAGACCGGAGGGGTATTTTGCGGGAAAACTGATCATGGATGCAGGTCTGCGTGGATTTCAGGTCGGCGGTGCAGCAGTATCTGAAAAACACTGTGGCTTTGTCATCAATAAAGAGAAGGCAACCGCATCCGATATTTACCGGCTGATACAGGAAGTGCAGCAGGAAGTATACCGGCAGTTTGGTGTAAAGTTAGAAACAGAAGTAAAAATGGTGGGGGATTTCAGATGAAATTAGTCATTGTAACAGGAATGTCAGGAGCAGGAAAAGGTACGGCAGTCAAGATCATGGAAGACATGGGATATTACTGTGTTGACAATCTTCCGATTCCCTTAGTAGAACAGTTTGTAGACTTTACCCTACAGTCCGAGGATGAACTCGAAAAGGTTGCAGTCAGTATCGATATCCGTAACAGCAATGCACTGAGTGAATTAGAAGAGGTTTTGGAACGAATCCGTCAGAAGGGAATCCGGTTTGAAATTTTATTCCTAGAGGCAGAGGATTCTGTTCTTGTAAAAAGATACAAAGAGACGAGAAGAAGTCATCCGCTTGCCGGAGGCGGAAGAATTGATAAAGGAATCGGATTAGAGCGAAAAAAGCTCGCCTTTTTAAAAGAGCAGGCAGACTATATTATTGATACCAGCCGGCTGCTGCAAAGAGAATTGAAGACAGAGCTTGAGAGAATCTTTATCAAAAATGAAGATTACCGGAATCTGTATATTACCGTACTGTCCTTCGGGTTCAAGTATGGAATTCCGACGGATTCAGACCTGGTATTCGATGTGCGCTTTCTGCCGAATCCATATTATGTGGAAGGACTCCGGCAGAAAACGGGAAACGATATCGAGATACAGGACTTTGTCATGCAGTACAAAGAGGCACATGAATTTTTGGACAAGTTAGAAGATATGATCAAGTTCCTGATCCCGAACTATGTGACGGAAGGAAAGACACAGTTAGTCATCAGTATTGGCTGTACGGGTGGCAAGCACCGCTCCGTTACACTTGCAAACGAACTATATGACCGGTTGAAAGAATGTTCCGGCTATGGGATCAAGATCGAGCACAGGGATATAGGAAAAGATGCGTTGAGAGGGAAATAGAAGATGTCATTTTCTGGTGAGGTAAAAAAAGAGTTAACAGAGCATGTCAGCAAGAGCCGTCATTGCCAGTTGGCGGAGCTGGCGGCTTTTTTGAATTTTTCCGGTATTAAGGCAGGAATGGGGGAACACCGTTTTTTGTCCTTTGAATCGGAGAACGAAGAGCTGGTTAGAAAATACTTTACTTTAGTCAGAAAAACATATAATATTAAAGTATGTATTACGAACGTAGAGGAAGAACAGATCACAGGCAATCTTTTTCATGAAGATCTGACGGTAAAGAGCCGTTATCTGCAAAATTCCTGCTGTAAGAGAGCATTTATCCGGGGGGCGTTTTTAACATCAGGTTCGATGAGTGATCCGGAAAAAGCCTATCATTTTGAAATTGTATGCGACAGTGAACAAAAGGCAGTGCAGTTACAGGAAATGATCAACAGCTTTGGGATGGATGCTAAGACGGTACAGCGAAAGAAGAATTATGTGGTATATCTGAAAGAGGGCGAACAGATCTCAGATATGCTGAATATCATGGAAGCGCCGATTTCCATGATGAAGTTTGAGAATATCCGTATTTTGAAAGAAATGCGTAACAGCGTGAACCGACAGGTCAATTGTGAGACGGCAAATATACATAAAACAGTGTCTGCGGCGGTACGGCAGTTAGAGGATATCCGTTATCTGCAAAAGACCGTGGGACTTGAACATCTGCCGGTGCAGCTTCGGGAAATCGCATATGTGCGTCTGGAGTACCCGGATGCAACCCTGAAGGAATTGGGAACTTATTTAGAACCGCCAGTTGGAAAATCAGGGGTTAACCATCGTCTGCGAAAAATCGAGGCAATGGCAGAAGATTTAAGAATGGCAGGAAAATAGAGGAAGAGATGAAAAAGTTACTTTTTGTAGTCAATGGACATTCTGGCAAGGGTCAGATTAAGAATAAACTGTTAGATATTATAGATATCATGATAAAAGAAGGATACCACGTTCAGGTGCATACGACACAGGAACGGGAAGATGCAACGAAGGTTGTCCGTGAACAGGCAAAATACTATGATCTTGTCGTGTGCAGCGGCGGTGACGGAACCTTGGATGAGGCAGTTACGGGAATGATGCAGAGTGAAGTGCGTACCCCGCTTGGTTATATCCCGGCAGGAAGTACAAACGATTTTGCCAATTCTCTGGAGATTCCAAAAGATATGATACAGGCAGCAAAGACTGCAGTATTGGGAGTGCCGTTTTCATGTGATGTGGGAGAGTTCAACGGAGACTACTTTATCTATGTTGCAGCTTTTGGGATTTTTACGGATGTATCTTATGCAACCAGCCAGGAGTTGAAAAATGCACTCGGTCATGTGGCATATATCTTAGAAGGAGCAAAAAGACTTCATACAATTAAATCCTATCATATGCGGGTAGAATATGATGGAAATGAGATAGAGGGCGATTTCCTGTTAGGAATGATCACGAACTCTACTTCTGTCGGTGGATTTAAGAATATGACAGGCAAAGATGTGAAGTTAGACGATGGCATGTTTGAGGTCACACTGATCCATAAGCCCAAAAATATTATCGAGCTGAATACGATCATTGCCAGTCTGACGAATCTGAAGGATGAGACGGACCTGATCGATTCTTTCCGGGCAGACAGCGTAAAATTTTATTCCGAGGAAGAGATTCCGTGGACACTTGACGGAGAGTTTGGCGGTGACCACAAAGAGGTGCAGATCAAGGACCACTGCAAAGCGGTGGACATTATGATAAACGAGAAATAATCTATAGAATACTTGAATTTAACGAAAATTTCAGTATACTATAATTATAAATGTAAATGAGATTATGGAGGGCGATGTATGTTAGTATCAACAAAGAAAATGCTTGAAAAAGCGGAGAAAGAACACTATGCGGTAGCACAGATTAACATTAATAATCTGGAATGGACGAAGGCAGTATTAGAAGTATCTCAGGAATTAAATTCACCGGTGATCTTGGGAGTATCCGAAGGTGCCGGAAAATATATGGGTGGCTATAAGACTGTAGTAGGAATGGTAAAAGGAATGTTAGAGGAACTGAATATCACAGTACCGGTTTCCATTCACTTAGACCACGGCGGTTACGATGCCTGCATCAAATGCATCGAAGCCGGATTCCCTTCTATCATGTATGACGGCTCCCATGATTCCATTGAAGAGAATTTGAAAAGGACAAAAGAGATCGTAGAGATGGCTCATGCAAAAGGGATTACCGTAGAAGCAGAGGTAGGAGCGATCGGAGGAGAAGAGGACGGAAAACTTGCAGCAGGTGAGTGCGCAGATCCGGAAGAGTGCAGAGAAATTGCAGAGACAGGAATTGACCTGTTAGCAGCAGGAATCGGAAATATCCATGGAAAATATCCGGAGAACTGGGCAGGACTCAGTTTTGAGACTTTAGAGGCAGTTCGCAAGGCAACAGGACATCTTCCGTTAGTTCTTCACGGTGGTACAGGAATCCCGGAGGACATGGTAAAGAAATCCATCGACATGGGTGTATGTAAGATCAATGTCAATACTGAGTGCCAGCTTGCATTTACGGCTGAGGTTCGTAAGTATATTGAAGAAGGAAAAGACTTAGTTGGTAAAGGATTTGACCCGCGTAAGTTATTAAAACCGGGTACAGAAGCAATTAAACAGACTGTCCGCGATAAGATGGAAATGTTTGGCTCCATTGGAAAAGCAGAATAAGCTCTTTGTTATATTTTACAAAAAAAGCATGAAAAAGCAGAATTAATTGTAAAAAACAGAGAAGAAGAGAAAAAATAAAAAATTCTCTTGCAATTTCAAAAAAATTGGGGTATCTTATTAGCAGAGATTAGAACAAGGGTGTTCCATATGAGTGGAGCGCCCTTTTTTACTGTTATAGGGAAATATAAAGTAATTGCCTATAAAGTAAAACACTCCGTGAGGATGTGGCTCTTTATTCTAATTACAAGACATAATAAAGAAAATACAAAAGCAGAAACACTAGGGGATGCATTTGTAGAAAATGGTAAAGAAAGGATGTAAGGATATGGAAGAGAGAATGTTAGAAAAAACACCGGATTATTTCAATGTAACAGACATTTTTGGAGAAAACGTATTTAACGATTCCGTTATGCAGGAGCGTCTTCCGAAAAAGGTTTACAAGAAGTTGAGGGAAGTCATTGAAGAAGGAAAAGAACTTGATTTAGAGACTGCTGATGTAGTAGCACATGAGATGAAGGAATGGGCAATCGAAAAAGGTGCGACACACTACACACACTGGTTTCAGCCGTTAACCGGTGTCACAGCAGAAAAACATGATTCTTTTATTACCGCACCAATGCCAAATGGCAAAGTACTGATGAGCTTTTCCGGTAAGGAACTGATTAAAGGTGAGCCGGATGCATCTTCTTTCCCATCAGGAGGTTTAAGAGCAACATTTGAGGCAAGAGGATATACAGCATGGGATTGTACTTCACCGGCATTTGTACGTCAGGATGCAGCAGGTGCAACACTTTGTATTCCAACAGCATTTTGCTCCTATACAGGTGAGGCATTAGACCAGAAGACACCATTGCTTCGTTCTATGGCAGCAATCAATGAGCAGTCCTTACGTCTTTTAAGATTATTTGGAAATACAACATCTAAGAAAGTAACACCGTCCGTAGGACCGGAGCAGGAGTACTTCTTAGTAGATAAAGAAAAATACTTAAAGAGAAAAGACTTAATCTATGCAGGACGTACCTTATTCGGAGCACCACCGGCAAAAGGTCAGGAAATGGATGACCATTACTTCGGAGCTATCCGTGAGAGAATTGCTTCTTATATGAAAGATGTCAATAAAGAGCTCTGGAAACTGGGTGTATCCGCAAAGACACAGCATAACGAGGTTGCTCCGGCACAGCACGAGTTAGCACCGATCTATGCAGAAGCAAATATCGCAGTAGACCATAACCAGTTAGTTATGGAGACATTGAAAAAAGTAGCAGGCCGTCATGGATTATATTGTCTGTTAAATGAAAAACCATTTGCAGGCGTGAACGGTTCCGGTAAACATAATAACTGGTCACTGACCACAGACGATGGAATCAACCTGTTAGATCCGGGCGATACCCCACATGAGAACATCCAGTTCCTGTTAGTATTATCCTGTATCTTAAAAGCAGTCGATGAGCATGCAGAATTACTTCGTGAATCCGCAGCAGATGTTGGAAACGACCACAGATTAGGAGCAAACGAGGCACCGCCTGCAATCATTTCCATCTTCTTAGGAGCACAGTTAGAGGATGTATTAAAACAGCTGATCAGTACAGGTGAAGCTACACATAGTATAGAAGGCGAAATGCTGAAAACCGGTGTGGCAACATTACCGGACTTCATGAAAGATGCAACTGACAGAAACAGAACCTCACCATTTGCATTTACAGGAAACAAATTCGAGTTCCGTATGGTAGGTTCTAAAGCATCCATCGCACAGCCAAACGTAGTATTAAATACCATTGTTGCAGAAGCATTTGCAGAAGTATGTGATACTCTTGAAAAAGCAGATGACTTTGATATGGCAGTACATGATCTGATTAAGAAAAATGTAACAGAGCATCAGAGAATCGTATTCAATGGAAACGGATACTCCGATGGATGGGTAGAGGAAGCAGAAAGACGTGGACTTCCAAACATCCGCTCTATGGTAGATGCCATTCCTTATCTGGCTACTGACAAATCTGTGGCTTTATTTGAGAGATTTGGTGTATTTACAAGAGCAGAGTTAGAGTCCCGTGTGGAAGTAGAGTATGAGACCTACGCAAAGACCATCAACATTGAAGCAAAAGCAATGATGAACATTGCAGGAAAACAGATTATTCCGGCAGTCATCAAATATGCAACCTCACTTGCAACCTCCGTTAATGCAGTTACTGCTGCATGTGGAGCAGATGTCAGCGTTCAGACAGAGCTGTTAACAGAGACCTCTACATTATTAGCAGAGGCACAGACAGCATTGAAGAAGCTGCATGAAGTAACAGAAAAAGCTGCTGCTATGGAAGAAGGCAGGGTACAGGCTGTTGCATACAGAGATGAGGTTAAGGTAGCAATGGATGAGCTTCGTGCACCGATCGACAAATTAGAGATGATCGTTGATAAGGATGTATGGCCAATGCCATCCTATGGAGATTTAATCTTTGAAGTATAATTAAAATTGAAAATGGAAGAAATAGAGTTATAAGCGTTATCAAAGGAGATAGCATAGAAGGTTAGAAAAATCTGACATTCGGTGTTGTCTCCTTTTTTATATTTATATCAGGAGAAAGAGGAGGAAGAAATTATGACAGATGAAATTATGAAAGTGATTAATGACAATGTCTACGGCGTCTGGTTTCTAATTGGTGCGGCATTAGTATTCTGGATGCAGGCAGGATTTGCAATGGTAGAGGCAGGTTTTACCAGAGCAAAGAACTCCGGAAATATCATTATGAAAAACTTAATGGATTTCTGTATTGGAACCGTAATGTGGTTCATCATCGGAGCATCTTTAATGCTTCCGGCAGCAGAAGGAAAAAGTGATATCTTAGGAATTCTCGGAACACCGGGATTTGGGGTATTCACAGACTATGCAAATTTCAGTTATTCGGGATTTGTATTTAACTTAGTATTCTGTGCAACAACAGCAACCATCGTATCAGGTGCGATGGCAGAAAGAACAAAATTCATAACGTATTGTATTTATTCAGCCGTTATTTCCGGTATCATCTATCCAATAGAAGCACACTGGACATGGGGCAATGGATTTTTAGTCAATATGGGATTCCATGATTATGCAGGTTCTAACTGTATCCATATGGTTGGTGGTATCTGTGCATTGATCGGTGCAGCATTCCTTGGACCTCGTATTGGAAAATTCAGTAAAGATAAAGATGGAAAAATTACAAAGGTTAACGCAATTCCGGGACACAACCTGGTTATCGGTTCCCTTGGTGTATTTATCCTCTGGCTTGGCTGGTATGGATTCAATGGTGCAGCTGCTACAAATGGGATTCAGTTAGCTACAATCTTTGCGACAACTACTGTTGCTCCTGCTATTGCGACATGTACAGTTATGTTGATTACTTGGATTAAATATGGAAAACCGGATGTTGCGATGTGTTTAAATGGTTCATTGGCAGGTTTAGTTGCGATTACTGCTGGATGTGATGCCGTAAACGTATTTGGATCATTTGTGATTGGTATCTTATCCGGATGTGTGGTTTGTTTCATTGTATGGTTATTGGATTATAAATTGAAAGTGGATGATCCAGTAGGAGCTGTTGCCGTACACTTTGGCAATGGTGTATTAGGAACAATTTGTGTTGGATTATTTGCGTGTGGTACAGATACAATGCCTGAAGCACAAGGCTTATTCTATGGCGGTGGATTCCATTTATTGGGTGTTCAATTATTAGGTTTGTTGGCAATTGGTGCATGGACTGCAGTAACGATGTGTATTACTTTCTTTATTATCAAAAAAACAGTTGGATTACGTGTTAGCGCACATGAAGAAATTGTTGGTCTTGATAAAATGGAGCATGGATTGGAAAGTGCATATGCTGGTTTTGCCTTAGAAGCCGATGTTCCTGGTGATTATTTAGAAACTGTACAAGATTCTAGTTACACTCCAAGTGTGGATGTGGAGGATGCTGTACCTACAAAAGTCATTCATAGTGATGGTTCTATTTCTAAGGTTGTCATCATTACTAAAGCTGAGAAATTTGATAAGATCAAGGCTGCATTAAATGAAATTGGCATTGGTGGTATGACGGTTACGAAAGTATCTGGTTGCGGTGTGCAAAAGGGTCAGACAAGTTACTATCGTGGTGCAAAAGTAAATATGGAATTGCTTCCTAAATTAAAAGTTGAAGTCGTTGTAAGTGAAGTGCCTGTAGCTGATGTCGTAAAAGCAGCTAAAAAGGCTTTGTATACTGGAAATATTGGGGATGGAAAAATCTTTATCTACGATGTTGTTGATGTTGTTCGTATTTCAACATCTGCTTGTGGTAAAGATGCATTAAAATATGAAGAATAATATGAAGTCGTTTTTGGCCCTCGTAGGGTTTGTAATAGCGTCCATTACTACAGGATGTGGTCAATCCCATACTGTGTGGCTTGATGATTTGGATCTGACAGCTATGACTCAAGGTAATGGAGTAGCTATGAAAAATAAATCGGTTGATGGTAAAACCTTGACAATCGGAGGACAAACGTTTGAACGTGGAGTAGGTACTCATTCAGTCAGTGAGATAGCAATTCAATTGGATGGCAAAGCCGTATCATTTACGGCTCAGGTAGGGCTGGATGATGAGATCATCGAGCATAAAACGTCTGCCGAATTTATTGTAATAGGAGATGGTGCCAGGCTTTGGTCCAGTGGGATTGTAAAGGCAGGAGATGCGCCTAAATTATGTTCGGTTTCATTGGATTCAAAAGGCTTGAGCTGATAGTTGCTGATGGTGGTGACGGGCCTTACTATGACCATGCCGACTGGGCGGATGCAAAGATAATATCAAAAGGAAAGAAGAGTTTTCCTACACTTAAATTCATTGCTACGGAACCTTATATACTGACTCCACCCGCTCCCGCGACGCCGAGAATTAATGGGGCCTCTGTGTTTGGAGTGCGTCCCGGTTCGCCATTCCAATATCAGATAGCGGCTA
>ERZ779877.3143-NODE-3143-length-11037-cov-3.320524_pt1 | contig 11037 bp, 8 predicted proteins | sample MGYA00511556_ERZ779877 | MGnify/ENA primary metagenome ERZ779877 (study PRJEB29588, sample SAMEA2159338) | human gut metagenome | biome: human gut; feature: human-associated habitat; material: faeces | place: Denmark | collected 2008/2010 ... | reverse complement strand
TGCCAATCATCGCCCACGCAATACAATTTTGCAGGAGGATTGCCTTCTCGGAGTACTTTAAGGAAATTGTAGCGGTCAACTGATATATCTTGGAACTCGTCAACGATGATATACTCATACTTTACAGGATGAGAGGAACGGCATATTTCCGTGGCTTGCAGAATAGCATCGGTAAAGTCTATCTGATTGCTGTTTTTCAATACTTCAATATACCGTTCATAAACAGGCTGAAATATTCTCTTTATAATGAATATACTGCGCTCGTCTCCAACATTTTTAGCCTGTTTCAAGACTTCTTGTATAGACTTGCAGCTTGACTTAACCAATGTCACAAAAGTCACAACAAGCCGAATGAAAGCCTTTTCCTGCTTGCTGTTCGGAGGAAGAACTATATCGTATAATTCGGCATCTGTTTTTTCTTGAACAGGAACACCAACCTTTTCCAACAAAACTTTTAATATATGCCGAATATCTGAATAATGGAAATCAGCACTTGAAGTTGTCAGCAATACAGTTCCAAACTTCTCATGGGCTGCTTTTTTCCATGTTATTCCGTCATTGTATTTTTGGTTTGCTTCTTCATAAGTAATGCCTTTGTCTTTAGCAAACCATGTGGGAACAAGCCCATGTTCATCCACGCCAAAATGCTCTAAATAAATACGTTTTGTCTTGCCATCCTGCTCAAAGTAAATGGAAAAATCAGGTTTGTATTGTGAGTACATTTCATCTGACAATGGATGTTCATAAGGCTCCTCATACCTGAATTTCACACCCAAAGAAGATAATACAAAACAGATTTTCTGCTCCTGTTCACTACGAACATAAATGGTTTTCCCGTCCATGTCAGGAAATTGGGCTTTCAAGCGTACTTCTTTCAATTCGGAGAGTTGCTGCCTGCGTTCATTTTTACGATGTTCCCAATCCGCTTCTTGCGCCTGATAGTCAATAAAGTATTCGACGATGCTCTTTTTGAAATCCTCATCTTCCAATAGCTTATGATAGATTTTCACAAACAGTGCGTCTGTGTTATCGCAAATGGAGGGCTTCTGTCCTGTCGCTTTTCCGATGATGTCAATGGCAAGCTTATGAAAAGTGTACCCTCTTAGTCCTGCAATGTTCATCCTTTCCGTTAATTCGCCAGCAGCTTTGTTTGTATAGCTGATAAGAAGAATATTTTGAGGATTGATGTGTTTGATGTCTATCAGATACCTTACTTTCCCTACGATAGACGATGTTTTTCCACTTCCAGCACTACTTACCACCAAACAATTGTCTTCTTCGGACACAATCGAACGCCTTTGTTGCTTGTCTAACGGGTATTTAAGGCAATGGTCGAAAAAGTCTTTGTGGGTATCAAGAGTATCTTGGATAACCTGCTCATTATGCTTTTTTACAATTGAGTGGATGTTTCCGAAATCATGGGTGAATTTTGAGATTGTCTCGGACGGTTCTATATGGAATGCTTCAAGACTTTTCAGCAAAGAATTGACTTCATGGAAGAACTCTGTATAGTATTTCGTAAATTGTTCTTTTTCCGAAGAGGATATTATATGCCCATTAAAACTGTTTCTTAAATCAGTTTCAATATCAATGAAGAAACTTTTATTGCTTTGCCTTAATTCTTTTTCTCTGCTTTCTTGTCTATCTTTATAAGGTGTAATGGTTGCTATTCGCTCTGACAGTTCATTTGACTTCTTTTTTAGCAACAATCGTATCGCTACTATGACTACACCAATCACAATAGCGATACTCAATACCAAAACAAGTAGTAACGGCATAAGTCGATAATTATAGGTCATTCATAGCTTGTTTCCTTACAGCATCTGTATTTATCTTATCAAAATAACGGAGAAGTACGTAACAACTTATAGTACTCTGATTTTCCATAGATATTTGGATGTCACCTTTTGGAGTACTATAAGTCGTGTACCATGTACATCTATCCATTTGCAATTCATACAGCTTGTCATTGTCTGTTTGTGGCTGAATGATACCTTGGAATTTTTCCACACAATCTGATGGCTCACCATACTTTTCTGTAAGCATAGATTTCAAGTGTGCATAGTTGTTTTCAAGTGAAGCCCAATCGTCTTGTTCAGGAAATATCACTCCAATAGTATTAACTTTATTGGTCGCTTTTAGAGTTGCAACCCCTATCGTACAACCTTTGAACCCTGCAAAATCACCTTGAAGAATTGCAGTGCCATCTTGTGTGCCAATGTGAGTAAAACCTGCTTGTTTCATTTTTGCCACATACTCATTCAATGTGCCATCAATTGGTACACCTTTGAATGTAAGATGTTCTGATTCTTCTTGGGCAAATGCTGTTGCAGCTATTGTAAATGCGAGAAACAGCGAAAAGAAACCCTTTTTCATAATTCAAATCGTATATAAAGATTATCAAATTGCATTTTATTTATTGATAGGAAGAACGGCACGGTTTTCTTCGTCAAACGACCATTGAACCTGCCATGTTTTCCCATCTATTTTGTCAAGAAGGATAAAGTTGTAAATGTTTTGAGTTGGGTAAAGTTCAAAGCGACCATTAACTTTCTTGTCATTAGCAACAAGTGCATTAGGGTTAAGGGCATACTCAAACCGTCCTTTATCATCATTTACACTATATTGCAATTGCCACATTTGACCTGTTTGTGTGTCAAGTTTGATAAATGTCCACATGTTTTGCGTTGGAAAGAGTTTATACCGTTCTACGGTATATGTCTGTACAAGTGGTTCTTGCACTTCTGCCTTTTGTGGTTCCGTTTTAGGCGCATAGCCCGTACATCCGCCTATTGCAAAAAGGGGAAATAACAAAAAGGGCAGCATAAGTTTCTTCATATTCAATCCTCCATTTTTTCCTTCAGCTTCCACAAGGACTTCTATTAAACCACGAAGCGTGGAACTGCAATGCCACGTCTTCGAGTGTAGGCCCTGAGAAAACCTATGTATGACGATATGGTAATAGCAGCCCACGCTATAGCGTGAGAACCACTATGCCTTCTTGTCATACGATTGTTCAGTTTCTCAGGCTTTACACTCGCAAGAAAAGCACAACGCTTCTTTTTATTAACATGTCTTAGACGGAGTTATCTCCATCCAAATACAAAGATAGAGGATTTTTGTGATAATACCCTATCTTTTAATAGTTTTATTTGTTTTTAGAGTGATTCTTGGTAGTATCCTACATTTTCAATCCTTTATCCTGTCTTATAGAAACAATTCCCAATCCATTTTTCCATTCATTGCTTTCTCCCTGAACCATTGAATAAGCGGAATGTCATTCACGCATATATGATAATGTCCTTTTCTGTTCTTATCTTTTTCAAATGAGAAAGCCGCACTCTCGTCACGGAACTTTCGGTTGAATTCGGGAGAATAGAAATCACCTTTCAGTCTAATTTTCTTCAACTTGCACAACTTTTGGATTAGCCCTTCAGAAAAGTCAAAGTGTTCCGGAAGAAGTCAATCAACGGTAACAGCTTTTCCACATAGGGGGAAGTAACGCTGTATCTTGTCCATATACTCATTGAACTTGGTGCGTTCTTCCTTATGCTCTTGCTCCATTGTCTTGATATATCATACCAATTATTCGTTCTGACCTTCAAAGGCGAATATGGGTTGCTGTACTTCCTCCCTTTCGGCTTTCAATCTGCTGCTGACCAAAAGAGAACCGACCTTTAGCGCGACTTTCACTTCGGTCTTGTAGGCTTCCAGCTTCTCCGACTTGAATTTCTTTTTCACTTTGTCGTGTCGCTATTCCGCTTGTTGCTGTTCGGACCGCAACTGCCGGACGTGGGTTTCAAGCTCTCTCGTCTGCCGTTTCAGCTCACGATAGTATTGGATGGTGTGCCGTGTTTCCGAGAAACGGACGCCACGCTGCAAACCGTACTTCGTCATCGCTGCGGCGTAGCACTCGTGATAGGCGACCATCTTTTCACGAGTAAGATTGCTGGTTGTCATCGCATCATTCGTCAAGTCTGCCCTCGTCCTGCACTCTTGTCATGTCTTCGTGTGTACCAGAAAGCGTGATGCGGATTGCCTTCATTTGGTCGGGCGTTATCTTCGTTTGATGCCTCTGAGCGGATGCGGTGGCTTATTGCTTCAGTACGGTCTGTCACACAGTCGGTGAACTGTACCAACGCACGGTTGAGGTGGGTGCGTGTGGTGGGTTGCGTTCTTGGTCTTGTCCGATTAAACCGCCAGTCCTTTGATTTCTTTTTGCAAGTTTTCCAAGAAGCGGGCGGCGTGCGCGCCGTCCATTTGCGTGTGGTGGAATTGGAAAGAAACAGTCAGGGTCCGTTTCCAAAGGTGCCGCTTGTGTTTGCCCCAAATCAGGAAGGGGTTGTTGAACCTGCCGCTATACATGCCGACGGCTCCGTCTATTTCATATTGGGCGAGGGCGGACGTGCCAATAACCATGCTGTCGGTCAGGTCGTGGTCTTGGCAACTTCCGGCCACCTGTCTCGTCAGCCGCAGGTAATCGCGGTTGAATTGCCGCAGGTCTTCGGAGAAGGGGATGTCGCACGAACTCACTTCTCCTTTGCGGTTGGCCACGATGGTGCAGATTGCAAGCGTGTCGTACCGCATCAGCTTTTTCCCGACGGGCAGCGTGTAGAACTCTTTTATTCGGCATGCTGCCCTCCCGATGCACCAGCACATCAGCATATTGAACTTCAAACCGCTGCGCTTGCTCGCCCGGACGAGTCGGTTCACATTGATTGTCCGGAAAAAGGTGACCATGGGCATGGGGGCGTCCATCCACATTTCGAAGGCGTAGGCACGCGATGTTTCTTTGGGGGCTACTTCAATCATATTATGTTTTGCTTTTTATGTACGATACGTGCAAAGGTAGCCTTGCCGGCTGGTTGCGGATAGAATAAAAGGGACATTATACAGGTTGGGTGAACAAGTCGGAATAGGGTTGGCCCGTTTTCTGCAGGGACAGAGGCGTCTGTCCGCTGAATTGCTTGAATTCCCGGACGAGGTGCGATTGGTCGGCATAGCCGCATCGGTAGGCCAGTTGTGCCAGGTTGATGCCATTTCCGGGGTAGTGTTGCAGGTGTTTCAACGATTTCTGAAAGCGTACAATCCTTGCGTATTCTTTCGGATTGGTTCCGACCATGTTCCGGAACAAGCGCTCAAACTGCTTCTTGCCTAGGCACGCCGTGGAAGCCAGTTCCGCGACGGGAGTTTCGGGCATGGCGAACAGTTGCCTCATGGCGGCGGTCGTTCTTTTGATGTCGCATTCAATTTGGGGCGTCTTTGCGTTGGCCATTTGGGCCAACAGCCATTGTTCTGTCATGGCAACGCATTGGCTTGCGTCTTCGCAGTCCGTGATTTTTTCTGCCAAGGTTTCCAACTCGTTGTTGCCAAGGTCGTGGCCGGAAACCTCTTGGTTGTGTAGCAAGAAGACGGGCAGGTGGAGAAATATCTTCATGGCGTTGGGCTGGAACACGGCCACGACCATTTCCAAGTCGCCCTTCGAGCATAGATGTGCGGGGAAGTTCACTTGTCCGCTGACGGCGAGCCGTGGTTGGGATATGCCCAATTCGGGAATGCGGAGCGGGGACTTGCGATGGAAGATGATTTGGGGACAACCGATAGGGAAGGTGAGGGCATTCAGTCGTTCGCTACTCTTGAATGCCCAATAATATCGTACGTAAGGCCGCAGTTCCCGGCAAGGCTTGAAAAATTTGAACTCGTCTTGAAGCATGCTGCAAATATACGGCATTGTGGGCAGACGGCCGCTTTGGGGCGAATGTTTTTCGGGAGAGTCTGAAGTTTTTTCGAGCAGGGCGGGCGAATGCCTTGCGGAGTCCCGAATTGTACTTTCCGCAAGGTATTCGAGTACTCTGCGGGAAGTACTCGAGTGTTCTGCGGAGAGTACGCTGACGACTTCCGCAGGGCCGAGCGCGTCCGCCTCCTCCATCTTTCCCCGTCGCAGGGCACGGGGAGGGCGCAGGCGTGGAGGCCTTTGGGTGGTTGTCGGATAAGGCTCTGTGGATAAACTCTATCTTCTGGAATCATTACATGTATTCCCTTTTCGCGCATAAGGCGGGTCGCCGGGGGCTCGGGGAAGAGATGGGGGAGCGTACGAAAGCAGGAGGCAAACGCGGGACTTCATTCCGCGTTTGCCTCCTGCTACAGAGTTTGGGACGTGTGGATGCCTTATTGCTTCTTCTTTCCTGCGAAGATGAGGTCTACCACGTCGGCATTCTTGAAGAATTTCTTGGCGAACTTCTGGATGTCCTTTGGAGTGATGGACGAAAGCATCTCTTCCAGGTTCTTCGGGTCGTTGAAGTTGATGCCCGTCTGGTAGTAGGAAACTAGTGTGGACATCCAATAGCTGTTGTGCAGTTTGCTCTGTTCTGCCTCTTTCAGGCTGTTTTTCACGACCTTGTCCAGCTCTTCCTGGGTGACGCCGTCGTTCACCACGGCGTCCACTTCCTTGTAGAGCAGCGGCTTCAGTTCCGCCGCCTTTTCCGGGTCGCAGTCGAAGGTCATGAACATGCCGTAGGCGTTGTAAGGCTCGCGCGTGGCGCTGCCTGTGGCTCCCACGCCGTAGGTGCCGCCCGCTTCTTCGCGGATGGTCTTCAGGTAGCGTGTGGTGAGGATATTGCCGAGCAGACTAACGATGTAGCTGTCCTTCAGGTCGTATTTCATTTCTTTGTTGAACATGACGACCACGCTGGACTTCGGTGTTTCCATCGGCACGTCGATGACTTTTTCCACCTTGCCTTTCGGGACACGCACTTTGCGGTCCACCCATTTTTCGCGGCGGTTGAGCGAGGGGATGGAGCCGATGTATTTCTCTGCCATGACCTTGGCCGTGTCTTTGTCCACGTTGCCCACGATGAAGAACGTGAAGTCGCTTGCGTCGCAGATGCGGTCGCGGTAGGTCTGCTCAATCCGGTCCAGGGTGAGTTTGTCCACGTAGGCGTCGTTGAAGAGCTGCAGGCGCGGGCTGTAGTTGGTCCTGATGCGCGACAGGGAGTCGCGGATGATGGTCTGCGGCTGGCCTTCGATTTGTTTGGCGTAGATATGGTTGCGTTCGATGATGACCTTGTGGGCCGTGGAGTCGAAGCGCGGGGCCGTGAAGCGCAGGTAGAGCATCTGCATCATCGTCTCGAAGTCCTTGGGGGTGGAGCTGCCGTCGACGTTCTCATACAAGTTGTCGATGGACACGTCGCACGCGGCCTGTTTTCCGGTGAGCAGCTTGCCCAGGGCGATGTCGTCGAACGCTCCCAAGCCGTAGCTGGAGGCCAGTTGCCCGGCATTGGCGGCGGCAGGGAGGATTTCGGTGTCGGCATACAGCGAAGAGCCGCCGGGGCTGTAGGCTTTCAGGATGACGTTGTCTTTTTCGTAGTCTGCCTTGCGGTAAATCACCTTTGCGCCGTTGCCCAGCGTCCATTCTTCGGCTTGGAACTGTGGCAGTTCCTTGACCTTGGCGACCGATGTCCCGGTGGGCGTTTGTTCCATCAGGCTGCCCTTCACGCTGTTGTCCTCGTATGCCTCAATCGCCTTGCCTTCCATTTCGCTGACGATGGCTTTGGCTTCTTCTTTGTTCAGGTGGGTCACGCCTTCGCTCGGGCCGCTGACGATGATGACGCGGTTGTCGGCTTTCCACCATTTCTTCACTTGTTCCGACACTTCCTGGGCAGTGATGGTGGGCAGGATTTCCTTGACGGCCGCGAGATAGTCGTCAATATAGATGATGGCTTCGTTTTCCAGGAAGTGGGCCTGCATTTCCTGGGCGTAGGAGTCGTTGTGTGTTTTGTCCTTGTCCTTGGCCATGGACTCCAAGGCCGTGAGCAGGTTGGTCTTTGCGCGGTTGAGCTCGTCTTCCGTGAATCCGTGTTGGAACACCCGCTCATGCTCTGCCATGGCGCCGGTGAGGGCCTCTTTTTCTTCGTTGGGTTTCGCTGTGGCGCTAATGGAATAGACGTAGTATCCTCTCACCAGTCCATACATCCCGACGGATGCTCCCACATAAGGAGCCTGTCCGCGCTGGACGATTTCCCCGATGCGTTCTCTCATCATGCTGTTGTAGAAACTCATCATCAGGCTTTTCTTGATGTCCCCGTAGGTGGCATAGCCCTTCCCGTCGTATTCCTTTCCGCGGAAGACGCGCAGGAGCTGCACATTGGACGAAGTGGCCTCCTGGTCGGTGGCCAGGCAGAAGTAGGTCTCTTCGTGCGAAGGAATGTCGAAGAACGGGCGCGGGGCGGGGTTCTCCACGGTGGGGATGGAGGAGAACATTTTCTTGATTTTCTCTTCCATCTTCTGCACGTCGAAGTCGCCCACGATGGAGATGGCCTCCAAGTCGGTCCGGTACCATTTATGATAGAAGTCGCGCAGCGTTTCGGGCTTGAACGTGCGTATGACGTCCATGTTGCCGATGATGTCGCGCACGGCATATTGCGACCCTTTGTAGAGCACGGGCATCTGTTGCTTGTATATGCGCGTCGAACTGTTGTTCCTGCTGCGCCATTCTTCCGTGATGACGCCACGCTCCTCGTCGATGTCCTTGGGGTCGAGCGTCAGGTAGTACGACCAGTCGTGCAGGATGAGCAGGCAGGTGTCCATCAGGCTCTCGTTCGTTGTGGGCACGTCGCTGATGTTGTATACCGTTTCGTTCAGGCTGGTATAGGCATTCAGGTTGGCACCGAACGCGATGCCGTGGCGTTCGAGCGTGGGGATGATGCTGTTGCCCGGGAAGTTCTTGCTGCCGTTGAAGGCCATGTGTTCCAGGAAGTGTGCCAGTCCGTCCTGGTCGTCTTCTTCAAGCAAGGCGCCGGCATTGCGGATGATGAAGAAGCTGGCGCGGTCTTTGGGCTCTTCGTTGTGGCGTAAGTAATACGTAATCCCGTTGGGGAGCTTTCCCATGACGACATGGGGGTCTGCGGGCAATTTCTTGTTCCAGTCGACAGTCTGCGCGAGGCAGTTGAGGCAGGAAAAAAGGAATAGTGCCCATAAAAGTTTGACTTTCATGTGGTAATAAGATTAAATGTTATAATTGTAGCCGTTTATTTCTGCTTGTCCTTGTCGCGGATTTCCACCCGGCGGATCTTTCCGCTGATGGTCTTGGGCAGTTCGTCCACGAACTCAATGACACGCGGGTATTTATAGGGGGCGGTCACCTGCTTCACGTGGTTTTGCAGCGTCTTGGCCAGGTTTTCCTTGTCCACGTCGCGGTAGTCTTTGGCCAGCACGATAGTGGCTTTCACTATTTGTCCGCGGATTTCGTCCGGCACGCCGGTGATGGCGCATTCCAACACGGCCGGATGGGTCATCAGTGCGCTTTCCACCTCGAAAGGCCCGATGCGGTAGCCGGAACTTTTGATGACGTCGTCCACGCGGCCCACGAACCAATAGTAGCCGTCTTCGTCGCGCCATGCCACGTCGCCGGTGTAGTAGATGCCGTCGTGCCACACCTCCTGCGTGAGCTTGGGGTTGCGGTAGTATTCCTTGAATAGTCCGAGGGGCTTTCCTTTCGACGTGCGGATGACGATTTGCCCGTGCTCGTTGGTGCCTGCCCTTGTCCCGTCGGCTTTCAGCAAGTCCACTTCGTATTCCGGATTGGGGACGCCCATCGAGCCGGGTTTGGGTTCCATCCACGGGAATGTGGCGATGGTCAGCGTGGTTTCCGTTTGGCCGAACCCTTCCATCAGTTTGATGCCGGTCAGTTTATAGAATGTGTCGAACACGGAGGGGTTCAGGGCTTCGCCAGCTATGGTGCAGTATTGCAGCGAGGAGAGGTCGTATTTTGAGATTTCCTCGTGAATCATGAAGCGGAACACGGTGGGCGGGGCGCAGAGCGAAGTGATGTGGTAGTCCTGAATCATTTGCAGGATGTCGGCAGCGTGGAACTTCTCGAAATCGTAGACGAACACTGTGGCGCCGGCAATCCATTGACCGTAGAGTTTGCCCCAAACGGCCTTGCCCCAGCCCGTGTCGGCCACGGTCAGGTGGAGGCTGTCGGAGTGCAGGTTGTGCCAATAGCACCCCGTTACGATGTGCCCCAAGGGGTAGGTGAAGTCGTGGGCCACCATCTTGGGCTCGCCCGTCGTGCCGGAGGTGAAGTACATCAGCGAGATGTCGTCGTTGGAGTTCGGGTGCTCCGGGCGCACGAATGGCGCGGCTTCCAATACTCCCTTCTGGAAGTCCTCGAATCCGTGGGGCACGATGGGGCCCGTGGAAATCAGGTGTTTGATGGAGGGGGAGTAGGGAAGGGAGTCTTTCACATGGTTCAGGATGATCTCCTCTCCGGCGCAAACGATGGCTTTGATGTCGGCCGCGTTGTTGCGGTAGACGATGTCTTTGCCCGTGAGCAGGTGAGTGGCGGGGATGGCCACGGCGCCGATTTTGTGGAGGGCGATGATGGAGAACCAGAATTCATACCTGCGTTTGAGGATGAGCATCACCATGTCGCCATGCCCGATGCCCAGGGCTTGGAAGTAGGATGCCGTGCGATCGGTGTAGTCTTTCAGTTCGGCGAAGGTGAAGTCGTGGTGCACGCCGTGGTCGTTGGTCCAGCACAAGGCAATCTTGTCCGGTACCTCTTGGGCCCATGCGTCCACTACGTCGTAGCCGAAGTTGAAGTTTTCCGGCACGTTTATGTGGAAGTTCTGGATGAAATCGTTCTGTGAAGTAAAAGTCGTCTGGCTTAAAAATCTCTCCAACATAGTCTATTTATTATAAGTCTAAATGCGTTGCAATTTATGTCTTGCTATGTGCAAAGGTAATAAATAATGTCCGATGCAGGTAGGGCGGAGCCGGAAAAATAGCATTTTGGCTTTGTTTTTTGATGTATGTTGGCCGGATGGAGGCGGGGTCAGGCCAAGTCCACCACGGTGATGCCAGCCCCGCCGAATTGCACATGTTCGTCCTTGAAATCCTCCACTCCGGGCACTGTGGCCAGGTATTGCCGGATGAGCGTGCGCAGTATGCCCGACCCTGTGCCGTGGAGGATGCGCACCCGCGGGATGCCGAGCAGTATGGCGTCGTCGATGAAGTAGGTGACGGCGTGTATGGCCT
>ERZ779877.3139-NODE-3139-length-11045-cov-2.103458_pt1 | contig 11045 bp, 10 predicted proteins | sample MGYA00511556_ERZ779877 | MGnify/ENA primary metagenome ERZ779877 (study PRJEB29588, sample SAMEA2159338) | human gut metagenome | biome: human gut; feature: human-associated habitat; material: faeces | place: Denmark | collected 2008/2010 ... | reverse complement strand
AACAGGAATGAAGGACAAGGAATTGTCAGAGTTCAGAAGAAGAAATATAGGATATATATATCAGGATTACAGCCTTTTTCCAGAATTCACAGCATATGAAAATGTTGTTATGCCGATTCTTATAGATGGCAAGAAGCCTGATGAGAATGAAGTTGATGATTTGTTAGAGGAATTGGGAATATCGCATTGTAAGAATAAGTTTCCATCGCAGATGTCAGGTGGTGAACAGCAGAGAGTTGCGATAGCAAGAGCGCTGATTACTCATCCGGCTGTAATCCTTGCTGATGAGCCGACTGGTAATCTTGACGCAGGAAGTGCGGGAACAGTTGCACAGATGTTATCCAAGGCAAGCCAGAAGCATAATCAGACAATAATTATGGTTACGCATGACAGACAGATGGCAGATTATGCGGATAAGATAATTACTATAGTAGATGGTGTGTGTCAGTAACATAGAAGTACATACGAAAGGGGGATTGCGTATGTCGGTATTTGGGATTACTCTGTTGAGCATTAAAAGACGTATGCCGCAGATTATCAAAGCAGCGTGTACCACGCTTGCAGCCGTGTTTTTTGTAACAGCGGTTCTTATATTTCAGGAGAATATGTACCAGTGGCAGATGTCGTCTAATAAATCAAGATTTGGGGACTGGTTTTTATGTGAAGTTACATCTAAAGAACCTAATAAGTCTTTAAGTGAACATGCATATCTTAATCCGCCTGTTAAGGCAGTTACATGTGTTGATATGTTCAATCAGGACTGGAAGATGACAGGGTACATACTAGGAAGCTTTGATGAAGCATTTGTAAAACAGGGAAGACTTAAGCTTGATGAGGGACATCTTCCGGAGAATGATGACGAGATAGCAATGGATTGGAACACACTATTGTCGCTTGGCTATGTGGGTGAGATAGGGGAGACAATCACAATCAGATATTGTGAAGAAAACAGTGTGTATAATGCGTCAGCAAGACAGGAAAGACAGTTCCGTCTGTGTGGCATATTTGCCAATTACACAAGCATATGGAAATATGGCAGGAAGATGCCAGGTGCTGTCGTAACTGAAAATGCACTTTCAGTATTTAACACAAAGAGTAGGAATTCATATTTGTATTCATTGAAAGAATCGGTCAGAACATCAGATTACAATACTGTGTATAAGAAGATTAAAGAAGACGCAAAGACAGAGACAGAATATAATTCCGCAGTATATGATTACTAGCCCTGGAGTTCAGCACTTGTATATGCTTATATGTACATAGTTGTTATGGTAATTGGAATTCTTGCACTTTCATACCAGTTAATAGAGTACCGTGGCAGGAGACAGACAGCATACCAGAGATTCAGAAGACTTGGCATGGACAAGTCCATGATGCGTAAAATGTATATCACTGAGAATGCACTTATAATTATTCCGGCAGGTATTGTGGGGCTTATTCTGGCACTGCTCACAGGATTTGCGATAGGAAAGGGACTTGAGATTCATAATGGATTCCATTTCTATAAAATTACTGCAGGTATAATAATAAAGAGCGTGTGCTCAGTAATTGCTGCAATTGTGGTAGAAGAACTTGCGGGACTTATCGCTAACAGGTTAAGAAAACATAAAGGCGGTAAGAAAAAAGTTAAGAGCAGGACACATGAATCTGTCAGTGTCGCAGGAAAGCCATCTCGCATTAAGCCAGCTAATCTTGTCAGGACAATAAGCTCGAGATTAATGAGAAGAGATGGCATATTTATGGCTGTGGGACTCAGGGCATTTGCATTATGTATATGCGGAATACTCGTGTTCTCAGCGTTAATGATAAGAAAATCATATACAGCATATAAGGCTAACAATGCGCTTCCTGATATATATGGATATCTAGACCCGACAGATTCAGTGTATGAAATGTATATATATTATTATGCGTATGTAAAAGGGTTTTATAATATACCGGAAGGTGATGATTATAGCCAGGAAAGAAGTGAGCTTTTAAATAATCCGTGGAAAGAACGAAACAGATTCAATATAAGTTTTGGTGAATTAAAGAATAAACTTAAAGATGACGGAGGACCTGTCTATTCTATAAAATATAATGATGAAGATTTGATAATGCTGGAACCTTTATTAGTAAATTATCTTAACAGATATTGTAAAAGGGGTAATACCAATCTGCTTGATGGATTTACCGAAGAATTCCTTGCAGAGCTTGATAATATCGGAGGAATACAATCAATATCATATTCTGCATTTGAATCAGAAAGGACATGGTTCTGGGATAATCAGGACTACCACAAGATGGGACTGGATACTATTTCACCAGATAATGGTTACGGAAGAGATACACCAATTACAGATTATGGGTATCGTTATATATATTCTACAGAGTATGTTAATCCTACTAAAGAACTGTATAATAAGCTTGAGAAATATATTGATAAAAAGTACAGAAATTATGATGATTTCGTTAATGGCAGACAGGTTGTAGTATTCCTGCAGGACGCCCCTGACGGAACATATGATGACACACTAAAAGCAGGTGATACCCTTAATTATAATTATTATCAGCTGCCGGTAGATCCAAACATACATCTTGAGAGCGATATGACATCAGGAAATTACGTATATCCGTATGATAAGGCATTTTATGAAAAATATAATAATTCCGGTAAAATCAATCTGTATGTTGATTATGATGGTCATGGGGGAAGCAGTATAGGTGGTTATGATAAAACTAATGATAAACAGATTCTGGACGGATACGAAGTATTATTTGACGCATGTGTATCACCAACTGTTGCAGCAGTTATAAAAGTAACCAATGATGTAAGAGAGGATTTCAACGGAATAATGGTCGATTATGGTTATTACACAGCACTTGCCGGAATGTCACTGGCAGAGCAGGCAGTTGATAACCAGCGAAACCTTATGGAGAGAATGACAGGTGATGAGATGACGGGTGACCTTGATTTCAGCCTGCATTATAACCAGTTAAGCGTACAGTATGATCTGTCATCAGCATTTTCAGCAACTAATAATAAACTCTCTGTATATTTTGAAAATAATGATCTTGTCTACAATTCTAATGTTGATGCCAAGAATATATACAGAACACAGCTTATCAACAATATTCTTCAATATGGAATAACAATAGCAGCGTCAGTTGTAATCCAGCTTCTTATAATGGCAATCATTGTAAGAAACAGGATTGAACGCAGAAAAGAAAAATATAAGCTGCTTCATGGCCTGGGGATGAGAAGGGGAACGATAGTAAAAATCTGTATGCTTGAAGCATTAAGAGAATCAGTATGGTGCATATTCACAATGCCACTGATACTTATAATGGAACTGCTTATGTATACGAGAAAGAATCTGGTTGAATAATTAAATATTATTGTGTATTATAAGAAAAAGAGCCACTTGCTGGCTCTTTTTTTGCGGAAAGGATGAATATTAATATGAATCAGACATATATGAAGGAGCAGAAGATACTCCCATTGTTATTAAAAATGTCGCTTCCAATGGTAATATCTATGATGGTTAATTCATTGTACAATATTGTTGACAGCTTCTTTGTTGCCAAGATAAGTGAAAATGCGATGACCGCTCTGTCACTGGTATTTCCAGTACAGAATCTTATAAGCTCGGTTATGATAGGATTTGCAATAGGAATTAATGCGGTTATATCATTTTTTATGGGCGCACAGAACCAGAAGCAGGCAGATAAAGCAGCCAGTCAGGGCATGCTCCTAAGCTGCATACATGCTGTTGTGCTTACTGTGATATGCGTAGCAGGCATGCCGGTATTTCTAAAAATGTTTACAAAGGACGCAGAGATAGTTTCACTGGGACTTAAATATTCCAATATTGCATTTGCATTTTCAATAATGCTTGGAATTGAGCTTATGTTTGAGAAGGTGTTTCAGGCAGTTGGAAGAATGAATGCTTCTATGGTCTGTCTTATGACAGGCTGTATAGTTAATATTGTGCTTGACCCGATGATGATATTCGGAATAGGCCCATTTCCTGCAATGGGGATTGAGGGCGCTGCACTTGCGACAGGAATAGGTCAGACTTCGGCAGCTGTGCTATATATCATAATATATATTGTTAAGCCTATTCCGGTTAAATTCAGAAAATCGGAGATGAGAATAGAACGTTCGATGGCAAAAAGACTTTATTCTATCGGTATGCCGGCAAGCTTAAGCCTTGCACTTCCATCTATTCTTATATCGGTGCTTAATGTAATACTTGCTGCGTACTCGGCTGTGTATGTATTCGTGCTTGGAGTATATTACAAGCTGCAGACATTTCTGTATCTGCCGGCCAACGGAGTTGTACAGGGAATGAGACCGCTTATGGGCTATAACTATGGAGCAGGAGAGCATGAGAGAGTAAGAAAGATATATAAGACATCAATGGTACTTATATTTGCTATTATGGCAGCAGGTACAATTCTCTGTCTCGCAATACCGGGTTCACTTATCGGTCTGTTTACAAGTAATCCAGACACAATAAATGCCGGCGAGACAGCGTTAAGAATAATAAGTGCCGGATTTATTGTATCAACGGTATCAGTTACTTCGGCGGGTGCACTTGAAGGACTTGGGAAAGGATTTCCGTCACTTATTATATCTGTATGCAGATATGTTGCGGTAATAATTCCGGTTGCATTCATAATGTCAAGGATAGTCGGAGCTGTTGGCGTATGGCATGCTTTCTGGATTACAGAGGTGATTACATCAGTAATTTCTTATATGGTATATAAGAAAAATGTTAAATAATTATAAAAATGTCTTCTTGACATTGCTTGACCTTGGAAATACAATAGTTGCATATACAACAATTGGAGGTGCAAGTAATGTTGAGAAGAATTTTTTCTTATATGAAAGAATATAAGAAATACGCATGGCTGGCGCTTATATGTATAGGTGTTGAAGTCGTGCTTGAGATTATGGTGCCTAAGCTGATGGCTGACCTGATTGATATAGGTGTGACCAATTCAGATGTGCCATATATAATAAATAAAGGTATACAGATGGCTGTATGTGCAGTTGCTGCACTTATATTAGGTGTGGGAAGTGCAAGATTTTCTGCACTTGCAGGTCAGGGACTGGGTGCTAATATAAGAAAGGCTGAGTACGGGAAACTTCAGTCTTATTCATTTTCTAATATAGACCATTTCAGTGTTTCATCATTAGTCACACGACTGACAAGTGATGTGACTAATATCCAGAATGCTGTGTCAACAGGAATGCGTCCATTTGGACGAAGCCCGGTAATGCTGATATTTGCAACGACACTGGCATTCCGGATTAATTCCACACTGGCACTGGTCTTTCTTGTAGCACTGCCAATTCTGGCAGTCCTGCTCATTATAATAATCATTAATGTTGGTCCACGATATGGAAGAATGCAGGGAGCAGTTGACCTTGTAAACAGGTGTATAGAGGAGAATCTTACAGCAGTAAGAGTTGTTAAATCATATGTGCGTGGTGACTACGAGATTGAAAAATTTAGGAATGTTAATGATAATCTGAAAAACGAGTCAGAGAAAGCATTTGGAATAGCCGTACTTAACATGCCTGCTATGCAGTTCGTTATGTATTCTACAATTCTTGGTATTCTTCTTATAGGCGGAAGACTGATTAATTCAGGACAGATGATGATTGGACAGCTTACTTCTTTCTTGAGCAATGTTCTTCTGATACTTAATTCTCTTATGATGATGTCAAATGTATTCCTTCTTATGACAAGGTCACTTGCTTCTGCAGAAAGAATTATGAAGGTAATTGATGAGCCGATTGATATAACTGATGAGAATGTAAAGGACATTGAAGTTAAGAATGGTGAGATTGAATTTAACCATGTCTGGTTTAAATATAAGGATACTGCCAAAGAATATGTGCTGTCAGATGTTTCATTTCACATTAATGCAGGACAGACAGTCGGAATAATCGGCCAGACAGGTTCATCAAAGACGACGCTTATCCAGCTTATTCCAAGACTTTATGATGCAAGTAAGGGTGAGGTTAAGATAGATGGAATTAGTATTAAGGAATATCCGGTTAGACATTTAAGAGATGCAATCTCAGTTGTATTGCAGAAGAATACGCTGTTTTCAGGCTCACTTATTGATAACTTAAGATGGGGTGATGAAAATGCGACTCTGGATGAGATTAAAGAGGCCTGCAGCATAGCATGTGTTGATGAATTCATAGACAGGCTTCCTGGAGGATTTGATGCAGAGATGGGACAGGAAGGTGTTAATGTATCAGGCGGACAGAAGCAGAGAATATGTATTGCAAGGGCAATATTAAAGAAGCCGAAGGGTCTTATTCTTGATGATTCAACAAGTGCGGTTGATACTGCAACAGAAGGAAAGATAAGAAATGCACTTGCAAAGAAGCTGCCTGATATGACAAAGATTATAATTGCACAGAGAATATCGTCAGTGTGTCATGCAGACCAGATAATTATTATGGACGGCGGTCGTGTGGACGCAATCGGAACACACGAAAGTCTGTTAAAGACTAATAAGATATATCAGGAAATATATGAATCACAGAAGGAAGGAGCTGATCTTTAATGGCTAAGTATGTTGGATATAAAAGACCTAAAGATACGAAAAAGACTGTTAAACATCTCCTTACATATCTGGGTCATTATAAATGGGCATTCCTGCTTATAGCAATTCTTGTATTTATAAGTGCAGGTGCAGGAATTATGGGAACATTTTTAATAAAGCCTGTAGTTAATAATTTTATCGTGCCGGGCAATATGAAGGGGCTTATCATTGCTGTGTGCGGAATGGGTGTCATGTATGCGTGCGGTGCGCTCGCAACGCTTGGCTACAACAGGCTTATGGTGCATACTTCCCAGAAGGTAGTAAGTGAGATTCGAATGGACCTTTTTAAGCACACACAGAAGCTTCCGTTAAAATATTTTGATAATAATACACATGGTGAGATTATGAGTCATTTCACTAATGATGTTGATACGGTTCAGGAAGCAATGAACAATAGTTTTGCCATGGTAATACAGAGCTTTCTTACGCTTTTTGGAACTATAACTATGATGCTGGTATTAAGTGTAAGGCTGACTATTATTGTTGTTGTTTTTCTTATTCTTATGTTCATCTTTATCAAATACAATGGTAAACGCAGCAAGAAATATTATCACAGACAGCAGAAGGAGCTTGGCAATATCAACGGTTTTGTTCAAGAAATGATGGCAGGTCAGAAGGTTGAAAAAGTATTTAACCATGAGCAGAAGAATTTTGAAAAATTCTTCTTCATTTATTCAATATTATTTCTACTATTGGTTTTTGGAATTACTTTCGGTGCGATTAGTAATCTTGTTGAGAGTACCGATTATTTTAAGGGACCTGAGTATAGTATCTTTTTCTCAAATCTTTTTGGAATATTAGGAGCATTCGCTGTTGTCGCAATTTGTTATTACAAAAAAGATAACAGGTTGTTTATAATAGTTCCGGCTATTTGTATTGTCTTATATATTTGTAAATTGTACTTTTATGCAGGGTAAAAATGAGACAAAACATAGATACAAATATTTGGAAATTTAATTTAGCGTTATTTTTAAGAGCAATTATTTTGTTATCTCCGGTTTTATTGCTCTTTTATCAGGAAAACGGTTTAACCGTTAAAGATTTATTCTTTTTTCAAGGTATTTTTTATTTAACGTCAATATTATCAGAATTGCCTGTCGGGTATATTTCGGACGCAATTCCGAGAAAATTTATGTTACTAATATCTTTCGTAATATATTTCGGAATTAACTTTATGTGGCTGAATTGGCATGGCTTTGGCGTTATTTTGCTTGGTGAAATATTGTTCGCAGTCTCAAAAGTGATGATGGATAATGCCATGTCAGGGTATGTCTATGATTATTTAGATACAAAAAACAAAATAAATAAAATGACAAACTATTATGGCTATTTAAATTGCTTTTTAAGCTTAGGAACGGCTGTTGCTGCATTGGTCGGAGCATTTTTGTATTCGAAATTTGGAAGTAGTACTCTTTTGAAATCTGAAATGATTATTATATCTGTGAGTATTGTTTTAATAAGTTTGGTTCCGACAATTCGACTACAAAAAACTTGTTTCAGTTCTATCAAAGACAGAATTTTTTATTTTGGAAAAATGTTAATTACTATATGCAGAAAAAAACAAATAAAATATTATATACTGTATTCCGGAATATTAACGTCTGTTTCTATACTGTTCGCTCTTAGTTTTCAACCTCTTATGCAAAAATCAATGGTTCCGGTATTTATGTTCGGTGTTGTCGCTTTTCTTAATCATGGAACAAGAGCTTTGTCAGGTATAATTGCCGGAAAATATTGTAAAAATTTTAATATAAAGAAAATGGCAAAATTATTACTATTTATATTTATTATTGGCTTTGGATTAATATTTTGGACTTTTTATTCAAAAAATTCTTTTATTACGGTTTTGTTGTTGTTTATAATTTGTTTGATTATTTGCATGCAGTTGATTTTTACAATAATGCATGTAAGCAGGTTATATAAATTTGTAAATTCGAATGAAAGAGGTAGTTTGATAGCTGTAAATAATTTTGTTTCCAGAAGTATAACAGCAATGGTTTTGATATCTTCAAAATTCTTTTTGAATGATATTCGTTATTGGATAATAATATTGACGTTTTTTATTGTCGTGGGAACTTTTGCTGTTTGTAAAATTGATAAAACAGGAGAAAAAGTATGAAAAAAATAATCGCTATAATAGTATTTATGTTTTTATTTGTTTTGCCGGTTAGAGCTGAAAATATAAATGTTGCTTTTACTATTGATAATAATTATCCGATTTTTACAATGCTTGTAATCAATTCTATTTTAAGGAACAATACGTCAAATTCTGATTATACCTTTTATGTTATTGAAAATAATTTGACTGCTAAAAATAAATTGAAAATGCAAAAGTATGTGAACAAAAGAAAGCAAACTGTTGAATTTATAAATGTAGACACTTCTATTATTGATGAGGGAAATTGGTTCTTTTGGTTCTCAAATAGGATAACTTCTATCGCAATGGCAAGAATTCTTATTCCGGATATTTTACCTAAGCAGGTTCAAAAAGTTATTTACATGGATGCTGATACGTTGGTATTAAGTGATTTGAAAAATTTATACGATATTGATTTGGATGGAAAAGCCTTTGGGATGATTGAAAATATTACACAATCTGATAGAAATATTGCGAAATATTATAATTCAGGCGTGATTTTGATGGATTTGAATAAATGTAGGGCAGAAAATTCAACGTTAAAAATGCTAAATTTTGTAAAAAAACACATAAAAGAGTTTACGCATGAAGAAGGTGGAAACTCCGGATTTTTCTATCCTGATCAGGATTTGATAAATATAGTTATGGAAGATGAGATAAAAGAACTTCCTTTAAAATGGAATAATCAATATATTAAAAACTTTAGTGTGGAAGAAGCTTATGCTCAAGGAATTGTTCATTATATAGGAGAAGAAAAACCTTGGACTTTCTCTGGTAGAAAGAATGATTTTATAAAAATCTATTTTGACTATTGGAATAAATCAGGACTAAGAAGGTATAAAGTCTATTATGGGTTGATTGCACTGTACTCTGATTATAAAGACATTTTTCAAAGCAAAATCGCAAAAATTAAAAGATTAATTAATCATAATGAAAATGTGAATATATTTTAGCTATGCTTGTTTATCTAATTTGGTAGGTTGAACATCGGTTTTAGCTTGCGCTGTGGGATGCTTTTTGTTTTTGCCAAAAATCTTATCCATTACCGGATGTAAGATGATTTGGGATAAAATAGGTGCGCACAATGCTAAGATAAATACGGTAGATGCAATTGAACTAAATTCTTTTAATCCCTTTCCAAAATGATAATCAGGGTTTGTATGTAAAAGGTGATTTAGTTTTCTTCTCAAGGAATTTTCCTTAACTTTGTTTGGAGCATTATCAATTTGTGATTGAAAAGCATTGAACATATCTATTTTTCTTTTATTTTCTGGGTTTTTCTTTGCTTGCCAATTGCTTAATTTGCCATAAACAAAGTTTTTAACGGGTTTTATAAAACCTAAGAATAAGCCTAAACAAAATGTTTGGTATAAAAGTTCTTTTGTTGCGGCATATTTTTTAGATTGTTCGTTTGCGTGTTTGTCGTAATAAATAAATGCCGGTCTGCCTGCTGCTTTTAAAGTTGTTTCAACTGCTATAGCGCAGACGGTATTTTGTGCAAATTCTGCAGCTTTTGGATTTGCAAGAACTTTTCTTATTTTAATCAAATTTTGTTGAACAGGAGTAACTTTCATACTACACCTTCATTCCTGAACGAAAATATGCAGATGATTGTGGGTACATATTTAGCGTTGTGATTGTATTTGTTTTACGAGTTGCCGGTTTAGCTATTTGTGTTTTGGGTGGACTTGAAATCGGTTGTTGAGAAGAACTGCCATTTGGGTCGTAACTTGGCATTAATTTTTTCATAACCGGTGGCATAAAGATATTGCAAAAGTGAGGGACTAAATAGCCTGCAGCTGTGCAAATACCTAAAAGTGATAAAACAGCTTTTGTGTTTTTGTAAGATGTCGATCCCTTTTTGGCAAGTAATCCGGTCAAGCTTTCAGCAACTAATCCTGCACACAAAGTAGTCGGAACACCGATAAATTCTGTCATCAATTCTCTTAGAGCAGCATATTTTCTTGCATCCGGCTTTTCTTTTTTATCTGTAATACTAAGGATTGGGCGCACAGTACCTTTTCCGCAGGCAATAGCCATTACGGTAAAAATAGGCTTATTGTTTTCTCCCAATTTATTACAAATTTTGTGAAATAACGATTGTTTACTAGCAGCTTCACTCACTGCTTTTGTTGTAGTCTGGGTAATTGTCATAATAAATACGCATTCTGTATTAATTGTATTTTTTACACTCATACTTTAACGCATTAACATTTTTTTTCAACCCCTTTGTTAAGAATTGTAAACGATATTCTTTCATAAATTTTATCTATTTCAATCGCTACCTTCTTTAGTT
>ERZ779877.3136-NODE-3136-length-11060-cov-5.945388_pt1 | contig 11060 bp, 8 predicted proteins | sample MGYA00511556_ERZ779877 | MGnify/ENA primary metagenome ERZ779877 (study PRJEB29588, sample SAMEA2159338) | human gut metagenome | biome: human gut; feature: human-associated habitat; material: faeces | place: Denmark | collected 2008/2010 ... | reverse complement strand
CTGCAGGACTGTCTGGCGGGACGGCGCGGCATGATCCCGTGCGGGGCCTCCTACGTTGTGAACCTTGCACACGTCCGCTGCTTTTCCGGCACGGACCTTGTCATGGACGGCGGCGAGCTGGGCGTCGACTGGGCCGGTGACGACGGCCACGTCTACCTCACAGGACCCGCGGAGTTTGTCTTCGAGGGCGAGGTGCAGGTGGCCGGATGAGGGCCCGCGGCAATATCGATCACAACTTCAACAATCATAAAAAAAGACAGGACTTATGGCATTGGTAAACGAACATTTCCTCAAGTTGCCGAACAACTACTTGTTCGCCGACATTTCCAAGAAGGTGAACGCCTTCAAGGTGCAGCACCCCACGGCAGGCGTCATCAGCCTGGGCATAGGCGACGTCACGCGGCCGCTGTGCCCGGCGGTGGTCGAGGCCATACACAAGGCTGCCGACGAGATGGGCACCGAGGGCGGCTTCCACGGGTATGGGCCCGAGCAGGGCTACGCCTTCCTGCGCGAGGCCATAGTGAAGAACGACTTCCTGCCGCGCGGCATACACCTCGACCCGTCGGAGATATTCGTCAACGACGGCGCAAAGAGCGACACGGGCAACATACAGGAGCTGGTGAGGTGGGACAACAGCATCGGCGTGACCGACCCCATCTATCCCGTATACATAGACTCTAACGTGATGATAGGGCGCGCGGGGGTGGTCAACGACGGCCGGTGGAGCAACGTGGTGTACATGCCGTGCACGGCCGGCAACGGCTTCGTGCCGCAGTTGCCCGACCGACGCGTGGACATCATCTACCTCTGTTACCCCAACAACCCCACGGGCACCGTGCTGTCGAAAGACGAGCTGCGCAAGTGGGTGAACTACGCCCTGCGCAACGATACGCTCATTTTCTTCGACGCGGCCTACGAGGCTTACATACAGAACCCCGACATACCGCACTCCATCTACGAGATAAAGGGGGCGCGCAAGGTGGCCATCGAGTTCCACAGCTACTCAAAGACAGCCGGCTTCACCGGCGTGCGCTGCGGCTACACCGTGGTGCCCAAGGAGGTGACCGCGGCCACGCTCGAGGGCGAGCGCATCTCGCTGCACAAGCTGTGGTACAGGCGCCAGTGCACCAAGTTCAACGGGGCGAGCTACATAAGCCAGCGCGCGGCCGAGGCAACATACACGCCCGAGGGACGCGAGCAGGTGCGACAGACCATTGGCTACTACATGGAGAACGCAAGGCTGATGCGCAATGCGCTCACGGCACTGGGCCTGAGGGTCGACGGGGGCGAGGACGCGCCTTACCTGTGGGTGCAGACACCCGACGGCGAGGGCAGCTGGCGGTTCTTCGAGCAGATGCTCTACAACGCCCACGTGGTGTGCACCCCCGGCGTGGGATTCGGCCCGAGCGGCGAGGGCTACGTGCGACTGACGGCCTTCGGCGACCGCGACAGCTGCCTCGAGGCGCTCGACCGGATAGGCCGGTGGCTCGGATAGCAAACCAACACAACACAAGATAGCCAACACTTAAAAACGAGACGACAATGAGAAAGGCAAGAAAAATGGGCATCGTGGCGGTCATGCTTACCGCCGGGGCCGCAGTGGCGAGTGCGCAAGACAGAGTGGAAGCCTCGGCTTCGGCCGACGTCGTGAGCCAGTATGTGTGGCGTGGTCAAGACCTTGGCGGCATCAGTGTGCAGCCATCTCTGGGCCTTTCGTGGCGCGGGCTTTCGCTAACGGCATGGGGAAACGTGGGCTTCGACTCGGGCGACACCAAGGAGCTCGACCTCACCCTGGGCTACAGCGTGGGCGGATTCAACGTGGGAGTGACCGACTACTGGTTCAACAGCGGGCCCGACGAGCGCTATTTCTACTATGGGGCACACTCCACTGCCCATGTCTTCGAGGCCAACGTGGGCTACGACTTCGGGCCCTTGGCACTGCAGTGGTACACAAACTTTGCCGGAAACGACTACAAGCCGGGCGACGACGGCAGCCAGAAACATGCTTATTCGTCGTATGTCGAACTGTCGGCCCCGTTCCGCCTCGGGGGCATGGAGTGGCTGGCCGCCGTGGGGGCGGTGCCCTATGAGGCATCGGCAATCTACGCCGACGTCGACGGGTTTGCCGTGACCAACGTGTCGCTGCGGACCACCAAGGAGGTGGCGGTGACGCCGCGGTTCACCGTGCCGCTCTTCGCGTCGGTCAGCGCCAACCCCGCCACGCAGAAGGCTTACTTCGCCTGCGGTTTCACGCTGCGCCCCTGACGTGAGGCAGGCAACTAACGTATAACACAAAAAACATAATATCTATGGACAACCTCAGATTCCAAGTTGTGGCAGAGGCTTTCAAGAAGAAGCCCCTGGAAGTGAAAGCACCGGCTGAACGGCCCTATGAGTACTTCGGGAAATATGTGTTCAACCGGGAGAAAATGTACAAGTACCTGCCCAAGGACGTCTACGAGAAACTGACAGACGTCATTGACAACGGGGCCAGGCTCGACCGCTCGATAGCCGACGCCGTGGCCGCAGGCATCAAGCAGTGGGCCACCGAGATGGGCGTGACGCACTATACGCACTGGTTCCAGCCGCTGACTGAAGGCACGGCCGAGAAGCACGACTCGTTCATCGAGCACGATTTCAAGGGTGGCATGGTCGAGGAGTTCTCGGGAAAGCTGCTCGTGCAGCAGGAGCCCGACGCCAGTTCGTTTCCCAGCGGGGGCATTCGCAACACCTTCGAGGCGCGGGGCTACTCTGCATGGGACCCCACGTCGCCTGTCTTCATCATGGACGACACGCTCTGCATACCCACCATCTTCATATCCTACACGGGCGAGGCGCTCGACTACAAGGCCCCGCTGCTGCGCACGCTGCATGCCGTTAGCGTGGCCGCCACCGACGTTTGCCACTACTTCTACCCCGACGTCAAGAAGGTGCAGAGCAACCTCGGGTGGGAGCAGGAATACTTCCTGGTAGACGAGGGCCTTTACTCGGCGCGCCCCGACCTGCTGCTTACGGGGCGGACGCTAATGGGCCACGACTCGGCAAAGAACCAACAGATGGACGACCACTACTTCGGCGCCATACCGGACCGCGTGCAGGCCTTCATGAAAGACCTCGAGATACAGGCGCTCGAGCTCGGAATACCGTGCAAGACGCGCCACAACGAGGTGGCACCCAACCAGTTTGAGGTGGCGCCGATATTCGAGGAGACCAACCTGGCCGTAGACCACAACATGTTGCTCATGTCGCTCATGAAGAAGGTGGCGCGCAAGCACGGCTTCCGCGTGCTGCTCCACGAGAAGCCGTTTGCCGGCATCAACGGCTCGGGCAAGCATAACAACTGGAGCCTCTCGACCGACACCGGGGTGCTGCTGCACGCTCCTGGCAAGACACCGGTAGACAACTTGCGCTTCGTGGTGTTCATCGTCGAGACGCTGATGGGCGTCTACCGCCACAACGGACTTATCAAGGCGAGCATCATGAGCGCGGGCAATGCCCACCGGCTCGGGGCCAACGAGGCGCCGCCGGCCATCATCTCGTCGTTCCTCGGCACGCAGCTCAGCGAACTGCTCGACCACATCGAGATGTCTGACAAGGACGACCTCTTCGCCATGGCAGGCAAGCAGGGCATGAAGCTCGACATTCCCGAGATACCCGAGCTGCTCATAGACAACACCGACCGCAACCGCACGAGCCCCTTTGCCTTTACCGGCAACCGCTTTGAGTTCCGCGCCGTGGGCTCCGAGGCCAACTGTGCCAGCGCCATGATTGCCCTGAACTCGGCCGTGGCCGAGGCGCTGACAGACTTCAAGAGGCGTGTCGACGCGCTCGTGGAGGGCGGCGAGGAGCTGACAAGGGCCATCGTCGACGTGCTCAGGGAGGACATCAGGGCGTGCAAGCCCATACGCTTCGACGGCAACGGATACTCGGAAGAGTGGGTTGAGGAGGCTCGCCGCCGGGGCCTCGACACCGAGGGCAGCTGCCCGGTGATATTCGACCGCTACCTCGACGGGTCGAGCGTGGAGATGTTCGAGAGGCTCGGGGTGATGACGAAAAAGGAGCTTGAGGCGCGCAACGAGGTGAAGTGGGAGACTTACACCAAGAAAATACAGATCGAGGCGCGCGTGATGGGCGACCTGTCGATGAACCACATCATACCCGTGGCCACCCACTACCAGAGCCAGTTGCTCAAGAACGTGGCCAACATGCGCAGCGTGTTCGACGCCGGGAAGGCCGACAGCCTGTCTGTGCGCAACGTGAAGCTCATAGAAGAGATAGCCGAGCGCACCCAGGTGATAGAGCGGGGAGTAGACGAACTCATCAATGCACGCAAGGTGGCAAACAAGATTGAGGATGCCAGGGCTAAGGCAGTTGCCTACCACGACACCGTGGCGCCCAAGATGGAGGCCATACGCTACCAGATAGACAAGCTCGAGCTGCTTGTGGAAGACGACCTCTGGACGCTGCCAAAATACCGCGAACTGTTGTTCATCAGGTGACGTGGCCCGTGCGGGCCTGCGTTTCCTGCCGATGATAATGCCGGCGTGAGGCCTGCCGCGGCCTGTTTGCGGCGGCCTGCCGGATGTGCGCAAGCAATCTATTTTTTTTTGGTTGTTTGAAGTTTGTGACGGGAGACCATAGTGATATGGCCTCCCGTTTTCTGTGTCATACGGCAGCGGGCTCACCGCCGGCGTGGCGTTTCCTGTCGCGCATGATGGCGGCCATGTTGCTGTGTGCCCAGTCTACCAGTTCGTCGAGTATGGGCAGCAGCGAGCGTGCGCGCTCCGTCAGCCCGTATTCCACGCGCGGAGGCACCTCGGCATACACCTGCCTGACTACCAGCCCGTCTTCTTCGAGCGTGCGCAGCGTGGCTGTGAGCATCTTCTGGGATATGTCTGGCATGGCGCGGCGCAGCGTGTTGAATCGCAGCGTGCCCCTTTGGCTAAGTGTAAACAGCACCAGCATGGGCCACTTGCAGCTTATTCGGGACAGTACGTTGCGTATGGGGCAGTCGGGAAACAGTTCTTCCCTTACTCTTGTATGTTGCATTTCTTGACTCGTTTTGTTATGGGCTACAAAAGTAACCAATATTCCCCGATGCACCAAAGGTGCATAGTTAAATGAAGTTGAGAAGACAAATGCATTGGGAGGTATATGGAGTTAGGGGAAGTTAGCTCCCTGCGCTCGCTGGAGTTAGAAGACAAATGCATTGTGAAATGGGAGGTGTTGGAAATTAAATTTTGCCGCCTTTGTTGGCAGTGTGTAAGCCCGCTGCATCCAACGGGCTTTGGTATACCGTGAAAGCTCGCGTTGCTTGCTCTCAATGGCAAGGCTTTTTATTGCTGCATTCACGTAACATTCGTCCTCTACCTCCCCCTAACTCCATATACCTCCCAATGCATATGTCTTCTAACTCCAGCGAGCGCAGGGAGCTACCTCCTCCTAACTCCCTCTACCTCCTTGATACATTAGTAATTAAAACTTGCCCGAGCCTGCTTCTACTCCCCATATCCGCCGAAGCCGGTTGCCTCGGTGTCGCTGCCGCCTATGGCGTTTTCGGGCCGTTTTTTCTCGCCGTTCATGTTGCCGAAGTTCCATGTCAGGGTGACGTTGACGCGCGGGTCGCGCCAGTTTTCCTGGTATCTCTCGAAGCTGTTGTTGCTGGTGTGGTTTTTCCATCGGCGCGTTCCGAGCACGTCGCGCCAGTTTACCGACAGCGCCAGTGCCTTGTTTAGGAACGTCTTGCGCACGCCCAGGTCGAGGCTTGCGTTGGGTTCGCGGTAGCCTTGCGTTATCACCCGTCGCGAGTTGTAGCGCCCGGTGGCCTGTAGCGATATGTCGTAGGGCAGGATGACGCTGGCCAGAAGGCGTGCGTCCCACGAGAAATTCTCGTCGGCCTCGCCCGTGACGGTCTGGTTGTCTATGACATAGCTGAACCCGTCGAGCTTGTAGTAGTAGGCGTTGACGGTCGTGGTGAGGTCGAGGATGCGGAAGAGCTTGTTTTTGACAATGAGCTCAACGCCGGCGCTCTGGCTCTTCGCCACGTTCTCGTTGGTAGAGTATATCGTGTCGTTGTGGTTGTAGGTGACACGCTGTATCACGTCGGTCGTCGGCCTGTAGTAGGCGCTCACGCTCAGCGTGTGGTCTTGCCACGTCTTGAGGAAGTTGAGAGAGAACGAGTTGGTGTACTCCGGTGTCAGTTGTGGGTTGCCAAACGATATCATCGAGGCGTCGCGCGTGTTGCGGAAACTGTTGAGCTGCCCGCCCCAGGGTCGCCTGAGCCGTCGCGTGTAGTTGAGCTGCAGCTGCGCCGTCTCGTTGAAGTGGTAGCTCAGGAAGAGGCTCGGGAAGAGCTGGAAATAGTCTTTCTTGAACGGCGTGTCGCGCATCGAGGGGTCGTGTTCCTGCCAGTAGTCATAGCTTTCGGTGTTCACCCGCCAGTATTCGCCGCGCAGTCCGGCCATCACCCCCACCGGGCCGAGCTTGGTGGTTAGGGTGGCGTAGAGCGCGTGGACGTCGATGTCGTAGATGAACCGGTTGAAGTATTCGCGGTCTTCGGCCACGTTCTGGCCCGTCCAGCTGGTCTCGTCAATCCACGACTCCTGCGGCGAGTTCTCGCGCGAGAAGCGCCCGTCGTAGCCCGCTTCCACCTTGAGGTCTTCCGTCACCTGGTTTTCGTAGTCCACCTTTGCCTCCCACGAGCGGTTGTTCATGTGCATGGGGCGGTACTGGTAAGAGTATTCCGTGGGCTGCGAGCCGTCGTTCCACGTGGTGCTGTCCTGGTAGTAGTTGTCTTGGTCGCTCTTCCAGCGGTCGAACGACAGGTTGAAGTCAATCTTGTGCTTCTCGCCGAAGTTGTGCACATAGTCCAGTTCGGCGTGGTACATCCTCATGTCGCCGCTGCCGGAGTTGCGCCTGAACATTACATACGAGTCGGCCTGGGCCCCCAGCATGCCGTAGTGGTAGGGTGTGAGGCTGGTGTTGTCGTTGTCGCCGAGCATCGTCATGCCCGATATCGACAGCTCGTCGGCTGCCGTGGGGTGCCATGTCAGCCCCGCCCTTGCAAAGAGGTTGCCTCCCCTGTTCTCGCTGTCGGTCTCGTAGTTCTGGTATTGCCGGCTCTGCGTATATGTCTGCTCGCTCCTGGCCCCGCCCGTGCTCTTGCGCCTGCGGTAGCCTATGTTGGCAAAGGCGTCGAGCTTTCCGCTCGAGTAGTTGATGCTTCCGCTGGTGTTCCATCCGCCCCGCGTGTCGGCCCCGGCCCGCAGCGAGCCGTAGTATCCGGCCTTGCGGTCGCGCTTGAGCACAATGTTGATGATGCCGGCCGAACCCTCGGGGCTGTACTTGGCGCTCGGGTTGTCTATCACCTCCACCCGCTCTATGCTCTCGGCCGGTATCTGTTGCAGTATCTCGGCGCGGTTGTCGGTGGTCAGCCCGCTGGCCTTGCCGTTTATCCATACCTCGACGCTGGTGTTGCCGCGCAGCGAAATCTCGCCGTCGGTGTCAATCTCTACCGAAGGTATGTTCTCGAGCAGGTCGCTGGCCGAGCCACCCGCGGCTGCCAGCACCTGGTCGACGGTGAACGTCTTGCGGTCTACCTCGAGCTTCATCTGCGAGCGTTGGCCCGTCACCTGCACCTCCTTGAGCACCTGGCTGTCTTCGCCGAGGTAGATAAACGGGAAGTTCGACTGCCTGTGGCCGGCCGAGATGGTAAACTTGCGCGTGGCCGGCTTGTAGCCGATGTACGACGCCTCAAGCACGTAGTCGCCGTCGGCCAGGCCCGTTATGTTGAATGCCCCGCCGCCGTCGGTCACGCTTCCCTTCACCATCTTGCCCGTCTTGGCCTGGTTTACCTTGATGTTGACAAACTGCAGCGCCTCGTTGCTCTGCCTGTCTATTATCTTTCCTTTCACCGAGCCTTGCGCGGCCGCTATCAGCGACGACATTGCCACAAGGCACAACATGATTATCCTGTACATAGTATTTATTAGACGCAGAATGCGGGGGGATAGTATGTGGGCGCTTATACACTTAAGTTTATTTAACCCTAATCGCCCTTCAGACCGCCGTCCGTGCGCTTTGTTTTCCTTCTCCCGGCTTCCCAAGCGTTTTTGTCCTGTTGCCGGCATCTTGCCGTCCGCTTTGCCTCGTCGTAGCCCGCTACGCCTTCGGCAAATGCGTCAGCCAATCTTCCGGCAACAAAACAAAATCTCTCTGGCCTCTGCAGGGCGATTAGGGTTAACCCGTAATCGCCCTTCAGACCGCCGTCCGTGCGCTTTGTTTTCCTTCTTCCGGCTTCCCAGGCGCTTGTTGGTCAGGCTTTTTTGCATGCCATTCTTCCGGCGTCTTGCTCAGGCATGCGCCCGATGCATGGCGGCGGCGGTAGGTAGTTGCGGCTTGTCTGGGCCGTTCGGCATTGCCGAACGGCCCGTATTGCGATGCCGGACGGCCCGTTTCAGATGGCAAAACGGGCCGTTTTGTAATTCGCTGAGGCTCAATGCGTCCGGCCGGCGCCGGCGCGTGGGCCTGTCAGACGCGCTGCTCGGTGTTGTTCATGCTGAGCATGCGCGGCGGCACGGCGGCCCTCACGTAGTCGGCCAGCAGGCTCCTCATGGCCTCGCGCACAAACGTGCGGGTGGTGAGCAGCACTATGCGGCGCGTGGGTATGGGCAGGGCGAAGGGCCTGACAAGGCGTCGCTGGGCCTCCGAGAGCTGGTCGAGGGCCAGCTCGGGGATGAAGGTGGTGCCGCGCCCGCCCTCGACCATGCGCATGAATGTCTCGATGCTGCCCAGCGAATAGACGTTCTTCGACGTCTGTCCGTCTTTCAGTCCGCAGAACTTCACTATCTGGTCGCGGAAGCAATGGCCCTCGTCGAGCAGCCAAAGGAAGCTGTCGGCAAGGTCGGCCGAGCGCACCGAGGCAGCCGCCGACAGGGCGTCGCCCTTGGCCACGTAGGCCACAAACTGCTCGAAGTAAAGCTCGGTCATGTCGAAGTGGTCGAGCCCGTCGACGTCGGCCACTATGGCGGCGTCTATCTCGCCCCTGGCCAGGGCCTGCTTTATGGCCTCTGTCTTCATCTCGGCCACGCGGATGTCGGTCTCGGGGTGGTCGGCCAGCAGCCGCGGGAAGAACCTCGGCAGCAGGTAGGGGGCTATGGTGGGCAGAATGCCCACCTTGAAGACCCCCCGCACCGACCGCTTGGCCTCGGCCACGATGTCTTTTATCTTGTTGGCGCGCACCAGCACGCGCCACGCCTGCTCAACCACCAGGCGCCCGGCCGGCGTCGGCGCCACGGGCTGGGCGGTGCGGTCGAAGATGCGCAGGCCCAGTTCGTCTTCCAGTTTCTGTATCATCGAGCTCAGCGTGGGCTGCGTCACGCCACATTGTTCGGCGGCCTTGGCGAAGTGGCGCAGGCGGTAGACGGCCACGATGTATTCCATTTGTTGCAGTGTCATGGTCTCTGTGGTTTGTTGGTTTGCGTACTGCAAACTTACTCATTCTGCGCGACAATCGTGTAACATCGGGCGTTTTTCGTCGGCAAATCATCATTTTTGGGTATTTATTTGTCTCAAGCAAACCTTGTTTCGGGCCTCCGGCGGCATCTACCGACCTGGAATACAGCGTGTTGTCTGCCGCCGATAGATGCCGTCTATCGGCCGATAGGCATTGTCTGTTTGCTTTGCGTGGCCATTGTGGCTATCTTTGCAGTGTCAAAAAGACAAAGCGACAACAATAGATAAACGTAACAACATACAATTTAAAACAAGACGACATGGAATCAATAATCAACGCACAGATGCCTGAGTTCAAGGTACAGGCATTCCAGAATGGAGAGTTCAAGACAGTGAGCAGCGAAGACCTGAAGGGCAAGTGGGCCCTGTTCTTCTTCTACCCGGCCGACTTCACCTTCGTTTGCCCCACCGAACTGGTGGACCTGGCCGAGAAATACGACCGCCTGAAGGAGATGGGCGTCGAGGTGTTCTCGGTGAGCACAGACACCCACTTCGTGCACAAGGCATGGCACGACGCCTCGGACAGCATAAAGAAAATAAAGTATGCGATGCTTGCCGACCCCACCGGCGTGCTCAGCCGCGGCTTCGGCGTGATGAAGGAAGACGAGGGAGTGGCCTACCGCGGAACGTTCCTGGTTAACCCTGATGGCCTGGTAAAGGTGGCCGAGGTGCAGGACAACAGCATCGGCCGCAACGCCGACGAGCTGCTGCGCAAGGTAGAAGCTGCACAGTTTGTTGCCACACACGATGGAGAAGTCTGCCCTGCCAAGTGGAAGAAAGGAGCGGAAACTTTGAAGCCGAGCATCGACCTTGTAGGAAAGATTTGATAAGTAATAGGAGGAGCGGGCGCTTTCACCATAGAAAGACGTCCGCTTTCCTTTAAGACGTCCGCAGTACTTGTACAGAAGTACTGTAGTACTTTCAAAGGAGTACCGCAGTACTTTCGAAGGAGTATTGGAGTACTTCCTCACAAGTTCTGCAACTACTCTATATCAAACATATTAAAAGACTATTTTCTCACCCCAAACACCCTATTAATCATGTTAGAAACAACTATATTAGACCAGGTGCGGAGCGTATTCCAGCATTTGGAAGCCCGCTACGTCTTTCACATCACCTATCATCCGGGTCACGAGCAGGCACAAGAGCTTATCGGATTCTTGAAGGATGTGGCAAGCTGTTCCGACAAGCTCTCCTGCCGGATGAGTGAGATAGAGAACCCCGTGTTGGAGTTCACATTGCTGAAAGACGATATGGAAACCGGCATCAAGTTCCGCGGCATCCCCGGCGGACACGAGTTCACTTCCCTCCTGCTTGCCGTGCTGAATGCCGATGGAAAGGGGAAAAATCTGCCGGACGAAGCAATTCGTCGCCGCATCCGGGCGTTGCAAGGCGACATCAGCCTGCAAACGTATGTATCGCTTACTTGCACCAACTGTCCGGATGTGGTGCAGGCACTGAACATCATCGCATTGCTGAATCCGCACGTCACCCACGAGATGGTGGACGGGGCGCTTAATCAAGAGGAAGTGGATGGGCTGAAGATA